>Ga0302180_10003000_pt1 | contig 12929 bp, 5 predicted proteins | sample I_Palsa_E3_2_FD_200575 | JGI IMG/M metagenome (GOLD analysis project Ga0302180, IMG submission 200575) | Peat permafrost microbial communities from Stordalen Mire near Abisko, Sweden - I_Palsa_E3_2 | ecosystem: Environmental > Terrestrial > Soil > Palsa > Peat permafrost | place: Sweden: Abisko... | reverse complement strand
CTGATTGAGATTTATCGCAAGCTGCGCCCGGGTGATCCGCCAACCCTCGACACGGCGACGGCGCTCTTCCAGGGCATGTTCTTTGATCCGCGCAAGTACGATTTCTCGCGCGTCGGCCGATTGAAATTCAACATCAAGTTGTTCGAAAACCAGGAAGCGACGAGCCTCGAACAACGCACGCTTGATCCCACGGATTTTTACGCCACGATCAAGTATCTGCTCAAGCTGCGCAAGAATATCGGCGCCGTGGATGACATCGATCACCTTGGCAACCGCCGCGTTCGCGCGGTTGGCGAGTTGCTGGAGAATCAGTTCCGCATTGGTCTTGTCCGCATGGAACGGGCGATCAAAGAAAAAATGTCCGTGTACCAGGAAATGTCGACGGCGATGCCGCATGATTTGGTCAACGCCAAGCCGGTGATGGCTGCGATCCGGGAGTTTTTCGGATCCTCACAGTTGTCGCAGTTTATGGATCAGACGAATCCGCTGTCGGAAATTACGCACAAGCGGCGTCTGTCGGCGCTCGGGCCGGGCGGGTTGTCGCGTGAGCGCGCCGGATTCGAGGTCCGCGACGTGCATCCGACGCACTATGGGCGTATCTGCCCGATTGAAACGCCGGAAGGTCCGAACATTGGACTGATCTCGTCGCTGAGCTGCTTTGCGCGTATCAATGACTACGGCTTTATCGAGTCACCATATCGCAAGGTGAAGAATGCGCGCGTGGTCGACTACGTGATCGTCGTCAACGCCGGTGACAGCACCTATAAAGTCGGCGACTATGCCGAAAAGAGCGAGATGGAGAAGGTCAATGCCGACTTGAAAGAACGGCGCAAGAAGCCGGTCGAGGTCGAGCCCTTTTCCTTCTATCTGTCGGCGTGGGAAGAAGACCGTCACACCATCGCGCAGGCGAACATTGAACTCGACGATAAAGGCCGCATCGCCGGCGAATTGGTCAACGCCCGCAAGGCCGGCAACTTCGTGCTGGTGAACCGGGATGAAGTCGATTACGTCGACGTCAGTCCGAAACAGCTGGTTTCTGTCGCGGCTTCGCTCGTGCCCTTCCTCGAGCATGACGATGCCAACCGAGCTTTGATGGGCGCCAACATGCAACGTCAGTCGGTCCCGCTGTTGCGGGCCCAGGCTCCGATTGTCGGGACCGGCATGGAAGGCGTTACCGCACGCGATTCAGGCGCGGTCGTTCTTGCCCGCCGCAATGGCATCATCGATTCGGTGGATTCGGAGCGCATCATTGTTCGGGTCGAGGGCGAGCATCATCCGATGCAGCTTTCGCGCGAGGTGGGCAGCGACATTTATCAGCTCACGAAGTTCAAGCGCTCCAACCAGAATACCTGCATCAACCAGAAGCCGATCGTGAAGAAAGGCCAGCGGGTGGTGAAGGGGCAGGTGATCGCCGACGGTCCGTGCACCGATTTCGGCGAGTTGGCGCTCGGACGTAACGTGCTCGTGGCCTTTATGCCGTGGCGCGGCTACAACTTCGAGGACGCGATCCTGGTGTCGGAAAAGATGGTGAAGGAGGATTACTACACCTCGGTTCACATCGAAGAATTCGAACTCGAGGCTCGCGACACAAAACTCGGACCCGAGGAAGTGACCCGCGACATTCCGAACGTCAGCGAATCCACGCTGCGCAATCTTGACGAAGCGGGCGTGATTCGCATCGGCGCAGGCATCAAGCAGGGCGACATCATCGTCGGCAAAGTAACGCCGAAGGGTGAGACGCAGCTGACGCCGGAAGAAAAACTGCTGCGGGCGATCTTCGGTGAAAAGGCCGGCGACGTTCGCGACGCTTCACTCTACTGTCCGCCTGGAATCGAAGGCATCGTGGTGGACGTGAAGATCTTCTCGCGCAAGGGGCAAGAGAAGGATGAGCGCGCCAAGGCGATCGAGGCGAATCAGATCGCCAAGCTCGAAAAGAACTTGTCGGATGAGATCCGAATTCTCACCGATGAGCGGCTGAAACGGCTTGACGGCCTGCTCGGCGGCAAGGAAGTGCAGGCTGACCTGCACGACGAGCGAACCAACAAGCGCTTGCTCACAAAAGACACGATTCTTGACCGGGACGCGATCGAGCGCATTTCAACCCGCAACCTGAAGCGCATCAAGTATGCCGACAAGGACCCGCGAGTGAATGAGCAGATCGATGAGATCGAGGAAATGACCTCGCGCCAGATCGACGTGCTCAAGAAAATCGTCAACGAGAAGAAAGAAAAACTGACCAAGGGCGACGAACTGCCGCCGGGCGTGATCAAGCTCGTCAAAGTCTACATCGCCATGAAGCGCAAGCTGAGTGTCGGAGACAAGATGGCCGGACGCCACGGGAATAAGGGCGTGATCGCGCGCATTCTGCCGGAAGAGGATATGCCTTACCTCGAGGATGGAACGCCGGTCGAGATCGTCCTCAACCCGCTCGGAGTGCCGAGTCGTATGAACGTCGGGCAGATTCTTGAGACGCACCTCGGATGGGCTGGCTTCGAACTGGGGCAGAAGATCACGGAGCTGCTGAAGCAGAACACGCGCGCCGAGGCGATTCGCCGTGATCTCAAGGCTTTGTTCAAGGACACAGTTCTCGCCGATACCATCGGCGACATGAGTGAAGAGGAACTGGAAGCCGTGGCCCCGACCTTGAAGAAGGGCGTGTTCATGGGATCGGCCGTGTTCGACGGCGCCCGTGAGACGGAAATCAAGGCATTACTGACGAGCGCGGGCCTCCCGACATCAGGCAAAACCACGCTGCGCGATGGCATGACGGGCGAGGTGTTCGAACTGCCGGTGACGGTCGGCTACATCTACATGTTGAAGCTGTCGCACCTCGTGGACGACAAGATTCACGCGCGTTCCATCGGACCTTATTCTCTGATCACCCAACAGCCTTTGGGCGGCAAGGCGCAGTTTGGAGGCCAGCGTTTCGGAGAAATGGAAGTGTGGGCGCTCGAGGCATACGGCGCGGCGTTCATCTTGCAGGAATTGCTGACCGCCAAGTCGGACGACGTTTACGGACGCACCAAAATCTACGAGGCCATTGTCAAAGGCGAGGCCGCGATGGAGCCGGGTGTGCCGGAGTCGTTCAACGTGCTGATCCGCGAATTGCAGGCGCTTTGCCTGGACGTCGAGCTGATCAAGGCCACGGAGAAAAAGCCGGTGGCCGTGGCGGCAGATTAGTGGGCTGTGGTCGGTGGCCAGTGAAACCGGGCTGGCCACGACCGTTAGCCACCGATTGCCGGCAGACTTTTGAAGATTTGGAAAAACGTTTTCGCAAGACTTAGGCTCTCAGTCACTGCGAGACATAAGAACTGGCAACTGGCCACTGAGCACTGGTCACTGCCTTGAGAGCAGGAAAGTGGAGGCACATGTTTCGTTCGAGCCCGTTCGATATGGCAAACCCCGTGGCTGATTTCGATGCCATTCGCATCAGCCTGGCGTCCCCGGAAAAAATACGGAGTTGGTCGCATGGCGAGGTGACCAAGCCGGAAACCATCAACTACCGCACTTTTAAGCCCGAGCGCGATGGCTTGTTCTGCGCCCGAATTTTCGGCCCGGTGACAGACTGGGAATGTCTCTGCGGCAAGTACAAGCGCATGAAGCATCGCGGAGTGATCTGCGACAAGTGCGGCGTGGAAGTCACGTTGTCCAAGGTTCGCCGTGAGCGACTCGGTCACATCGAGCTGGCTTCGCCCTGTTCGCACGTGTGGTTCTTCAAAGGGCTGCCCAGCCGCATCGGGCATCTGCTGGATATCTCTCTGCGCGATCTCGAAGCGATTCTTTACTTCGAGGCCTACGTGGTCGTCGATCCCGGCGACTCTCCGGTAAAAGAGCGCGAAGTCATAAAGGACGAAGCGAAGTATCGCGAGCTTGATCAGCAGTATCGCCCCGCCGGGTTCAAGGCGATGATGGGCGCGGAAGCGATCAAGGAACTGCTCAAGCGGATCGAGGTCGATACGCTCTCGACCGAACTGCGCGAGAAGATGAAGAACGAGACCTCGCTGCAGAAGCGGCTGAAGTTTGCCAAGCGGCTGAAAGTGGTTGAGGCTTTCCGCAAGAGCGGCAACAAGCCGCAGTGGATGATCCTGGACGTGTTGCCGGTGATTCCACCCGAGTTGCGTCCGCTGGTTCCCCTGGATGGCGGGCGCTTCGCGACCTCCGATCTCAACGATCTGTATCGGCGCGTGATCAACCGCAACAACCGGTTGAAGAAATTGATGGACCTGCACGCTCCCGAAGTGATCGTGCGCAATGAGAAGCGCATGTTGCAGGAAGCAGTCGACGCCCTGTTCGATAACGGCCGCCGCGGACGGGTTTTGCGCGGCGCCAACAACCGGCCGCTGAAGTCGCTCTCCGACACCTTGAAGGGCAAGCAGGGTCGCTTCCGCCAGAACCTGCTCGGCAAGCGCGTCGATTACTCTGGCCGTTCTGTGATCGTGGTTGGCCCCGAACTGAAGCTGCACCAGTGCGGGTTGCCGAAGAAGATGGCTCTCGAGTTGTTCAAACCGTTCATCTATCACCGGCTCGAGCAGACGGGAAACTGCACCACCATCAAGCAGGCAAAAGAAATGGTGGAGCAGCAGGATCCGATCGTCTGGGACATTCTGGAAGAGGTCATCAAGGATCACCCGGTCATGCTGAACCGGGCACCGACGCTGCACCGTCTTGGCATCCAGGCTTTTGAGCCGGTGCTCGTGGAGGGCAAGGCGATCAAGATTCATCCGCTCGTTTGCACGGCATTCAACGCTGACTTTGACGGCGACCAGATGGCGGTGCACATTCCGCTTTCGCCTGAGGCGCAGGTGGAGGCGAGCGTTCTGATGCTGTCTTCGCACAACATCCTTTCGCCAGCGTCAGGCCAGCCGATCACCGTGCCCACCCAGGACATGGTGCTTGGTCTTTACTACCTGACAAAAGCGAAGCCCGGCGCGAAGGGCGAAGGTCGGTCGTTTGCGAACATTGACGAAGTCGTCATTGCGCTCGAAATGGGCGAGGTGGAAACGCTCACTCCGATCCGGCTGCGCTATACCGGCGAAGTGATTGACCTGACCCAGGCCTACGACGATCAGGACGTGAACCACACCGAGCCCGTTCACATCGTCCGCGAGTACCTGAATACGACGGTTGGACGCGCCATTTTGAACGACCATCTTCCGAAAGCTGTGCCCGGCGTCAACATGAGCATGCCGTATATCAACGGACTGCTCAAGAAAAAGGGCATCGGACAGCTGGTCAATTACTGCTACCTGCGTTTCGGCCTGGAGGTCACGGTCAAGATGCTCGACGAGATCAAGTCGCTTGGCTTCAAGTACGCCACTCGCGCTGGTCTCTCGATCGGCATCGATGACATGGTCATTCCGGATAACAAGAAAACGCTGGTGAAAGACGCCGACAAGCTGGTGATCGCGGTGCAGCAACAGTACCTCGACGGCGCCATCACCAACGGCGAACGTTACAACAAGGTCATCGAAATCTGGTCGGCGATCACGGAAAAAGTTGCCGATGAAATGTTCGGCCAGATGCAGAAGCGCGATAAGGAAGGCCAGCTCAACCCGATTTACGTCATGGCCGACTCCGGAGCTCGCGGATCGAAACAGCAGATTCGCCAGCTCTCCGGCATGCGCGGACTGATGGCGAAACCGACCGGTGAAATTATCGAGACGCCGATCACGGCGAACTTCCGTGAAGGTCTTACGGTTCTCGAATACTTCATTTCAACCCACGGTGCTCGCAAGGGTCTGGCCGACACGGCACTGAAGACCGCCGACTCGGGCTATCTGACGCGGCGTCTGGTCGACGTCGCGCAGGACGTGATCATCAGCGAATATGACTGCGGCACGGTGGACGGGATTTTCGTCTCCGGCATCGTCGAAGCTGGCGAGATCATCGAACCGCTGCGTGATCGTATCGTCGGCCGCGTGTCGCTCGAGAAGATCAAGGACTACGAAGGCCAGGTCGTTGTCGACATCAATCAGGAGATCACCGAGGATCTGGCGGGTGCAATTCAGGCTGCCGGTATTGAGCGAGTGAAGATTCGCTCGGTGCTCACCTGCGAGTCGAAGCGCGGTGTTTGCGTCATGTGTTACGGGCGCAATCTGGCTTCGGGACGTCTGGTCGAATTGGGCGAGGCGACCGGCGTCATCGCGGCGCAATCGATCGGCGAACCGGGAACGCAGCTCACCATGCGAACCTTCCACATCGGAGGTACCGCGTCGCGGGTCTCCGAACAGTCCCGTCTCGATGCCAAGAGCGCCGGCACGGTGCGGTTCATCAACCTGCAGACGGTGAAATCGAAGACCGGCGACCTGGTGGTCATGAATCGGCAGGGTTCGATCGCAGTCGTCGATGAAAAGGGGCGCGAACGCGAGCGTTATGCGGTCGTCTACGGCGCCAAGGTAAAAGTGGCGGATGGAGGGCCGGTGGCGCTCGGCGAGGCACTTGTCGAGTGGGATCCTTATACTTTCGCCATCCTTACCGAAATCGGCGGCACGGCGCAGTTCAAGGACCTGCAGGAAGGCATCACACTGCACGAAGAAGTGGATGAAGTCACCGGTCTGTCGCGTCATGTGGTGGCCGATTCGCCTGACGAGAAGCGCCAACCGGCGATCGTGATCAAGGGCAAGGCCAGCAAGCGATATCTGATGCCTTCCCGCGCTCACCTTATGGTGCAGGACGGCGACACGGTGTTCCCGGGCGACGTGCTCGCGAAGATCCCGCGCGAGACAACCAAGACCAAGGACATCACGGGCGGTTTGCCGCGCGTGGTGGAATTATTCGAGGCCCGCAAGCCGCGCGAAACCGCGGTCATCAGCGAGATCGATGGCGTGGTGCGCTTCGGCGAGGTCGCCAAGGGACAACGGAAGCTTTACGTGGCAGCCGATAATGGAACGGAAAAAGAATATTCCGTTCCCCGTGGCGTCCACATCAACGTTCAGGAAGGCGAGCGGGTCAAGGCCGGTGAACCGTTGATGGACGGGCCGCTCAACCCGCATGACATTCTGGCCGTGCTCGGCGAGAAAGAGCTGCAGGCATACCTGGTGAACGAAATCCAGGAAGTCTACCGGTTGCAGGGCGTGAACATTTCGGATAAGCACATCGAAGTGATCGTCCGGCAGATGATGCGCTGGGTGAAGGTCGAGGACGTGGGCGACACGCAGTTCCTGCTCGAACAGCAAGTGGATAAGTTCCGCTTCCACGAGGAGAACGAGCGCGCGATTGCGAACGGTGGGAAACCGGCTACCGGGCGTCCGTTGCTGCTCGGTATTACAAAAGCGTCGCTCTCGACCGATTCGTTCATCTCGGCTGCTTCGTTCCAGGAGACAACGCGTGTGCTGACCGAAGCTTCCATCCAGGGAGCGGTTGATCATCTGCGCGGGCTGAAGGAGAACGTGATCGTAGGCCGATTGATTCCGGCCGGCACCGGCATGGAGTATTACCGGAACGTGCGCCTCTCTCCGGAAATGGAAGAGGCTGCCAGCAAGGTGCAGGAAGAAGTCTCGCAGGCTTACGAGGATGCCGAACGCGCGCTCGAACTCATGCGTCATGAAGGCGAAACCGAAGAGCTCGCCGCGGAGTAAGGCAGAACGTATTCAGGACAGGGGCGACGCGAGTCGCCCCTAATTTCTTGGGCGCGTTTTTGGAGGCGCGTTTTTTGAGTGACGTTGTTTAAAATGACGTTTTCTCGAGTAACGTCTTGTTAACCCAATGGCTTTAGCACTGGAACCACAGCGCCTGATCGGGGAACCCCAGGATCGCAACTCCGATCCGGAGCCGGGTCCCGGTGGCCTCGTAGTGGCTCCGGCCCTCGGACGCTTCTGGCGGCTGTTTCGCCTGTCGATCTGGCGCGCGTTCGAGCACGACGCTTTCGGAACGGCCAAGGCTTCGGCCTATTCTTCCCTCTTTACCTTTTTCCCCGCCCTGCTCGTGCTTGGCTCGGTGCTGGCTACACTGAGCCGAGGCCAACTCTACCTTCGCGAGATTTCTTACGCTTTGGGTACAATCTTGCCGGCGGGTAGTTCGACGGTTCTTGGTTACCTGAGAGACGGCACAGGTCGCCCCGTCGGCCTGCTCATCTCCACCTCTTTGATAACGGTCTGGAGCGCCTCCGGCGTAATCATCTCGTGGATGGATGGCTTCCGTCGCGCTTACCAGCTTCCGAAGACGTGGGGCCTGATTCAGGAGCGAACCATCGCGATTTCGCTTGTCCTGATGGCCGGCGTTCCGATGACGTTCTCCACCGTTCTGGTCGCCTTTGGAAGCCGTATTGAGACGCGGATTTTGTTTCTCCTCGGCCATGAGTTCGGCCCCCTGATCCTGCTGCTGTGGGGCGCGATGCGCTGGGCGATTGCAATCATGACCAGCATTGCCGTGATCCAGCTGATCTATCACAACGCGGTGCCCCAAACGCAGCCCTGGCACAGTGTTTTGCCGGGCGCGGTGCTTTCGACGGCCATGTGGCTGATCTCGACGGCGCTGTTTGGTTGGTATTTGCAGCATTATGCCGACTACAGCGTGATCTACGGTTCGCTCGGTGTGGGTATCGCGCTGCTGCTGTGGATGTACATCATCTCCCTCGTTGTGTTGATCGGCGCCGAATTCAATGCCATGCTTTTTCCCCGTTATCCAATGAACGTTCCTAGTCCACGCGGAGACGCCGTGGCCCGCTGACCCTGAAGTCAGAGCCGGATTTCGCCACCGCATCAGGTTTCGAATAGAGTCATAGAGCTGATCTCGAGAGGATTTCACTTGAAGGAAAGCAAGGTCGATCTGGTTGAAGAGAAACTCTCGGCTACGGGCCGGCCCGAAGAGATAACCCGACGCCCGCGACGCGCGAAAATTGTCTGCACCATTGGCCCGGCCTGCGATTCCGAAGAGATGATTCGCGACCTCATGCTGATGGGCATGGATGTTGCTCGCCTGAATTTTTCCCACGGCACGCACGCCGAACACGCCCGCCGAATCCAGCGGCTGCGCAGTGCAGCTCACCATCTCAAGCGGACGATCTGCATTCTCCAGGACCTGCAAGGCCCGAAGATTCGAACCGGCTACCTGAAGGATGGTAAAGCGGTCGAACTGAAGCCAGGCGCGGCGCTGAGCATCACGCCGCGTAAGGTCAAGGGTACGATAAAGTTGCTCGCCACCGATTTTCCCGGCCTGGCACGTGAGGTTGAGCCCGGGGCGCGGGTTCTTCTGTCCGACGGCCGGATTGAACTCAAGGTTCGTACCATTCACGGGGACGACGTGGAATGCGAAGTCGTGAACGGGGGAATGCTCGGAGAACAACAGGGCATTAATCTGCCCGGTGCGGCCTTATCGCTCCCGGTGCTGACCGAGAAGGACAAGCGCGACCTCGAATTCGGACTGAAACAGGGAATCGATGTGGTTGCACTTTCATTCGTGCGTTCTGCCGACGATATACGTACGGCAAAGACGTTGATGCGCGAGTTTGGCAAGTCGGTTCCGATCATTTCGAAGCTCGAAAAGCCGCAGGCCATCGAACGTCTGGAAGAGATTCTGGAAGTGACCAACGGGGTCATGATTGCGCGCGGCGACCTGGGCGTCGAACTGCCGCCCGAGCGCGTGCCGATTATCCAGAAGCTTGTGATCCAGCGGGCAGACGTATGGCGTCGGCCAGTGATCACGGCCACGCAGATGCTCGAGTCGATGACTGAAAATCCGCGCCCCACGCGCGCGGAAGCAAGCGACGTCGCGAACGCGATCTTCGAAGGCTCGGACGCGGTGATGCTCTCGGGAGAGACCGCCCGGGGCCGCTTTCCGCGCGAGACCGTGGCCATGATGGTCCGCATTATTCTCGAGGCAGAGGCAAGCATGGCCGAATTGCCGGCAGAGCCGCACCGGCGGCGCGAGAAGCATCACTATTCCGTTGCTGAAACCATCTGCGAATCCATCGCGCACGCCGCGGAAGATCTGCCCATGAGGGCGATCGCCGTATTCACGGAAAGCGGCAACACGGCGCGCATGCTGTCGAAGCATCGTCCGAAGGTCTGCATTTACGCTTTCAGTCGCAAGCTCGAAGTCTGTAATCGAATGAATTGCCTGTGGGGCGTGCATCCGGTGCACAAAGTCGGGTGGGAGTCGGCGGAGGCGATGCTCAAGACTGCGGAACAGGAGTTATTGTCGAAAGGACTTTTGCGCGCCGGGGATGTTCTCGGACTGGTGGCGGGAACGAAACTGACCTCGGGCGCCACGAACTTCATGCGGTTGCACACGGTTGGCGAAGCCGGCGAGACGCATTCGACACGGCGCCGGAAGGAATAACTTTGCCGCCTCCCATCGCGAGCGAATTCTTCAGGTGCCGAGGCCGACTGCAATGGAATCCGCAATCACATTCTCCGACGATTCTCTGAATCCCGCCGTCAGAGGCTGTCTGCACTCGCCCGAAAATCCGAATGGCGACGCGCTCGTCTTGACGCACGGCGCCGGCTCGAATTGCAATGCTCCACTGCTCGTGGCGCTCAGCGAAGCTTTTCGAGAACATGGCTATGTGGTTCTGCGCTGTGATCTGCCGTTCCGCCAACAGCGGCGGACGGGCCCACCGTTTCCCGGATACGCGGAACGGGATCGAGCAGGGCTGCGGAATGCGATCGCTGCTTTGCGCAGGAGCGTAACCGGCCGCATCTTTCTCGGAGGACATTCCTACGGCGGGCGCCAGGCTACGATGCTTTGCGCCGCCGAACCGGATCTGGTTTCGGGCCTGCTGTTGCTCTCCTATCCCCTGCACCCGCCGACGAAGCCGGAACAACTTCGCATTCAGCATCTTCCTGATCTGCATACTCCAGGCATTTTCGTGCATGGGACTCGCGATCCCTTCGGAAGCGTTGAGGAGATGACGAGAGCCACCGAGCTCATCCCCGCCAAAAACGAATTAATGAAGGTGGAGGGAGCCGGTCACGATTTGGGGTGCAAAGGAAAGGCGCGGCCGCAGCCAGTCGATCTCCCCGTCAGCATCCTCGCGAAGTTTGAAGCAATGTTTCGCTAGCCAGTCGGAGCGGCATTCCGACTATTGAACATTGAGCTGCATCTCCCTCAACAGGGGTGTCCGCGCCACCCCCGCAGGCCGCTAATTCACCCAGCCTGACTTCGATCCGCCGTTCGGCTTCTCGTTCTCGTCGGGAGGGATATAGTTTCCGTGCTCGTCGAAGGTAACCTTGCGGTCGTGATCGCGCATGTAAACTTCGAATTTTCTCGCTGCGCGCTTTCGTTTCCAGCGGTAGTAGGAGTTCCGTACTCCGAAATAACGCTCGGACGCCGCGTAGCTCACACCGCGAGAGGGCATGAACTTCACCCACAGAAAACCGAAGAGCAATCCACCCAGATGAGCGAAAACGGCGATGCCCCCCTTTGGCTCAAAAACAGCGACAATCGCCACGACAACCCAGATACCGACGAGGTATTTGGCCTTGATCCTGAAGGGTAGCGGAAACAGAAACATTTCCTGGTCGGCATAGAGAATGCCAAAGGCCATCAGGAGTCCGAATATGCCGCCAGATGCGCCTACCGTTCCGCTTCGCGGATTCATCCCGAGAAAATGGGTGTAGGAAATAGCGACGGTCACCAGGGCGGCGCCGACCACGCAGAACGTGTAGCACTCGATGAATCGTCGCGGCCCCCAGTCGCGTTCGAGGTAGGCGCCGATGAACCACAGGGTCAGCATATTAAAGAACACATGACTGAAGTTGGCGTGCAGCAGCGAGTACGTGATGACTTGCCAGATTTGCCCGTGCATCACCGCCGTCGGGATCAGCGCAAACCACTCCTGGATGAATAGAACAATATCCGGTGCAAACAGGCCCAGGATTTCCTGGAGCAGGTAAATCGCGGTGCAGGCGATGACGATGCGTCTTACCCAACCTTCAAAGGGAGGGAAGCTGAAGGAGATAGTTTGTCCGCGACTCACGTTTCTCTTTTATCTCTTTATCTTTCCGGCTCCGGTACAACTGGCAGACTGCGATGTCCCGCCGCATCGACCGCGCGCACAGCGAATATCTCATTATCCTTCGAAACGTTCAGGGTTGCACGTCTACCGCTCCTAATCGTTTGGACATACTCCCAGTCGGCTGCATTTGTCTGGCGCCAGAGGACTTCATAAGCGGCTGCGCCCACCGAAGGTTCCCACGTCAGGGTTGTGTCGTTCTCCAGGTTCCTGGTCAAAATTTTCACGGCGGCGGGAGCCGCGGGAGCCGAGGCCAGCGAGGCAAGTGTCGCCGCGTTCAGTTTGGCGACGTCCGCCACATAGTCGAAGTTGACAAACTTCGGCAGGTCGCCGTATTCGATGCCATTGGCGCCGTCGGTTCGAACGTTCTGATGCTGGTGATTGAAGTCCTCGCGGAATTCGGTGAAACGTATGGCTGCGAATCCCTGCTGGTTGAAAGAGTAGTGGTCACCGCCGCGCAGAAAACGATCCAGTCTGAAGATGAGCAAGGGCTTGACTCCAGCATCGTACGAACGGCCGACGTCAGCGATATAGCGGGCCAGTTCGCGCGACGGCGAGTCGCTCTCGCCACCGAGCGACCGGATACGCTTGATGTCGGCATCGGTCGCGACCGCCGGCAAACCTTCTGAAAACACCCGTACAATGCTCGCATCCTGTCCGGGGCCAAGGTTGCCACCGACAATGTCATTGTTCAGAACGGCTTCGATTTTCCATCTCTGTTCCCTGGCCATTTGGGCAAAATGCTTGCTGCCGTTCAGTCCTTGTTCTTCGCCCGCAACAGCAAGAAAAATAATCGTCGCGGGGAATTTCATTTTGTTCTGAGAAGCTTTGCTCAGAATGCGGGCGCATTCCAGGCTGACGGCAGTCCCGCTGGCGTCGTCATTTGCCCCCGGAGCGGGCTCGGTTTCATTCAGAATATCGCTGTTTCGTGAGTCGTAATGGCCGGTTACGAGCACAATGCGATCCGCCTGTGCCG
>Ga0302180_10002997_pt1 | contig 12938 bp, 12 predicted proteins | sample I_Palsa_E3_2_FD_200575 | JGI IMG/M metagenome (GOLD analysis project Ga0302180, IMG submission 200575) | Peat permafrost microbial communities from Stordalen Mire near Abisko, Sweden - I_Palsa_E3_2 | ecosystem: Environmental > Terrestrial > Soil > Palsa > Peat permafrost | place: Sweden... | reverse complement strand
CGGCGCGATTACCGGCGAACAGCGCCTGCGCGAGGATACCGCGGACGTCTACGGCGCGATCATGTCGACCGAAGGCGCACCGACGCCGTACGCGGTGGCGCGCGTCGCCGTGCTCGACCGCGAGCTCGCGGACGTTGAGCGCTCGTTCGCGACGCTGACGAGCGGCGAGATGCGCAGTCTCAACGAGAAGCTCAAGGCGAAATCGCTTCCACAGCTCGCCGTGGTCTCGACGCTCTCCGACACCGGCACCCCCATCGATTCCGGCGCAGGCGCCGCCCGGACCATCTTCAGCGGCCTCGTCGGATCGCGGTATGTCGGTTCCGTCTCGGCGCTGAACGCCAAGGCCAACGAGGACCGCTGAGTCTTAGCCGGCGCCCGCCGGCGCCGGCTCGAGACTCCAGATCCGCTGCGCGTACTCGCGGACCGAGCGATCGGATGAGAACGTGCCCATGCGCGCTACGTTGAGGATCGAGCTGCGCGTCCACGCGGCCTGGTCGTGCCACAGATCGCTCACCCGCATTTGGGCGTCCATGTATCCGGCGAAGTCCGCCAGCACCAGAAACGGATCGCTGTAGCGCAGGTTGTCGACGAGCGGCGCAAACACGCTGCGGTCGCCGCCGGAGAGCGCGCCTGAGGCGATATACTCGAGTGCCTCGCGAACGACGACGTTCTCGTCGTAGATATCGCTCGGCCGATAGTGGGGGCGGAGCTCCTCGACCTGCTGCGCATCCAGACCGAACAGGAAGAAATTCTCGGGTCCGACCGCTTCACGGATCTCGACGTTGGCGCCGTCGAGCGTGCCGATCGTCAGCGCGCCGTTCATGGAGAACTTCATGTTCCCGGTTCCCGACGCTTCCTTGCCGGCGGTCGAAATCTGCTCCGAGAGGTCGGCAGCCGGATACACGTACTGCGCGTTCTTGACGTTGAAGTCGGGCAGGAAGGCGACGCGCAGCTTGTCCTGCGTCTGCGGATCCGCATTCACGACCGAACTGATGGAGTTGATCAGCTTGATGATCAGCTTCGCCATAAAGTAGCCGGGCGCGGCTTTGGCCCCGAACACAAACGTACGCGGCGCCTCGAGCTGCGACGGATCGCGCTTGAGGCGCAGATAGAGCGACACGATGAAGAGCGCGTTGAGGTGCTGGCGCTTGTATTCGTGCAGGCGCTTCGCCTGGATATCGAAGAGCGTCGACGGATCGGCCGCGACCCCGACCCGCTCCAGGAGGACCTCCGAGAGCCGCGCCTTCGCGGTGCGCTTGACTTCGCGCCACAGCTGTTGGAACTCCGGCTGATCGGCGAGCGGCTCGAGCCTGCGGAGTTCGAACAGATCCTTCAGCCACCCGTCGCCGATGTGCGCGGTGATCAGGGCGGCGAGCGGCGGGTTTGCGAGCGCGACGAAGCGGCGCGGCGTCACCCCATTGGTGACGTTGGTGAACTTCTCGGGCCACAGATCGTAGAAGTCGTGCAGCACGGTCTCCTGCAAGAGTTCGGAGTGCAGCTTCGCGACGCCGTTGACCTTGCCGCTGCCGACGGTGGCCAGGTTGGCCATGCGAACGAACCGCCCGCCGCCTTCATCGATCAGCGACATGCGAGCCAGGCGCGCGTCGTCGCCCGGGAACGCGGTCCGCACCTCGTCGAGAAACCGGCGGTTGATCTCGTAGATGATCTCGAGATGGCGCGGCAGCAGGTGCGCAAAGATGTCGATCGGCCACTTCTCGAGCGCTTCGGGGAGCAGCGTGTGGTTGGTGTAGTTGAAGGTGTGGCGCGTGATATGCCACGCTTCGTCCCAGCCCATGCGGTGTTCGTCGACGAGCAGCCGCATCAGTTCGGCCACGCCGATCGAGGGATGCGTGTCGTTGAGCTGGGCCGTCCACTTCTCGTGGAAGGTGTCGAGCTTCTCGCCGTCAGCGAGGTGCATGCGCACCATGTCCTGCAGCGAGCAGGTCACGAAGAAATACTGCTGCTCGAGACGCAAGATCTTCCCTTGAATCACTTCGTCGTTGGGATACAGCACCTTGGTGATGTTTTCGGAGAAGATCTTGTCGCCGACGGCACCGTAGTAGTCGCCGCGGTTGAACGTCGCGAAGTCGAACGAATCGACGGCTTCGGCGCTCCACAGTCGCATGCGGTTGCAGTTCGCGACGCGATACCCGAGGATCGGCGTGTCGTAGGCGACCCCGCGCACGACGTGGTCGGGGATCCAGCGCACGTAATGGCGACCATGCTCGTCTGTATCGTGCTCGATGTGACCGCCGTACTGAACGTCGTATGCGATCTCAGGCCGCACGATCTCCCACGGATTCCCCCAGCGCAGCCACTTGTCGGTGATTTCGACCTGCCAGCCGTCGCGAATGACCTGATCGAAGATGCCGAACTCGTATCGAATGCCGTAACCGATCCCGGGGAAGCCAAGCGCCGCGAGCGAGTCCATGTAGCAGGACGCCAACCGTCCGAGACCGCCGTTTCCCAGGCCCGGTTCGACCTCTTGGTCGATGGTGTCATTGTAGTCGACGCCCAATTCGGTCATCGCCGCGCGCGCATGGTCGGTGATCCCGAGGCTCAGCAGGTTGTTGGCAAGGTGCGGACCGGGCAGATATTCCGCCGACAAGTACGCGACCGCGCGCGAGCGCCGGTATGCCTCGAGCGTGTGCTCGGCCGTGCCGAAGATCCGTTCGCGCACCGTCAGCGCGAGCGCGAGGTAGGTGTCATTGAGCGTCGCCGCGTCCAGCGATCGCCCTTGAGAGCCGAAGAGATTATCGAGGAACGATTGCTTGATATCGGCGACCGATTGGCCGTGATGGGCGTCGTGGGGGCCGTTGCTGGAGACGTCGCGGGTCAGCATGTTCGAAATCCTCGCACGAATACTAGGCGTCTTCGTCAGGCCGGAATGGCGACCGCGTTGTTCACGATGCGCTGCGCCTCGGCGACGATCGCCTGCAAGTGCGCTTCATCGCGAAACGACTCTGCGTAGATCTTGTAGATGTTCTCCGTGCCGGACGGACGGGCGGCGAACCAGCCGGAAGCCGCCACGACTTTGAGGCCGCCGATCGGGGCGTCGTTTCCGGGCGCGCGCGTCAGCTTGTGCAGAATCGGTTCGCCGGCGAGTTCATCGTCGCGCACCGCTTCCGGCGCGAGCTTGGCGAGGCTGGCCTTCTGCTCCAACGTCGCGGGCGCATCGATGCGCGTGGAGATCGGTGTTCCGAGCTGTTCGGTGATGGCACGGTAATGAATGCCGGGGTCGGCCTCGGTACGAGCGGTGATCTCGGCTGCGAGCAGTCCCATGATGAGTCCGTCCTTCTCAGTCGTCCACACGCGCCCGTCACGGCGCAGGAAACTCGCTCCGGCGCTCTCCTCGCCGCCGAAGCAGCAGCGTCCGCCGAAGAGCCCGTCGACGAACCACTTGAAGCCGACCGGAACTTCGTAGAGCGACCGCTCGAGGCTGCGCACGACGAGATCGATGATGCTGCTGCTCACTACCGTCTTCCCGATGACGGCCTGCCCGTTCCACGCCGACCGGTTCGCGATCAGGTAGCGAATCGCGACCGCGAGGAAATGATTCGGATTCATCAGGCCTGCCGAGGGCGTCACGATGCCGTGGCGGTCGGAGTCCGTGTCCGTCGCAAACGCGACATCGTACTTCTCGCGCAGGGAGACCAACCGCGCCATCGCCCACGGACTCGAAGGGTCCATCCGGATGCGACCGTCGTGATCGACGGTCATGAACGAAAACGTCGGCTCGACGATTCGGTTGACGACCTCGATCTCGATCCGGTAGGCCGCGTTGATGGCATCCCAATACTGCGTGGACGCGCTCCCGAGCGGGTCGACCGCCAGCTTGAGCCCGGCACGGCGGATGACGTCGAAGTCGATGATCTCGCCGAGCTCGGCGACGTACGGCACCAGCAAATCGGTCTGCAGCGTCGCCGGCGCACCGATCGCCTTCTCGTAACTCGTGCGCTTCACGCCGCTGTTGGACTCCCGAAGTAGGGCGTTGGCGCGCTGTCCGATCCAGTCGGTGACGTCCGAGTCGGCGGGGCCGCCGTGCGGCGGATTGTACTTGAAGCCGCCGTCTTCGGGCGGGTTGTGTGACGGCGTCACGATGATTCCATCCGCCCGCGGCGTGCCCGCGGCGTGGTTCGCGGACAGAATCGCATGCGAGATCGCGGGCGTCGGCGTCGGCGCGTCGTCGCGCTGCATGATCACCGTGACGCCGTTCGCGGCGAGCACTTCGAGCGCGCTGCGCTGCGCCGGTCCGGACAGGGCGTGCGTGTCCTTGCCGAGGTAGAGCGGGCCGGCGATACCCTGCGCTGTGCGGTAGTCGCAGATCGCTTGCGAGATCGCCAGCACGTGCGCTTCGTTGAACGCACTCTGCAGGGACGATCCGCGATGGCCGCTCGTCCCGAACGAAACCCTCTGCGCCGGATCGTCGACATCGGGCCGGCGGTCGTAATACGCGCCGATGAGCTTCGCGACGTCGACCAGGAGTTCGGACGGTGCCGGCTTGCCGGCCAGCGGCGAGACGTTCACGCGGTCCTTGCCGGCTGGGCCGTAGGGTCGACGGTCATGAGTTCACCGCCATCGTGACGGCCCGAGCTTCAGACAACGTTAAGACGAAGGCGTTCGCGACCTCCGATGCAAACCGACGACTCCCGAACGGAGGTACCTCGAGGTGGGAAATCCTGTCGTGCATTTTGAGATCGTTGCAAAGGATGCGCCCGCGCTGCGGACGTTTTACGGCGACATCTTCGGATGGCAGATCGGCTACAGCGTCCCCGGCGCAGGATTGGCGGACTACACGTTGGTGCAAACCGGCAGCGAGAGCGGCATTGCCGGCGGGATCGGAGAGGCGCCCGCTGACGGGTATTCGGGGCACGTGACGTTCTACGTCGAGGTTCCCGACGTTGCGCAAGCGCTCGAGGCGGTCGAACGGCGCGGCGGGACGAGAATGATGGGACCGGAACAGGTTCCCAACGGCCCGCTCATCGGACTCTTCCGGGATCCCGGCGGCAACGTGATCGGAGTGACGCAAAGCCGCTCGGCATAACGTTCCGGCCGGCGCGTTTCACTCGACCGGTCCGCTGTCGGGGATGCGCGCGATGATCGCGTGCGCGACCGTGTTCGGGTCCTCCGATGACGGTAGTTCGACCGCGATGCGCGGGAAACGCTCGCCGCGCGTCTCGATGACGAGACAGTCGCGCGCGCCGCTCGCGTCGACGAAGATCATCCCTTGCGGGTTGGCGAAGACGCCGACGGACTTGTAGAAGCCGAAGTTCGTCCCTTCGAGCTTATATTCGAGTTCGAGGTCTTCCAAAGCGCTCACGAAGGCGTTGGTCACGTGCGCGTACGGGATCGCAAACGACCCGTGGAATCCCAGCAGCTGATCCATCACCGAGATATCGACGGCCAGGCCGTCTGCCTCGAACCGAACGTGCGCCATGCATCCACCTCAGGATACGTGGTTCCCCGGGCCACGCGCACTCACCCGGTTTCGATCGTTTAGCCCACCGCGCGCAATCCGGCTCGCGCATGGTCGTGGGACTCCTGCGCCGCGACCACGCCTGCGACGTGGTCTTCGAGCCAGTCGATGAGACCGTGCACGCGTTTCGCCAACTCGACCCCCGCCGGTGTGAGCGTGTAATCGACCCGCGGCGGCACGCTCGGATGCTGCCGCCGATGAACGAAGCCGTCCCGCTCCAAATCGCGCAGCGTTTGCGCGAGCATCTTCTCCGAGATTCCGTCGACGCGCACGCGAATTTCCGAGTACCGCATCGTGCCCGCAGTCAGCGCGCCGAGCACGAGCGCGCCCCAGCGTCCGGTGACATGGCCCAAGATCGCGCGGGTCGGGCAACGCGCGTTGTAACAGTTTCCTCGAGCGGGAAAGGGAGTCTCGGCTCGCGCCATAGCTAACCTTTCGGTGTGTACTTTCTTTTCGACTGTTTTGATGGTACCGTGGGTTTCTCCCCCTTTCTGATCGCGAAGGACACCATGCCGAACCAACGTACCGCCGTCGTCACCGGAGCCAGTTCCGGGTTTGGCCGTTTGAGCGCGGAGGCATTCGCAGCCGACGGCTGGCGCGTCTACGCGACCATGCGCAACAGCAACTCCGGAAATGCGAGCGCCGCGGAGGAACTGCGGCGCACCGGTATCACCGTCGTTGAGCTCGACGTGACCGATGATCGTTCCGTCGAGCGCGCCGCGCAGACGATTCTCGCCGAGGCCGGCGCGGTCGACGTCCTGGTCAACAACGCCGGGACCGCGTACTTCGGGATCCTCGAGGCCTACACGCCGGCGACCGTCGAGAAGCAGTTCGCGACCAACGTGTTCGGCCCGCTGCGCGTGAATCGCGCGTTCTTGCCTGCGATGCGCGAACGGCACAGCGGCCTCGTCGTCTACGTTTCGTCGGTCGTGGGACGGCTCGCGCTGCCGTACAGCGCCGTTTACACGGCCTCGAAATGGGCCCTGGAAGCGTTGGCGGAGGCGTCCTCGTACGAACTCGCGCCCTTCGGCGTCGATGTCGCGATCGTAGAGCCCGGCGCGTACGAGACGGCCATCGGCTCGAAGTTCGTCGGCGCCGACGACGCGGAACGCGTCGCTTCGTACGGCGCCGAGGCGACCGCTCTGGCGAACGCGCGCATGGCGGCGATCGCCGAGATGGCGCAAGGACGCGACCCGAACGACGTCGCGCGAGCGATCCTCGACCTCGCCAACGCGCCCGCCGGGACGCGCCCGATGCGGACGGTCGTGCCGAATCATCCCGCGGTGGAAGCGATCAACGCGTCGACGGGTGCGATCCAGCAGCAGGTGATCGAAAGCTTTGGCCTCGCGCCGGTCCTGCAGAAAGCATGAGTCGGAGCGCCGCCTGACAACGGCGCGGAGGGTCACGGCGGACGGCCCGTTGTAGGGGAAACGCCGACGTGGACACTCTGGTTCAGGAAGGCGAGCTGCTCTGGACGCCGCCGGCGAGCTTCGCCGAAGCATCGATGGTCGCGCGGTTCATGCGCTGGCTGGCACGTGAGCGCCGCCGCGACTTCGCCGACGTCGATGCCTTGTGGCGTTGGTCGGTCGACGACCTGGAGTCGTTTTGGGCGGCGATCTGGGACTTCTTCGAGGTGCGCTCGAGCACGCCGTACACGAGCGTGCTGGATCGCCGCGTCATGCCGGGTGCGCGCTGGTTCGCCGGCGCGCGACTGAACTTCGCCGAGCACGTCCTGCGACACGAACGTAGCGCTCCTCTCGCACCCGCGTTCATCCATTCCTCGGAGTTGCGGCCGCTGGCGCACATGAGCTGGAGCGAGCTCGGCGAGCGCACGCGCGCGGCTGCGACCGCGCTGCGCGACCTCGGCGTACAGCCCGGCGAGCGGGTCGTGGCGTACATGCCGAACATCCCCGAGACGGCGATCGCGATGCTGGCCACGACGGCGATCGGCGCGGTCTGGGCGGCGGCGGCGCCGGAGTTCGGCGCGCGCACCGTCATCGACCGCTTCGCGCAGATCGAGCCCAGCGCGATCTTCCTCGCCGACGGCTACCGCTTCGGTGGCAAAGACTTCGATCGTCGCGCACAGATTCGCGCGATCTTGGATGCGCTGCCTTCACTGCGGCACATCGTGTGGCTGCCGTACCTCGATCGCAACGCTACGCCACCGGTGGATGGCGCGATTCACTGGGATGCCTTCCTTGCGGGCGGCGAGGCGGAGGCACGGCGCGCCGACGCGTTTGCATTCGAGCACGTCCCCGAGGATCATCCGCTGTGGATCTTGTTCTCCTCGGGAACGACCGGTTTGCCGAAGGCGATCGTGCACGGCCACGTCGGGATTACGCTCGAGCTTCTCAAGGGCGGACTTTCGACCGATGCCGGACCGGACCGGCGCTCCTTCTTCTACACCACGACCGGCTGGATGATGTGGAACGCACTGATCTCGTCGCTGCTGCACGGCTCGACGGTCGTGCTCTACGACGGCCATCCCGCGTACCCGGGACCGGAACTGCTGTGGCAGCTGGCCGATGACGCCGACGCCACCGGCTTCGGCGCGAGTCCAACCTTCGTGCAGATCATGCAAAAGATCGGTCTAGTGCCCAAGCAACGTTTTGCAACGGACAAGCTGCGCAATGTCTTGCTCACCGGGTCGCCGGTCTCGCCCGAAACGACGGCCTGGTTCTATCGCAACGTCAAGGAAGATCTGTGGGTCAACTCGCCGTCCGGCGGGACCGAACTCTGCGCGGGGCTCGTCGGCGGTTCACCGCTCTTGCCCGTGCGCGCGGGCGAGATCCAGACCCGGCTCTTCGGCATGGACGTGCATGCCTGGGACGAGCGCGGCCGCGACGTCGAGGACACGGTCGGCGAGCTGGTGGTGACGAGTCCAGCGCCGTCGATGCCGCTCCGATTTTGGAACGATCCCGGCGACCGGCGTTATCGCGAAACGTACTTCGAGCACTTCCCCGGCGTGTGGCGTCACGGCGATTTCCTGAAGATCAACGCGCGCGGCGGGTGTTTCATCTACGGCCGTTCCGACTCAACGCTCAACCGATTCGGCGTGCGGATCGGGTCGGCCGAGATCTATCGTATCCTCGAACGCATCCCGGCCGTCGCGGATAGCCTCGTCGTCTGCCTCGAACGCCCTGACGGCGGGTTCTTCATGCCGCTGTTCGTGAAACTCGCACCGTCGTACGAACTCGATGACGCGCTGCGCGCCGAGATCGTCGCGCGGCTGCGCAGCGACGGCAGCCCGCGTCACGTCCCCGACACGATCGTCGCCGTCGAGGCGATTCCATATACGCTCACCGGCAAGAAAATGGAGATCCCCGTGCGCCGTCTTCTCGCCGGCGCAGCCCCGGCCGAGGTCGCGAGCCGCGATGCGATGATGGACCCGGCAGCCTTGGACGTGTACATCGCGTACGCTGCGGGGCAGGAACTTTGAATCTCGCCTGGCACGCTCTCCGCTGCGTTCTCACCGGCTTGGTTTGAGAACCGCCTCTCGCTAGGAGGTTCAGATGCGTGTCACTGCCCTTCCGGTTTTCCTGTGTGCGGCGATGTCGCTTTCGATCGCCCCGGTTTTAGCGCAGACCGTCACCATGAATGCGTCGATCACGAACACCAGCGGCCCGGTAACGAGTTGCCCGGTGACGATCAACTTCGTCGCCACCATTAGTGCGACCAATTGGTCCCCGACGGCGAATCGAGAGATTCAATACACCTGGATCCGCAGCGACGGGGGCGTTTCGCCGACCCAAACGGTTACGTTCCCAGCCGGAGGACCGACCACGCAAACGGTCATCAACACCTGGGAGCTCAGCGCGAACGGTCAGCGCTGGGAAGCAATCAAAATCAGTTATCCGCCGCTATCCAACTCGACCTCGAACCATGCCGTCTTCACGCTCACGTGCCCCACCCCGGGAACGTTGCTGATCAACGGCGCCAGACCCGGCAACTCGCCGATCATCAGGTAACACGAGCAGCGCTCGAACCTCACCCTGCGCAGACACCTCAACGGCGAGCCGTTGGGGTGTTTTGCCTACTTGATAACGGCGCCGCCCGTACCGGCGCGCGACGAGGTGCGCGCGCTTAATATCTCTTGTAGGGGAGAAACTTTCCGGACATCGTGATTTTCACGCGGTCGCCTTTGGGATCGGCCTGACGTTCGATCTGCATGTCGTAGTCGATCGCGCTCATGATGCCGTCGCCGAACTCTTCCTGAATGAGCGCCTTCCACGTCGTGCCGTAGACCTGGACGAGTTCGTAAAAGCGATAGATCAGCGGATCGGTAGGCGGTCCGGACGGCAGCGATCCGCGGTACGGGATCTCGGTCAGCAGTTGCCGCCCCTCGTCGCCGAGCTCGAGCAGTTGGGCTGCCTTCGCGGCTTCGTCCTCATCCAAGCGCATCTGCCCGAGGAGCGCCGCCGTGGTGAGGATCGGCGACGCCGTGCCAGTCGCGGCCGCGATCTGCTTCCAGGTCAGCTTCTTCGCACGCTTGCGGCTGAGGATCGTCAGGGTGAGTTCTTCACGCGTCATGGGGCCAACTAACGCGCACGGATCGAGCGCGCCTTTGTGAAAAGGCAACGGCTATTGTCCTCAGCTTGCGAGGAGCCCTTGACCCGGCTGACGTAAGCTTGCCCAGCTGTCCCTAGGCCTTGAAAATCGTCATTCTTCCGCGGCTGAACCCGTGAAGAGAGATAGGCGCACGATGCCAGATGACAACGGGCCCAAAAAGGCCGACGAGAAGCCCAACATGGACGATCTCGAGATCGGCGATCTCGACGGGATCTCCGGAGGCATCATTGATAGGCCAGGAGGCCCCGATCCTATTCCGCCCCCCTATAAGCCGCCGACGCCGCCGGTGTAAACCTGCCAAGCTGATTGCGAAGCGCTGTTGCGCGGATCGGCCGCGCTGAGAGATAGGACCACGATGCCAGACGAAAAGGCCGACGAGAAGCCCAACATGGACGATCTCGAGATCGGCGATCTCGACAACATTTCCGGCGGCCAAATATTGGCGCCTGGGACCAGTGAACCGCCGCCGAAGCCGAAGCCGCCGCCGCCTCCGAGCCCGTGGTGGCCCTTCTGATTTCGACGTCCTAAACGGTCGATGCCCCAACGCTTTCGGCGTCGACGTAAGCGATGAACCCGCTTGGCAGCTTCACGACGCTCGGCGACGACGTCGCGCGTTCCTGGGAAGCATCAAACTGTACCCTGGACGCTTTCGCGGAGATCGCAACGGAGACGTTACAGAGGTCGGGTGTCCTCGAGTCGACGTCCCTGCGCGATATCACCGACTGGTTCATTTCCTCGAACGAGCTGCCGCCGCAATCGCTCGTCGATTTTGGCCAGCCCCCGGTTCGCGTGTACGATGGACGCGGATTCTATATCGAGTTGCTGTTTTGGGTCGACACGCCGACGGCGATCCATCAGCACTCGTTCTCAGGGGCGTTCGGCGTTCTGCGCGGGTCGAGCTTCCATAGTCAATACCGCTTCGAGCGCGTCCACACGATCAGCGACGAACTCGCGACCGGTTCCCTCCAGCTGTTATCCACCGAACTCTTGCAGCGTGGTGACGTTCGGCCGATCGTAGCAGGCGACGCCTTTATCCACTCTCTGCTTCACCTCGAGCCGCCATCGATCAGCGTCGTCGTACGGACGGGAGTCCAGCGGCCGTTCGGTCCCCAGATGTCGTATGACATGCCGGGTCTCGCATACGACCCGTTTTATCGAGAGCAGCCGCTGTTGACCCAAATCGCGCTGCTCAAAACGCTGCTCCGCTCGGAGCCGGAACTGTTCCGCGAGCTCGCCATGCAGATCGTCAGCGAGCGTGATATTTTCTTTGCGTATAAAGTCATCGATACCGTCTCACGACAAGTTGGTGACTGCGAGATCCTCAACGAGCTGCTTCGCGTCCTGGCGCTACGAGACGCCGGCTTTACGGCGGTGCTCGAGGCGGCGCTTCGCGAAGAGCGGCGTACCGCTTCGATTCGAGCTCTCCTGAAAGACGTGACGAACGCCGAGCAGAGGTTCTTGCTCGCGCTCCTCATCACTGCGCCGAACCGCAGCGTCGTTGACGCGATGATGCGAAAGCGATTCCCCGCCCATGACCCCGAGACGAAGATCCTCGAGCTCATCGCGGAGATGACGGCAAACAAGAAGTTCGTCAACTTTGACAAGTTAACGCTTCGCCTGTTCCAGTTTGCGATCCGCGGCGCGAGTTTCGATGACGTCGAGGACGCTTTCCATCGGCGTTTCGGTGAAGGGCACGAAGCTCTCGAGACGGTGCGCGTGCAATGGCTGCGCCTGCATGCTGAATCGCCGTTCTCGCCCATGCTGGGTGGCGCCCACGCCGGACAGCGCCGCCCTCGTCCAGTGACGACTCCGGCGTAGGTTCACGATCGGCCGTCGCCTTCGGCGACGTTAGAGCAGCGTTCCGGAAAACGCCTCGTCGACGTAGTGCAGCAGAATTGACGTCGACGAGTCGCAGCTCTCCAGCGGTACTCTCGCATGCGCGATCGATTGACCGAAATAGATGAGCGCCCCACCCACAGTCTGGTGTATGTCGACACGTTTGCCGCCCTGTTCAGGATAGAGCGTCAACGGCCACGGTGAAACGTCGCTGTCAGCACCGTCGAGATCGAGCAGCAGCGCGACCGTGTATTTGCATTGCTCCCGATCCGTATGTCTGGGCAACTCGGCGCCGCGAAGATACCGGATCGCATAGGCGTACGACGGCTTCACGTTTGCTCGTGCAACGCAGCGGACGAGCGGCAGAATCCGCCACTGCAGCATGACGGCGACGGGATCATTGTGGACGAAATAGCGATTGCTCTGCTGATCGCCCAGCCGCAGCCACCCATTGTCGACGAGGCTCGCAAAGTAGCGCTGCAGCGCAGCGAGCTGCGCGTGCGGCAAGTCCAGCCGAACTGCTGCGTACCCGCGCTTCGCAAAAACCTCCCCGGCCTCGGTCGCCGCCGAATCGAAATCGGCTCGAGACTCCGGCAACGATTCTCGGACGCTCGCGTGCGCGGCGGATTCATCCGAAACCGTCCACGGATCGATGACGCTGATCTCGCTTGCTTGATGCCAGATCACGCTGTCGCGCTGGGTGATGACTCCTGCGAAAGCGGCAAGATCCTTTTCCGGCATCGGCAACGGAAAGCTCGGCGAGACAACTCCGGAGAACGCTCGAGCCGAGGGTTCGGCCATCTCGAGCACCGGAACCTCAAAGGTGACCGTCTCGGAAACCTCGCCCGGATAGATGAGCATCCCGAGCTCGCGCAGTTCGCGGGCGTCCGCAACATCGACGTTTGGCAACCGGCCGCCGTTCCGAATTGCCGTTGCAAGCGTATGAAATGCTCGCTGATAACGATCGGCGCTGATCTCCTGATAGTTCAGGGATTTCCCGCGAACCGGCGCCCAGACTCGCACCGCTTGAATCTCGCCGTCACCGCGGACTGCTTCG
>Ga0302180_10002991_pt1 | contig 12947 bp, 10 predicted proteins | sample I_Palsa_E3_2_FD_200575 | JGI IMG/M metagenome (GOLD analysis project Ga0302180, IMG submission 200575) | Peat permafrost microbial communities from Stordalen Mire near Abisko, Sweden - I_Palsa_E3_2 | ecosystem: Environmental > Terrestrial > Soil > Palsa > Peat permafrost | place: Sweden... | reverse complement strand
ATTGTTTTCCGGCAACCACGAGGAAATTCGGCGGTGGCGGCGCCAGCGAGCGCTCGAGAAGACGTTGCGCAATCGCCCCGACCTGCTGGAAGGTGCGGTGTTGAGCGAGGAAGATAAGCAAGTTCTGGCCGAGATCAAGAGAGTGGGATCAGGCTAGCGAAGCATCGGTACGATCCAGCTAGGATGCATCGACCAGAGATCTATACTTCAAATTACGATTCAGAAGGGCTAACCATCATGTCGAACCTCATCATCGAAAAACTGCTGGCGAAAACCAGGCGCACCGACATCCCCGCGTTCAACCCCGGGGACACGGTTCGTGTCCACGTGAAAATCAAGGAAGGCGACAAAGAACGCTTGCAGGCCTTTGAAGGCGTGGTAATCAAGCGCGACAACGGGCCGCAGGCCAGCTTTACCGTGCGCAAGATCAGCTTTGGTCAGGGGGTGGAGCGCATTTTTCCCGTCCACTCGAAAGTGATCGATAAAGTGGATCTGCTGCGCTCGTCCAAGGTTCGCCGCGCGAAGCTGTATTATCTTCGCGGCCTCAAGGGCAAGGCCGCACGTTTACGCGACGTCGAATAAAAAAAGGCCGAGCCGAGGACAGGCGGCTGCGTTTCGCCGGCGCATCTTTGCTTATCGCTTATCTCGGCTTATCTCGCCCGGCGCCGGCTCCGTGATCGTCATCTCCTCGGTGATCACTTCGAGGTCGGCGAAATCCTCGTGCCGAGGATTCTTCAACCGGTTTAACACGAAATCGAGCAGCGGGCGGTCGCCCTGCCGGATCTCCTGAAACTCCACGCCAATTGTGCGGTTCTCAGCCTTGTATCTCACGTGCCCGCGCAGCGCAACCGTGACGTCGCACATGTTCAGGACCAGTCTTAAGCCGGTGCCGGCCGCCGGAAGTTCGCTCGCGCGGATGAGGCAGCCAAATTCGGAAATTTGCTCCAGGCGTCCCTCCACGTGGGATCTTCCCCCGATTTCTGCTACATCTGCTTCGCCCTCCACCGGATAGCGCGGCCGGCGGCGCCGATTTCGCTCGCCGCTGAGAAAGGAATTGGTCGCAAGCTTTGGGTTGGGCCCGTCCGGCATCATCGGCAGATACTGCTCCTGCACCTGCCGTAACTCCTCCTCCCACGGACTCTTGCTGCCTTCAACACATTCCACCGTAAACTGGCCCCGCAGGGTAGAGTCCGGATCCGCGGTCCATACCACCCGGCAGACGGATCGGTTCCGGCCGCGTTCGACGGTGATAAAATCCCCAACCTTTACATCCCGCAAACTGAGCAGCCTTGCGCCTCGCGGATGAATGTCATAGGTGCATGCCAGCTCCGGACCGCCGCGAACACCATTTCGCATATGAATGAGTCGAACCGGTAGTGCGAGGTGGATCAGTTTTTCAACCGGCGCGCCTGGTTGCAGCGCGGCTTGTTGTAGCGCGGCGTCCTGTAAGGCGCCATCTTGAGCGGTTTCGGGGTTCACGACTCTCCTCAGCGAATGCAGCCTGAACTCAACATAGCAGTACATGTCCGACCGGACAATGTACGTCCGTAATCCAGGTAATGGTTACTGATCGAGGTTTACTTGGCGGCGTTGACATGGCCCGGGAGTGGCGGGCGAACTTCCGGCTTGCAAGAATCCCGGCCGGCAAGTGAAGATGGTGAGCACAATTTCCATCTCAATGGTCAGCGTTGCGAAAACTGTCACCGAATTTTCTCTTTCCGCCTCCGCGGAAAAACTGCGGCTGTTGAAAAGGTTGCATTGCACTTTACGCTACGAGAAAAAAGCCTGGGCGGCAGGGGCCGCGATGGTGGCCGGAGTCGACGAAGTGGGACGCGGCTCGCTGTTCGGGCCGGTGGTGGCGGCGGCCGTGATTCTCGACCCTGGCTACCGCTTGCGCGGTTTGCGGGATTCCAAACTGCTGCTGCCGGAGCGACGCGAGCAACTGGCGCCGCGCATTCGTGAACATGCCATTGCCTGGGCGGTGGCGGCGGTGGATGCGGCGCGCATCGACCAGATCAATATCTATCAGGCGTCGCGAGTGGCAATGCGCGAGGCGGTGATGCGGCTGCAACCGGCGGCGGATCATTTGCTGATCGACGCCGTGCGGCTGGATTGCGAACTGCCGCAAAGAGCGATCATCCATGGCGACGCGCTTTCTGCCTCGATTGCGGCGGCTTCGATCCTCGCCAAAGTGGAGCGCGATCGTATGATGTGCGAGTGGGATGCGGTCTTTCCCGAGTACGGCCTGGCATCGCATAAGGGCTACAGCACTCCGCAGCATCGAGCGGCGTTGCAGGAGCACGGTCCAACCCCGCTGCACCGGCAATCGTTCGCTCCGGTGTGGAGCTGTCCTGCGGAGCAGGAAGTTTTTGAGTTCGAGTCAGACAGGTAGCAAGTCTAATTTCCTGCCGGGGAGCCGATATTGCCTCTCAAGCTGGCGTCGAGCTGATCGACGAGCCTGGTGTTCGACACAAGAGCTTGTCGCAGAATTTCTGCTTGCTGCCTGGCGGTCGCCCAGTCCTGCTTCTCAACCGCCTCGGTCAATCCCGGCAATTCCAGGTGGGCGTAGGTGAAGCGGGCACCGTAGAGGATGTGTTTGAACCATGGTCTGCCGGGTATGCCGTCGGGGTTGAGCCAGTTGCGCTCGACCTGCATTGCGCCGTGATTGATGGTGGCGGCGAGTTTGGCATCGATTGTTCCGGCGGCCAGGGCGCGGGTTGCGGCTTGGTTGAGGCGCTTGCCGGCCGCCTCGAAGTCGTCGATGGCGTCGAGCACGGGCTTCAACTCCAGTGGTGGCTCCTGCCGGGCTTCGGCCGGCTGGACAGCCCCTTCGGCCCCGCCCTGGACCGCCGGGGACGGCTGTCCCCACACGTTCTTATCCTTGCTCAATTCCTTCACAAACTGGCGAATGTTGGCGGCGTAGGCGGCGAAGTCGAAGGGCAACAGATCGGCGTTCGCCAGGCGTAACGCTAATACTCCCCACAACTGCGACATCAAGGTGTGATAGCGGTAGCCGGGATCGCCGAAACGATTCATCCAGAAATAGTCATCGTAAGCGGAGTGATACACGCCATAAGGGCCTTCGAAGCCCAAGCCGAGAACCGGCACGCCGATGAAATTGAGAAAGACAGTATGGTCGGAGCCGCTGCCAATGCGGGTATCAGCCAAGTTGACGTCGGAGTCCGCGACCTCGGCATGATCGGCATCGCGGCCCTGGCGCGCGACGGTTTCCTTCCACGCTTCATAGAGCGTTTTTCCCGAGGGATCTTTCAAAGTTCGAGTCGCTTCCACCAGCATGGGCGCGAGGGAGGCGACGGCCAGGCCATGAAAATCGGGGCCAGAAGTGGCCTCATCCACATTGATGTAAGCCACCGCTTTGCTGCGGAGTTCGTCGGCGAACTGCTCGCCCCATTCGGTGGAACCGGTGAGGCCGATTTCTTCACCGTCCCAGCTACAGACGACGACGGTACGGCGGGGGCGCATGCCCGACTTCGATAGCTTTCCCAGGGCGCGGGTCAACTCCATCATGGATGCGGTTCCGCTGCTGGGGTCGACGCCGCCGAAGACCCAGGCATCGCGGTGATTGCCCAGCACGATCCATTCGTCGGGCAACTCGGCGCCGCGAATTCGGCCCTCGACTACATAGTAGGGTTGAGTGGAATTGTCCATCTCGATCTTCACGTGGACGCGCACGCGCTTTCCGCCGAGGTGATATTTGATGGGCAATCCGCCTTGCCAGGAATCGGGTGCAAGCGGTCCGTCCATATTCGCGAGCAGCGGCTTGGCATCATGCCAGGAGAGCGGCAGGGCCATGATCTTCGGGATCGACGTAGCTTGCTCGACCGGAATGCGCTTGGCGCCGGGGACGGAGGCCCATCCGGGCGTGAGCGGATCGCCGGGTACCATGAAATCGTAGGTGATAGCGCCCCGCTGAATGTGATACTCGGGACCCCAGGGACCGGTGGGGTCGACCTTGCCTTTCTTGAAGCCGTCTTCGGCGGGATCGCTATAGATGAGGATGGCGGCGGCGCCTTCGCGTTCAGCCGTGAGCGCCTTAAATCCGCGGTAGCTGTACGGATTTGAATAGCGCACCAGGACGATCTTGCCTTTTACGTCGATGCCTTGCTGGCGGAGAAGTTCATAGTCCTCAGGATTGCCGCTGTGCGCGTAAACCAGCGGAGCGGTCACTTCGCCGGATGCGGACATGCCACTCCACGCCGAACTGATGCTTTTATTCTTCAAATCGATGTCGCCCGGGATCGGCGGTTCGCGGAGCAGCGCCCGGTAATGAACCGGAGCGATCATCTCGAGGAAGGTGCTTTTCGGATTCGTGCCGTAGACGTCATAGCGGCGGATCACGACATCCTCGAGGCCTTCCTGCCGCCACACGTCGGCGATGTAGCGGGCCAGTTCGTTGTTGCGCGGCGAACCAGCGACGTGGGGCTCGGCGGTGAAGATGTGATGCTGACGGCGTTCTTCCTCCGGCGAGGGGATGGCTTTGAACTTCTCCTCGATCATGCTTTCGCGCGCCGAGAAAGATGGCCCGAAGCCCAGGATCAACGTCTGGCCTGGCGCCAAAACGGCGACATGGAGGGGCGAATCTGAGGCCAGCGGCGAATTCAAGGCGAGTGCCAGAACCCACCACGCACCCATCCACCGCCGCACACGCCGGACCAAGATCACGATCGAAATCTCCTCATGACGAGACTGTGCAATCCTTGACGACGCTGCTTCCTAGGCTACTTTGCGTTGTATATTTCCGTCAGTAAATCGGGCTTCGCTTCATCGCGCACCAGGTGAGGGTAGCGTTCACCGCCGTGGTAATCGAGCTTGTAGGTTTTGTAGTAGTCGGTGTTCTCAATGAGAAGCTCGAGTGGTTCCGTATTCTTCTTGCCCGACCGGATCGCGTCGCGCAGCACTTCTGAAGTGTATCGCCGGCCGTTTACCCCGACCAGCTTCATGCCAGGACCGACTCCAGCCAGGGCCGCGGGCATACCTTCGATGGTATCGACGATGGTGCCATCTTCGCGCAGAGTCAGGCCGACGGAATACTTCGCGTCGACAAAATGCGAAGTGCACTCGCCCCCGCATTCCATCTCCGACGGGGATTCATCGTATACCAGCTTCCAGCCGCTGCCTTCGATGCCGCCGAGCGGCGCGCCGGGACCGTGGTTGGTCAGACGTTCGGTCCAGAAGCCGCGCCAGTCGTAGGACACCACTTGGTTCAGAGTATTCACGACATCATCAAAAGTATAGGTTTTGAGCATGGGAGCGGTGCTGGGAGCGCCGTGAAAGAGCTTGCAGAAATCGTCCAAAGTTTTCTTGCCCTTGCTTTGCTGGCGGATGATGACATCGACCCAAAGCCAGTTGAGCGTGTCTTCGTCGTAGAAGTCGACGCTGCGCCGCCAGGATTGCCAAGCGTGAGGGGAAAAATAAAGCTGCGCGGCGGCATCCGCCGTATCCTGAAGGTTGCGCCAGGTGCGGCCCGGAGTGTGGTCGAGGTTGGCGGCGGTGATGGCCAGGTCATCGCGCGACTCGCCGGTGGTGAGCAGGCCGCTGCGAGCGGTTAGAACCGTGCCCAGATAATTCGTCAGACCTTCGTAGACCCAGAGCAAGTCATCCTGCATGGGCTGCTGATAATCCGGCGTGGCCAGATCCGCGGGACGGCGAAACTTGCCATTCCATGAGTGCACGTATTCGTGGGGAAGCAAGCTGGCCTCCTGTTTTCGCAGGGAATCGTCCACCAGTCCGCGCTCATCGACCCGGCTGTCGTCGGATTCATGGTGCTCCAGTCCGAAGTGGGCAACGTGATCGCTCAAACTGTAAAGAAAATGGTAATCACGGTAGTGATGCGCGCCGAAAAGTTTGTTGGCCTGTTCCACCAGGCTCTTGTAGTGGTCCCAGACCTCTTGCGGGGGATCGAGGGCGGCGGCGCTGTCGGCGGCGATATCCATCTCGACGAGCGGATCATCCGCTAGCTTCACGACCTTCAGGAATTCCCCGGTGATCACCGGAGAATCGACCAGCGTGGTCAGGGAAACCGGCTGAAATGTGATCTGCATCTCGCCGTTCTCCGCGGTGCTGGAGGCGATGGGCAAAGGCGTTCCGTACTTCCAGTTCGCCGGAAGCTTCAGACTGGCTATATAGTTGATGTCGTCGGACTTCCAGCCCTTGGGATAGAGCAGGACCTGATTCCAGCTGATCACCGCCATTTTATCGGTCGCGGAAGAGCCGGCAGAAAAGCCGCCTTCGAAGGTGGCGGGAGAGAGGAAATCCAGTTCGGCGTTCACTTCAGAGTCACCGGCGGGAACGTCCACGTGGATGGTGAATCCGTCGAGCAGGTCGCGACGCCATGGCAGAGTCTTGCCGCCGGCGTTGAATTTGAGCCCGGCCAGGTCGATGACGGGGCCGTCGGGAGCATGTTCGCCGGGAATCCACTTCGGGTAGTAGAGCGTGAGGTCCCCGGCGCTGGCTGGAATCTTCAGCCGGGCATGGAATATTTTGCGCGGAGCCGAACTGGCGTCGACAAAGATGGTTACCGTTGGCGCTGTGGCCGACCAACTCAAAAGAGAAAACAGGGAAAGACAGACCACTCCCAAGATCTTTGAGAGTTTCATTTTATTTGAGGCCCCCTAGCGTCAGTGAATCGATTCACTGACTGCGGAATTGTAAGACTATAGCAGCCTGCGCATGAAGGCGTACAGAGAGGCACCCGCGCTGCTATCATTTCGAACCATGTCGCGGCGCGGAAAATTCATTACATTTGAAGGACTCGACGGAACCGGCAAAAGCACGCAACTGCGCAAGCTGGCCGGCGCCCTTCGCGAGGCCGGACACAAGGTGGTCGAAACCCGCGAGCCGGGCGGAACCGCGACGGGAGAGAAGATTCGTCGCGTATTGCTGGACTCGGCGACCGAGGGTCTTTCGCCGTTGGCGGAAATGGCCTTGATGTTTGCTTCGCGGGCGCAGCATGTTGCAGAAGTGATCCAGCCGGCGCTTGATCGTAGCCAAGTTGTGCTGTGTGATCGCTTCACCGATTCCACCGAAGCCTACCAGGGCAGCGGGCGAAAGCTGGGCAGCGACCCAATCTTGAAATTGCACCGCATTCTCTGTGGAGATCTGCAGCCGGACCTGACCATTCTGCTCGACTCGAATCCCGGCATGAGCGTTGGGCGCGCGCGGCTTCGAAACCGGAGAGTTTCCGAGCGTGCGAATAAAATTGCGGGCAAACATCACCACGACGAAAACCGCTTCGAGCAGGAGACGCGAAGCTTCTTCAGCCGGGTACGGGAAGGTTACATGGCGATTGCGGCGAGAGAGCCGCAACGGGTTGTCACGGTGGACGCCAGCGGGACGCCGTCCCAGACGCACCGGAGGATCATGGAAGTTGTGGGGCGGAAGATGAAGCTATGAATGAGGGCCATATAAGTGAGGGCCAAAGGAAGAGCTTCTTGCGCAGGTTTCGGCGATCGGGTCCCGATGAATGTTAGGTCACGCGATATCATCCATATGAAAGGGCACCGTCCTCGCATTGACCAGAAGCATGAGCGGCGAATAGCCACGGCGCGGCGACGTTTGGCCAAAGCCCGGCAACTGGCAGGCGGGCATGTTCCTCCGACCGTTTCTCTGGTCGACGAGATGATTGCCGAGCCCCGGAAGCTTGGCGGGCGGGTGATTCACAGGGATGAGCTTTTCTGATTTTCACGGCAACGCCGAAACCGTCCATCGCCTCCGCGACATGCTGGGGCGGAAGCGCTTTCCGCACGCGGTGGTTCTTTCTGGCGCGCGAGGGTCGGGGAAGTACACGTTGGCGCTCATGCTGGCGCAGGCTCTGAATTGCCTTTCGCCCACGGAAGCCGGTGGCCTGCCGGACTTCTGCGGGCATTGCGCGAACTGCCGCCGCATCGGCCAGGCCGCCGATCTCGAGGCGCGGTTTGCCGAAGCAGTCGAGACGCGCGAAGGGCTCCGCGAGTCCGACAAAAAAGATACTCGACTCTTCGTGCAGACTCATCCCGACGTGCTGATCATCCCCCCCGATCCCCCGCAGATGATGATCAAGGTGGATCAGGTCCGGCGGGTGATCGAAACCATCTATTACCGTCCCTCCGAGGCGCGGGAGCGGGTTTACATCTTCACCGACTCGGCTTTCATGAAAGAGGCGGCCAATTCCTTGCTGAAAGTTCTGGAGGAGCCTCCAGAGTTCGCTACTATTTTTCTGCTCTCGGAAAATCCCGGCGAACTGCTGCCCACCATCCGCTCGCGATCGATGGTCTTTCCCTTGGCTGCCATGCCGGTAGAAGACGTGGAGCGCTACTTGACCGAGACTCGTCCGGACTGGAAGCCGCAGCAGCGGGCCCTGGTTGCGCGACTCAGCGAAGGTGCGCTTGGCCGGGCTCGCATCTTCGATGTGGACTCGTATGTGGCGGCCCGCGCGAGCGCTCTCGCCCTGCTTCATTCCGCGCTGCTCGGAGGCGAGCACACGGAGCTGTTCAAGGTCACCGAATCCTATCGTGCCGGCGCGGAGGGACGGGAGAAGACAGAGCAACTGCTGCGCACACTCTATTCATTACTGCGCGACTTGATGTTTCTTGGCTCCGGAGCGCCGGAGTTGGTTCAGAATACCGACATCCAAAGGGAACTGGCGAAACTGGCCGAAAACACCGATTTTGACTGGATTGCCGCGGCTTCGGACCGAATCGCCGAGGTAGAGCGGGGAATGCGCCGCAACCTGTTGCGGTCGTTGTCGCTCGACGGACTCGCCTTGGCTCTGGAAAAGGTAACGTAGTTTGAGTCTAATAACTTGTGTTTTCAATCGCTTACCGAGATTACTCTGGTGGTTCAGCGCACTTCGGATAGATTGCCCCGGCATGCCTCAGCGCCTATAATCGTCCTAACTCTGGTTTAGGGATTCTCCGTCAGGTTCCGGGTATCGACATGCGAGGGTGAGGTCTGTCTTCGCCACATTGGAGGGAACCCGGTAATCATGCGAAAGCGCCTGAAACTCGCCCTGATGACCAGCACTGCAGCCGCGACCTCTGTTCTTCTCGCCTGTCTTCTCGCGGTGTTCTTTCTCGCGACGCTCCTGGTTGCAACCCCAGTTCGTGCCGCCGAAGGTGGCGACGGATTGTCGGATAAGATCACCACAAGCGACGAGCACGGGCGCAAAATCTACGTCAATGATTCGGTCAGGCCAACCGCCGGGCACCACGCCGAACCCTCGGAATCGCCCCGCCGAACCCTGATGTACTGGAGCTCGAAAGAGAATCGCTGGAAGCCGGTGCCTGGTCCTAACGCAGCCGCAATGCGCGCCGCACGTTCGGCGGCAGCCGAGGTCAGCGCCTTGCTAGGGCATGAGTCGGTGCAGTCGGCGACCGCCAGAATTGTGGATGCGAATTCCCCCGGTTCCGCGGCAGCCTCCGGAGACATCGACAGCGCGATCGAGGCCGCTGCGGCGCGTCACAGCGTAGACCCGAATCTGGTGCGGGCGGTGGTGAAAGTGGAATCAAACTTCAATCCCAACGCGGTGTCGCGCAAAGGGGCCATGGGGTTGATGCAGTTAATGCCTTCGACGGCGCGGCAATTGAATCTGAAGAATCCCTTCGATCCGGAACAGAATGTGGACGCGGGCGTGCGCCACTTGAAGCAACTTCTGGAGAATTATGGCGGCGACATCAAATTGACCCTGGCCGCTTACAACGCGGGTGCGGGAGCGGTAGCGCGCAGCTCCGGCGTGCCCCATTACGCCGAAACCCAGAACTATGTCCGGCGAATCACCAACCTCTATTACGGGGGATCTAACTTTAACTCGGGCGTTGCCCGCGATCCGGTTCGGGTTCAGCGGGATGCGCGCGGCGTGCTCTACATCAGCAACACGGAATAGATTCACGGCGTTGGTTTATTATTCTTTGGTTAACAGGTTCGAGCGTTAACCGGTTCGCTCTTACAGGTTCGATCGGGCATCCCGGGAATTGCTTAATCGGCCGGTTCAAACAAGCGGGAACGAAGGCACGGGCTGGTTATTTTGAAGAGCTCATCGCGCGAGCGAAGTCTGTGGGTAGCTCTGCTGGTGCTTGCCGGGTTCGCCGGGCTCGCGGCTCCGGCGGCGCAGGCGCGGGCCCGCCATTCTGACGCATGGGCTCGGGAGCATTTCGCCGCCGCCGAGCGCATGCGCGAAGCCTTGAACGGGCGTCCTCCCGCCGATCGCACCCGCCGCGACTACCAGCGCGTGTTGAATGCTTATCGCTCGGTCTATCTGGGGGTGCCGGCTTCCAGCAAAGCGGATCCCAGCGTGGTCGCGGTGGCCGAAACCCTGGTGGAAATGGGGCGCCGCTTCGACGACGACAAAATTCTGAACGCGGCCATCGAGCAATACAAGTTTCTGCGCCGGGAATATCCCGGCAGCAAGTATCGCTTCGACGGACTGTTCACGATTGGAGAAATTTACAAGGACGATCTCGATGATCCGGAAGCCGCGCGCTCAACTTTTGAGGACTTCCTACGCCACTATCCGCACAATCGACTTGCAGGGGACGCCCGCCAGGCCATTGTTGAACTGAACCTCGAGCTAAACAAGGCAGCGCAGGCGGAAAGAGCTGCGGGGGCGCAGAAGTTCTCCGAGAGTGCGCGATCCGGCAAGTCCCGGCCCGACAAAGAGTCAAAGAACGACGGGGATAAGGACAAGGACAAGGAGTCAAAGAGCGAAAACGAGTCGAGGAACAAGGTTGCTTCCCGGGAGGCGCGCGATGCCGGAGATCAGGCATCGCGGACAGCTTCAGGCAAGGACGAATCCTCGTTGACCCACGTCTTGCGTTTGCCGCGCGTGACTGGTATCCGGCACTGGTCTACTCCTGACTACACGCGCGTGGCGATTGATGTGGAAAGCGACGTGAAGTTTTCGTCGCAAAGAATCGACAGTCCGGCGCGCATCTTCTTCGATCTGCGCGATACCAAGCTGGCCTCTACGCTCGTGGGAAAGAGTTTTGACGTGGATGATGGCTTCCTGAAGAAGGTGCGCGTGGCACAGTTTGCGCCCGGGCGTACCCGCGTGGTGCTCGAGGTCGACAACCTCTCTGATTTCGACGCCTTCCTTCTGCCCGATCCCTACCGGCTGATTATCGATATTCACGGCAAGAACGCGCACTCGAAGCAGCCGAAGGTCGACGGGGCGGACGGGAACGGTGACAAGGATGCGGGCGAGGACGCATTGTCGAAAACGGAAGCCGCACTTCCTGCGAAATTAAGCTCTGATGCCGATCTCGCGTCGAACTCATCGGACTCCAAGCCGAGGGATTCGGCAGCCGCAGCGTTGCGGCAAACGGGAACGGCTACGGCCGATATCGGCAATGACCCCGGACCTTCTGCCCCAGGAGGCGCGGCTGCGGGTAAGAAGGGATTACCAGCGGTCGTAAAGAAAGTGGTGGAAGCCGGCGAGGACGATGAGGCGATGAGTGCCATGCCACCCGCAATCGTGAAGCGCACCGCCGCGGAGACGAAGCACGACGCTCCGCTTGCGCGAAGTATTGCCACTGCGAAAAAACCGGCAGATAATTCCATCGACAACGATGCGGCGCCGAGCGCCTTTGATCTGAGTGTCCGCGAGGCCAAGCCTACGGCGCGCGGCGATCGCTCTTTAATTCGCGCCCTGGGACTGAAGATTGGCAAGATCGTGATCGATCCAGGGCACGGCGGCCACGATACCGGCACCATCGGTCCTGATGGTCTGGAAGAAAAAGATTTGGTCCTCGATGTGGGCCGGCGTCTGGGCAAACTGCTTGAAGCGCGGCTGGGTGCGGAGGTGGTTTACACCCGCAAGGACGACACTTTCATCCCGCTCGAAACCCGCACGGCGGTTGCGAATCAAGCGCGCGCCGATCTGTTCGTCTCCATTCACGCCAACTCGAGCCATGATCCCGGAGCCCGTGGAGTAGAAACCTATTACCTGAATTTCACCTCTTCGCCGGAAGCGTTGGAAGTGGCCGCCCGAGAGAACGCGGTTTCGGAGAAGTCGATCTACGAACTGCAGGATCTGGTGAAGAAGATCGCGCTCAAAGAAAAGATCGAGGAGTCACGCGAGTTTGCCGGGGATGTGCAGCAGTCGCTGCACAATGGCCTGGCTATCAAGAGTCCGGCCATTCGCGACCGTGGCGTGAAGAAGGCTCCGTTCATCGTGCTGATCGGGGCGAATATGCCATCGATTCTGGCCGAAATTTCTTTTGTCAGCAATCCAACCGACGAGCACCGCCTGGCCACCGGCGAATACCGTCAGCGCATCGCCGAATCGCTCTACCGCGGCATTGCCAAGTATGTAAACGGTTTGAGCGGCGTCAAGGTCGCCAGCAAAATGGAAAAGGGCACGGGACAATAGGTTCTGTGAATTTCGGTGACTGCCTTCGAGTGACTGCCTTCGAGTTGACTTTCCTCGGATAGTTATTGCAGGGTAGGCCAGCTGGGCTGCAGCGCATTGCTTTCCGGCTCGCGATTACCACAGCCACCCGACTCTACGTTTCCCCGCCCATCCCGGAGGAATACGGCGAAGCGCTTGGCCCCCCCGAGCTACGAATCCGCAAGGAGCTTCGGCAGCGATTGCTGCAACTCGTCAGGCAACACGGTTACCCGGTGGCTCCAACTCTCGCGTATTGAGATGGCAAGCGACCCTGACGACAATATATTCCTGGAATGTGCCGACGCTGCCGGTGCGGACTACCCGGGGACGGGCAATCGGGCAATCAGAAGCATTTTCCGAGATTCCGGAAGAAAGCGAAAATCATAACGCCGCGGGAGTTCATTGGTCTTGTTGCGCCTCATCTGATACCGCAACGAATTCGTGGGACTTCCGGCGACCGCCGGCATGAAACCTTTTCCCACCCGCTGTGGTCTAATCAAAGAAGGGGATTCTGTGGCTGGCCGTTCATCAATCCGAGTTTCGTTAGCAACAGTCGTGTTTTTGG
>Ga0302180_10002989_pt1 | contig 12948 bp, 13 predicted proteins | sample I_Palsa_E3_2_FD_200575 | JGI IMG/M metagenome (GOLD analysis project Ga0302180, IMG submission 200575) | Peat permafrost microbial communities from Stordalen Mire near Abisko, Sweden - I_Palsa_E3_2 | ecosystem: Environmental > Terrestrial > Soil > Palsa > Peat permafrost | place: Sweden... | reverse complement strand
ATCACGGCGTTTACCACGTCGGCTATCTGGCCCAAGCGACGCAGCGCATTCAACTTCTCGAGTCCGGCATACGAACCCGACTGCGTTTGTATAATGCCGAGCGAAACCGCGTTCACGCGAATGCCGCGTGGCCCGTATTCGATGGCAAGCGCCTTGGTCGCCGCGCTGAGTCCGCCCTTCGTCAACGACGACAAAAGGGCCGGGGCGCCGCTGACGGGTTGTTCCGCCGAGGTTGCGATAAAGTTCACGATGTGACCCCGGCCTTGGGGCTCCATGACGCGCATCGCGCGCTGCGTGAGATGGAAAAAGCCGGCGAGGTTCGTTGAAAGCATCGCGTCGTAATCCGCCTGCGTGTATTCCGTGAAGGGCTTCGCGATGAAGATCCCCGCGTCGTTCACGAGCGTGTCGAGACGGCCGAATTTCTCCACGCCTTCACTCATGATGCGATCGGCGGTCGCGGGATCGCCGATGTCGCCCGCGACGTTGATGACGCTGGGATCCGTGCTTGCACCGATCGAGAGCGCATTGGCGACCACGTTGTATCCGGCTTGGCGGTATGCGGCTACGAGGCTCAAGCCGATACCGTGCGATGCACCGGTTATGACGGCGACTTTTTCGTTCGCCATGACTTACCCGTACGTGAACCCGGGATCGCTTTGCCCGACTTCGATGATGTACCCGTCAGGATCGCGGATGTAGCATCGCGTCTCGCCGTACTTTTTTATTGGCTCGGTGAGAAACGTTGCTCCCCGGCTTTTCCAGAGTTTGTAGCATGCTTGAATATCGGCAACGCGAATATTCATGAAGCTACTGATCTGGTTGGGATCGGGTGTCTTGAGCGTCACCGTCGGTTTGTCCGGTGTCGGACCGCCGCCAACGTTGATGATGAGCCAGATGTTTGCGATCTTGATGTACGGCGGCGCGTTCCCGTCGCCCATGCTCACAATTTCTCCGTCGAAGACCGTCTTGTAGAAATCGGCGGATCGCTTGAGGTCGGCCACGGTGAGAAAGTGCGCGACGGTAAACCCGACCTGCGGCGGCATCTGGTAGCTCGACTGCCCGACCTGTACTTCGTCCATTCGTCTCTCCAATTGCAGAGGGAAAATCCCCCTCATGCTAACACTACGACTGACGACCGCGCTAGTCACTGGGAGTATGCTATTTTTACTCGGCTTCGCAGGCGCGACTTGCCCACCGACACGATCGAGCTTGCGCGCTTCCTGGTCGGCAAAATGGTGGTGCACGACCTTCGCGGAGAGCGAACGAGCGGACGCATCGTGGAAACCGAAGCCTATCCGGTCGGCGATGCGGCCGGGCATGCGTTCGGCGGAAAAACCAAGAGAAACGCGTCGCTCTATCTGGCACGCGGGCACGCTTACGTGTACTTCATCTATGGAATGTATTATTGCCTGAACGTTTCGAGCGAACGAGCCGGCGTCGGTGCCGGCGTGTTGATTCGCGCGCTCGAACCGATTGAGGGAATCGACCTCATGAAGAAGCGCCGCGGCGCTTCGTCGCTGCGAGATCTCACGCGCGGCCCCGGACGTCTCGCCCTCGCAATGGCGATCGATAGGCATGATGACGGTCTGGATCTGTGCATGGATACGTCGTTGTGGCTTGGCGTACCCGATGCCAAATATCACGGCGTGGTGGCGGCGACGACGCGAATCGGCCTCAGCCGCGAGCAAGCTCGGCCGTGGCGCTTCTACGAGCGCGGCAGCACATTCGTCAGCGGTCCGCGCGTCGTCACGCCACGATAGCGTAAATGCCCAGCGCGCCCACGCCTTGGTGCGTGGCGATCGTGAGCGACGCTTCGTACGTATACTCCTGAGCCGGAGGGTGGCCGAGTTTCGTTTCAAACATTTTCTTCAGCGCCGCCGCCTGTTCTTCGGCCTGCACGTGACCGAACGACACGCGCACGTTCGGCGCATGCCCGACCGCACGAACCACCGCGTCGACCATGAGCTCGCACGTCTTCTCGAACGAAAAGCTCTGGCCCGCCGGCACGATCACGCCTTCTTCGTTATATCTGAGCACCAAACTCACTTTCGTGAGTGAGCCGAGCGCGACCACCGCCGGGGGCAGCCGGCCGCTGCGCCCGAGCGTCCCAAGATCGTGCATCGCGAAATACACCGCGCTCTTAAGTTCCTTCGGATCCAAGCTCCCGGCGATCTCGGTTGCGGATTTGCCGCTCTTCGCAAGTTCCAAGGCGTAGAGCGCAAGCAGCGTCTCGGTGCCGGCGGAACCCAGTGAGTCCACCACGTGCACGTGAGCGCCGAATTCCTTTGCCGCGGCGAGCGCATTCGCGTAGCTCTGCGATATCCCGGAGGAGAGCACGATCGTTACGACGTCGTTTCCGCTGCCGCTCGCCCGAGCGAACGCGTCGCGAAACTGCTCCTGCGATGGCGGCTCGGTCTTGGGAATCTCGCCCGCCGCAACCCGGCGAAAGAACGTGGCGCGATCGATGTCGACACCATCGCGCATCCGGTCCTCTCCCAGCAGGATCCAAAGTGGAACGACCTCGATACCGAGGCGTGTTGCTTCCGCGCCAGAGATATCGCCACCGCTATCGGTGATAACCGTAACGCCCACGATCAGTCGTCGAGGCCCTTGATCGAGGTTGCGAACTTCGGCACGGTGAAGGCGGCGCTACATTTGTTCACGTCCAGACCCTTCGCCGAACCGGCCCGGACGAACTGCACGATCAGCGCGTCGACGCACGGCGTGTCGGGTGCGTGGCCCGCGCCTTGCACCAGCGCGATTTTGGCATTGGGCAGATACTTCGCGGCGGCTTCGGCGTAGCGCGGCGGCGTCGCCGGGTCATCCGAACCCGAGATCATCAGCACGGGCGCCTCGCTGCGGACCGGATCGTTGAAGCTCGCCGGCATCGGCGTCACGTTCCAGATTGCGCACGCGCCGCGCTGCGCCTGGATGCGCAGATCCCCCGCGAAGGAGTGCGCCGCCGCTTCCTTTATAAGGTCGTCGTTGAGGAATGGGATATTCTCGGCGCAGGTGTACGAGAGCCACGCCCCCATCGAGAGATCCTCATCGAGTCCCACGGCGACGACGTTGATCAGGGTGGTGAGCGGCACGGTGTCTCCGTGGGCGGCTCGATCCACCACGAAGGGAATGTACGCGGCGGCTCCGGGATCGTAGAGCGTCTGCCGCAGACGATCGGCGAAAACGGCTTTCGAGAGCTGCACGGTAACCGGCGCGGCGCCCTTCTTCGCGACCAGCGTGACCGGAATCGGGCCCTTGTCGAGGCGCTGCACGAGCGCATCGAACTGCGCCGCAAAATTCGGGAAGTTCTTCTCACACGCTGCATCGCGTTTGCATTTGCTGATCAGATCGTCCACTGCACGCTGCACGCCCAGCGGCTCACCCGGAAGCGGCTGAAATCCCGGCGGATCGACCCCGTCGAGCACGGCGCTCTCAATGCTTTGCGGATGGCGCCGTATATAGATGAGGGAAAAGAACGTTCCGTAGGATCCGCCGAAGAGCGCGAGCTTCGGATAACCGAGGGCGGCGCGGATGTCGTCGAGATCGTCGCTTGCGTTGTTGGTGTTGTACTGCGAAAGGTCGTTCGTCGCCATGTACTTCGTGTGACATGCCGTGATCAAGCTACTCGGAAATAAATATCGGAAGTACGACGATGGGTCCGAGGCCGGCGTCAGGCTGCACTGCAGCCCGTTCGATCCGCCCATCCCGCGATCGTCCATGAGCACGATGTTGTACGTGTCGCGAAGACCGGCAACCTGACGGAAGCGGCCGTCGGCCACGAGCGGCGCATACGGCGTCGCGCTCTCGCCTGGACCACCGGCGATAATGGCCACCGCTCGGTTCGTGGGCTGTTTTGCCTTGAGCACGATGATCTTGATCGCAATGATACGCCCGCTTTGCATCGCGCGATTCTCATAAACGCCGAACGTACCGCACAGCGCAGGCACCGCAGCCTTGCCTTGCGTGCAGGGTTCGACGTGTAGCCCGAGCTGCGCCGGGGAGCTTTGTGCCGGCGGCGCACCGAGCAAACAGACGGCAGCCATCGCCACCGCCAGAAATCCAAATCTTCGCATGTGTCCTGGACGACCCCCGCCGCGCTTTTCCCGCTCCGGCTATCCTGAAATGTATGCGTACCATAGGTTACCTCGCTGCATTCATCCTTTTTATCGCCGCGGTGGCGCCCGCTTTCGCGACCGGCATCATGCGCGTCCAGGAAAACGACGGCTCGGTGCGTGTTTATAAGAACGTCTCGATCAAAATCGTCCACCAGACGTTGCGCGTCACCTCCGCTGACGGCGCGGCGACGTTCGTGATCGCTCACGCAGCCTGCGCCTACGATGGGCCACTCGAGCGCTGTACTCCGATAGCGATGCGGGTCGAGCGAGGCGGTACCAGCAAATCGATCGACTTTACCAACGGAACGATCTACATCAACCCGACCAGCCGGCGGCAGCCACTGCCGCGTTCATCGACGCAGTTGCCGCCGCACGGCATTGTTCTCTCGATCCGCACGAAGATCGGCACCTACGCGTCGATGACCGGTCAAATCGATGGGTTAGTGCGCTAGTGCTGCACGGACTACTATTGGCGACGGCGCTTCTGGCTTCAGGAACACCAACGCCGGCACCATCTGCGAGCCCCGCTGCGGCAGCTCCGGCACGAGCCGGCATCGACCTGAGCACGTTGACGCCGCAGCAGCAAGCCGCCGTTCAGGCCGCGATCGTGAAACTCTCGCAGAATCCGGTTGGCAACATCGCGGCGGTCCCGCTCCAAAGCAACTTCAACTACGGCGTCGGCCCCTACAATCGCTTTCAATACAACCTCAACGTGCAGCCGGTGATCCCTGCGGCTCTCGGCACGAGTGCGAACCTCATCTTCCGAACGATTATCCCGATCTTGGTGCAGCCATCGTTCGCGCCGCCGACGGCCTGCGGACCAACCGGTGTATGCGCGTCGACCTCCGGCATCGGCGATATTCAAGAACAGATCTTCTATGCGCCGAAAACCAAACCGGGCCAGCTGATTTGGGGCGCCGGACCGGTGTTTCAAGTTCCAAGCGCGACACCGGGAGCGCTCGGGTCGGGAAAGTGGGCGGCCGGACCGGACGTCGTGGCCTTGCTGATGCCCGGTCACACCGTGTTCGGAATCTTGATGACGCAAATTTGGTCGTTTGCCGGTCAGCCCAATGGGCCGAATATCAGCACCGCGTTGTTCCAGCCGTTCTTCAATTACAACCTCAAAAACGGCTGGACCATCTCGACTGCTCCGAGCATCACTGCGAATTGGCTTGCAACGCAAAATAAATGGGCCGTTCCGCTTGGCGGAGGCGTGTCCAAGACGTTCAAGCTCGGCGACCAGCCGATGCAGCTCTCGCTGCAGTACTACAGCTTCGTCGCGCGCCCGATCTCTACGCCGCAAACAAATGTGAAACTCTCATATTCCCTCCTCTTCCCGATCAAACGTGGAATCGATATCGCCGAGCTGATCAAGGAGAACATGTAACGTGACGCCGGAAAAACTCGCGGTTGTCGTCTTTTTGGCCTGTTTCATGTTGCTTGCGGGTTTGCAATGCGACTTCACCGAGCTGCGCGAGGCATTCGCGAGCCCCGGACGCCTTTTGCGAATCTTTGCCGCGAACTTCGTGATCGTTCCGCTCATCGGCGTCCTCGTCGTGCGGCTTTTTCAACTCGATGAGTTCGTTGCGACCGGCATCTTGCTCATGGCCATCTCACCCGGCGTCCCCTTTCTTCCGCTGATCGCCGGGACAAAAAAGGGCGGAAGCGCCGGCCTTGCGACGGGGCTCGCCGTGGTCTTACCCGCTGTTTCGATTATAACGGTTCCCATAACGGTCCCGCTCGTGCTTTCCGCCGACGCCGCCGCACACATTACACTTTCATCGTTTATCGTCAATCTGTTACTCATCCAGTTGCTGCCGCTGTGCATCGGCCTCTTCATCCGCGCGCGCTCCGCCGCGGTCGCGCCGATGTTGAACAAGATCGTGACCGTCGTGCTCGTGCTCGCGGGCGTGGTCGTCTTGTTCTACCTCGTTCCGAAGATGGGCCAAGCATTCGCGGCCGTCTATGGATCGCGCGGCCTGATGGCGACGCTGCTAATCGTGGTGCTCTGTGCCGGAATCGGCTGGCTCCTCGGCGGGAAGACCGCGGAGTACCGGGTCACGCTGTCGATCTCCACGATCATGCGCAACATCGGTCTGGCAACGCTGATCGCAACGCAAAACTTCCACGACACGGTTGCAGCTGCGGTCGTGCTGGCCTACTTCGTGATCCAATTCGTCTTCGCAAATGTGCTCGGCATGGTTTATAAACGGAGAGAAGCCAAATGACGCCGTTGATCTTCAGTCCGGAATTCGGGCTGTTCACTCTTGGCACGCTCGGGATCATCGATCTCATCGCGGCCACGACCAATGCGTTCAACGGCACGCTGCTGGCGCGCTCGCCGAGTCACTACAAGCATTTCACCATCATCGGCGTCGCATTGCTGGGACTCGCTGGCGGCATCGGCGGCGGCACGCTGCGCGACATCCTGCTCAACGAAGTCCCGGCTCCGCTCGTGAACCCCTGGTATGTGTTCTTTTGCGTCGCCGCGATTCTTCTTGCGTTGCTGATCGCCTACAACGCAGGCGAAAAGTTCCGCGCGGGCCTGCTCTCGTTCATGACGGCGTTTACGCTCCCGTGGTATGCGATCGTCGGCGCCGATAAGGCGATGACTCATCACCTCGGCTATGGCGCGGCGATTCTGATCGGCGTCATCGGCACAACCGGTGGACGCTGGATCATCGATCTCTCGTGCATGAAAATTCCCCAACAGCTCGTGCGCGGCGAGTTCTTTGTGGGCACCGCGGCGCTCACGGCGCTTCTGTACATCGTCTTGCGCTTCTCGCTCGGCGTCGATATCGTGCTTGCAACGGCCGTTGCGGTGCTCTTTGGTTTCGGCTTCCGGTTGCTCTCGCTGTACATGGGCTGGGAAGAATGGGAGCCCTCGGAGCCGGACGAGCTGCGCGCGGGGGAAAAGGCTCACCACAGCCTGAGCGTCGATATCCACGAAGAATTCGAGGAACGCTGAGCGTCTACGACACTCCGTTGCGAATGATCGAGACACCGACCACAATGAAAAAGACGCCGAGGGCCGCATCGACATAGCGTTGGTACCGTGCCAGGTGCGCGACATTCGGCGCGACATAGAAAATCGCGACGGCTAGTACTGAGAACACCAGCGTGTAGATAAGACCCGTTCCGGCGGCGCGCAAGGCGCCGAGCAACGCGAAGAGCGGCACATACAATGCGACGTTGTCCATCCCGGTGGCAAAGACAATGGCGGCAATTGAGGCCGACGTTGCGGTCGCGGTTTGCTTCCCGAATGCGGTGATAACCTTACCGAGTCCGATCGCCGCCGGCACGATGCCAAGCCACGCCGCATTTCCCGGCGAGATCGCCCCAACGGCAAACGACGCCAATAAGCACACCACTACCAAAAGTGCAAACGCGAGCGATGCCTCCGAGCTGGCACGCAACCAACGCGCAGGCGAATTGACCGTTGCCTCAGCAGCTAAGCAGACAAATCCATCGATATTCGTGAGAACGAAGGCCATTACGATGAGGGTCATGTGCCACTCATGCTATCCAGGCCCAGTTCAAAACAGCAGTCGCTGTCCTAGACAAGCATCGAACGCAACCTTGCTTCATCGCCTATGCTGCTGGTCCAGGACAAGTCCGCCATTGGTGTGTTATGAATGCAGCCTTAGTTTTCGACGATCTTCCGGCGCTCAGCATTAAGACTGTGGCGCGTATGGCCAATCTCTCGATCGATACGATCCGCGCGTGGGAGAAGCGCTATCGCGCCGTCGTGCCCCAGCGCGCCAACGGCGGCCGGCGCCAGTTTAGCAGCAGCGACGTAGAGCGGCTCGTCATGCTGCGCGAGATCGTCGCGGCGGGAACAGCCATCTCGCGCGTTGCGCACTTTTCGACCAGCGAGCTGCGCGGCATGGTGCGCGTGGCGGTGGATCGCGGCGAATCCGACGACGCCGACGTCGTGCGCTTGCTCAAGGCGACCCGCTCCCACGACGTGTCGCGGCTCGGCGAAGAATTGCTTCTGGTCGCGCTCGTGCGCAGCGCCGCCGAGTTTGGCGACGACATCATTGCTGCCGTGCTCGCCGAACTCGAGCGGAACTCCGAAGCGCGCCACACCGGCGAATTGCTCCTCGCTTCGGCGCTGTGTTCGATATCGTCGAAGCTGTTCGAAAAGTACCGGACCAACCAAGGCCCGACCATCATCGCGCTCACGCTGCCGGGCGAACACCATGCGATTCCTCCGCTCCTCGCCGCGCTCGTCGCGTCTGAGAGCGGCTTTGCGGGGATGTACGTCGGCACGCAAATCGAGCCCGCGGATATCGAGACGCTCGCGGTCGATCTGAATGCAGCCGGCATCGTGATCCACACCGGCGTCGAGTCGTACGAGCACATGCAAGCCGCGCAGCGACTGCTCGAGAAGCTGCCCCAAACGCGCGTGGTTATCACCGGACGCGGCGGCATTCTTGCCCCGCCCGGTTTCGCCGCCGTGAGCTCGCTGCGCGAGCTCGCGAACGTCTTTACGACGGGATATTAAACGAGCGTCGCGCCAACGGCGCGACGCTCGTTTTCCGCTCGTTACGGACGTCTACTCCATCGCGGTTGCGAAGAAGGTTCCGTCGCGCCAATAGCCATAGGCGATGATCGAACGGCCAACCGCAACGCGACCGCTGGTCTCGCGGTTGAGGGCGGGCTGGTCATTGATCACCAGGTCTTTATCGGCGAGCTGCAGCGTTACCAGATGCCCTCGCACGATCGTAATCGTGCCCGCAACGCGTGCGCGGCGCGGACCCACGGCGTAACCGGGGCAATGGCCGTTCGGCGTCCAAACGCCGGTCATCCATGTACCGCAGATCGGATCGCCGTATTGATTGTTTGGACCCATCGCCGACGTATCATTGATGTCCGCATTCGGATCGGTATCAATGGTGGTCGTCGTGGTCGTGGTTTGTTGTGTCTGCTGCACGGGCTGCGTTTGCGCAAACGCCGGCGCGGAGAGCGCTGCCCCAAGTGCTAGCGATAGAATCGTCGCTGTGATTTCTCGTTTCATGCGACACTTCTACCCAATTTCGAGATTTCTACCCACTTTTTGCGATTACTAACGAGCGTTTGTCCGTTCGTACAGCCAGCGCTTGATTGCTGTTTCAACAAGAACGTGCTCGATTGGATGAAGTCGTGATAAGACCGCGTCTTCATCTTCTTCCGCAATCACGCGCAGCGGCTTGCGCGCCAGCACGCGTCCGCGATCCGTGTGCACGGTTACTTCGTGCACGCTTGCGCCCACCCACGTGCTCCCGTCGGCAAGCGCATCGCGCACCGCCCGCGCACCACGATAGGCCGGAACGATCGTTCCATCGGGCATGCCCACGCGATCCTGCGACGGATCGAGCGGTAAGAACGCCGGATGGACGTTGAGCATCTGCGGAAACGCTTCCACGAACGCCGGCTCGAGCAGATGCATCCATCCGAGCAGCAACACCAGCTCTGGTTGGAACGGCTCCACCGTGTTGCGCAGGAGCATATCGTATTGCTCGCGGGATTGTACGGTGCGCTGCCAGGGCAGCGTAATCGCCGAAATGGCCGCGCGCTTGGCCCGCTTGATCGCGAACGCATCCGGCTTGTTGCAGATCAGCGCGACCAGATTGAGCGGGAGGCCCTTGGCGACGCCGTCGATCACCGCTTGAAAATTCGTCCCGCTTCCCGAGGCGAGAACGACCGTGCGAATCGGCTGGGGCGTAAAGCTCCCTCGATCGTAGCGCTCGGCGACGCGCGCTCCCGCGTGCCGTTCGTAGTACGGCACCAAACCTTCCGACGCGGCAGCGATGAGCGCGCGGCGATATCCGCGCGCCCGCAACCCGCACATCGCCACCTCGAGCAGTGCTGCCCCCAGCGCGCCTCCACGCTCACCCGGTGCCACACCAAACGGACCGAACACCCCCACGCCCGGCTCGCGCGCCATTCCGCGCAGCCACGCATAACGCAGGCCGACCGGATCGAACGCCGCAAACCCGGCGGGTTTTCCATCGCGCATCGCGAGCGCGCACTGGGCAACCGCAACTTCACCGCTCCACGCACCGCCGAAGACCTCGTCGATCCACGCCAGCACCGGATCGCTCGCACCCGCTGCAACATCGAGGGAATATCCCGCGCGCGCGATGCGTTCGCGCGCAGCCGCGTCACTCGCAAAACGCTCGTCAAGATCGACGACGAGATTGATCAGCTCAGCCACGTCACCGCGCTACGGACGGGCTTCGTGAATCACAACTTGCGGCTCATCGCCGTCGCGCTTCTCGATCCAGCCGATGACCTTCGCTCCGGGAACGGCCGCCGCGGCCTTGGCCGCATCGGTGAACGGCACGATCAGCGTGTAGCCGATCCCCATATTCAGCGTGCGGTATTTTTCCGCGTAGCTCAAATTGCCCCGACGCACGAGCTCCTGCATGATCGGCGGCACGCTCCAGCGGCCGGCTTCAAAAATCGCCTTCATGGTCGGCGGCAACGTGCGCGGAACGTTCTCTAGCAGCCCGCCGCCGGTGATGTGCGACATTGTTTTCACGCGCGCGACGCTTTGGATCTTGCGCACCGCATCATAGTACGACGGATGCGGCGCGAGCAGCGCGTCGGCATACGTCGCTCCGTCGAACGGCTTGGTCCACTCATCCCGTGGAATCAGCGCCCGGGCCAGCGAGTAGCCGTTGGTGTGCAGGCCGATCGAGGGCAATCCCACGATCGCATCGTTCGCCTCGACGCTCTCGGGATTCGGAAGATCGCCGATCGCTACGCTGCCGACGATCGTGCCGGCCAAATCGAAATGCCCCGGCGCATAAAGTCCCGGCATCTCCGCCGTTTCACCGCCGAGCAGCGCGCAGTTGTGGGCGCGACAGGCTTGCGCGCAGCCCTCGACCACCGCCGCAGCAACCGACGGCTCCAATTTTCCGGTGGCAAAGTAGTCGAGAAAGAACATCGGTGTCGCGTTCACGACGAGAATATCGTTGACGCAATGATTGACCAGGTCGCGTCCGATGCCGTCGTAGCATTGCAGCTCCGCCGCGATGAGGATCTTCGTGCCGACGCCGTCGGCCGACGCGACTAGCGCGCGATCGCCGCCGCCGGGCAAGCGGAAAATGCCGCCGAAGCCGCCGATGGCATCGAGCTGATCCGGGTGCTTCCACGCCCCGAGCACCTGCTTGTACCGCGCGACCGCCTCGTTGCCCGAGGCAATATCGACACCGGCCCGCGCGTAGGCGTCTTCCGTGCGACTTTGGTCGCTCATTGGGCCTCCGGCGCAGGGCCGAAGCTGCGCACCAGCCGAACTGTGTTCGTAACCATAGCCATCTCTGGCGCTCATACTTCACCCAATCGAAAGGTAGCCCATGCAAGTTCTCATCGCGCAGGATGCGCCGGTCTCCGTGCGCACGGGCGCCGTGGTCGTGCCCGTTTTCACGAGTGGTGAATTGAGCGGCGCGGCCAAAGCGATCGACGCTGCTCTCGGTGGCGCGATTGCCGACGTGCTCGCGTCCGAAGAGATCAGAGGCAAACTTGCCGAGTGTGTGCTGTTGCATGCGAGCGATCAGCCGTTCCACCGGGTGCTGATCGTCGGCCTGGGTGAACGCGCGAAGTTTGAACCGTCGCATCTGGCGCGCTACGCCGGCGCGGCCGTACGCTATCTCGGCCGGCGCAACGTCAACGCCGTCGCGCTCGCGTTGCCGGATGAAGCCAAGGGGAACGAAACCGCCTGCGCATCGTTTGCCGCCGAAGGCGCGATCAGCGGCACGTTTGACACATCGATCTATCAAGAGAAACCCGACAAACGCATGGCGATCGAATCGGCGACGATTCTCGCCAACGGCTTCGACGGTAGCGCGGTCAAGGCCGGCGTGGAGCGCGGCACGATCCTGGGCGAAGCAGTGAACTTTGCGCGCCGTCTTGCGATCACGCCCGCCAACGATATGACGCCGACGGCTCTTGCGAAAGAAGCGACAAAGGGCGCGAAGGGCACTGGGATCGAGGTCGAGGTCTTCGACGAAGAGCGTATCCGTAAGGAAGGCATGGGCTCATTTCTCTCGGTCGCGCAGGGCAGCGTGCAGCCGCCCAAATTCATCGTCATGCGGTATAACGGCGACCCGGGCAGCAAAGAACTGCTCGCACTCGTCGGCAAGGGCATCACCTTCGACACCGGCGGCATTTCGCTCAAACCGCCCGAGCGCATGGAAGAGATGAAGTACGACATGTCGGGCGGCGCCGCGGTCATCGCGACGATGGTTGCGCTCGGCAAACTCAAACCAAAACTCAACGTCGTCGGTTTGATTCCCGCGACCGAAAACATGCCCGGCGGCAAGGCGACGAAACCTGGTGACATCGTCAAAGCGATGAACGGTAAAACGATCGAAGTGATCAATACCGATGCCGAAGGCCGCTTGATCCTCGCCGATGCGCTGGTCTATGCGAACAAGCTCGGCGCGACCAAGATCGTCGACACCGCAACGCTCACCGGCGCGTGCGTCATCGCGCTCGGCCACGCCGCGAGCGCCGCGGTCGGCAACGACGATGCGTTCACCAACGAGTTTCTCGCCGCGGCAAAACCGACCGGCGAACGTTATTGGCAGATGCCGCTGTACGACGAATACGCAAGTGCCATGAAGAGCGATATCGCGGATCTCAAGAACACCGGCGGACGCCCGGCCGGCACGCTGACCGCCGCGGCATTCCTGAAGTCGTTCGTCGACGAGACGCCGTGGCTGCATCTCGATATCGCGGGCACCGCGTATCTGGATAATGAGTCGGCGTGGCAGGCGAAGGGCCCGACCGGCACGCCGGTGCGCGCCTTCGTGTCGTTCATCGAGACCCTCGCCGGCTCACCCGT
>Ga0302180_10002984_pt1 | contig 12969 bp, 9 predicted proteins | sample I_Palsa_E3_2_FD_200575 | JGI IMG/M metagenome (GOLD analysis project Ga0302180, IMG submission 200575) | Peat permafrost microbial communities from Stordalen Mire near Abisko, Sweden - I_Palsa_E3_2 | ecosystem: Environmental > Terrestrial > Soil > Palsa > Peat permafrost | place: Sweden: Abisko... | reverse complement strand
ACGCCAGGGCGTCGAACGGGTCCAGCTCAGGTCGGTGTCTCCCGGCTGGTAGGCCGTGGCCAGGCCCAGCAGCATTTCCTTGGGCGCGTCACTGGCCGCTGCGTCCGTCACCCGGCGCTGGGCTACCCCGCCGAGCGAGTCCGCGCGAGGTGAGGATGGCGCCTCGTCGGGCCACCAGGTGACCACCGGGACGTCGGGAGCGAGCAGAGGCGCGACCACCGAGTCCGCATGCTGACCGAGCGGCCCGTACATCCGGAGCAAGATGGTCTCGCCGGGGCCGGTGTCGCCCACCCGGATCTCGGCGTCGAGCCGGGATTCGCCCTTGGGCTTGCGGGTGATAACGGCGAGTACCCGGCTCGGATGCTCGCGGCCCGCCTGGCTGGCCGCGCGGACCGCGTCGTACTGCGCGGCCTCATCGGTGACGATGATCAGCGTCAGCACCATGCCGGACGCAGGGCCGCCGAGTCGGCGTCGAGCCTGGGTGACCGCCTCGGTAATGGCGCTGGTCGTCGTGTCGGTCAGGTCGATCGTCATCGCGGTCTCCCTACAAGCGGCGCCATACCCGTCCGTCCCGTGCCATCATCGCGTCAGCCGACGCGGGGCCCCCTGACCCGGCCGGATACTGCTCCGGCTTGGTGTAGGAGGCCCAGAAATCCTCGACCGGATCGAGGATTCGCCAGCCGAGCTCGACTTCGGCCTGCCGGGGGAACAGCGGAGGGTCGCCGATCAAGACATCGAGCAGCAGCCGCTCGTAGGCCTCGGGGCTTGACTCGGTGAAAGACTCGCCGTAGGCGAAGTCCATGTTCACGTCCCGGACTTCCATCGCCGTGCCCGGCACCTTGGAGCCGAACCGTACGGTGATGCCCTCATCCGGCTGGATCCTGATCACCAGCGCATTCTGGCCGAGTTCCTCGGTGTCCGTGGCCGCGAAGGGCAGGTGCGGCGCGCGCTGGAAGATCAGCGCGATCTCGGTCATGCGGCGCGGCAACCCCTTGCCCGCCCGCAGGTAGAACGGCACCCCGGCCCAGCGCCTGGTGTCGACGCCGAGCCGCACTGCGGCGTAGGTCTCGGTGCGGGAATCGGAGGGGATCCCGTCTTCCTCCAGGAAACCGCGCACCTGGCGCCCGCCCTGCCAGCCGGCCGAGTACTGCCCGCGCGCGGTTCCCGTCGCGAGGTCGGCCGGGAGCCGGACCGCGGACAGTACCTTCTCCTTCTCCATCCGCAGCGAATCCGCGTCGAACGCGACCGGCTCCTCCATCGCGGTCAGCGCGAGGAGTTGCAGCAGGTGGTTCTGCATCACGTCCCGGGCGGCGCCGATGCCGTCGTAATACCCGGCCCGGCCGCCGATGCCGATGTCTTCGGCCATGGTGATCTGCACGTGATCCACGTAGCCGCGGTTCCAGATCGGTTCGTACATCTCATTGGCGAACCGCAGTGCGAGGATGTTCTGCACCGTCTCCTTGCCGAGGTAGTGGTCGATGCGGAACACGGCTTCCGGCGGGAAGACGCCGTCCAGGGTCGCGTTCAGCTGCCGCGCGCTGGCCAGGTCATGGCCGAACGGCTTCTCGATCACCACCCGGCGCCAGCCACGACCCTCGGAGTCTGACAGGCCGCTGCGCTTGAGCTGTTTAACCACGGTGGGAAACGCGCCCGGCGGGATCGACAGGTAGAACGCGTAGTTCCCGCCGGTGCCCCGCTCAGCGTCAAGCTCTTTGACGCACGCGGCCAGCTGGTCGAACGCCTCGTCATCGTCGAACGAACCGGACACGAACCTGACGCCCTCGCTGAGCTGCTGCCACACCGAGTCGCGGAACGGCGTGCGCGCGTGCTCCTTGACCGCCTGGTACGTGACCTGGGCGAAATCCTCGTCTGCCCAGTCCCTGCGGGCAAAGCCGACGAAGGAGAAGCCCGGTGGCAGCAGCCCCCGGTTGGCCAGGTCGTAGACGGCTGGCATCAGCTTCTTACGCGCGAGGTCCCCGGTGACGCCGAACATGACAAGCACGCACGGCCCGGCCACCCGGGGGATACGCCGGTCCCGCGGATCGCGCAGCGGGTTGACGAGAGCACCAGAGGCAGCCTCGGCCTGCTCCGCGATGGCGCTGGGACTGGCCGGGATGAGGCCCTCCGGGTCGCCCGGTTCCGCCGTCACGCCGCACCTCCCCGAGGGCGGTCACCACGAGCCCGTTCGGTCATCTGAATTCAGAGCCCCATGTTCGTCTTGATCGTGTCCAGCAGCTCGTTCCACGACGCCGCGAACTTCGCGACACCCTCGTCCTCGAGAACCTGCACGACGTCGTCGTAGGCAATGCCGAGCTTCTCCAGGTCGGCGAAGACCTGCCGGGAGGCGTCGTAGGTGCCGTGGACCGTGTCGCCGTGCAGCTCGCCGTGGTCCGCCGTGGCCTTGATGGTCGCCTCGGGCATGGTGTTCACCGTGTCGGCGACGACCAGCTCGACCACGTACATGGTGTCGGGGAACGCCGGGTCCTTGGTGGAGGTGGAGGCCCAAAGCGGCCGCTGGACATTCGCCCCGCCGGCGGCCAGCGCTTGCCAGCGCTCGCTGGCGCACTTCTGCTCGAACAGCTCGTAGGCCAGCCGCGCGTTGGCGATGGCCGCCTTGCCGCGCAGCTTCTTGGCCTCGGGGGTGCCCAGCTTGTCCAGCCGGCCGTCGACCTCGGTGTCGACCCGGCTGACGAAGAACGACGCCACCGACCGGATCTTGGAGATGTCATGCCCGCTGGCCGCGGCCAGCTCAAGGCCCGCCATATACGCGTCGAGGACCTGGCCGTGCCGCTCGAGGGAGAAGATCAGCGTCACGTTCACGCTGATCCCCTCCGCGATGGCCTGGGTGATCGCGGGAAGCCCCTCGATGGTGGCGGGAATCTTGATGAACAGGTTCGGCCGGTCCACCATCCACCACAGCGCCCGCGCTTCGGCGATCGTCGCGGCGGTGTTCTTGGCCAGCCTCGGGTCTACCTCGAGCGACACCCGGCCGTCGAGGCCATCCGTCCGGTCGTACACCGGGCGCAGCACGTCACACGCCCACCTGATGTCGTAGGTGGTGATATCCCGTGACGCCTCGTCCACCGACACGCGGCGGGTCTTCAGGTCAGCGACCTGCCCGTCGTAGGCGTTGCCGTTCGACAGCGCATGCGCGAAGATCGTCGGGTTGGAGGTCACGCCGACGACGTGGTAGTCGTCGCTCAGCTCCTGCAGGTTGCCGGTACGAAGCCGGTCGCGGCTGATGTCGTCCAGCCACACCGACACTCCGGCCTCGGATAGCTCTCCGAGAACGTCAACTGACACGGTTGCTTCCTTCCCTGCATGCCGCGGGCTTGGCTACCTCTAATGGTCCCTGACCCGGGCCAGACTGTCCTGCGCGGCAGCGGTTACCCGTTCCGCGGTGATGCCAAACTCCTGGTAGATCTTCCTGTAATCGGCGGACGCACCGTAGTGGTCTACTCCAATTGAACCGCCCGCATCTCCGACAAACAACTTCCAGGGGGCGGTAATGCCCGCCTCCACCGATACCCGCGCGGGAATGGTCGGCGGCAGCACCTCACGCCGGTAGGACTCGTCTTGATCGTTGAACCACTCCACGCACGGCATGGACACCACCCGGGCCGATATGTCCTGGCCGGCCAGGAGCTCGCGGGCCTCAAGCGCGATCGACACCTCGCTGCCGGTGGCGATCAGGATGACGTCGGTGCCGTCGGCGAGCACGTACCCGCCCCGGACCACCTGGTCGGCGCCGTGCAGGTCGCCGGTGCGGTCAAGCACCGGCAGGTTCTGCCGGGTCAGGCAGAGTGCCGCGGGCCGGGCCCGCTCCAGGATGGTCCGCCAGGCGATCACGGTCTCGTTCGCGTCCCCGGGCCGGATCACCTCCAGGTTCGGGATGTTGCGCAGCGACCACAGGTGCTCGATCGGCTGGTGCGTGGGACCGTCCTCGCCCAGGCCGATGGAGTCATGCGTCCACACGAAGGTGACCGGCAGCTCCATCATGGAGGTCAGCCGCACGGCCCCCCGCATGTAGTCGCTGAACTGCAAGAACGTGCCGCCGTAGACGCGGGTCCCGCCGGAAAGCGCGATCCCGTTCAAGATCGCGCCCATGCCGTGCTCGCGGATGCCGAAGTGCAGCGTGCGCCCGTACGGGTTGCCCGGCCACATCTGCGTCTGGTGGTTGGCGGGGATGAAGGACGGCTGGCCTTCCATCGTGGTCAGGTTGGACTCGGCCAGGTCGGCCGATCCGCCCCACAGCTCGGGCAGCACGGGGGCCAGCGCGGAAAGGATGGTCCCGGAGGCCTTGCGGGTGGCGATGCCCGTGGGGTCCGGCGGGAAGGCCGGCAGCGCCTCGGTCCAGCCGTCCGGCAGCCGGCGGGTCGCCATCCGGTCGAACAGCGCCTTGCGCTTGGGGTTGGCGCTGGCCCAGTCGGCGAACGGCTTTTCCCACTCCGCGTGCGCCTGCTTGCCGCGCTCGGCGACCTGGCGTGCGTGGTTCAGCGCCTCGTCCTCGACCGGGAAGTCGACGTCGGGGTCGAAGTGCAGGATCTTCTTGGTCGCCTTGACCTCGGGCACGCCGAGCGCGGCCCCGTGCGCCGCGCCGGTGTTCTGCTTGTTCGGCGCCGGCCACCCGATGATCGTATTCAGCGCGATGAAGGACGGCGCCTCGGTGTGCTGCTGGGCGTTCAGGAACGCCTGGTACAGCGCGGGCACGTCCTCGTGGTAGCCGTCGGCGGTGCGCCAGTCCACCTTCTGCACGTGCCAGCCGTAGGCCTCGTACCTCGCGGAGACATCCTCGGACTTGGCGATGTTGGTGTTGTCCTCGATGGAGATCTGGTTGTCGTCGTACAGGACGATCAGGTTGCCGAGCTCCTGGTGGCCGGCCAGGGAGGCGACCTCGTGGCTGATGCCCTCCTCCATGTCCCCGTCCGAGACGAAGCAGTAGACGAAGTGGTCGAACGGGCTGGTGCCGGGTGCGGCGTCCGGGTCGAACAGGCCGCGCTCGCGGCGGGCGCCCATGGCCATGCCGACCGCGTTGCCGATGCCCTGGCCCAGCGGGCCGGTGGTGGTCTCCACGCCGGGGGTCAGCCGGTGCTCCGGGTGCCCTGGCGTGATGCTGCCCCAGGTCCGGTAGCCCTCCAGGTCATCCAGCGTCAGCCCGTAGCCGGACAGGTACAGCTGAATGTACAGGGTGAGGCTGGAATGCCCGCAGGACAACACGAAGCGGTCCCGGCCCGGCCAGTTCGGATCGGCGGGGTCGTGCCGCAGCAGCTGCTGGAAGAGCAGGTAGGCCGCGGGAGCGAGGCTCATTGCCGTGCCCGGGTGGCCGTTGCCCACTTTCTGTACCGAATCCATCGCCAGGACCCGGATAAGGTCGACGGCGCGCTCGTCGGTCGCCGTCCAGTCAAGTTTGGCCTTAGTGCTCACGGTAGGAGCCTATCGGTCTAGGGGCTCCGGTTGCCTAGCGGGTACGGCCGCCGTCGCTCCTGTTCGGTCAGTGTTAACCGGACCGCGGTCACGGAGGGCGAAGAACAACCGGAGCACGGCGATCCAGACGAGTACCGACCCGGTGACGTGGATCCACACCAGCCCGGCGGGCAGGTGAGTGAAGTACTGGATGTAGCCGAGCACCCCCTGCAGGCCCAGCGAAGCGATCATGATCCATGCGGCCCGCATGGCGCGCGGCGGCGCGCCGGACACCCGCAGCCCGAGAACGAGCGCGACCGTGAGCCCGGCCATCAGCCAGCCGATATCGGCGTGCAGCTGAGTGACCCCTTCCAGCGGCAGCTTGTACCTGGGTGCGGCCGCGTTGCCCGCGAGCGGGCCCGTCCCGGTGACCACGGTGCCCGCCGCGAGCATGACGCCGGTCACCGCGACCAGGGCGGCGGACAGCAGGCGCAGGTCACGGCGGACCACCGCGGTCGGTGGCTCAGTACCCTCGGCGCACCGGACGTACAGCGTGACGGCGGCGGCGACGATCGACGCGGACACCAGGAAGTGCACAGAAACCGCAGCCGGGGCGAGCTTGGTCAGCACGACGATGCCGCCGATCACCGCCTGCGCCACCACGCCGGCGGGCTGGGCAAGCCCGAGCCAGAACAGGTCGCGCCGTTTCTGCCCTCCCGGGCCTTGGGGTCGGAAGCGCCAGGCGGCGATAAAGACGAGAGCGGCGATGATGACCAGCGGGAAGTTGAGCAGCCGGTTGCTGAACTCGATCCAGGTGTTGACCAGGGTCTGCCCGGCATTCTTACTGGCCACGACGTCGGCTGTGCTGCACCGCGGCCAGTCGGGGCAGCCGAGGCCGGACGAGCTGAGCCGGACCGCCGCACCGGTCGACATGATCACCGTGTCGGCGATGACGCCGGTCAGCGCGATCAGCCGGATGGAGCGCGGCGTCGGCGCGAGCACGGCCCTGACGAGCGGCCAGGACCCGATGCGGGACAGCAGATCGGCGGGCACGCCCCTCATGGTAGAGCGCCCTGGGCCGCGGCGCCCGCGCAGGCGACCATGACGCAGCAGATCGCGACCCACTCAGCGATGCTCAGGTGCTGGCCGAGCATGACCAGCCCGATCAGGGCCGCCACCGCGGGTTCCATGCTCATCCACACTCCGAATAGCCGCATCGGCATCCGCCGCAGCGACTCCAGTTCCAGCCGGTAGGGGATGACAGAGGAAAGCACTCCGATCGCGGCCCCGGTGGCTAGGACGGCGGGCCGGAACATGGCGCGGCCCCCGGCGACGACGGCGGGCGGTGTCACCAGCACGGCCGAGACCACCATCGCGATCGCCAGGCCGGATGAGCCGGGGAACCGGCGCCCGGTGGCCGAGCTGAGCACGATGTAGGCGGCCCAGCAGGCCGCGGCCACGCCCGCGAACATCACTCCGGTCAGGTCGAGGTGCCCGTGGCCGCCCTGGGTCAGCAGGACCACCCCGATCGCCGCGAGCACGACCCACCCGACGTCTCTGAGATGCCGCGATCCCGCCACCGCGACGGCCAGCGGGCCGAGGAATTCGATGGTGACAGCGACCCCGAGAGGAATGCGAGCGAACGCCTGGTAAATAGAAAAATTCATAACCCCAAGCGAGATACCGAACGACACGGCGACGGCGACGTCGGCAAACGCTCTTCTTTCCCTCGCCGCACGCACCGAGCGAGTGAAACCTCGTCCGGACAGAGCGACCATGGCCAGCGCGGCCGTCCACAGTCGCAGCCCGGTCACCGCGGCGGGCGGGATCTGCCCGAACAGCCGGTCGGCCAGCCCCGCCCCGAACTGCACGGACACGATGCCGATTCCGATCATGGCAGCCGGCAGCGCTACCCGGACCTGGGCTGAGTGGGTCGGTTCAGTCGTGGTGGCCCTCACTCCCACCTGAACATCCGCGCCGCGAAGGTGATCGCCACGACGGCCCAGACCAGCAGCGTGATCGTGTTCCCGGCCGGAAAGGCCGTACCGTGCTGCAGTACGTCACGCAGCCCGGTGGACAGCGCGCCGGTCGGCAGCAGCTCAAGGACCGGCCGGGCCGCGGCGGGGAACTTGGTCAGCGGAAAGACGACGCCGCCCACGCCGAGCAGCAGGATGTAGACGAGGTTGGCCGCGGCCAGGGTGGCCTCCGCGCGCAGCGTCCCCGCCAGCAGCAAGGCGAGTCCGCTGAACGCGGCGGTGCCGAGCAGGATGAGCAGCGGCGCGACCACGATCGCGGCCGGGCTGGCGTCCGGCCGCCACCCGATGACCAGGGCGACAAGCAGGATCAGCGCGCCCTGCAGCAGTTCCACCGCGATTACGGTGGCGGTCTTGGCGGCGATCAGGCCGGCCCGCGACAGGGGAGTGGCACCGAGCCGCTTGAGCACGCCGTAACGCCGCTCGAAGCCGGTGGCGATCGCCTGGCTGGTAAACGCCGTGGACATCACTGCCAGCGCGATGATCCCCGGGGTCAGGAAGTCGACCCGGCTCATGCCCGCGCCGAAGTTCACCAGCGGCTCAAGGCTGAACGCAGTCAGCAGCAGCAACGGGATGACGAGGGTGAGCAGGAGCTGCTCGCCGTTGCGCAGCAGCGTGCGCATCTCCAGGCTGGCTTGCGCGGCGATCATCCGCCTCAGCGGCGCCGCTCCCGGCGCGGGTGCTAGCCCGGGGGGACGACCCCCCGGAACCCCCCGATCACGGGGGGAAACCCTTCCCCCCGTACCCCCCTGGGGGACCCCTTCGGGGCCCCGACCCGGGGGTGGCCCTTCGGGGCCCAGGCGCAGGGGGGCCCGTTCGGGGCTCGGGCCAGCCTCCATCACGGGCGGAGGTCCTTTCCTGTGAGGTCGAGGAAGACGTCTTCTAGGGTGCGGCTCTCGATACTGAGGCTGGTGGCGAGCACGTCTCGCTGCGCGCACCACGCGGTCACCGCGGCGAGCAGCATCGGGTCCACGTGGCCGTGCACCTCGATCAGGTAATGGCCGGCCGGCGACTCCTTCGCCACGCTGGCGGGCGGCAGGGCGGCCAGCAGGCTATCGAGGTCCAGGCCGGCTTCCGCGTGGAACCTGAGCTGGCCGGCCGTGCCGGTGAGCTGAGCCGGTGTTCCCCCCGCCACCAGCTCACCGTGATCGATGATGGCGACATAATCGCAGAGCCGTTCGGCTTCTTCCATGAAGTGCGTGGTCAAGATGATGCTCACGCCCGCCGTGCGCAGTTGCGTGATCAGCTCCCAGGTCGCGTGCCTGGCCTGCGGGTCCATACCAGCTGTGGGCTCGTCGAGGAAGACGAGTTCGGGGCGGCCGATGACGGCCGCGGCCAGGGACAGCCGCTGCTGCAGGCCGCCTGACAGCCGCTTGTACGGAGTGCGGGCCACCGCCGTCAGGCCGACCAGGGCGAGCATCTGCGGCACCGGGACGGGGTGGGTGTGGAACCTGCTCAGCAGATTCAGGTAGTCGGCAGCGGGCACGGACGGGGGGATGCCCCCCGACTGGAGCATCACGCCCACCCGTGGCCGCAGGGCGCGAGCGTCGCGCACCGGGTCCAGGCCGAGAACGCGGACCGTTCCGTGGTCGGGCCTCCGGTAGCCCTCGCAAATCTCGATGGTGGTGGTCTTGCCCGCGCCGTTAGGCCCGAGGATGCCGGTCACGGCACCACGGGCCGCGGTCAGCGTCAGCCCGTCTACGGCGGCCAGCTGGCCGTACCGCTTGACGAGCCCGCCGATTTCAACGGCAGGCGCCGCCGGGTTTGCCGGGGTATGCGGGGCCGTGCTCACGCACGCGAGTCTACGGCGGTCAGAATCCGCCTCGTGCGACGCCGGTCACCTTGGCGCCTGCCTCCTCAATTCACGTGTAATCGTAAAATCCCTTTCCCGACTTCCGGCCAAGACGCCCGGCGGCGATCATGCGCTTCATCAGCGGTGGCGGCGCGTACTCCGCCGCGCGATCGCCTCATCCGATTGCTGCTTTGGATTCTTCTCGCCGGTTCTGGACTGACGAGTCCGGTGGCTGTTTTCCGAGCCAGTTGATGGCTTCTTGGCGGCTTTCGTAGATGTGCGGGGCCAGGCCCCGGTCGGACAGGTGCTCGCTGAGCTTGAGCCGCATGAAGGAGCTGGTGGTGTATCTGGTCGCGCTGGCGTAGTAGCGTTCGGCCAGCGAGCGGATCAGGGCTTTGTAGTGGTCGGCCAGGGCCGGGTCGAGGTAGAAGTTGTCGTAGTTGATGACCATCTGCACCTTCTTGCCGATGACGGCCAGGCGCTTGCCGACCTCGGTCCCGATCGCCTGGATCTCGTCCTCGGTGACCAGCGACATGCCCTCCATGTTGAGGAAGAAGATGTTCCGTTCCGCGTCGTAGGCGAACCGCGCTTCCAGTGGCATGGTCAGCAGGTCGTCCTTGAGGCCCATGGGTTCGACGGCGAAGATCCGGGCGTCCATCAGTTTCGGCTCGCCGCGGATGATGGGCTCGAACCCGATGTGGGCCAGGATGTCCTTCTCCAGGTCCAGCCATGGGGCGATCTCGGTGAGTTCCAGGCCGTCGGGGGTGAGCTGGAAGACGCATCGTTCGGTCACGTAGAGTACCGGCTGGCCGGCGGCGGCCGCGTACTGGCCGCTGAAGGTCCGCTGTTCGACGTCGGCGAGGAACTTGGGGGCCACGGGACCGTCGGCGATGACCAGCCGGCCGTCCTGCAAGCTGCAGCGGCTCGGTACGGTGAAGGTGCCGGTGAACACCAGCCGCTTGGCGTTCTGGCTGATGTTGATGAACCCCCCCGAGCCGGCCAGCTTGGGCCCGAACCGGCTGACGTTGACGTTGCCCAGCCGGTCGGCCTGAGCCATGCCGAGGACCGCGGTGTCCAGGCCGCCGCCGTCGTAGAAGTCGAACTGGGACGGCTGGTCCAAGATGGCTTGCGCGTTCAGCGCCGCGCCGAAATCCAGCCCTGCGGCCGGCATGCCACCCATCGGACCGGGTTCGGCGGTCAGCGTGAGGTAGTCCAGGATGTGTTCCTCGGCCGCCACGTTAGCCACGCCTTCGGGAAGGCCGATGCCGAGATTGACCACGCTGTCGGGCCGCAGTTCCATCGCCGCCCGGCGGGCGATGACCTTCCGCTCGGTCAGTTCCAGCGGCGGGACCGCGTTGCGGACCCGCCGCAGTTCCCCGCTCAGCGCCGCCGAGTACGACGTGCCGAAGGTCTGCCAGTGATGGGCGGGCTCCGAGACGACGACGCAATCGACCAGGACTCCGGGGATCTTCACCTCACGCGGGCTCAGGCTGCCGCTCTCGGCGACCCGTTCCACCTGCACGATCACCAGGCCGCCGGCGTTGTGCACCGCGGTGGCCACGGCGAGCGCCTCCATGGTCAGCGCCTCGCGCTCCATGGTGATGTTCCCTTCGGGATCCGCGGTGGTGCCGCGCAGGAACCCCACGTCGAGCGGCAGCGCCTTGTAGAACAGGTACTCCTCGCCGCCCAGCGTGATCAGCTCGACGCGGTCCTCGGTAGTCCGTTCGTTGATCTTCCCGCCGCCGTGCCGCGGGTCGACGAAGGTTCCCAGCCCGACCCGGGTCAGCAGCCCGGGCTTTCCGGCGGCGGTGTCCCGGAACAGCTGCGACACCACGCCCTGCGGCAGGTTATGCGCCTCGATCTCGTTGCCCGCTGCCATCTTCCCCAGCGCGGGCGACAAGCCCCAATGACCGCCCACGGCCCGCTTGAGCAGGCCCTCGTGGCAGAGCCGGTCCAGCCCGCGGCCCTGCCGGTCCCCTGCCGCGACGGTGAAGACCAGCCCGAGGTCGCAGGGAGCGCCGGTCAGCAGGAAACGCTGCTCCAGCGCCAGCGTCAGCTCCTCGGCAAAGCACTGCCCCACGAACCCCTCGACCGCGACCCAGTCGCCGTCACGGATAAGCCGCACCGCCTCGACGGCGGTGACGACCTTGTCCCGGACCGACGAGCCGGACAAGGATTCGGCGGGAATGCGCATGGTGTTTTCTCCTGGAGCCAATCCGGGCGGACCGCTGGGGGGCACGGGCGGTCAGCTGAACGCGCCGATACCGGTGATGTCGCGGCCGACGATGAGGGTCTGGATGGTTTCTGTGCCCTCGAAGGTGTGGATGGACTCGATGTCGGCCATGTGCCGGATGACGTGGAAGTCCAGCAGGATGCCGTTGCCGCCGAGCAGGTCGCGGGCATCGGCCAGCACCACCCGGGCCTTGCTGGTGTTGTGCAGCTTCGCCAGCCCAGCCAGCGTCCGGGCCAGCTTCCCGGCCGCTTCCAGCTTCGCGATCTGCACGCAGTACAGCTGCATCGCGGTGACCTCGGCGAGCATCTTGACCAGCCGCTGCTGGATGATCTGGAAGCTGGCCAGCGGCTTGCCGAACTGCTTGCGGTGCTTGGCGTAGGTCAGCGCGGAGTCGAAACCCGAGACCGCGTGGCCCAGCGCCATCCATGCGCAGGCGCTGCGGGTCCCGGTCAGCACCCCGGCGCAGTCCTTGAACGAATTCGCGCCAGGCAGCCGGTTCTCCGCGGGGACCCGGACGGCGACGAGCTCGATCTCGGCCTGCCAGACCGCCCGCAGCGATGCCTTGCCCTCCATGATCCTGGCGTTGTAGCCAGGGGTGCCTTTCTCCACCAGGAACCCCTTCACCGCGCCGTCCGAGGTGTCCCGCGCCCACACCACCACGACGTCGGCGATGCTGCCGTTGCCGATCCACTTCTTGTGCCCGCTGATGACGTAGGACTCCCCGTCGGGGCTGGCCGTGGTCTCCAGCGAGACCGAGTCGGACCCGTGCTCAGGCTCGGTCAGCGCGAACGCGCCGATCTTCTCCAGCCGGGCCATCGGTCCCAGCCAGCGCTCCTTCTGCTCCTCCGACCCGCACTTCGCGATCGCCTTCATCGCCAGCCCGGCCTGGACCGCCATGAAAGTGCCCAGGCTGCCATCACCCCGGTTGATCTCCATGTGAATCAGGCCGGCCGACAGCGGATCCATCGGCGGGCAGCCGTAGCCCTCGATCCCGTCGCCGACGATGCCGAGCGCGGACATCTTCTCGATCAGCGACCGGGGGAACTCCGCCCGTTCCCAGTAACCGTTGATCACCGGCAGGACCTCGGCATCGACAAACTCACGTGTCTTGACCAGATAGCTCTCCTGCTGCGCGGTGAACGGCTCACGCAGCCCGAAGTAGTCGGTGCCTAGGGCCTCACCGATGCTGTAATGCAGATCCATGACCCGGCCTCCCAAGCCTTCGCGTGCCGATCATCGGACACGGTCGGCGCGATTGGGGGCATCAGACTCAGCAAGTCGTGCGACGCGGCCAGACCGATAACCCACCCAGCTACAGTTCCGCGACATCAGCCTGGAACTCGCTTTTACACGAGCTCTCGGGCAGTCCAGGGCCTGAGCACACCTTGCGTCGGCGCGTCTGCGCCCGGTAGGGACGAAGGTCCCGAGATGGCAGGACATCGGACGGGACCATTGTGGCTGAACACTGCGGCGGGAGCCATGGACCAGTCCAGCGCGAACGAGCTATA
>Ga0302180_10002983_pt1 | contig 12971 bp, 11 predicted proteins | sample I_Palsa_E3_2_FD_200575 | JGI IMG/M metagenome (GOLD analysis project Ga0302180, IMG submission 200575) | Peat permafrost microbial communities from Stordalen Mire near Abisko, Sweden - I_Palsa_E3_2 | ecosystem: Environmental > Terrestrial > Soil > Palsa > Peat permafrost | place: Sweden... | reverse complement strand
CAACAAATCGATCAACTAAGCCCGCTGAAACTTCCCTATCAGTTCACAATCGAGGCGGAACACTTCGCCGACTGCATCCGCAACGGCAAAGAACCCGAGTCGCCCGGCGAAGAGGGCTTGAAAGACATGCTGGCCATCGAGGCGATTTATAAAGCGGCGGGCGTACCCATTGCCTAGCTTGCGCCCTTCATCCTTGAAGATCACTTGCACACTAAACCCGCTGGCGAATCACAATTCAAAATGCAGTAACTGCTCGCGCACCTATCAATGGGATTGGGATGGATTCTGGGTCTCACTCTGACTCTGCATCTGACTTTGCAGTGTGGCCAGCACTTTGCGCACTAGGTCAGAACGAGGACCGAGAGGGTCTTCTTGCAGGAATATCTGCAACTCTGCGATCGCATCCGGGATGCGATTCTCGCGCTCGAAAGCGCTCGCGGCCGTATAGTGCACAATGGCAAACTGCTGGTGGGGCAGTTGGTGCACTTTGTGGGCGGTCGCTATGGCCTCGTCGTAACGGCCTTGCATGAACTCAACTTGTGCGAGAAGACCGAGGACCTCGACCCGCGTGGGATCGGCCGTTACGGCCTTATTCAGCAGGCTAGCGGCAGACGTCAGGCGGTTGGCCTTCATCTCCATGTGCGCAAGATTCACCAGTGCCGGAACAAAATGATCGTTGACGCTGATGGCCTGGAGCAGAGCTTCACGCTGCTTCTCGGGTTGCCCGACCACGTCATAGCACACCGCCAAGTCGTTGTATGCGGATGCGTATTGCGGATAAATCGCAATTGCCTTTTCCAAATGCTGGATGCCTTTTTCCCAGTTCTGGTCGGCCATTTCCTGGTCACCGCGTTCGAATTCTTTGGCTGCCTTCCTGGGAACATTCAACTCCGCGGCCGCAACCGAGGGCGCCGAAGAACGAACCCCACTGACATCTTCGGGTTTCGCCGCGGGATGGACGGTCACCATTACATTCTGGAAAACTTTGCCGTTAACCACGGTGAAAGTTTCACTCTCTGCCGGCCTTATACCGTCTCCGGTAATTGCTACCGTATATTCCTCTGGGGCCAACCGAATGAACTCTGCCGTCCCAGAGCTGTTGGTGTACTCCATCGCAACCAGTTTGTTGTCGATGCCCTGCCTCAATTGCACGCGTAGTTGCGCAGGTGCCGGGTCGCCATTCGGGTAGACCGTTTCCACGCGAACCGTACCCACATTGTTTCTGGACTCATTTGTGGTTGGGAATTGCGCCCAGGCCGGCGCAACCATCAGCAAGAAAAACAGGGATAGCCATCGGGACATCATGCACCTCCCCAAGAATTGCCAGGGCAGGAATTGACAACGTTGAACGGTATCTTACACTCGGGCTACCAATCGGCGTTATTTATCCGTATCTCGATCCACCAATATGAAGCGAAGCGGCGGCTTCGCTCGCTCGTCCGGAGACTGCTCATAGTCCTGTTGAATCTTGGTGGAATCGTAATCTCGCCACAGCCAAACCAACTCTTCGGGGAGCTCCACCGCTCCCTGTGCCCCGTTGTGAGTCCCCTCGCCAAAACTGAAATGAAAATCATAGCCCACAACTTTTAACGCGTTGGCCATGCGCAAATTGGCGGCAGGCCAATTCCCGTAATTGCGCTGCGCGCCGCCATACTGCATGTCGCGGCTTCCATCCTGCAACCAGACGCGAACATTTCTCTTAGATTCGCGCAAGACTTTGTCGGGATAATCCTGCCCCCCGTCGGCATTCGCCGGATTTTCTTTCCACTGTAAACTGACGAAGCTGCCAATCCATGAAATCACTCGGCTGAACTGCTCCGGCATCTGCCACGCCGCGTTGAAGCTGCAAATCGCTCCCGATGACAGTCCCATAATCGCGCGACTGTATGAATCCTTGCGGATGTTATATTTCGTATCGACTTCCGTCAGCAATTCATCCCGCAAAAAGCGCGGATAGCGGTCGCTCACCGTGTCATAAAGAATGCTGCGCATCGAGTCCTCGATTTGCCGATGCCATTTCTCTCCATATGCTTTCGCCGCAGTGTACGTCGCCGTCCCCGTGGCATTCGCTATTTTTCCGGGTGATATGAACACACAAATAATGACGGGAATCTTCTTCTGGGCAATCAGGTTGTCGAGGACATTCAGAAACGGATTGTTGCCGTCACGATCCGTGTAGTACTGCCCATCCTGAATCACCATGAGCGCAGCGGGAGTTTTCGCATCATATTGCGCGGGAACGTAGGTCCAATAAGTTGTTTGCATCCCATCGTAGATCTTGCTGGTGTGCAGAAGCGGCGGGGAAAGAGTCCCCGACGGAACTCCGGGCTCCAGGTATGCCAATGGCCCGAAGACTGGCAGATCATTCGATCCCCCGAAACGCTTGCCCTGCACCAAATAAAAGAAAGAGTGGACGACTCCCTGTCTCGGTAACTCCGCGACTGCATACCAGAGCGACGTGTTAGCAATTGGCTGGACTTCTGGCCCCGGCGATCCGTCGATCACGAGGGAGGGTTTTGAAGAAGCGTCTACTGCAAAGAAAAATGATGACAGGTGACCCTTGGCCGCTGTCCCGTCTTTCAGTTGAGCAGCACTGAAAGCTCGTCCGATACTTCCCGCTAGATCGGGGCTGTTGTTTTTCGCGAGTCCAATCAGATCAATAGCACTGGTCTTCTCCTGCGAGAAACTGCTGCCCATGCATGCGATCAGGACCGCGCTCACGAAGAATGCCTTCCGATGAAGATTGCCCCGTGAGGCCTGTTTATGAGGGTTTGCCGTCATGATGCCTCTTAAATTCATTTAACAATTTAGTGTCTGATTTAGCGGAAAAGCATGCTGCTTTGTTCGTGATTCGTAACGAAAAACGCTTTGTTGCAAATTTCTTAGATTTCTGTTGGAGAATTCTAACAACATGAGGGGGGAAAGGATTGGGTCCGAGTGACTGCCCGAATTGTGGCGGTGCGGGATACATCGCGAAGCCTGTAGACTTAAACGGCAAGTCTGAAGGTATCGCCTTTATCCGCGCGAAGTGTCCTGCATGCGCAGGCACTGGCCGGAACCTTACTAACCCGCCTTCCACTGCTGGCTGACCGCACGGCCTGCGGTGCTTGCGAAACGTCCGAGCCCGGTTCGTCACCCTTCCCGCCCTATACGTGACGCCGGGCTCGACGTTCGCGCCTGAACTGATTCTGAAGAAGCTAATCCGTGAATTTCCAGTGAGCCGTCAAACACTCTCAATACAATCAATTTTCCAAGGACGATTTTACCTTGTTCGCTTTTTGTAATTCGCAGGACCGCTGCTCAGGCGATTCCTGCCGCGCGCGCGCGGATCGGCCGGCGCGGTGCGGCCTCGGTCTCGATGCGGTTACGGCCGCCGGATTTCGCTCGGTATAAAGCTTTGTCGGCCGCTTGAATTACCGCTTCCGGCGCGGCATCGGCTTCGGCTCCCGTCGCGACTCCGATGCTTACCGTCACGGAAATCTGTGTCGCGGATTGCACTTTCACCAGCCGCCGGATCACATGCCCCGTCTTTGCCCTCGTCCGCCCGTTCGTGTTTCGACGGTCCGGGCCGCGCGGGGTCAGGCGGCGGTCCGGGCCAGATCTCATAAGAAAAGACGAAGCCTCAATGCGGCTGCGCAACTTTTCCAGATGATCGACCACGTCTTTGGCAGTTTGGCCTTTGAACACAATCGCAAACTCTTCTCCCCCGCAGCGGAAAGCTTGTCCACCGCCGGTCACCGCGGCCAGCCTCGACGCAACCAACTGCAAAACTTCGTCTCCCGTGTCGTGACCGTACGTATCGTTGCAGCGTTTGAAGTGGTCGATGTCCACCATTGCAATCGAGTACGGAACTTGCAGATTGGCGATCACGTCGTGGAAAGCGCGGCGCGAAGGCAGCGATGTCAGTTCATCGTGATAAGCCAATTGATACGAGGTCTCAACGATGGAGAGCGTAAGCGACAAAGCGGAAACCACGAGATATGTGGTCGCGGTGCGGCCCACCAATCCGAAATGCAGCGCCACAAAAAACGCGACAAGAGACCAAAACAGTCCGCTGTCCAGCGGCTTGCGCAGCCAGAAAAAACGAATCAACAACAACATGGCTGCGGCCGCTAAAGCCAGCCACGCATAATCGGGCAAAGGAAGTGACATCACCCCGTGATGCGTGCGAACCGCTGGTACCGCCGCGTCGCGGCAGAAAATCGCAACACTAACCGACTGCAGAAAGAACATGACACCAATGGGAATCACTTGAGAAACGCTCAAGCCGGATTCCGACATCAGCGAGATCAAGATGAAATTCAATGGCAGCAGCAGGCTAATAGCGTCAAACGCCTCGCGCCCCGGCCCAGTCAAGGGAATATGCCCGCCGGAACAATAGAGAATTGCTTGCTGCGCCAGAAACAACGCAAATAGCGCAAAGAACGCGCGGCTGGAATGAAACCGCCAGGCGAGGAGCAGACCAACTATCAGAACGGCGTAGTTCAGAAAATTTATGGCGGGCAATACCGAGGCAAGCCAGCCCGCATGGAGCAACACAGCCGCCCCAGCCAATAAGAGGCCGTGCGGAAGTACAAGTGACTTCCACGCCGATTTGCTCAATACGTCCACTGCAATCGCTTTCCTCGAGGCTTTGGGGGATTATCTCCGGCAACCACGAGGATGGGAATTGTCAGACGGGGTTCCGGTTAGAAGGCAAGCTGGAAAGGAAGACCCGCCCGTTTTGATTCTTCTCCCGATCTCGGAAGAACAGACTTTAGTTTGCTCACAGTTTTGTCTGCGCGCGCCCGTTCTCTGGCTAGAATCGGTCTGTCTATTAAGGACAGCTTATGCGCATTCTGATCGCCGAAGACGATGAAGCGCTGGCAAAGTTTGTCAGCCAGGGCCTGACCGCCGAACGTTACACGGTCGACGTTTGTTCCGATGGGGAGCAGGCGCGGACCGCAGTTAACGACCAGGATTACGACTTGGTTGTTCTGGATCTTAACCTGCCCAAACTCGATGGAGTCAGCATCCTGCGCCAACTCCGCCGGCAAAAACCGACTTTGCCCGTCCTGGTGCTAACCCAGCGCACTCGTGTCGAAGACCGGGTGCAATGCCTGGACACCGGCGCCGACGATTATCTGCCCAAGCCATTTTCCTTTAGCGAACTTGCGGCGCGCATCCGGGCGCTATTGCGGCGCAGCCATATGCCTTCTGAATCCGTACTGGCGGTTGAAGATTTGAAGCTCGATCGCGTGGAACGCCGCGTGGAGCGAGCCGGGCGCCGGGTCGATCTCACCACCAAGGAGTTTGCTCTGCTGGAATATTTAATGCGCAACGCCGGGCGCAAGGTGACGCGCGCCATGATCATCGAGCACGTCTGGAATCTGACGTTCGATACGACCACGAATGTGGTCGATGTCTATATCAACTACTTGCGGCGCAAAGTGGATGACGGCCACCCGCGCAAGCTGATTCACACCGTCCGCGGCGTGGGCTACGAACTGAGCGGCATGTCCGAGGTCAGAGTATGAGTGCAGCCGCCAGTGCGGGCAAGAACGTAGTTGCCAAGCAGGAAACACGTCTCTCTGGCGCAGTCGCGACGCTGGCTCAGAGTGGCGCAGAAGCGGCATCGGACTTCAACCCGATGGCGGTCCTGTTGCATGAGCTGAATCAGCCGCTCACCGGTTTGCAGTGCTCGCTCGAACTGGCCACTGTAGGCTCGCGTACAGCCGAGCAATACCTGCGGGCGCTTCGCGAAGGGCTCGATTTAGTCGGCCGAATGCGGACCCTGGTCGAGGCACTGCGTGAAGTAGCCGACAGTGAGCATGACGGTGCCGTTCAGGACGACTCGGTGCGCCCGGAACCGATCGCGCTGGACTCGCTGGTGCGCAGCGCTGTCGAAGACCTGCAGCCGGTGGCCGAATCTCGTTCGCTCCAGATTGACCTGGCCGGAGACTCTTTTCCGCGCGTGTGCATGGCTCGCCGCACCGTGGCCTCCATCCCGTTCCGTATTATCGATTCCACCCTGGGTTTGGCCGCCGGTCATAGCATCCTTCGCATCCGGCTCGATACGCAGAGCCAACATGCGGCCATCCATTTCGCTTGGATCGTCGATAGCGACGAAGCCGACCGGCGACCTTTTTCGAAGCCTGTGTTGGCCTTGTTGGTCGCCCGGGCGTTGTGGCAACAGGCTGGCGGGCAATGGCGCGCCGAGATCACCTTGGCCAATCACTCGATCACGCTCTTGCTGCCCTGGGCGGCGAACAATAACGACCATTCACCAACCACTTCACTCCCCGGAGACCGCCCATGAGCGCCCTGGTTCTACCTTCTTTTCCCGCTTCCGGCGGAGCCCTGATCGCCAGCCCTTGCAGCGCCCTGCGCGAGCAAGTCTTGCAACGGCTGGACGGACGCTGCCGTCCCGTCCACCAGGCCCATGGCGGCGCCGACGCCCTCGTGCAACTGGAAAAGGGGAACTGGCAAGTGCTGTATCTCGATCGCCGCCTGCGCGATCTGGATGTGGAAGAGCTTATGGCCACGATTCAGAGGCGCTTCCCCGGGACTCAGGTGGTGATGCTCGATTCGCACCTGCCGGAAGCGCCCGTCTCGGAACGGAGGGACAACGCGACCGCCGGCGTGCTGGCTTGGCAGGCCCCGGCTTTGTCGAAGGCCCAAGAGCCCGATCCGCAGTCTGTAGCAGACGATCCCCGGCACGAGCCTCTGCCGGGAATGATCGGCAGCAGCGAAAACATGCGCCGCGTGTATCGCCTGGTGCGGCTGGTGGCTCCCCGAACCACAACCGTGCTGGTCGCCGGGCCCACCGGGAGCGGAAAAGAACTGGTGGCGCGCGCCCTGCATGCGCTTAGCCCCCGCGCGGCAAAACCGCTGGTGGTGGTGAATTGCGCCGCGATTCCCGACGCGCTGCTCGAGTCCGAACTGTTCGGCTTCACCCGCGGCGCTTTTACCGGCGCCGTGCAGTCGCAACCGGGACGCATCGCCGCGGCCCATGGCGGAACTCTATTTCTCGACGAAGTCAGCGAGCTTCCCCTAGGTATGCAGGCCAAGCTGTTGCGCTTTCTCGAACAAAAAGAAGTTCAGCGCCTGGGCAGCTCCGATACCGTGCGCGTGGATGTGCGCGTGGTGGCGGCCAGCAACGTCGATCTGGCCGGATTGGCGGGCGCGCGCAAGTTTCGCGAAGATCTTTTCTACCGCCTGTCGGCGTTCCCCATCGAATTGCCGGCGCTCTGCGAACGGCGCGCCGATATCGTTCCCCTGGCTGAGCATTTTCTCAATTGTATGGCCGCGGCCATGAACATGCCCCGCCTCAGCTTTGCGACCGAGGCGTTGCGACTGCTGGAATCCCACTCCTGGCGAGGCAACGTGCGCGAATTGCAGCATGTGATCGAGCGGGCGTCGATCCTGGTCGAGGCAGGCGATACCGTGCTCGCCGAGCATTTGTATTTTTCTTACTTCCAGAAGATCCCGCCTGCGATGGCGATCCCCGAAGCCTGAGAGCAATCTTAGCCAATAGCCTTTCGTCTGGCATCAGCCGTGCAAAAGTTGCCGGTAGACATGACATCTTTGCCCATGCCGGCTGGCCTGTCGGACCCCTCCCTGTCCGGCTTCGCGATGCATACTGTCGCGTCCGATGAGATCGGTGCTGACGCTGGCCTCGTTCCCGATGAGCAGCATCTGCTGCGCGCCTTCCGCACCTTCGCCGAAACCGCCGGCTCTCTTGAACGCTTTTACGGCGAACTTCGCGCCGAAGTTGCCCGACTCCGCTTTGAGCTCGAAGAAAGCCACGCCGGCCTGGCCCGCAGCCTCGAAGAAAACCGCTCCATGCGCCAGCACCTGGACCGCATTCTCGAAAGCCTGCCCTGCGGCGTCGTGGTGGTTTCATCGGCGGGAGCGATCACGCACTTGAATCCCGAAGCAAAACGGTTGCTCGGCCTCGAAGACCGCAGCCAACCCTCGGTCTTGCCGAATCAGCTAGTGGATTTGCGCTGCGAACTGCGCGAACTTTTTCACGGAGCCGAGGCCGGAAAAGGCGAACGGGAGCGGGAGATCTGCCTGGCGTCCGGTTTGGCGCGATGGCTGGCGGTGCGCCGGGCGGCCTTGGCGCAAGACGGTTACGCTTCTTCGGTTTTCATCCTGCAGGACATAAGCGAACGCAAGCGCCTGGAGCGGGAACAGGGACGGCGCAGGCGCGAACAGGCGCTGGCCGAGATGTCCGCGGTGCTGGCCCACGAAGTTCGCAATCCGCTCGGCAGCCTCGAACTTTTTGCCAGCTTGCTGGCGGAAGCCGATCTGAGCGCCGAATGCCAGGAGTGGGTCAGCCATCTACAGCACGGCCTGCGCACGATGGGTGCCACCGTGAACAACATTCTCCATTTTCACGGCGCTCCTCCCCCCCAGCGCACCTCGTTGGATTTAGGACAACTGCTCGACTGGGCGGCAAGTTTTCTCGCTCCCTTAGCCCGGCGTACCGGCGTGGATCTCATTCTGCGCAACGGGCTGCACAGAGTTTTCTTTCCCGGAGACCGCCATCAGTTGGAGCAGGTCTTGTTAAATCTTTCTTTGAATGCGCTCCGTGTCATGCCCGACGGTGGACAACTGGAGTTGCGGGGCACCAGTAGCGCAAATCCCTCCGATGGTTCGTATTTGGCCATGTTGAGCGTTTCCGACACCGGGCCGGGTATCGCACCGGAAAATCTGGCCGACATCTTTAAGGTGGGATTCAGCACCCGCCCGGGCAGCCCCGGACTGGGTTTGGCTGTGTGCAGCAAAATCGTCGAGCAGCATGGGGGGACTATTGCCGGAGCCATCCGCGCCGGGGCCGGAGCCACCTTCACGGTTACGTTTTCTCTGACCGGCAACGCGCTGGCCGGAGCTTCCCGAACCCCGAATTCACGCACCGAATGTCCGCTCGAAGGCGAGCTGGCGTCATGAATCGCAACATCATTTGCGTCGTTATTGGAAGGCCATCATGAATCAGATTGTACCCGGCAACTTCGCCGCGCAACCCTCCTTCGCGCCCCCCGTGCTCATCCCGGCAGTATCGGATGCGCTCACCGTTAGCCACAACCGGCCGCAACAAGTCCTGGTGGTCGATGACGACCGCTCCATGCGGGCCGCGCTGGAGGCGCGCTTCCGGCGTCTCGAATGGCGGGTCGAGACCGCGGCCAGCGCCGCCGAGGCGCTGGGCAAGTTTCGCCGGCAGAAACATGCCCTGATCGTCAGCGACATTCGCATGCCCGGAGGCGACGGCTTTTCCGTGTTGCGCGAAGCTCGCGCTCTGTCTCCGCAAACTGCCGTCATCCTTCTGACCGCCTTCGCCAGCGTGCCCGAGGCCGTCTCCGCTATCAAGGACGGGGCCTGCGAATACTTGATCAAGCCGGTGTCGTTCGAGCAACTGGAGCAGGCCGCCTCGCGCGTGCTGGCGGAGTCGCGGCGAATCAATATCGGTGCCCCTGTTCTTGATGGTTTAGCGGGAAGCTCGCCCGTCTGGTTGCGGGCTCTGGACCGCGCCCGCCAAGCCGCAGCCACCACCGTGGATATTCTGATCGAAGCCGAAAGTGGCACGGGAAAGGAACTAATCGCGCGCCTGATTCACCGCCTCAGTCCACGCCGCGACCGTCCCTTCATCGCGGTGAACTGCGCTGCTTTTCCCGAGACCCTGCTCGAAAGCGAACTCTTCGGCCACGCCAAGGGCGCGTTCACCGGGGCCGACCATGCCAGGCCCGGAAAATTTGAACTGGCCCACGGCGGCACCATCCTGCTCGACGAAATCGGCGAGATGCCGCTCGCTGTGCAACCTAAGCTGCTGCGCGTGTTGCAGGAGCGGGAATTCGACCGCCTGGGTGATACCCGCACGGTGCACGTCGATTTGCGCATCGTCGCCACCACCAATCGCGCCCTGCGCCAGATGGTAAATGCGGGCCAGTTCCGCAGCGATTTGTATTATCGCCTTAATGTGATTGCTCTCACCCTCCCCTCACTGCGGGAACGCGAGGGCGATATCCGCGAACTGGCACACTATTTTGCCGCCCGCTTTGCCGCTCCCATGCCGGCGGCGCGCTTGCGCGAAGATTTCCTGGCTCGTCTCGCGGCCCATACCTGGCCCGGTAACGTGCGCGAACTGGCCAACTGCATGCGCCGGGTCACGGCGTTGGCCGTTGAGCCGGAGTTAGGCGCCGCCGCGCTCGAAAGCTTCGAGTGGAACTCTGCGCAACCCGCAGCAGCCACATCGGTCGACAACCATCTGCGTCCCGGCCTCAAAGTGGAGGAGATGGAGCGCCAGCTTGTTGCCCTGACCCTCGAATCGACTGGGGGCAATCGCTCCCGCGCCGCAGAATTGCTCGGCGTCAGCCTGCGCACCGTGCGCAACAAGATTCGCGCCTACGGCCTGCCCCGCTGGGAGGGTAACTACGGCGGCGATGGCAAGAGCCATGATTGCGGCAGCTGAGGCGAAACAATGAAGTTGCAAAATTCGAAGCTGCAAAGTCGGAGCTGCAAAACCGAACTTGCAAAGCCGAACTTGCAAAGAATGAGAGGAATCCCATGTCGATGATCGACACCGATACCACCGAAACCCTGAGCCGCTTTCTCGACGTAGACGTGGCGCGCTTTCGCCTCATTTCCAACAATCTGGCCAACGTCGAAACACCCGGCTACCGTACCCGCGACCTCGACTTCCGCGCCGAACTCTATCGCGCCACCCTGCCCGAGGCCAGCGCCGAAGGCGGTCTCATGTATGCGTCGTTCGCGCCCGTTTCCCGCCCGGTGCGCGGTTTGCTCGAGCGGCCCGACGGCAACAACGTCAGCCTCGAGCGCGAGAGCCTGCTGTTGGCCGAGACCCAGATGCGCTACAACCTCGGCATTCAACTCTTGAAAGATGAATTCCACACCATCTCTTTGTCCATCAATTCCGGAGGCACCGCATCATGAACCTGTTTGGCATGCTCGAAGTCAGTGGCTCGGCCCTCGGCGCGGAGCGCTGGCGCGCCGAAGTCGTTTCCGCCAACATGGCCAACGCCGAAACCACGCGCACTCCGCAAGGCGGAGCGTACCGCCGCCAGTTGCTGGTTTTTCGCGCCCAACCGATGACACGTTTTCCCTTATTGCTGGCCGGATTGCGCGGCCATCCCGCCGAAGGCGTGCGCGTGGAGCGCGTGGTCGCCGATCCCTCGCCCATGCCCCAACGCTACGAACCGGGGCATCCCGATGCCGATGCCACGGGCTACGTGACTTATCCCAACGTGAACCCAGTATTTGAAATGACCGACCTGTTAAGCGCAGTTCGCGCCTATCAGGTGAACGTGGCCTCGGTGCAGGCGGCGAAAAGCATGATCCAGACTTCGCTGCAAATCCTGAGCTGAGATGCGGCGTGGGATCACGGATAAAGCCGTGGCCCATAAAGATCTGAGAACTTAAAGAGAGCAGGCAAACCATGAGTGCCGCTATTTCCTCGTTACGCATTCTTCCTGACGAAACCGATAGCGCCAGCCTGCAAAGCTCACCGTTGAACCCGGACCAAAGCTCCGGCTTCCTCGGCGTCCTGCACAGCGCCATGAACGACATGCAGCAGTTGCAAGGGCAAGCCGAGACCAAAGTGGCAGGAGTGCTGGAAGGCACCGGCTCCGACGTCCACAGCGCCCTCATCGCGGTCGAAAAAGCCGATCTTAGCTTTCAGCTGATGATGCAGGTGCGCAACAAAATTGTCTCCGCCTACGAGGAAATCTCGCGCATGCAGTTCTAAGGCCCGCCCCGGCCAGGAAAAATAAAACTGAAACTGGGAAACCACCATGGCCGGCGAAACTCCACAATCGCTTAACGACGTGCTGCACCGGCTGAGCGAATTCTTTCGCGGACTGAGTCTTACGCAACGCGCCGGACTGGTAGCCGGCTTTGTCCTGGTCGCCGCCATTCTCTGGGGTTTCGTTGCGCTTCTTGGCCAGCCGAAATACGTCACTCTCTACTCCGGGCTGCGCCCCGAAGAAGCGCAGGGACTGGCCGCCCGCCTGGCAGCCAAAAATATTCCCCACCAGATTTCCCCCGACGGGAGCACATTGCTGGTGGCCGAAGACAAACTTGACGCCGCCCGCCTCGAGACCGCCGCTGCGGGCCTTCCACGCAGCGCCCGCATGGGCTTTGAGTTGTTCGATACGCCGAATTGGACCGGCTCCGACTTCACGGAAAAAGTAAATTACCAGCGCGCCCTCGAAGGCGAGCTCGAACGCACCCTGGCCACGCTCAGCGAAGTTCAGGCAGTGCGCGTGCATCTGGTCATGCCGCAGGATTCGCTGTTCACCGAGCAGCAGCACGAAGCCAAGGCGGCGGTAATTCTAAAAACTCGCAGCGGCCGCCTTTCCGAGCAGGCGCAGCTGGCCATTCCACAACTGGTGGCCAGCGCCGTCGACCGCCTGCGCCCGGAAAACGTTACCGTCGTCGACGCCGACAGCAACACACCTTTACTTCGCAGCCCGGACGGCATGGGGCGCGCCTTCGGCCTCGATGAGGAATTGTCCAAAACTCTGGTTCGCACACTGGAACCTGTCGTGGGAGCCGATCATGTGCGGGCCAGCGTTCACGTCGAATACGAAATGGGCACCAGCGAAGACACCACGGAGAATTACGATCCCAAAACCGCCGCCACTCTTACTCAAGAACATGCCGAGGAAAGCGCAACCGGCGGCGCGCCGGCGGGCGTTCCCGGCACCGCCAGCAACGTCCCCGCCGGAACCACGCCGCCAGTAAGCCCGCCCGCCACCGAACAATCCAATTCCAAATCCGATTCCATGACCTACGCGGTCAGCAAAACCCTGCACCACAGCGTCGAGCCTGCGGGACGAGTACGCCGTATCGCCGCCGCCGTATTGGTGGACGATGCCGTCGACATCGTCGATCAGGCCGGCAAGAAAACTCCCACCCGCCGCAAGCGCACCGCCGATGAGATGAAGCAAATCGAGCAGTTGGCGCGGGCGGCG
>Ga0302180_10002978_pt1 | contig 12981 bp, 11 predicted proteins | sample I_Palsa_E3_2_FD_200575 | JGI IMG/M metagenome (GOLD analysis project Ga0302180, IMG submission 200575) | Peat permafrost microbial communities from Stordalen Mire near Abisko, Sweden - I_Palsa_E3_2 | ecosystem: Environmental > Terrestrial > Soil > Palsa > Peat permafrost | place: Sweden... | reverse complement strand
CTGTACGGCACGCTGGGTCTCGTTGAGCTCACCACGTTACGCGCATGACTTTCCGAGAACGAAGGCCTGAGATCTTGTCCGAGAGCCGGATGCGGACCCGCACGTCCGGTTCGATGAGCGGCGACTGGAAACGGATTCACGGTGCTTCGATTGCGACACCGCCAGACGAAAGGGGCGGCAAACAGTTGAGAGGCACCTACTAACACCGCGCCAGTCGTCGACTCCACCCTTGGTGTGCCTGGGAAGGGGTCGGCAAGACGCTGCAAGTGATTGATTGATAAACCCCTGGAATCCCCGAAAACTGACTAAAAATCCGCGTGTCGGGGGTTCAATTCCCTGCCGGTCAGATCTTCGCTAATCTCTCGACGGTGTCGGGATACCGATCAACCATTCGGATCAATAGTGCTGCCTGCGCGTTGGGGCGCGCACGCCCCTGCTCCCAGTTTTCAAGAGTGCGTACGTTGGTCCGCAAATATTTTGCAAACAAGGCTCGAGATAAATTCATGCGCTCACGCAGCGCTGATAGCTCCTTTGCGGACATTTTTGGTGTGGCCTTTGTTTGAACGACATGAGTGCGCAGAGTGCGCTTTCCGCTTCGCTGACCGGCCAGTGCAACAAAGCCCTCGGTCAATTCGGCCATCAGACTGCTCTTTTTCTTCATACCTATTTCCTCATCTTCAATTCGATCTTCAAGAGACCTTCCAACGTTGCTCGATTCTTTTTCGATAAATCGCTTAGCTCATTCTTGTCGTACAGCGTGAAGAGCCAGAACTCCAATCCACGGACCCAGTAGTAATAAATAACTCGCAGGCCGCCGCGCTTGCCCTTGCCCCGCCTCTTATCCGTCCAACGAAGCTTTCGGAGACCACCTGTCCCTTGAATTACATCGCCGGCTAACGGATCATCCATCAGGGCCTTCTGCATCGCGCGGAAACTCTCATCATCGAGATATTCATTACGCAGCCGCTCGAAAGCCGGAAGTTCGACGAACAACGCGCGCATCGGGTGACTATACGCAGATTGCGTATAGTAGTAAAGGGCATACGCCTGATGCCAGGAATGGCCGCGAAGCGCGAGAAAGGCTACAAAGCCTTGGGATACATCCTCGAACCATAATCTAGGCGGAAGGGCGATTGACGTCCACCGATGTCCAAGAACAGCCACGCCCTTTACGGGTGGAATTTGCCAGCTGCCCGTCGCGCAGTAGCTGCCGTTCGGAGCACCACTTGGCTTGGTGTACCGCGACCGCCATCATCAAGAGTCGCACGGGACTGCGATGGAAGAACTATTTGCTGTCCAATACTCGGAACTGACAAATGTGTGCGTGCATATCGACGACGAAGTGATCGCCTGATGCGGTTGCCCGCTAACCAAGCTGAATTGGTTGAGAACCGCCTGCCACTGTGGTTTCCAGCCGCGGTCCACTTCTTCCACCTTCAGATCGAGAATTGCCGTCGGCCGAACAATTCCCCCCTCCAGTCTTCTTTTGTGGATAGCGGCTCCCCAAGCAAGCGAATAGAATCAAGGTCTGGATTTCGGCTTTCACGCCGGTTGTCGTTCTTCGCCCCCTGCTCTGTAAGCCCAATTTCTATCCATTGGTATTTCCGAAACTGCCCTCGCCATTCCCGATCTCGCAGCAGCGATCTTCTACGCATACTGGCGCCGCATTCGCAGCAGCGACCTCAAGCAAGAGTGCGAACCTTCGGCTCACGCGCGTAGTAACGCCGGCCAGCGGCCTCGACGAAAGCGTTACCTAGGCCGGTGATGCCCTCGTCCGCTTCGACACCCGCCTTGTCGAGCAACCGCTTGGCCGCCTTAGTGGCGCCGATCGCCTTGAGGTGGCCGAAAGCGTCCATGACGAACTGCACGGCAGCGGCCTCCTTGAGCAGCGCTTGGCAGCCCTTCTCCGACAGCACGATCGCCACGGCGTCGAAGATCTGCGAAGGAGAACCGGCCAGTTGCCCGTCCGACTTTAGCGTCGAACCATCGGCAAGCTTGGTACTGCCTACCCTCGGGGCAACCAGCATCGTCTTGCCGCCGGCGGACTTGACTGCCTTTACTAGCTTCTGGATTTCACCGCCGTCCGAACCATCGGCGATCAGGATGCCGATGCTGCGGCCCTCGATCGTCGCCTTCATGTTCTTCTGGATGGAGAGGGCATCGCTGGGCGGCATGTCGATCGGCGCGCGCGCCGCCTTAGCTTTAGCCGGAACCTTGATGCCGAGCCCCGCCGCCACGCGCGTTGCCAGTTCCTCATCGACATTGCGCAGGTTAGCCACCACTCTGGCCGGCACTTCCTCGAGCGCGACCTTGGACAGTTCGAAAGTGAACGAGGATGCGATATGTGCCCGCTCGCTATCAGTCTGCGATTTCCAGAAAAGGCGCGCCTGGCTGTAATGGTCGGCGAACAATTCGGCGCGCACGCGCAGCTTGTCGCCCTGTTCATCGTTTTCGACGCGGCCGTGGGCGGTGGCGAAGCCGGTTACCGGGCATTCACGCGGTCCACCCTCTTCGCCGTGTGCGGCAAGACTATTCGGCTCGTAGTTGGCGCGGCCGGTGGGCACGTTTATCTGCATCTGCCCGTCGCGCTGAAAGTTCATCATCGGGCACTTCGGCGCGTTGATCGGTATCTGATGGAAGTTGGCAGTGCCCAGCCGCGATTTCTGCGTATCGAGATAGGAGAAAAGCCGGCCCTGCAACAGCGGATCGTTGGAGAAATCTACTCCGGGCACGATATTGGCCGGACAAAACGCCACCTGCTCGGTCTCGGCGAAGAAGTTGTCCGGATTGCGGTCAAGCACCATACGCCCCACCAGCGTCACCGGCACGACTTCCTCGGGGATCAGCTTGGTCGCATCGAGCACGTCATAAGGCTGCGCATCCGCGAATTCCTGATCGAACATCTGCAGGCCCAGTTCCCACTCCGGATAGGCGCCACTGACGATCGATTCGTGCAGGTCACGACGGTGGTAATCGTTATCCGCGGCTTGGAGCTTGAGCGCCTCGTCCCACAGCGTCGACTGCATGCCGAGCTTCGGTTTCCAGTGGAATTTGCAGAATGTAACCTTGCCCCTGGCATTGACCAACTTGAAGGTGTGGATGCCGAAACCTTCGATGGTGCGCAGGGAACGCGGGATTGCGCGGTCGGACATAGCCCACATCAGCATATGCGTGGTCTCGGGCATGAGCGAAGCCCAGTCCCAGAAGGTGTCGTGCGCACTGCCCGCCTGAGGATAGGCACGGTCGGCCTCCATCTTCACGGCGTGCACTAGATCAGGAAACTTAATCGCATCCTGGATGAAGAATACCGGGATGTTGTTGCCGACCAGATCCCAGTTGCCTTTCTGGGTATAGAACTTGACCGCGAAGCCGCGCACATCGCGCGGGGTATCCACCGAACCCGCGCCGCCGGCCACCGTCGAGAAGCGCGCGAATACCGGCGTTTTCTCCCCCGCCCGCTGGAACAGGTCCGCCTTGGTCACATTGGCGAGACTCTTGTACAGCTCGAAGTAGCCATGCGCGGCCGAGCCGCGGGCATGGACAATGCGCTCCGGAATGCGCTCATGGTCGAAGTGGAAGATCTTTTCGCGCAGGACAAAGTCTTCCAGCAGCGTCGGCCCACGAATCCCCGCCTTGAGGCTGTTCTGGTTGTCGGAAACACGGATGCCCTGATTGGTGGTCAGGTGACCTTCAGCCCCATGGGAACCCCGTTTGGGCACGCGCTGGTGAGTCTCGCCTCCGCGGCCTGTGTCGGTGTCGAATCCGGGCTTGTTCGCCATAGGGTGTTCCTCCGCCGTATTGAGTAGTGTTCAAACAGACGCCAGATGGGGCCGAGAGTTCAGTAGCCGGGCAACCAACCTGCGCCTCAGGATACCATCCGAACCCCCACGCGAGACGGCGGAACTCACTGAGTGAAAAAGCGGCGGTGCCGGAACCGCTTCGTCCGGGTCCCAGTAGCGCCGCCGCCGGCCTTCAGGAGCAGTGTCGCAATGATATCGCCCAGTTCGATGAACCGGTCGTATTCCCGCGCCTCTTCGGCGGTGAACTGTCCTTCATTGGCCTTCTGGGCGATTGCTGCGCCTCGAGGGCCATGAGGTGCATGTCGCCTATGATGGCGAGCAGGCACTGTCTATTTTTTCGCGGGTAGATCCGGACGCGGCGCTGCTCGATGTGGGGATGCCGCGCATGTCGGGCCTTGACGTTGCGCGTGCGATTCGTCAGCGCTCCTCCGGGCAATGCGCCACGCTGATTGCCGTGACCGGATGGGGCCAGGAACGCGATAGGCGCACCGCGCTGGAATCCGGATTTGATTACCATCTGACGAAGCCGATACAAGCTGAAGATATTCAGGCGCTGATCGATGGTGGCCGCTCGCGGGGCGCGTCTCGTCAATTTGACCCAACCGGAGGCCCAGTGAAAACGCCAGGGGATGGCGCGAGTCGGCGCCTCTCCGGTAGATGCTCTACGATTGCCACGCGCAATAGAACCAGCGCAATGATCAGAGTGCTGGGTCGCGAAGCCTATGCAAAGGCGAATAATGGGGCCTCGGGAATCGTCCTTCCCAAAACTGCCGCGGTGACGATGCGCGTCGCCAGCATCGAAAAAGTGATGCCGTTGCCACCGTACCCCATTACGGCGTAGCACTTGGGATAACCCGGAATTTCGCCGATGGTTGGCATCCCGTTAATGCTGCCGCCGAAACTGCCGGACCACGCAAGAGCGGCTCGCGAATCTATTCGCGGGAATAGCGCGTGCAGTTTCTTCTCAATTCGCCGAGTCTTCCGCGGCGTCAGGGAATCCCTCTTGTTGGTATCGGCAAAGCTTGCGTCCTCGCCGCCGCAGATCACGCGCCCATCGGCCGTTGCGCGCAGGTAAAGATAAGGCTCCGAAGCCTCCCAAATCAGAGCTTTTTGTGGCCATATGGACTTCGGTTGCGGTCGTGTGGCGATCGCCCACGTCGACAGGATCTTGTTATTGGTTTTCGGTACTATTTTTGGCAGTTCATACCCTGTACAGAAAATGACATGGCGAGCGCGAATGTTGATCCCGTCGCCCGTCAACAATGTAGTCCCGCGTCGGTTGCAATCGATATCGACGATGTCGTGGGGGGCGTGGAAACGCGCGCCTGCCCTTATCGCATTGAGAAGATAGCCGGCGGCCAGTTCAACCGGGTTCGCCTCCGCATTGCCATGATTCAGGAGCGCGGCAGACCGGTCGATCCCAAAATGATGCCACAAAGCCCGTCGGTCCAAGTACTCGCTCGCCAGGCCGATGCGCCGTCGATGCGCGACCTCACGCTTGAGGCCATAGGCATCCAGTACATTGCCGGCCAGATAGAGAGAGGGGCGACTCTTAAAATGGGCGTCGATCTTGAGCCGATGGGAGCGTGTTCTGAGCTCGTTCACCGCATCCCTCGAGGCAATCCAAACTCTCTCTGCCTTGCGTTGGCCGATCGAGGCACTCAATTTTGAGAGTGGGACGTCGAGCTCGAACTGCAATAAGGCAGTACTTGCCGCCGTCGATCCTAATAGCGCTGCGCGGCGTCGGTCGACGATTAACGGCCGCATTCCCACTTCAGTGAGTGACTGAGAAATCATTGCGCCGCTGATGCCGGCGCCGACGACCACTATGTCGGTACTGATAGATCGGCGCAGTCGTTTGCCATGGATTTTTGGCAGCGCGTAGCTTGCCCAAACGGCATCGCCATCTCTCAGGTCCCGCTGGCGGGTGAGGCTCATGGCTTAGACGGTCGGGACATACTTGCTTTATCCAAGAATGCCGCCGCGGGGGGTGTGGCCGGCATCTTTTTCACTGGATGGCTTCTTTTGCGCAGCGGTATGGCAGATGCGCCTAATGAACAATGGGGCACGGCGCTCCAACTGGACATGTCATTCCTGCTGCATATCGTGAAGGGATTATAGCATTGGCCTAAGGATTCGCCGGCGGGAGTTCGTTTCCTTCTTTGGTGTTCCTCCAGTGAGGTTTTGAGGATCGACTCGAGTTTCATTGGTCATGTCCCAAACCAAGACGCATACGCTGCGACTGGAGCTTGCGGCTTGGACGTGCTTACTTGCCGTATGCCGCCTCGCCTTTCGTCACCAACTTGACGGCTCGTTTTGGTCCGTGTTCGCCGAGAACGTCAATTTTCTTATCGTGCAATTGGTTGTAATCCACGAAAAACCCTTTAATGTCATCGAGCGTGTGTGGACGCAATTGCGCCAACGCTGTCACACCTTCATGGGTGCGTGCGTGGCTAGCTACGGCGATCAGGCGATCGTTGCGCTCCCAGCGCTTACCGCGATCTTTCTCCCGCGCTTCGATAACGCCGATCAGCCGGCAGCGAAGAACGCAACCCGCAATTACCGGCGAATCCATAAGCACCAAAACGTCAAGCGGATCGCCGTCATCTCCCAGAGTTGATGGAACGAAGCCGAAGTCGAACGGGAATGCCATACCCTCCGGCAAAGTTGTTGCCAACTCAAAGCAGTCGCACTCGGGAACGTATCGATATTTGTTGCGGCTCCCCTTCGGCGTCTCGATCACCGCGCGGTAGTCGCCGCTCTTGCGATCGCGAGAAGCGGTATCGGAGAGGACAGTATGCCGCGCTGATGAGTTGGCCATCATGGTGCTCTTACTTATTGAAGTTATGCAGTAAAATATTGACGCGCCGTGGGCCGCCGTACTATGGGGGCATGACTGGTGACGGAGTCGGCGAATTCCGACAACCGCCAGCCTGCGAGGAGCGCTGAGGATAAAGACGACAAAGCGCTCGTCTTGGGAAGAATCCCACGCTTCGTAGTGCTGAAGGACAGATAGTGTCCGGTGATGCCGGCCGTACGCTTTCCGCACGATCTGGCATCTCGCTAAAGCGCTCGCCTAAACACGGTCCCAGAAGGTTTCCGTCGAGAACTGCGACTCGCACGATCCTTTAGCCCATAGGATTAGGAAGGGGCAATTTTTGTTGGGTCGCGGTCGGTATCGGAATTTCGGGTTGCTAAAGCAGCTGTGGAAACGAGCACTCGCGGAGTAGGGCGCCGGTGGCGATCTCAATCGTGCCGATTTGGCCCCGATTAGTTCCGGGAGCCCAATCTCGACCGCCTGTAATGCAACAGTTCCTGCCTATGCAGCTAGCTTATCGGGAAGCAACCGGTCGTAGTCTTTCTTGACCACCGCATAGCACTCGCACGTGCGTTTCTCCAGTCCTTCGCGGTTTAGCACTCGAATTCGACCGAGTACGTAGTCGATCAGCCCGGCGTTATGCAATTTGAGTGCGCCTGCGGTTGCCCCATCTAGGGGGACGCCCATCATGTTGGCGATCAGTTGCTGCGTCATCACCATTTCTGTACCCGGCAAACGATCCAAGCGCAACAACAACCAGCGGCATAATTGTTGGTCGAGAGAATGGTGCCGGTTACACGCTGCGGTTTGCACCATTTGCGTAATCAGAGCCTGGGTGTAGCGCAGTAGCAGGTGCAACACCGGGCCGCCACGATTGAACTCTTCCTTCATCAATAGTGCAGCCAATCGGAAGCGGCCACCCGCGCTTTGCACGACCGCCCGGCTGGGGGTGGAATCGCCATAGAAGCGATACGATCGCGGTCGTCGGAAAGTACACATGACTTAGCGTGCTGCCAGAGTCGTAGAGCACCTGCCCCAGCGGCATTTTGAGGTGTTCAAGATGTGGTAGCTAGCGCTGCCACTGATCCTGCGGCAGAGCCGCGAGTAGGTGGTTGAGCCTAGGATGGGTCGAAGCATCTATCATTGCGTTCCGCCGGCGATATCGGGCGCCTCAGGTACGGCTGGCTATAGCCGTGATCTGCGCGCCAGATAAACAATGAAACAACTATGAGGGCAACGGGATGCGGATGCAATCGTGCCAGCCCTTCGCTCAAACCCGACGCACCAACCAGACGACAAAAAGAATGAGAAGAATCGTCCCTAGAATTCCGCCGCCGATATACATAGCAATCTCCACGAATGTGTACGGTGCTTCATGGAAGCATGCGCACGAAGACGGTGTCGGTGCGCTGTCGCACCAAGGATAGTAAACCGCACGTGACGACCGGCCGCGCGGCGGCGAGGTCCGCTGAACCACGGATTCGTCTCCATCGAATTGTTCGCTGCGGGTGGTGAGTTGTAATAAGTACACCGAAGGCGTGGCGTGGTCCGTGCGGTGGTGCATTTAGGCGCAGCCGGATTAGACGAATTCTTTGATTTAGCTCTAGCGCACCCTTCGCCGCGCCGTAAACGCGTCAGTAGGCGTATTGCGACTGGTGATTGCGATATCTGGTCGTGCAGAAGGAGCTCCTCGACTACACACGGGGCCGAATTCTGGTGCTGGATCGCGAGAGTTAGAGAAGCGCACCGGTGAGTGCTACGCTGTCGTTCGGAAGGAGTACCACAGGCTCCTTCCCGATGAGGTTCGCGGTGTAGCGCACCCAATTGTTCTGATGATGTAAGCACAAGTGCATATGGTTGTGACCCTGGTGAGCCCGCGGGCAGATACACCCAGGAATAACGACTCCAAGTTGATCGACGAGAACAGCGGCAATACCTAGCAATGCGTGAGAATTTGTCTCAATCGGACCCCGGTGATTTTGCCAAGTTGGGCGAACTGATTCGCGATATTCAAGTCGCACTTCTTACGACTGTGGATCGAAACGGCCGCTTCCACACTCGGCCGGTTCAAACGCTGCAAGCTGAAGACGATCGAACGCTTTGGTTTTTTACCGATTGGAGCAGTCCCAAGGTGGACGAACTGCATCACGACGTAAGGGTGATGGGATACGCCGATCCAGCGAGAAAGTGTACGTTGCAGTGAGCGGCTCTGGTGGCTTGTTTCGGGACAACCAAAAAGCAAGACAACTGTGGAGCATTGAGCAGCGCGCCTACTACCCGGAGGGACCTGAAGACGAACACCTCGCGCTGCTGCGCGTCCTCATTGAGCGAGCGGAATATTGGATCGCTCCGGGACGTACCTCTTATCTTGTCGCCGCAGTGGCGGCCGCCGCAACGGGAACACCGGTCGGCGTGATCGGAGAGAACCGCAAGATCACGTAGGTCGGGCGCCCGTGCTTTGGGCGTTGGCGTTACCGAAGTGGTTGGTAAGGACCCGACATTATTGCCTGGGCGTTGGCGCGTGCGCGACCCTTACTCCCAGTTCTCAAGAGTACGTACGCCGCCGGCAGCACCCGAAATGGACTGCTCACGCTGTTGTCGGGTCCAGCCATCTATGTTCTCGGGCCGCTACAACCAATGCTCTCCCCCAAGGTACTCATTCATGCCTGTCCCCTATCTCATGGAGAGTACCCATGCATTCTCATCTCGGAATCAAATACCCGGCAGCGGCCGCCACCGCCGTCGTCGCTTGCGTCGGGCTAGTTCTTCTCGGGGCTTCGGCCCCAGCAGAAGCACAATATCGCATCAGAAACTTAGTTTCGAATCAAGTTCACCAGGCCCCGAACATCGATCCACTGCTCGCCAACGCCTGGGGATTAGCTCGGGGCCCCACAGCGCCTTGGTGGATCAGCGATAACGACACCGGCTGGTCGACCATCTATGATGCCGCCGGAAAGCAACAGTCACTGCGGGTATTGATTCCCACGGCCGGGAACGGACCCGCTTCGCCGACAGGCGTAAACGGCCCTGGCACACCGACGGGAATTGTTTACAACGGGTCGTCGACGGACTTCCAGGTTCAGGGCTGGTCATCAGTTTTCATTTTCGCGACACTGGATGGCACGATCAGCGCATGGTCGCCAGGACTCAATGCCAACCAGGCGACGCTCGCGGTGGACAACTCGGCCAAGAAAGCGATGTACACGGGCTTGGCCATCACCAGCAACCCGTCGGGGAATTTCCTCTACGCGGCGGACAACACCAACAATGCAATAGATATGTTCGACGGAAACTTCAACCTGGTGAAGTCGTTCGGTGATCCGAACATCCCGTCAAACTTCTCAGTGTTCGGCATCCAGGACATCAATGGCCTAGTCTATGTCGCGTATGCTATCCCGAACGTTGGCGCCGGTGGTTTCATCGACGTCTTTACGGAGGGCGGTACCTTCGTGAAGACCCTAATTCAAGGACAGCTACTCAACCAAGCCTGGGGCATGGCCGCGGCTCCCGGCAATTTTGGACCACTGAGCAATACTCTGCTGGTTTCAAACAACTCAGTCAACGGCACCATCAACGCGTTTGACCCTACTACCGGAAAATTCGTGGGTACGATCAAGGACGAGAGTGGCAAGGTGATCGTGCTGAACAATCTCTGGGGGATCGCCTTTGGCGGAGGAAACTCAACCAATGGAGCAATAAACGAGTTATTCGTCACCGTGGGTCAGGGAATTGGCGCCGCCGAATTGGCCGGCACCTTTGCATCAATCGTCTTTGATGACGAGGGCGGCCCGAAATAGGCGTTTCATAAACGGCCGCTGTGGTCTTATCTTCGGACGAAACGTGGTCGGGAAGCAGGCCTGGAGGGGCCACTTCCCTTCCTCATCGGGCGGTTGCGGGCTCGCCCGATGCGCTCCAGAAAGGCATAGATGATCATCTCGTGCTCGCGCGGATTCGCGCGCATCATGCGGACCACGTGCATGTGCGCTAACGATTGCACGACATTGTTCAGGTCTCCGGCGAGGCGGTTGCGGGAGGCGAGATCAAGATAGCGCGCGGCCAGCGGTTCAAGCCGGGTGCGGAAGGTCTCGATCGGACCTTCAATCCAGCGCCACTCGGGCGAGTACCTCGATCGCTCATCCAGCAGCGCCTCGAGCACGGCGCGCTCTGCGCGGAATCGATGACTCAGTTGTCCTTCGAAGCTCTTGCCCGGCCGCAATTCCTTGCGCAGTTCCAGTGCGATTTGCCGGGCCATGCGTTGGCGGAACGCGACATCCAAGCCGAAGCCGCCGTGGTAAAGATCGATGACCAGCGCGCAGACCCGCCAGCGCCAATCATCGGCAAGTCCTGGCGGCGCGGCCTTGAGCAGCGCGACGACCAGATCGCTGTCGGCCTGGAACACGGCCTCCGCCACTTCAATGGCCGGGCTTCCTCCGTAGCGGATCACTTCGCGCTCGTAGGTGTCGAACTGGCAGCGCCAGATCGAGCCTCGATCGATATGCCGCTGCACGATGCGCTCGAGCTGCGGACGCAGTTTTCCATTCAACGCGCGAGGCGGGCCGTGGAATCGCAGCCTCAGGTGCACCTCCGGGTCGGCATAGCGCACGAAATGCCACAGATCCATGCTGCCACTCAGCCGGGATCGGTCTGCCAGCTCGGCCAGTTCGGTGAGCAGCAGCTCTTCGGTCGCCCGCGCGCTGCCGTAGAGCTTGAGGTACAGCCAGTGGCTGCCCGGCGGAAAGCTGCGCCTGCAAGGAGTCATTCGGCTCGAATGAGCAGGGTCGGGCGAATGCGCCGCGGTGATCGGACGCAGAAAGGGAATCATGACCTCATGAGCATGCCGGCCCTCGGGACTTCGGACCAGGAACTCATCGGGCTGTGGACACAGCTCCGTCACGCGCAGCGAAGGCGTGTGCCGCAGCTCCTCGATCAACAGTGTGGCACACGCTGGACTCTCGAGGTCCAGCGTGAGCAAACGATCGCCGAGACCCACGCGGATCCAGCGCGGTGCGCCGGCCTGTTCACGCCACTCGTGAACCGTGCGCCCGCGCTCGTCGACGCCTTGATCTGACCAGGCGCGAACTCGATCGGGCGGAATGCGCCAGGACGCGGCCTTGAGGATCACGGGTCCGTATCTCACTCTGGGCAGGAAGCCTCGTTCCTCGAGCAGCGGGCTCCAGCGAAACTGCAGGCTGCGGGTCACGCCCTGGTCAGCCAGCGCCCCCAGAAAACGGTAGACGCTGGCGTTCGGGGCAAGGGCGTCATGCGCGCAGGTGATGCGCGGTAGGACCTCGCGGTCGAGGCTGCGTGACCGCAGCACGATGCGCTGGCGAATGATGGATACGCACAGATCGGACATGGGGATCTGATCGGATGGAGCGAGCCCCGACTGGCCGAGGTAGGGCAGATCCTTGGATCGGAAGGCGGGGCGGCAAACGATGTTACCCGTGCGTTCCTGCGGCAAATGCACGACTTCCGCGAACAGCGCGTCGGGGTGCAGCGCCTCCTCGCGGCGCATCAACGCGCGCATCTCGCCGGTCAGGTGCGCGTCGGCACGGCAAAACCGTCCCAGTAGCCCCACGCCGGACGACATGTAGTCGAGTGCGAAGCGTGGAGCCTGCGGCGGGTTCGATCCGGGGCCGGGTGGCAGCAGCATTCCCACCACGGTAAAGACATCGGGCAGCGGCAATCGGTCGGCCACCGCCAGCGACGCAATGTTCTGCTCGGTCAGTTCCAGGTCGAAGTGGCCGCCCGAGTGGACGCGCTCGAGCAGGGCGGCGAAGATCCTGGCGGCGCGTTCATCGCCGAGCGGGGGTGGCGTCGGGTTCTTGGGTCTCAGCGCGAACTGGCTGAGCAGGCCTTCATCGAGGCGATCGCCGGGGTCCATCTCGAATCCGATGCCCTCATCCTCATCGAGCGCGTGCAGCAGTTGTACTTCGCGATCCCCATAGCGTTCGACGAATCGCGCGCAGAAGGTCTCGAGAGCCGCATGCGGCCATCCGGGCACGCTGATGTGATGCAGCGCGCGCACGGCGCTGAGAATGCCGGCCAGAAGTGATTCCGGCAGCGACGGTGGGGGACCATCCCGGCGCAGGTCCACGTGAAACAGGTGTCGTGCCGGGATGGTGTCGGAGCTCGAATTGAGCGCTCGGGCGAGGCTGAGGTAGGCCTCGTAGCTGGTTTCGGCCGGCGCCTCGTCGGCGGCCGCGAGGGCCTGGGCCGCCAGGTTCAATGTTCCATGAAGTCGCGCAAGAGGAGCAATGCCTTCGGTCTCGTGAATCAAGTATCGAAGCGGGTCCTGTGCGGTCAGGGTGGGTGCCAGGGTTGGTAGCAGCAAGCGGCTGTCGATGAGTTCATTGATGTACT
>Ga0302180_10002976_pt1 | contig 12983 bp, 11 predicted proteins | sample I_Palsa_E3_2_FD_200575 | JGI IMG/M metagenome (GOLD analysis project Ga0302180, IMG submission 200575) | Peat permafrost microbial communities from Stordalen Mire near Abisko, Sweden - I_Palsa_E3_2 | ecosystem: Environmental > Terrestrial > Soil > Palsa > Peat permafrost | place: Sweden... | reverse complement strand
TGGGTCGTGCTCGGGATGATCTTCGCCGTGATCGCCACCCTGCTGCTGTACCGGGGCGCGCAGGTCGACACCGGCGTGTTCCCCTACCGGCACGGCGCGTTCGCCTCCCAGGAGGCCGGGCACTGGCTGCATCCGCTGGGCGCCGGGGTGAACAGCGTGCTGGAGGTGGTGTTCCTGCTGGCCCAGATCGGCGTGGTGATGGCGTTCGCGGTGATCGTGGTGTATTCCAAGCACCTGCACATCGCCCTGGCTCCCCTCAACGTGCTGTTCGGCCGCAAGCCCGACGCCCTCGGCGCCCTCGAACCCATGCGCAGCAACGGGAAGGTGCTGGACTTCGAGGAGGCCGACCCGGACACCGATGTGTTCGGGCTGGGCAAGATCGAGGACTTCTCCTGGAAGGGCCTGCTGGACATGGGGACCTGCACCGAGTGCGGCCGGTGCCAGTCCCAGTGCCCGGCCTGGGCCACCGGCAAGCCGCTGTCGCCCAAGCAGGTCATCCTGGACCTGCGCGACCACGCCTTCGCCAAGGCCCCCTTCCTGCTCGCGGCCTCGGATGAGGAGCGGGACGCGCTGCCCGAGGCGGTCAAGGCGGAGGCGGCCCGGCCGCTGGTCGGCACGGCCGGGGACCACGGGGTGATCGACCCCGATGTGCTGTGGTCGTGCACGAACTGCGGGGCGTGCGTGGAGGAGTGCCCGGTCGACATCGAGCACATCGACCACATCGACGGGATGCGCCGGCATCAGGTGCTGATCGAGTCGGCGTTCCCGGTCGAGGCGGCCGGGATGCTGAAGAACCTGGAGAACAAGGGCGACCCGTGGGGCATGGGCGCGGGCCGGCGCGGCGACTGGGCCGGCGAGCTGGACTTCGAGATCCCGGTCGCCGACGGGAAGATCGGCCCGGACATCGAGTACCTGTTCTGGGTCGGCTGCGCCGGGGCGCTGGAGGACCGGGCCCGCAAGACCACCAAGGCGATCGCCACCTTGCTGCACACCGCGGGGGTGACGTTCGCGGTGCTGGGCCCGGCCGAGACGTGCACCGGGGACCCGGCCCGCCGGATCGGGAATGAGTTCGTGTACTCGATGCTGGCCGCCCAGAACATCGAGACGCTCAACGAGGCCGCCCCCAAGACGATCGTGGCGTCGTGCCCGCACTGCTTCAACACGATCGCGAACGAGTACCCGCAGCTGGGCGGGAACTATGAGGTGATCCACCACACCCAGCTGCTGGCCCGGCTGGTGGAGACGGGCAAGCTCACCCCGGCCGCGGCAGCCGGGACGGCCGCGGCGGGCGGGACGGCCCGGGCGGCGGCGGAGAAGGTCACCTACCACGACCCGTGCTTCCTGGGCCGGCATAACAAGGTGTACACGGCGCCGCGGCAGATCATGGAGCACGTGCCCGGGGTCGAGGCGGTCGAGATGCACCGGTGCAAGGAACGCGGCTTCTGCTGCGGCGCCGGCGGAGCCCGGATGTGGATGGAGGAACGCATCGGCAAGCGGATCAACACCGAGCGGATCGAGGAGGCCCTGGCCCTGGACCCCGACACCATCTCCACCGCCTGCCCCTACTGCCTGGTCATGCTCGGCGACGCCGTCGCCGCCAAGAAAGCCTCCGGCGACGCCAAAGACACCCTCGAGGTCATCGACGTCGCCCAGCTCCTGGTCCGCTCGGTCGCCCCGGTCGGCGCGGCGCTCGCGAACGATGCGGGCAGCGCGCCGGTGGGCGATGCCGCCGCCGGTGCGGCGACGGCCGGCACCGAGGCAAATCCCGGCCCGGCGGCCGAGGGTACGGGCGGCCCGGCTTAGGAGTACGGGCGGCCGGGTAACTGGCCGCCGTAACCCCCCGCCGTTCCGCCGCCGCCGCGCGGTTCGGGGGCCGACCACGCGCGGCCCGGTCCGTTCCGCCTCTCTATTTATCTGAACGGGCCGTGGTTTCCCCGGCCGCCCGACAAGGCAGGCTCCTCGGAGTCGGCGCCGGCCGGTTCGGCGTGGTCGGTGAGGTGGGGCCAGGCCGGCGTCACCGGGTCGCGCTCGGCTGGCCGTCCGGCCGGCCGCCGGCGGATCACCTCAAGCACGACAATGTGGCTACGACGATCGTTCACCACCACCCGGACGTCACTGGCCCAGCAGGCGGCGCGCAGTATGTCCCTGGCCCCTTCGAAGTCCCCCGCGGTGATCCCGGCCCGGCACCATAGCATCACCCGCTCGCCGAACTCCGCAGGCGCGGTGTACAGGACGGTCGGCAGCCTGCCGTCCCTGGTCTGGACCCAGGCATGTACGCAGCCGGTCCTGACCCGGTGCGGCGTGATCACACACCAGGCCCTGGCGATCAGCCACTGGCGGGTCGGCCGCCACGCCAGGAAGGCGGCCATGAGCGCGAGCGTCGTCGCCGCCAGGGCGATGAGCCAGCCCAGGCCGAGCGTGTAGCCGACGGCGAGCGCGGCCAGCGGCAGCCCGGCCATCAGCGCCAGTTCGTAGCGCCAGTGCCACAGCCGGCCTCCAAGACCCGGCCCCGACACGGTGCTGACGGCGGCCTCCACGCTGGCCATGATGCTCGGGTCGTTGGGCCGCCGCGGCCGTCCCGACGCCATGGCTAACGCACCTCTTCGGTGCTGACGCGGCCTGTGCCGAGGCACGGGGGGCATGGTGTGCCCGCCCGCCCGTCCCTGGTATTGACACCCCCACCCCGGCACTGCGGGCACGCGGTCATGGTGTCGAAGCGCAGGTCCCGGTAGCGTCGCCCGAGGCCGCCGTGCACCTTGGTGATCTGCCAGCCGTGCCAGTACGCCTCGGAGTCGTTCCAGGTGAATATGTGGTCACCCAGCCGCCGGGGGATGTAGGCCAGCCAGCTGAGCAGCACCGCGGCCGCGAGACCGACGGCGCTCCCGATCCGGCCGCCGACGCTTCCCATGCGCCCGGCGGTGCTTCCGATCCGGCCGGCGGTGCTCCCGATCCGGCCGGCGGTGCGCCGCGCGGGCTCGACCGGCGTCCCGCCGGGCCCTGCCGGTGGCCACGGGGGGTTGTCTTGGCAGGTGATGTTGGTAGTGTTGATCACAGCACTAGCCCTTCTTGCTCGCTCCTGAGCCTGGGTGGTGTCTTGCTGGGTCGGTGTTGCAGCACCGGCCCAGCGGTATGTCCGGGGTATCGCGCAGTGGGTAACTGACGGGATCCCGAATCGTTGCGGATTACGCCGCGGATGTTGAGCCACGGCCCGTACGCTTCGACACAAAGGAAGCGGATGCGGTCTTTGCGGGCTGATGGAAATGGCAGTGCCCCCTCTCACTCACGCGCGGCCAGGTCCCTCGCGGGGCGACTTGCGTCGCTGCGCGCGGGCCTTCGCTGGCTCGCGATCTGCCGTCGGTAACCCCCCGGGTCACCGCTCGACCCCGTTGTCGGCGGGTCGCTTTGAGGATGCCTACTGCCTTCTGATTTCATGGTGCATCTAGCAATGCAAGTTGGCAAGTGCCAAAATCAAGTGCAGCACGCAAGTATCATCGGTGCCATCCCGAGGGTTGGGATCTCCGGTTCCGGCCCGTGAGCGATAGCCCTGAAACCTGAGGAAAGAGGGCCTTCGTGCCAGAAGTGCGCAGCCCCACCGTTCGCCGTCGCGAACTCGGCGCCCTGCTGCGCGCGCTCCGGAACCAGAACGGCCTGACGGTAGAGCAGGCCGCCGATCAGTTGCTGTGCTCACCGAGCAAGGTGAGCCGGATGGAGACCGGCCACGGCGCCGCCACCCCCCGGGACATCCGCGACCTATGCGATCTCTACGGCATAACGGACCAGGCCGAGCGCGACCGGATGATGAAGCTTGCCCGAGAAGGCAAGCAGCAGGGCTGGTGGCAGTCCTATGACTTGGGCTATGCCACCTATGTCGGGTTGGAGGCGGAGGCTGTCGCCATATCCGGCTTCCAGTCATCCGTGGTACACGGCCTGCTGCAAACTGCCGACTACGCCCGTGCCGGACACGAGGGCGCGATGCCCAGGCTCAGTCCTGAGCAGATCGAGATGCAAATCGAAGCGAAGCTCACCCGGCAACGCATCCTCACCCAGGACAATCTCCCCCGGTTTACCGCGGTTCTCGATGAGGCCGCGCTTCATCGAGTGGTCGGTGGGCGCGTAGTCATGGCCGCGCAGTTGGCGAAGATTCTCGAGATATCGGCCTTGCCGAACATCACGGTGCAGGTTCTCCCGTATGAAGTCGGAGCGCATCCAGCGGTAGAGAGCAACTTCACCCTCCTTGAACTGTCAAGCTCCACTCCCGATGTCGTGTTCGTCGAAGGGCTGATAGGATCCACCTACCTGGAACGTGCCGATGATCTCGAAAGATATCGCGGCATCTTCGATCAATTGCGAAATATTGCCCTAGATCCAAAAGACAGTCGCAATTTTATCGCGGAACTTCTGCGTTCTTATAAAGAAGGTTTAGAAGCGGCTTTACAGATTTAACATCATTTATACTAATTTACCGGCAGATTTCCGTAATGAACTACGGGAGCTGCCGGTAAGCATTACTTGTAATCTAATCCGTATGGACCGAAGGGAGTCCGATGTCTCTAACTCATTTGGGGGTTCCGGACCTTCAGTGGCGCAAGGCCAGACGGAGCGCCGGCAACGGCGCTTGCGTCGAGGTGGCCCCCCTCAACGGACAGATAGCCGTCCGGGACTCCAAGAATCCCGACGGCAGCTGGCTAAAGTATCCGTCGCAGTCATGGCGGACGTTCATTACCGGCATTAAGGACGAATATTTTTTCGAATGAGGCACCCGACAGAGGCCGCCTTCTCCTGCGCCGCCCTTGCCCAGGAAACGCCGGAAAGCCGGTCGGCCTTGCCGCTTCAGACCCAAGACACGGGGAGTCTGAAGGTGAACATGATGACCTATACCGTAAACGGACGGTTCCGCCAGGCCTGTTGCGATTCTGTAACTAAGCCGATTCTGGAACGTCCCATTCTGGCACAATCCGTAATGTCATCCCCACTCAGGGTACACGAGATGGGGCCATCGTGGGCCGGAGTGGCAGTCGGCTCACCCCAAAGCTAAAACGCTGATTTCTGCCTTTATCGTATTCGCCGGAATCGTCCGACTCTAACCTGTGGGTAAGGAAATCGCCTTAGAGCGATGGTCTAGAACATCGCCTTTCCGGCGCCATTGACGGGTTAAAAAGCAGCTTCGGGTGCATACCTTGCCCGAGCCTCGGGATGAGCGGCCATCAGCGGCCAGGATCGTGAGGGCTCGCCGTTGCGGGGCGGCAGCTTCGCTCGCGCTCTTCGGTCGCGGCCGGTGACCCCGCGCCACCGGCCGGAACTGGCCGCCCGCCGCAACGACCGCAATGTCGCAGCCCAGCGGGCCCGACGTCGAGGGCCAGGCCAGAGGCCGGGTCCGAGAGGCGCGCAGCGAACTTTCGCCGTCCGACAGAACGCATGGCCAATAACGGGCGATGCGGTTTCAGGGGCGCTCCGCTGGCCGCCCCCGAAGATCGGCCGTGTCCAAGCAGCGCCCGTTGGGCAGAGCTCCGGTCTGGGCGTCCGTAGCTGCTCAAATTCACGGACATTCTTAAGTCATGTTGTTTTCGTTGAAGGACTATCCAGGAACTTTTACCTAGTGCGCTCGACCGAGATCGACTCTTATCCGAGGCGAGCAACTATTTACCAAGACCTTATAGAGTTTAGCCCCACAGGTCGTCATAGTGCCAACAATAAAAATCTATAAGAGCCAATCGGAAGACCGGGGAGACAAAATGACCGGTTCACAACTGCCAGTGTGGGTAGCGATCAGCGCAATTTTCGCTATACTAAGTGGAACAGCGGCAGGGACCCTCGCCTGGATCGGAGGCGACAAGGTGTCTGTAGCAATATTGAAGGGCGGGGCAGCCTTTGTAGGCGTCCTAACGGTAGCAGTATCAATTATCAGTTTGTTCCGTTCCTGACGTCGTTTTGAACTAACCGAGGGCGCGGTTACTAGGCCGCGCCCTCCGCGAGACGATAACTTAGGCTCCCAGCTAAGACGTGTAGTCAGGCGCAGCCGCCAGACCCGATAGCCTCTGACGTGTGATTTCCTAGTCAACAGCCGATGAGTCACCACTTCCCAGCTGACAGTGCGGGTTCGATTCCTGTCACCCGCTCCACAGCAAAAGACCAGGTCTGGCCCAACTGTCCGAACTTGGGCCTTGTTCGTCAAGGCGCCGTAGCTGTCTGTCCGTGTCATTAGCGTGCCATTAGCCCCCAGGGGTGCCCGTGGTCGCGGTCGCGATCATCATCACCATCCTTGTGCTGCTCACCCCTGGACGCGCCGCTCATACCTTGGTGCGATAAAAGTTCAGATAGGAACGCGACGGAGTCGGACCGCGCTGGTCTTGATACCTAGATCCGTAGACAGGCGAGCCATACGGATGCTCAGCCGGGGAACTGGTACGGAACAAGCACAACTGGCCAATCTTCATTCCCGGCCACAGCTTGATGGGCAACGTCGCCACGTTGGACAGCTCGAGTGTCACGTGCCCGGAGAACCCCGGGTCGATCCAGCCTGCCGTTGAGTGCGTGAGCAGGCCAAGCCTGCCCAGAGAGCTCTTGCCTTCGAGCCGGCCCGCCAGATCGTCGGGGAGCGAAACTACCTCGTACGTCGACGCCAGCACGAACTCATTGGGGTGCAGGACGAAGGGGTCCTCGCCGTCCGTCTCCACCAGCCTGGTCAGGTCCGGCTGTTCAACTGCGGGGTCGATGTGGGGGTAGCGGTGATTCTCGAAAACCCGGAAGTACCGGTCCAGCCTGACGTCGATGCTGGACGGCTGGATCAGTTCGGGTGCGTACGGATCGAGCTTGACCCGGCCAGACTCGATCTCAGCCTTGATGTCGCGATCAGAGAGGAGCACCCTGGCAACCTACCGGGTCCGGTACGATGTCTGAGCGAACACAGCACAAGCCAGCTGCCGTGGTGGTCACGCGAGGCGAGTGCCAGGACACGCGGGTGTAGTTCAATGGCAGAACATCAGCTTCCCAAGCTGACAGTGCGGGTTCGATTCCCGTCACCCGCTCCGCGACAAAAGCCCAGGTCAGGGTGATGTCCGGGACTTCGGTCCGGTGGTCGTCGAGGCCGTTGACGATCATCCGGGCCATTAGCGGGCCATTAGCCTGCGGAGCCCAGCGCACCGGCTGTCCCGTCGGCATCGTCGTCACGCTTAGCCTGCTCGTCCAAGACGTGCGTGTCGATCGCATCGGTAATCGCCTTGTCGGCGCCTTGAGCCTCGTGCTGGTAGATCATCGCGGCCCGTTCGCTGTCGTGGCCCATCCGGGTCATCAGGTCCCTGAGCCCCGCGCCGCTTCTGGCCGCGAAATGGTTACCCGTGTGCCGAAGATCATGGAAATGCAGGCCCGGCAGGCCGATCAAGGCGGCGCCGCGAACGCGGCGCCGGGCCCGCCGTCAGCGCCGCCGCTCAGCCTTGGGAGGCCCGCGCGGCGCACGCCGGGCCACACCGCAGGTCGGGCAGCAGATCAGCACACCTTGCTCAGGACGCAAGCAGGGAACGCTAAGCGGTCCAGCCGTGGCAGCGATCGCACTCGTCGTAACGGCAGCCTTGGCGGTTGTGGGCTGGATGGTGTCGCCAGTATCAGGCGCGACGAGCGACCCGCCGAAACATACGGATCAGCTACTTACTAGAGACCTACCGTCGTCTTGGCCGCGCCAGCAAACGGCAGCTCAACTCAGAGTACGACCGCGAACTGGAGGCTGCCATAAGCGACGTCATGCTGCTCGGCTCACCTGGCCAAGCCGAGCTTGCCGCCGACTTCGCAAGGGCGTTCGCGGGCGGGCATCTTGCGGATGCGCAGCCGCTGCTTCTTACGTTGCGCAACTCTCTCCGCTATGAGCTCCTTTTGGGGAGATCTACCGCCAATAAGCTACGTCTCGCTGCGAGTTAGCTCCGAAGGCGACACAGCTTCGGCCACAGCGCATGTCTGGCGCGAAGCGATCGACCGCACCCGGCGGTCAGTTGAGTCCGAGCTGGCTGAAATCGAGCCTGCACGAAGTGGGCATCACGAGTCACACGCGCGGCGAGTACCGGAGCTGCCGTAAATGTTTCGCCAAGCCAGGCGGTGGCTGACAGTGCCAGAAATGTCGAGCACCTTTTGAGGAAACTGCTGACCGAGCGAGAGAGAGGACACGTCATCGCTCAACATGCAGCAGCTGGCCAGCAGCGCGCTTCAGAGCTGACTCATCGATGCACGGCTGCAGCACCGAGCGATCGCAAGCGCCGTGCGGTCAGCCGGTGCCGTTGATGGCACCGTGAACGACTAGCCGATCCAGACGCTGACGCACCACGGTTTGCATGGCTAGGCTCACTGCCTACCGCGGGGCGGCGCCAGCACGAAGCAGCGTGGGTCATTCATTGGTGCACGCCGGACGAGCACTGTTGCCAAACAATGGCCGAGTGTTAGACTGACCTCGGCTGGCAGGGAGATTGCCGGACTGCTGCTGATCAGCTGAAGTCGAGGTGAAGGCTCGTGCCAAAGTGTTCCGGATGTGCAGGCCATGGAAAAGTTAAAGAGCGCTGCCGACGGTGCCGTGGCGACGGGGAGGTCTGGGTGGGTGGGGGTTTTTTCGGATCCGGTAAGCTTCCTTCTATGTCTGGCGAAGGTCATCCAGAAACTTGCCCATCCTGTGACGGGGATAAATTTTTCATAATTACTTGTCCTGATTGTCATGGAACAGGGCAAACCAAGTTAGGTTCCCTACGACAAGCGTCCCGACATTCCTGAAGTCGCTCGCGAACATTGTGCGCAATGCCGTGTTAATGGCTAATAAATCCGTTCACTCTAAATTTGGCAATTCTTTCTGGGGCGCGATGGAAGCTGACCGGCACTCTCCTTTCCGACTCGTTTTGCTTGATAGTTATGCTGCACTTGACAGGTGGCCTGAACTTGAAGCGGCAATTACTGATGCTTTTGATGGCGCAAGTTTCTGCGACGGAATAGATCCTGCGCTCCCCCTCAAACACAGTCGTAGCGTAATAGAGCCAGAATGCGCTGGACTACAGCACGTCATCGCATTGAATCAGGCTAACCAAGTACAGGGTGCGATTTTCAGGATTGCGAAAAGCCGCATGCCCGACACTTACGAGTGGGAGCCTGGGTTCTTTTTTACCCTTAAAACGTTGCCGGTAACCGATCGAGTCAAGGTTGCATCTGCAATTATGGAACTGGCTCATCGGGCCTTGAAGGAACTTGGCTATAAGCGTATTGTGTGTGCTATGGGGACCGTAGCAGGCGCGCGGTTTCTGGCTAAGCAATTTGGATACGTAAACGAGCCATCATCTTGTCAAGCTAACCGCTGGATAAAAGAATTGTTAGGACCGGCCTAATATCACCGGGCAGGCTTGTAACCTGGCACCTACGACCAGTTATCGACTTCTCTACAAGTCGTTCACACCGAGGAGGTAGTCCAGGCCACGAGCGTGCCCGCCGCGTGCCCAATGAGGTGGTCGGCGAGGGTTGTCACGGCCACTCGCGGATACCACCGCAGTCATCGCAACCTGGGTTGGCGCACGTTGGCTAGCTCGCGGCGGATACCTGACACGGAAGAGATCACCCACTGGCCCCGGACAGTGAGCAGCAACGTCGTCACACCAATCTGGACGCCCGGGTATTGAGAGATATCCATGGTGTGCACTAGGAGCTTGGACTCATATGCTGCTGGATGCCGACGCGATCGGCGCCATGCAGCACAATCACAGTCCCGCCGGTATCGCCGAGCAGCCCAGACTCGGCCCATCTCCGCCTCACCGCATGGGGATCATGCCAGCCGTGCCACTCAGCCTACGGTTGACAGCGATAGCAGCGACCGGCACACGCCGACCGGCCCGTGCCATTAGCGTGCAATTAGCCCTGGTCATGAGCGGTCAACCACAGCGAGTACCGGTGCCCAAAGTTGGCTGTTCACCGGCTTCATGGGCCATGATCGGTCCAATTCCCAAGCTGACAGTGCGTTCGATTCCCGTCACCCGCTCCACCCCCAAAGCGCAGCGTAGCTAGCTGATGCTGGCCGCCAGCTCCTGATAAGCGGGGACGAGATCGTCCCACCGCGCCTTGGTGTCGCCGCGCGTGCGCCCGGCAAGATAGGCGGCCAGATTCTCGGCATGGATCTGCCACCCGACCCCGTAGAAGGCGATCGCGTCCAGCGGCATGCCCCGGACCTCGATGACCAGGATGGTCTGGTCGTCGTCGGCGGCGGTCAGCGTGGCGGCAAGGGTCTCGTCGTAGGGCGGCACCCCCTTCCCGCGCCGGTAGGATTCCTCAGTTTCCCTGGTTATCACCTGCAGCCGCCGCGGAGGCTCGCACCCTTCCACGCGCCCGGTGGCGTCCGCGTCGGCATCTTCCACGTGCAGGCGGAACTGCCCGCCGAGGCGGAGGTCGCCTTCTACCTGGCCATACCAGGAGGCCAGGCGGCCGGGGTCGGTCAGTGCCGACCACAGGTCGTATGTACCGGTGCCGTAGCGGTCTTCGATACGTACGACGCCTTTGCCGCCTACCGATCGCAGGCTGCCCAGGATGCGCGGACCCGGACGTAGGTTGCTGGTCATCTGGTGCTCCTTCGTTCGCGTTCCCCGGGCTATCTTGGTGGGCCAGGGCGTCCGCTGCTGCTGCCGGGTTGATGTTGTTTCGTGGGTTGGACGGCCCGGCGGCCCGTAACTTATCGGCCGGCCCTGACGAGATGGCAGACGGCCGAGTGTCATCCGGTGTGACTGCTGCGAAGCATGGAAGGGTCGTGTCGGCGCGATTTGCGTCTAACGCCAATCTCGGACCGCCCATCCGAGGGTCGCGCTGACTTCGGTTGTGAGAAGAGGCGCTAGTGACGCCGCTGTGGCCTCGCTGGCGTTGACGCGACCGGTTGCGTGAAAGCAATCCCAGAAGCGAGCCAGACTATCCTCACCGTCGGCCTCGAACGTCTTGGCCGCGAGCCGGAGCCACCGGTACTGGTACCAGACGTAGTTCAACGGATTCATCGAATCGTCAGAACCCGTGTAATGGGCTTGCAGCTCCTCCAGCGTGCTGTACCCCTCGGCGCGCATCCGAGCGGCAAGCTTCCGGCTTCCCGCTCCCACGGCTGGCAGCACCTCGAGCGTCGGGAGGCTCGCATGCAGCTGGGTTGCGACGAACGCGTGCATGGCCAGGTTGACGAAGATCTCGCTGAGCCAGAAGGTCGGCAGCCGGAGATCTCCGAGCGCCTCGAATGCGTGGCCGAGCTCATGGATCGTGATGAGGTCGAAAAACGGCTGCAGATCCAAGCCGCCCGCGCCGTCCGGGTATGCCGCGAGCAACTTCGCGTACCCGCGGGGTGACGCGTCGCGGAGGTCCTGCCCGATCTCGGTCCAGAAGTCTCCGCCTCTAGCTGGCATCACCACGATGCCGGGACGGATCTCGGCGGCGTCATCTCTGAAGAACGGCAGCCCGTACGGGCCGCTACCGGACCAGTCGGCTTCGCCGGCCACGATGACGGCGATGTCCGGCTCAACCGCTGCGAACAGGCGGCTGAAGTAGACGTAGGCGCTCGCCGCGGTATCGGCCGCGGCCCGCGCGCGCACCAGCGCTCCCTCGCTGTAGCGCACCTCGAACGGATAACCATCCAGCTGCGAAAGCTCTGATCCCACCGCCACCCAGCGAGCCTAGTCGCTGCCGGATTCACGAAGCCGCGGAACTCTCGCCCGGCTCAGGCACGGTCCGGCGGGCTAGCCGATGAGGTCGAGCGAGACCGCCCACAGTTTCTGCGCGGTGTCCGGGTCGATCGCCCACTGCTTGACGCCGTGGCTGTTTGCGAACAAGTCAGCGTCGTTGGGCACGGTATGGGCCTCGCGGCCGTCGTCAAGGTAGTGGCCGCCGGTGTGGGCGAATTCGGGGGCGACCGCCGCGACAAGGGTGGTGGCGGCACCCTGCTGGGTAGTCTTCCAGGCGAAGGCTCCGGCCGCCTCGGCTTCGGCCAGGTAATCCATCTGCTTCTGGGTGAAGTGCCTTTGCAGCCCGGTGGCGACGCCGCCGGGGTTGACGGCGTTGGCGACGATGCCGTCGGGCGCCCAGCGGCGGGTGGCTTCGACTGCTAGTAGCGAGGTGGCAGTCTTGGATTGTGCGTAGGCTGCCTGCGGATCGTAGTCGCGCCGCTCGAACTGGATGTCGTCGAACATTATCGGTGAGCGCATGTGCGCCCCGGAGGTGAGCGAGACGATGCGCGCCTCCCCCCGTTCCCCGGCGCCTGCGGCGAGGGCGCTGTGCAATCCGCGGCTCAGGGTGAAGTGGCCAAGGTAATTGGTGGCAAACTGCAGTTCCCAGCCTTCCGCGGTTCGGGACAGGCCGGGCGTGATGACCCCCGCATTGTTGATCAGCAGGTGCAGCGGGCCGTGCCACTTCTGGACGAAGCTAGCCACCGCGGCTTGATCGGCGAGGTCCAGGACAGCGACGTGAACGTCGTCACTCCCGGTCGAGGTGGCGATGTCCTGGGCGGCCTTCGCCCCGGCGTCGGGGTTGCGGACCGCGAGGGTAACCTGCGCTCCGGCCCGGGCGAGCGAGCGGGCGGTCTCCAGGCCGATCCCGGACGACGCCCCGGTGACGATCGCACGGACGCTGGTGAGGTCCACACCGGCGACGACGTCATCAGCGGTGCTTGCGGCGTCGAAGCGAGTCGTGATGAGTGGAGCGTGGGCTGGCATCGAAGTCTCCTGAAGACACGGGATAGCTAGAAACTAGCAATAAATTGCTAGAATTATAAATTAAGCTTCTTCCGGTGCCGGGTGCTGAGGTGCGTTGGAGTTGCCACCCCGCGTGAGGAATAGCACCTGGCCGGACTGGATCTTGGCCGTGTCGTTGAGCAGCCTGGCGAGGGAGGCTGTGATCGCGGCGGGGAAACCGCGGTTCTGTGGGAAGGTCTTCGTTGACACCAGGATCAGGCCCGCGTGAGACTGGCCGGCGGCACGATAGCGACCGTCCAAGGGGACGAAGTCCTTGATGTT
>Ga0302180_10002972_pt1 | contig 12989 bp, 11 predicted proteins | sample I_Palsa_E3_2_FD_200575 | JGI IMG/M metagenome (GOLD analysis project Ga0302180, IMG submission 200575) | Peat permafrost microbial communities from Stordalen Mire near Abisko, Sweden - I_Palsa_E3_2 | ecosystem: Environmental > Terrestrial > Soil > Palsa > Peat permafrost | place: Sweden... | reverse complement strand
GTATCCCAATCCGCTTGGGCTCGTTGGTATCTCGGCAGTCGATATTCGCGACATAGCCGAAGCCACAGCAATCACGCTGATGTCCGACCAACACTTTGGGAGGACCTATAACGTGAATGGCCCGGCGATTCTAAGCGGGCCGAAAGCCGCGTCGATCTGGAGCGAGGTGCTCGGCAAGGAGATTAAATATGCAGGAGACAACCTCGATACCTTCGAGGAACAGATGCGTAAGCACGCCCCCTCTTGGGCGGCGTTCGATATCCGCATGATGTTTCAAGGGTATCTCGAGCGGGGTTTTGTTGCCGGGGACGGCGATGCTGCGACGTTGACAAAGCTCTTAGGCCATGAACCCCGCGCCTATGAGGATTTTGCACGAGAGACTATGCGTGAATGGCAAAAGCTCGCCAATTCCCGAGCGGCAGCTTAGCGGCGAGCAGTTCGGTGCGATGCGGCCACGCTATCCTTGGGACGGCCGCGACGTTTGCCGTTTTCTCGGGATGCCTTCGCCTTGGCCGCACTACGACTTGAGCCTTGTATTCAGATTGGCAGAAGTTCTTTGATTTTTATGTTCCACGAGTGACGGGACCGCTCAGTCCTTGAGTAGTGCGTGGTAATGCGACCGCTCAAGCTTACCTCCAGATGACAACGGTCCACGGCACACAAAAACAAAAGCAGGAGGCAGATTGCGCCAGATGATCCTCTGCTGCACAGAGCTGAAATACACCTGCAGGAGATGCGCGAGATGGAACTTCCTGATCCGCCCGTTCTTCATTTGCAGACGGTGAAAGTATTGATACTGGGTGAAGACGCCTGCTTCGCCGAGAAGGCTCGCGAGCTCACCCAGAAAGGTTCGCCTCTTCCGGTCGGGCATAAGCCCCAAAGCCAGCGAGGAGACTACCGCGTCGACACTCTCGTACCCGCGACGGTGTAATTCCTCTTCAAGCGTATCTGCGCTGGCATTAATAACAACCAAGCGGGGGTCGGAAATATTTGATTCCAGGTACCTGGAAAAGCGAGAATTGATTTCGAAGGCAAGCAGAGTTGCATCAAATGGAATCAGGTTAAGCAATCTTTGCGTCATGGCCCCTGTGCCCGGGCCAACTTCAACAACAACGCGCGCCCTTTCCAGCGAAAGTGGCCCGAGCATGGCCTGCGAGAGATAACGGGAGCTGGGAACAACCGCACCGACGGTACGGAAGTCAGATACGGCCTCTATGGCAAACGTTGTCAGATCCATTTTTAATGTCACCTCGACCTGAATCTCACGCCATTTGCGATCCAGTGGCAATGGCCCGGCAACATGAGCCCACTGACGCCTAGAGTTGATTGAGGCGCGTCGCGATCTCGGAAATCCGCGCCTCGGCCGCTTTCCCTGACACTTAGCCAGCTTGGCGGATCGCCCGCGTGATGTTGGAGGTTCACACATGGCGATCAATCTGTCCATCGATCCTGATCCTAGCAACCTTGATTGCAATGAGGTCTCCGAGGAGAGTCTGTCTGGCTCCGTGACAATTGGAGGTCTATCTAGGTACAGTGGCGCTCTTGCAGCGTTCGATACCAATCAAAATCAAGGAGACAGGCCATGAATAATCACAGTGGATTCATTGCATTCGCGTTGCTGAACGTGAGTTTCATGTTGCCGTTGGCTGTTCTCGGAGCCGATATGGCGGCGGACCCGGCCGTGGGCAGCTGGGCGGTTAATCTTTCGAAGTCGAAGTTCGATCCGAACGAGCCCGCCATGAAAAGCTCGGTGCGCGTCTACACCGCCACGTCCGATGGACTGCAGGTCGCGATCCACTCGGTAGACGCCGACGGCACCGCACACGACACCGGCTCGAGCTTCACCTATGACGGCAAGCCGCACCCGGTGATGGGACCGACGGACTACGACACCATCGCGGTTACGCGGCTCGGCATCTCCGAATCCAAGACCGATCTGATCAAGTCCGGTAAGGTCATCGGACACTTGGGCCGTGTGGTCTCGAAGGACGGTAAGACCATGACGATCACGGTCGATGAGACCAACGCCAAGGGCGCCAAGGTCCACGAAGTCTCGGTCTGGGATAAGCAGTAGCAGCCCCGCGGTGGACTACTTCTGCTCAGCGTAGATCTTGACCAGGCGATATAGAAACTCGCGACCCTCAAGCAAGGACGTAACACCGACGTACTCGTTGAGGCCGTGGATGTGGCCGAGGTCGGGGCCGATAAACACTGGTTCCACGCCGTAAGTCGGGATCCCAACCGCGTTCGTGAACTCGCCGTCCGTGGCACCCGCCTGCAATATCGGCAGCACTGGCACGCCGGGCCAGAACTGATTGGTCAGTTTCTCGATCGGCCCTAACACCGCAGACGTTAACGGTGGCTGCTGTGACGTCGGACCTCGCGTCTCAAGCGTCGTTACCGTGACCGCCGGGTCCGTCACCATTTCCTCGAGTTTCGCGCGCACCGCCTCTGCGGATACGCCGGGGAAGATGCGGCAGTTGATGATCGCTCGCGCCCGCTGCGGTAGCGCGTTTGTGGCATGACCAGCCTCCAGCATTGTCGCGACGCAGGTTGTGCGCAGTGTCGCGTTCCAGCCCGGGTCCTGGGCCGCGACGAGTGCGATTGATTGTGCATCGTTCGGGTCACGCAAAAATGCATTCATGGCGTCCGCCAGCGCGTTCTCGCCCTTTGCCGCCTGGATCTTCGCCATGCCGGCAAAGTATGCGCGATTCGCGTCACTCAACTGAACTGGGAAATCGTACGCACTTATCCTGGTTAGCGCTGCCGCCAGGTGATAAATCGCGTTGTCCGGCACTGGCCGGGAGCTGTGTCCCCCCGGATTTGTCACCTCCAGCCGGTAGTTTTGCGGAAATTTCTCGCCCGCCTCGACATCGAGGGCGACTTTCTGTCCGCTCGTGTCGAGTTCACCCCAACCGCCTTCATTGAGTGCGAACGCGGCGTCGATCAGTTCGCGGCGGTTCATGGTAAGCCATTGCGCACCGTTGAACGCGCCCGCCGTTTCCTCGCCGCAAGTGAGTGCTACCTTGAGTGTACGCCGCGGCCGGTAGCTCTCGGTCTTGTAGCGGATCAACAGGTCGACCCAGATCGATGCCTCCGCCTTGTCGTCCATCGCGCCACGCGCGTAGAACGAGCCGTTCTCTTCAACCAGCGTAAACGGATCCCGCGTCCAATCCGCGCGATTGGCCTCCACGACGTCGAGGTGAGCCAGCAGAAGAATCGCCTTGAGGTGCGGATCTCGCCCCGGGTACACCGCGACGAGGCCGCCTTCCTTGGGGTGGTCGGACGCGGCAAAGGGCTGCAACTCGCTGTCCGCGAAACCCGCTGCCTTCAGCCGCGCCGCCATACGTTCGGCGGCCAGAGTACAGCTGCCGGCCGACAGGGTGGTATTGGTCTCGACGAGTTCTCGGTACAGCTCCCGGAAGCGCTGTTCGCCAGCCGCAGTGTCCTGGGGCGGCGCAGCCGTCGCGCAAAGGGTAAACATCGCGGCCGCGGCAGCGAGGTAGTATTTCATCGCGAGCTCCATAGACAAAGTGGCCGGCTGCAATGATAGGCGAAAGGAGTGCCTCGCCCGTCGGTTTAGGGAGTTCGATGGCTAAGGCGTCGGCGGCGGTGCGGCAATCGTCATCCCATGTCGCCGAAAGATTTCGACCATCTTAGCCCTGTCCGGTGGCCCGCCGGCGGCGGCATTCACCACCTCCCTGGCTTCTCGGAAATAGGCTGGACCCATGACCGGCGGAGTGACTATTGATAGCTGCTTCGCGTCCTCGGTGCCGAATTTGTCGAAGCGGTGGACGGCGCCGCGTGGGATGCACACGGCCTGGCCGGGTCCGACCTCGATGGCCTTCCCGTCGATGGTCCAGGTCAGTACGCCCTTGATCCCGTACAGGGTCTCCTCGTATGCGTCGTTCCTGTGGGGTGGAGCGGCCAGCTTTTGCCCGGCCGGGACCGTCACTTCGAAGACGGAGACGCTGCCGTTGGTGTCGTCGCCGCTCAGGAGAAAACGAATGCCGAGCGGTCCGATCCGGATGATCTCTTCCGCTGGATTCACTGCGGCCTGCGTTGCCATGATACCCCTCCTCTTAGTAAACTTCATTTACCAAGGTTAGAGTAAATTTAGTTTACCAGAAATGTCAAGTCTCAAACTTCCCGAGAATCCTCTAATCGGCGCTCTGCTACGAGTACCGGCTCAGGCTATCCACCGCCGCATCGTCGCCGGATTGATCAGCGCCGGCTTTAGCGATCTACGTCTGCCACACATGGCGGTGTTGCAGTACCCGGGCCCGGACGGGCGTCGGCCGAGCGAGCTGGCCGAGCGCGCCGGAATGAGCAAGCAAGCCATGAATCAGCTCCTTCAGAGCCTGGAGCGGCTCGGCTACATATCCCGTCGCGATGCCAAGAAGGGCCAGCGGGCCCGCATCGTGCACTTCACCAAGCGCGGACGCGCGGCTTGGGCCAAGCTGCATGAAATCCTGGCCGAGATCGAGACCGAATGGCGAGCCACCCTTGGCGACAAGGACTTCAACCGGCTGAAGGCGCTACTGTGCGAGGTGTGGGTGTCGGAGCTTGTCCCCTAGCCGGCCGCACTTCGAGCTCTCGTACTTTTGTGCGGCACAGCATCGCCTGTAGATGAGCAGCAGTCGATGCGATTTGCGGATCCGACTGACTCGTCACTCGAAATATTCCCCGCGCAGGCGGTAACCAAGCACCGATGGCGCTACCAATCGGACCGTACCGCTCACCTTTACGGCGGCGTCGCCGACACCGGCAACGAGCCTGCTGCTGTCCGCGGGTGAGCAGCTCACTGTGACGGCCAGTTCCGTGCGCAAGACAGAGCACGCGAATGTTGCTAGCGCAACAGCATGGACGGAACATCAAATCGTTTTTGAAGGCGCGTCGCTGACCGATGTGGCGGATGAATTCAATCGCTATAACCGCAAACACCTCGTCATCGACGGCTCACGGCTTGATACGTTTCATATCAGTGGCGTGTTTTCTTCCACGGATACAGAATCGCTCATTCGGTTTCTGCGCGATCGACCTGGCCTGCGTATCGTAGAGACGGCGACTGAGATTCGAATTGAAGAAATTATTTCATAATGGGGTAACCGATCGCTTACCAAACGCTCGTCTGAGCGCACTGGCCGCCGCTATTTGCATTTCCATCGTGGGGCTATCGAGGGCCGACGCTGTCCACGCGTCGGTGAAGAAATTCCTCTATATTCCAGCCGGGAACCTGGGCGGCGCGCTTGATACGCTCGCTAAACAGCGTGGCTTCCAGATTGTCTACATTACTGAGGATCTCGAGGGCTCTCGTACTAAGGGCGCAAAGGGTGAGTTCACGCCCGAAGAGGCGCTTAATCAACTTTTGGTTGGAACTGGTTTTACCTTTCGATACGTAGACGACAAGACAGTAACAGTGGTGCCAGGCCCACCGAGTGTGGAGGACCTAAGCCCGCCATCGCGGACAATCTCCCTGACATCTACACTCAGCACCGACAGTCCGCAGCCTCAGGACGGGGAGAAAGGCTCCCCCGGCGGATTTCCGGTAGCCCAAGTGGTTCCAGGAGTATCTTCCAGCTCGTCTTCGGTAGAAAAAACGTACCTGCCTGCCGCTCCGCTGCTGCCAGAGTTTAGTGTGGACGCACTGGAGCCGCGCTACGTGTCGCCGACGCGCCGGGATCGGATCGGCCGCATCTGGGCGCCGGTCATGATCGGCGACAAGGGTCCGTTCCGGCTGGTGCTGGATACCGCCGCGAGCCGCTCTGGCGTGACCGCATCGGTCGCGCGTGCGCTGGGTATCCCGCTCGACCAGTCGCCCCAACTGATGCTGCGCGGTGTGACCGGCAGCGCCGCAGTGCCGAGCATTCGAGTCGGCCCCCTTTCGGTCGGCGACCTCACGCTGCGTCCGGCTACGCTGCCGATCGTGACCGATGCGCTGGGCGGCGCCGAGGGGGTCCTCGGTACTGAAGGGCTCGGCGACATGCGCATCTACATCGACTTCCAGCACGATTTCATCGGCATCACGCATTCGCGCCGGCAGCGTGCCGGCGCGGACTTCAAGGTCATCCCGATGCTGCCTTCCAGCCTCGGATTGATCGTCGTGGACTTGAGCGTCGGGAAGATCCGCGCCAAAGGAATTATCGATACCGCCAGCCAGGTCACGGTCGGTATGGCTTGACTACATGCCAAAGACGGTAGAAGCGACGCGCCAGTGCCACGCACGCGACGATGGCATTTCGGAGGAAAGCGGCAATAGTGGTTCGCATAATAGGGTTGCTGCCTGAAGACTCCAGCCTTCACTTCAATTTGACACGCAAGGCCAGTATGCGGCAAATGCCTGTGCCGCCACGCCCGCTGCTGTCCGATCGGCCGTTATCAGTTCAGGGTGGGCCTGCATGTAATCAATAAACACCTTCTCGATTAACTGTGGTGAGATCGTGCCTCGAAGCGCGCGAATAGCGCCGCTGCTTCAGAAGAATTCCGGCGTGTACGAGCGAATGTGGCTCTCCATCTGCGTAATCGGCAGCAACTGCTCATCGTCCAGGCTGTCGTACTCGCCGTATCACCGGTCATGAACAGCAGTGCCGTGTTGGCCAGCACGGCGTCGAACACCCGCCCCTGTCCGATCGCCGCATCGCGATCCTTCACGGTGGCGTCGGCGCGCTGCGCAAGCTGTGCGGCCGCATCGGGCCCGAGGAGCTTCAAAGTGCTGTACGGCGCCTCATCAGGGGTCGCGGCTGCGAACCCTTCGAGTGAATAGGGCCCGTCGGCCTGCGTGCGGATCGCGTTCAGTGCGATCTCGCGCGTCTCGGTCTGCGGGCCGTCCTGGAGCACGAACGTGATCTTCTCGGGTACACCCTGAACGGAGGCCAACGCGACATAGATCTTTGGATGACCTCCGGCGCAATAGCGTAAGAAACGCCAGTATTCCGATTGATATCCGGCCGGCAGCTCGCGTGTTTTGTTACTGATACTCAGCAGCTTCTTGTCCTGCCACAGAAACTCCGTCTCACCGTCGGCCTGGCGCTGATCGATGCTGGTCTCATGCTTCGGGTCAGTTATCGAGAACGTTTGCTCGGCGAACGCAGGCTGCGTCGCTAAAGAATCAATTTTGGCGGCCGAGAGTACCGTGCCCATCATGATCGGGTTCTGAAATTCAAGATCCCGGAAGCCCAGAGGCGCATACAGTGAAGCATCGGTGTAGCTTTTGTTCGCGATCAGCGCCATGATCCTCTGTCGCGCGAAATCGTAGATTGTCCACATGCCTCGGGCCTCCACAATAAGATATTGATGGCCCAGCGTGACCGTAAGCGGAAAGCTCTCATCGCTGGTCGGCACCGGCTGGCCCGAGGACTTCAAACCTTCAGGCGACTCTTTGTGACTCGCTACCGTGAACGTCAGGACGGCGTGAGCGGCCAGCGGCGCTGACATGATCCCGCACCCGACCGCGATCAAGGCCGTCAGTGAGCGCAGCGTCATATTGGCCTCCTCTGGTTAGCGTCGGATCCGTCGTCGCCCAAACCAAGATGATGTCATTGTCGGATGCCGAAGTGGTGGTCATCGGTATTCTTGCCGCTGGTGCGATCCCGGGCTACCGCCTCCCCCAGGCGCGCTTCGCGCGCGAGCGCGATATCCTGGCCAGTCTCCAGCACCCTCATATCGCGCGTCTCTACGATGCAGGGGTAGATACAAAAGGGCTGCCCTACCTGCAGGTCCTCGAAGCCGTTCAATACGCGCATGAAAAGCACGTCATTCATCGAGACCTCAAGCCCTCGAACATCCTGGTGACCGACTCCGGGCAACGCACTGCGCATTACCGCGCATATGATCCAAGTCGACAGCGGCTACGAAAACTGAAGCGGATGCCGCGCTTCGAGAGCTTCTGGACAAAGACTCCAACGATGCCCCTTTTGAGATCGCTGAGGTCTTAGCCGCGCGTGATAAAACCGCTTGCCAACGAGCCTCGGTTCATCGCGCTGATGGATAAATTCGCTCGCGTAGCTTGGAGCATTGGTCTGTGCGCTATCCCGCTTACGGTAGAAGTCTTTATTACTGAGCGCCGGCCCCCAATTGGGGTGTAGGGCTCGCCTCTGCAGACGGCGCGATTCCGTGAACCGCTGCACACATGTCAATGGAAATTGAGCGGATGCTGCTTTAGCACCGCGATGCGCACAATTCCCACCGTAGCTGATTCGTTGCCAACTGCCATATGAGGGGGCCGAGTCACAAATATGCCTCAGATCGCAAGCACTATGAAATCTTTCCGAACTCGGGTCGCGAAGACGTCCCCCAAGGCGCCGACTGGCATCACCGGTTTCGATGAGATCTGCGGGGGAGGTCTGCCCCGTGGCTCCACGACCCTGCTCGTGGGTGGGCCGGGCTCCGGCAAGACAATCTTCGCTCTGCAGTTCGCGATGCACGGAGCACGGTATTGCAAGGAGCCAGCCATCTTCGTTGCTTTTGAGGAGACCTCGAAGCGAGTGAAGTCGAATGCGGAAAGCTTCGGCTGGAAGATCAAAGAATTGGGCCCAAGCAAGCTGTTTTTCCTCGATGCTCAGCCAATGTCGGATCGGGTCCACTCGGGGACATTCGATCTGAGCGGAATGCTGGCGGCGCTGGAGGCTCAGATCAACAAGATGGGCGCGCGACGTATCGTGTTCGACGCGTTGGATATCCTGTTAGCACTGTTACCGGATGAGGCCGCGAAAAGGCGCGAGGTCTATCGGCTGCACGACTGGTTGCGGGAACACGAACTGACAGGCCTCATCACCTCGAAGGCAAGTCAAGAGGAGACCAACTGCATCGTTCAGGAGTCTTTTAGTTTCATGCAATTCATGGTCGATTGCGCTGTCATGCTCAACCACACCGTGGTGCAGGGTGTCTCCCAGCGTAGTCTGCGCGTGCAGAAATATCGCGGCACGAGTTTCGATGAGAACCAATCTCCATTCGTCATCGGCAGCCGTGGCATCGAAGTCGCCGTCGCGCGCACGAGCTCGCGCGTTCAGATCAGCGTTACCAACGAACGCGTCTCGAGCGGCGTGGAACGATTGGACACAATGCTGGGCGGCGGCTATTACCGCGGCGCCAGCGTGCTCATAACCGGATTTCCCGGCACGGCCAAAACCACATTGAGCGGCGCCTTCGCAGCTGCGGCCTGCCGACGCCGCGAGCGCACGATCTTCGTAAGTTTCGATTCGGATGGGGCCGAGGTGGTCCGGAACCTTGCATCGGTAAGCATAGGCCTTAATCGCTACATCAAGAACGGATGTCTGTGCATGGTCTCAGGCCGAACCATCAGCGGCAGCGCGGAAACCTTTCTCGTGCGCATCAAGGCGCTCGCGACGGAGCATAAGGCCCGCTGTATCGTGATCGATCCGGTGTCCACCATATCCAGTTCCGGCAACGAGTTGACCGCTTACGGCGTCGCAGAGAGATTGATCGACTGGTCCAAGACGATGGGCACCACGCTGGTGTGCACGAGTCTGCTCGATGAGGTCTCGAGCCATTTGTTAGCGAGTTCGCCGCTGCGGATCTCTAAGATGGCGGACACCTGGATCCATCTAAACTACTTGGTGCAGGCCGGCGAACGCAATCGAGGCATGTCCATCATTAAATCCCGCGGCACGGCGCATTCGAACCAGGTGCGTGAGCTAATCCTCAACGATGCGGGAGTAACGGTAACAGATACCTACACCGCCGAGGGCGAGGTATTGATGGGAACACTGCGCTGGGAAAAGGAGAGCGCCGAGCGCGGCGCCAAGGACATGGCCGAAGTTGCCGGAAGGGTCAAGCGCGTCAGGCTCGATGCCGAGGAGGCCGAGCTAGAGGTGCGGCTAAAGGCGCTGCAGGTGGAACTCGAGGCCAAGCAGGTCGAGAAGGCCCTGCTTGTGAGCACTGCGGAGAGTCGCGAAGGCGTGCTGTTACAAGGTCGCTCGCGCATGCGGGAGTTACGCGGCGCCGATACGGCCATTTCGAGACAGAAATAGTCTCGCCATGAATCGAGGCGCACCCTATCGATTTCGGCTTTATGTCGCAGGCGACGCGCAGAACTCCGCACAGGCAATTGCCAATCTCAATGCGCTTTGCCGGGAACACCTGCCCGATCGACACAGCATCGAAATAGTGGATGTCTTCCGAAAGCCTGAATATGCTCTGGCAGAGAGCATTTTCATGACCCCGACCCTGGTCAAACTGGGGCCACTTCCGGTCCGAACGATCGTCGGCACATTGAGCCAGACTCAACCGGTGTTGCACGCTTTGGGGTTGGGAACGCTCAGCGTATGAAGACGCAGGCGTCGCCCGTAACGGCCGACACGACTAACGAAGTGTTCGGCCTCATCCAAGCGCTGCACAAGGCAGAGCAGCGCCTGGAGCAACTGACGGCGGGCGAGGTGGATACGGTGGCGGACAGCGGCGGTCGGACGCTGTTATTGCGCCGCGCCCAAGACCGACTGCGTCACACTGCGGCGGCCAAGCAGACTGCCATCCTCAACGCACTACCCGCGCACATAGCCTTGCTCGATGCACGCGGCGTCATCGTTTCGGTGAACGAGGCCTGGCGCTGCTATGGCGGTGCCGACGTGCTCGAAGGCCCGGGCTACGGACTTGGGATCAACTATGTCGAGATCTGCGCCAGCAGAGCCGCTAATGAGTCATCCGAGGCGCGGCAGGTTGCCGATGGTATTCGCTCAGTGCTGGCCGGGACGGCAGAAGGGTATTCGATCGAGTACGCCCGCGATTCGCTGACAGAGCAGCGAGTATACCTGCTGACAGTCACGCCGCTTGGAGAGGATAGCCCGAATGGCGCCGTGGTGATGCTCTTGGACGTCACGGCCGAGAGGCTGAGCGAGGGTACTCTGCGTGTCAGCGAACTGCGCTTTCGCCAAATGGCGGAGAGCATTCGCGACGTGTTTTTTCTTCGAAGTATCGACAGCACCCACATTTACTATGTGAGCCCGGCCTACGAGAGGATCTGGGGCCGTAGCTGCGAGAGTCTGTATCTAAATCCGAGCTCATGGGTGGACGCGATTCATCCGGACGATCGCGATCACGCAATTCTACACTTCGCCGAGACCGAGAAATCTGAGTTTGATACGGAGTTTCGCATCGTGCGCCTCGATGGCGAGGTACGTTGGATCAACGCTCGAGGCGCTCCGATTCTGAATGACGCTGGTCAACCCTATCGGACCGCCGGCGTCATCTCGGATATCACCGAGCGCAAGCAGGCAGATATCAGGATCAAACGTCTGAATCGCGTTTATGCCGTGCTCAGTCAGATTTCCGCGCTGACTGTCAGGGTACGAGACCGCGGCGATCTGTTCCGGCAGGCCTGCCGCATCGCGGTCGAGGCGGGCGCGTTCAGAATAGCCTGGATCGGTGTATTGGATCCACAGACCCTGGAAGGCAAGGTGGTTGCCTGGCATGGCGGCGAAGAAGGCTACATCGAGCGCATCAAGCTGACGGCAAAGGCTGACACCCCGGATAGCGAGCGGCCGGAGTGTCGAGCATTGCGATTGTCGAAACCCATCATCTGCAACGATATCGCGACGGACCCGTCTATGGCGGCGCTCCGGGACGAGCTGCTGGATCGAGGGCACAAGTCGGTAGGATCCTTTCCGCTGACAGTGGCTGGACGGCCAGATGCGGTCCTGACTCTGTTTGCGGCGGAGGCTCATGCTTTCGACGAGGAGGAAATACGGGTACTTTTGGAACTTACCGACAACATCTCCTTCGCCCTTGATCATGTTGAGAAGCGCGAGCGGCTCAATTACCTGGCTTACTACGACGAGCTGACCGGTCTGGCTAATCGCAGCCTCTTTCTGGAGCGGGTAGCGCAGCATATGCGCAGCGCTCTGGCCGGCGGCTACAAGCTCGCCTTGGGTCTGATCGACTTGGAGCGATTCAAGAACATCAACCTGAGTCTCGGTCGGCCGGTCGGCGACCTGCTGCTGCAGCAAGTCGCGCATTGGCTGACATCCAACCTGGGCAACGCCAACCTGCTGGCGAGGGTAGGTCCAGATCACTTCGCCGTAGTGTTTCCCGAAGTGAAGCGCGAGAGAGACTTGGAACTGCATATCGAGCAATCGATGGACGCGCTCATCAGGCATCCATTCAGCCTCAATGAAGCCGTGTTTCATATTGCCGCGAAGATTGGAGTAGCCCTATTTCCGGATGACGCTTCAGACGCCGACGCTCTATTCAAGAATGCCGAAGCCGCGCTCAGAAAGGCGAAGGTTGCCGGGGATCGATACCTGCTTTACGCGCACAAGATGATCACGACCGTAACGGGCAGACTCAATCTGGAAACTCAGCTGCGCGACGCGATCGACAGGGAAGAATTCGTACTGCACTACCAGCCCAAGGTGAGCCTGCTGAACGGTGAGCTCACCGGCGCCGAGGCATTGATCCGCTGGAATGATCCGAAAACCGGGCTGGTGCAACCCAGAGAGTTTATCCCCATCCTTGAAGACACCGGACTGATCCACGAAGTCGGGCGCTGGGCATTGCATAAGGCCATCGAGGACCATTTGCGCTGGCGCGCGGCAGGCCTGCCGGCTGCGCGCATTTCGGTCAACGTGTCGGCGCTGCAGCTGCGCAGTCGTGGTTTTATCAATGAGCTCCGACAGGCCACCGAGGCTGACGCGCATGCGGCGGCCGGGCTGGAACTGGAGATCACCGAAAGCGTGATCATGGAGGACGTCAAACTCAGCACTGCTAGTCTGAAGGCGATCCGGGCGATGGGCGTAAGTGTAGCCATCGACGACTTCGGGACCGGCTTCTCATCCCTGAGCTACCTATCCAAGCTTCCCGTGGATACGCTGAAGATCGATCGCTCATTCGTGAACGACATGACTGATGCGCAGCAGGGGCTGCTGCTGGTATCCACGATCATTACTCTGGCCCATTCGTTGAAGCTCAAGGTGGTAGCGGAGGGCGTCGAAACCGCGGTGCAGTCCGACTTGCTCCGGACGCTTGGCTGCGACGAA
>Ga0302180_10002961_pt1 | contig 13032 bp, 14 predicted proteins | sample I_Palsa_E3_2_FD_200575 | JGI IMG/M metagenome (GOLD analysis project Ga0302180, IMG submission 200575) | Peat permafrost microbial communities from Stordalen Mire near Abisko, Sweden - I_Palsa_E3_2 | ecosystem: Environmental > Terrestrial > Soil > Palsa > Peat permafrost | place: Sweden... | reverse complement strand
AACAGAGAGGATTCGTAGCATGGCGCCTCCATCGTTCCGTTAGGAACTGACCGAATCTGCGACATTTATATCCACTCAGGTTGATGGAGGTCTCGCATGGTCATTGACGTAACATCGCCATTAGCACTCATTGGCGGATCAATGAGAGCTATGGCCTGATTTCGTCAGCTGACGGGCGTTGACGGTATCCTTCGCTCTATCGGAGGGTTGACGCCCATTTCGACACTGATTAACTAGCGGTCTGACGACTGCGCTGCGGTTGACAGAGGCTGTGGCTGCGATGGAACCGCTGGTTTGGGCGCGAAGGAGCGCACAGTCACATCGTCTCCGATATTGACTTCCTTGTACCCGCCCCGTACTCGCGGCGGTGCGTTTTTTGGCATGAAATGGCGGATGGTCACGTCTTCTGCAATGTAGTCGACTTCGGTCGGCCCGACCCGTACCCGCTTGAACGCGGAGCCCGGAACCTTCGCCGGTTCCGTTCCACCTGCCGCGGTCTGCGCCTTGGGCGCGCTGTTCGACGGCTTTGTGGGTACGAATGGGATCTGCTGCGGGGCAGCATTCGATCTCTGTGTCGACGAGGTGCCCACGAGCGAAGCCGGGCGGCGGTGATAGGCAATCCAGCAAGTCGCTATCACGAGCGCGGTAACAACCGCGGTCACGGCCACGTTCCACCGGAGCTTGTGCAGGGGACCGCGCTTCAGTCGGTGCCTGGTTGTTGACGCTGCCTTAGCGGGCTGGCCGGGGCCCGCCAACTCTCCGGCTACCGCCGCGGCCGCTCCGAAAAGTTCGGCGATCCCATCCCTGCGTGCAGGCCCAGAAGCAGAGTTGTCGTCGCCGGGAAAGCTTTGCATTTGAGATGCAATCTGCTGAATGGCATGCGGCACGGTCGCGGATTGTATTGCCAAGGCTTTCTTCTTTTCAAGCTGGGCGTCGCGCGACATCGCCTCTCCGGCCAGTCCGGCCATCAATCGATAGACACACATCTCTCGATCGTGGAAAGTGTGCGCCTCGCTGAAGAGCACTTCCAGCACTCCCACCACGGCGGAGTCGCGATAAATCGGCAAGATCAGCATGGACTGGGCCTCGAACTGCCGGCAAATGGCCGCTTCAATCCGCGAGTCGGTCTGGGCATTCTCGACTCGCAGAATCTCGCCTCTCGCCTTGTCGTGCGCCGAAACACTCAGTATGGCCGTCATGTGCCCCCCGACATACGGGGCAGCACATCCGCTTCCGGCCCGGTACACCAGTTGATCCCCTTGCAGCAGAGCGATGGCGATTCCGTTGGCGTTGGCGACGTTTTGCGCACGGTCGGCGACCAGGCGCATGGCCCGATCCACGTCCGGTGCGCCGGTCGCAATCGACCGCTGGAGTTCGAGCAGGGCAGAAAGCGACTGAGTGTCCATCCCACTCTGCTGCACGGCAAATGCGTTGGCCAAAAAGTTCTGGAAGGATTCGCGATCGACGCTGGAATGGTTACTCATACTCGAGAATCCCGGAAGTATGCGGCTGGGGCTGGCTGGGCAGCCGACGGACGAGCGCTTCGAACCAGTCCCCCGGGGCTAGTTCTGCAGTTTCTCATCCGGCCAATGTTCTGTCAACGGCGCGCTTTCACGAAATCGAAACGGGTCGCTCTCAGGATCAGGCGATGAAATCATCCGAGAGGTTGCTCACCGCAGATGACCTGTTTGGAGGATCTCAAGGTGGGAAATCGGTGTGTTCCTGGCGGCTCACCTGTTCTAGTATGGAGCATCTTCAAGGGCGCAAAGAATCCTCAGACCAGCGCAAAATCAAACCTGACTCCAACGGCCCCTGTCGTAACTTACGATAAAATCGCCATTACACTCATTGACCCATCGAAGGGGTTTTGAGTGTAATGGCCTGTTTACAATAGTTATCACTGCGGCGGGGTTTGCGTGTTTGCTTCCGTGCCCACGATGTCATACTTCGTTTCTCTGCCCTTGTCGTCGCGGACGACGAACTTGTCCTTTTCTACGCGACATTGAATTTTCTCTCCCATGGTCATTTCCACCTTGGCGCTCCGCCGTGCAACTTGATAGGTAACGTCCCCAACCTTAATCGAATAAACGACGCGGTTCCCTGCAGGATGCACGGCGGTCATGGCAAACGCCTTTGTCTCCCATTTCACAACACTTCCGCTTTCGTACGACTGCGCGAGAGCCGTCACTACGAACAAAAACACGATCCCAAGACCCCGCCCAAAGAACTTCATGCGTCTCGCCCCCTTATGATGAACAATTCGACACTGCTCGACAAATAGCCTACGCATTCCAGGTGCGGTCGCGCAACACAATGCGCCTTTCTCGTAACATCCCGATTTCGCTCATAATGCCGCCGCCTGGAATTTTGTCTATTAGCGCTTGCTGTGGCGCGATCAACGATTCGTGTCCCACTGGAAGCACAGCTCAAACCCGTCGGGGTCGCGCAAGTAAAGCTGCTTCATGCGCCGCATGGAACTCTGTGCTGCCGAGAAACTGTTGCAAAATCGCCATTACACTCAATGACTCCAATTTGGGTGACGGCGGTGCATGTTCAGAGTTTCTTCCAGTCGGTCAGCGACACCAGTTCGTCCAAGATTTCCTGCAATCTTTGAAGCCGACGCTCATGATCCCCTACTGAGCCGGGCATCTTTTTTCCGCCCTGCAAGTACAGACGGTTCGCTTCGCTAATTTGCGCTATTTCGTCTCGTAACTTTACGATGCGCTCTTTGACGGGATTCTGCATGAGGATAGGCTATCAGGGCATTCGGGATCGCTGTTCTGATTTATGACACCGAGGGAAGTGGTTGGAATGACTTCTGATAGGTTAAGGATTCGCGTCCAACGAAAGGTGCGTTGCCAGTCATGACATTGCTTCTCCTCTGCTTTCTTCTCGGCTGCTTAACGGGACTGCGCTCGCTGACGGCACCAGCGGTTGTCTGCTGGGCTACCCATCTTGGCTGGTTGCATTTTGCAGGAACTAAGCTCGCGTTCCTAGGCCGCCCGGCGACCCTCGTTGTCCTTACGCTGTCGGCTCTCGTCGAACTGATCGCGGACAAGCTGCCTAAAACTCCAGCACGGACTGCACCTCTCGGCTTGAGCGCACGGATTGTTCTTGGCTGCTTAGGCGGTGTTGCCCTGGCGACAAGCACTGGTGGAAACTTGTTAGTTGCTGCAATCGTCGGCGTCGCGGGCGCTCTGGTGGGGACATTTGCGGGTTATCGAATCCGGCGTGATCTTGTGTCACGGGCGCATCTCGCGGACTTCGCAGTGGCAATAGCAGAGGACCTGATAGCTGTTGCAGGCAGCTTGCTGATCGTTTCGCACATTTAGCGCTAATCTTCTTCATTGCCTCCTGTCTTCGAGCACGTCGATAACTTGGGAGCCTACAGCATCCAGTCGGAGACCCGCCTTCTCATCCCATCTGATAGCGTCAATTGTGACCAGAATCCATTCCGCTGCGTGTAGAGTGTTCACCATGAGAAGCCTATTCCTCGGAATATTGCTGTCCTCCGTAGCTTCTGCCGCTTTCGCTCAGCAGAAACCGAAATCACGTGAACAGTGCAAGACCCGAGAATCTTGTCAGCGGCTGGTTGTGTACTCCTGTTCGCTTCGCGTCGAGACGCGCTGCACCAGTTGCTGAAAGCGCAGGTCGGTGGCGAGCCCCGCAAAGTCTGGGTCGTATTTTATGATCGTGACATCCGGATCGCGCTCCCGATACGCCCGCTGCAACAACGCGAGGGCTGCATCTGTTTCACCCAAGGCCGCATGGACCCTGGCTAAACTCACTGGGTCGGCACTGTGGTCGGGCTTGCGCTCAACGCGTTCGAGAACAGCCTGCGCTTCCGTGAGATGTCCTTCCAGCGCCTGGGCCTGAGCTAGTCGAAGAAAGTACACGTCAATCCGATAGCGGTCTGCCAGTTGGCGGTAGATCGTTTCCGCCTCCGGGTACATGCCTTTGGCCAGGTATGCCATTGCGAACGCCCAGGAAAATGGAGCGTTCCCGAACTCGACTGCGTCGCGTGCCTGGAGGGTGTGCATGGTCTGGATGGCATCGTCAAAACGGTGCCAGTAATAATAATTCTCGAAGAGGCCCTCAAAGATCATCGGGGACAAGGGATCGAGTTCCTGCGCCTTGCGCAACTCGGCATTGGCGGCTTCGAACTCACCCATTGCGGTCAGGTTCTGTCCGGCCCAATGATGGGCGGTGGCATAGCCAGGATTGAGCGCGAAAGAGCGCCGAAATTCCTCCTGCGCGCCAGCGAAGTCCCATTCGAATTTCGATTTGAGCAAGCCGAGTGTGGCGTGCGGCTCGGCCAAAGTCGGATCGAGTTGCAACGCCTTCACCGCCGCCTCCCGGACCAGGGGAACGGCGGCCGCGACGGGCATCTGCTGACTATTGATCGCCATCACGATGTAGGAATCAGCCAATCCAGCATAGGCCCGCGCGTAGGAAGGTTCCTTATCGATGGCTTGCCGTAACAACATGACGCTGCGCTCGACGGCATCGGCATTGCGGGTGCTCCACAAGTAGCGTGCCTGCAAGTAAAGATCGTGAGCCTCGGGATTTTCGACGTGACGGCGGGCCCATTGCTCATCCAGGCTGGCAGACCAGGGGATGCGAAGCGCGTCAGCGGTGTGGCGGACAATCTGCTCTTCTACGCTGGGAATGTCGGAGATATCTGCGGTGTAGACGCCGGACCAGAGTTCGCGGCCGTCGCGCGTGTTAATCAGTTGCACAGCGATACGATATTGTTCGCCGGAGCGGCGCACGCTGCCTCTTAGCAAACTTTCAACATTGAGATCGCGGCCCACGGACCTGGGATCCAGAGTGGCAGGCCCGAATGCAGGTTCGCGCGCGGGTTGGGAAGAGAGTCGTCCAACGATTACCTTCAGCCCACGCAGTCGCTCCAGTTCGGCGCTTAGCTCCTGGGTGAGGCCGCTGGCGATGTATTGCCTTTCCGGCTGGGCGGAGGAGATACCCAAATCTTCGAAAGGCAGGACGGACACGGAACGCGGCGGGGCGGTAGAAAATATCGACCGCATAGACAGTATCGTCGACCGCATGCGGGAGCCCAGGGGCGAAGCCATGGTGAGCGCTGCCACTAAGACAACAACTGCCAGCCCCGCAGCGGCATACTGCCATCGCTTTCGAGTTATCCCTGGGCTGATTGCCGGAGCTGACGCATCCGATTCGACCGCGGAACGAACTGGCGCGATGAACGAGTAGCCACGTCCGGGAAGGGTGGCGATGTAGTCCGGTTGGCGCGGGTCATCGCCAAGTACCTTGCGGAGGAGGGCGACGGACTGATTCAGGTTGTGGTCGCCGGCGGATGTTTCGGGCCAAATTCGCGCAATCAGCTCAGAGCGGCTAAGACTCTGGCCGTGATGTTCGACCAGCACCAGGAGGGTATCAAAGACCTTGGAGGTGAGGCTAACGGCTGCGCCGTCGCGCAAAAGGCCGCGCCCGGCGGGGTCGAGGCGAAACGGGCCAAATTCGTAAAATTCCCGCGCCATATTCGTGATTTACAACAATTTATTTCTATTGATTTGCCTGCGGGGGGAAGACTCGGGTAACTGAATACTCGAGTGTCGCGGTACCAGACGGAAGTTTAGCACGATTCTGGCGCGAAAGCCTAGGCGCGATATGCCTGACGGAGTCGTGTTTTTATTTTTCTTCTGCTCTTCGAAAATCGCTTTCGAACGGCACGTCGGAACAGGGAATGACCTGTTGTAGTTCTCCAAACTCTTTATTTTGGCCGAGTCCAGGAAAGGATGTTTATGCGCCCACGTCGTCTTCTGTGCTTAGGTAAACTCAATGGGGGGGAGAGAGCCTGCGCTTTGCTTCTCCTTTGTGCCGTGACGGCAATTGCCTCGTCTGCGCAGACTCTCACCACTCTGCACAGCTTCGACAGCACGGACGGTGCAAACCCCTTTGCTGGGCTCGTTCAGGCCATTGATGGGAACTTCTACGGAGTAACCCACAGTGGCGGCGCCACCACCGCCAACGATGGCACGTTCTTCAGGATCACCCCGAGTGGCACGCTGACTTCGCTTTACAGCTTCTGCGCGCTAACCAACTGCACGGACGGCGCACTCCCGTACGATTGGGCCGGGCTGATCCAGGTGAATGGGAACTTCTATGGGACGACCGGGTATGGCGGAGCCGACAATCGCGGCACGGTCTTCAAAATCACCACCAAGGGCAAGTTGACAACCCTTTACAACTTCTGTTCCGAAACCAGTTGCAAAGACGGCGCCGAACCCGAGGCGGGGCTGGTCGAGGGCACCGATGGGAACCTCTACGGGGCAGCCACCTCCGGCGGGGCCTACGGCTATGGCGCAATCTTCAAGATTACCACCGGTGGCACGCTGACCACGATTTACAGCTTCTGCGCCAATAGCGATTGCCCGGACGGGTCATTCCCCGCCGGGGGTCTGATTCAGGCCACGGATGGGAACTTCTACGGGACAACCCAGGGTGGCGGAGCCAACAAAGATTCTATCTGTGATGTGGAAGGTTGTGGCACGGTCTTCAAAATCACTTCGAGCGGCGCCCTGACGACCCTTTACAGCTTCTGCTCGAAGACAGGGTGCACAGACGGCCAAGGTCCCAATGCGGGGCTGGTCCAAGGCACCGATGGGGACTTATACGGGACAGCCTACGGTGGCGGGGACAACGGCGATGGCACGATCTTCAAAATCACCACTGCTGGCAAGTGGACCCTGTTGTACACCTTCTGCCCGGAAACGGGATGCGCAGACGGCCAAGTTCCCAATGCGGGGCTGATCCAGGCCACCGATGGGAACTTCTACGGGACAACCTTGTCTGGCGGCACCCTCGGCGCTGGCACGATCTTCAAAATCACTTCGACTGGCACGCTGACAACACTGCACAGCTTCACCGGAACGGATGGCGAGGAGCCTTACGCAGGGCTGATCCAGGGTACCAATGGGGAGTTCTACGGCACAACGTCCGGCGGCGGGGCGCACGGCTACGGAGTGGTCTTCCGCCTGTCGGCGGGTCTGGGCCCGTTCGTGGAAACGCGGCCTACCTCGGGCAAAGTGGGAGCGGCGGTCACGATTCTGGGAACGGATCTGACGGGCGCAACCAGCGTCACCTTTAACGGCCAGGCGGCGACTTTTACCGTAGTCTCGAGCAGCGAAATTACAACAAACGTTCCAACCGGCGCGACCACAGGCGAGGTCGAAGTGAAAACGCCCGGCAGGACGTTCACTAGCAATGTTGAGTTCCGGGTTCCGTAGCAGCAAGGCCGAATACGAAAAGCCGCCTCATCCCCGAGGCCGCATTTCTTTTGCAGCACGGTTCCAGGGTTCCAGGCAGGATCGGGATTTGCGTTTGCACGAACACAAGTTCACGCGGCGCGATCGGGCTAGACAGCCTGCGCTTTGAATAGCCTCCTGCGTGAATGATGCCGCTGCGATGGGCGCTATGTTGGTCCACCCGCTGCTTAAAAATAACGGCCGACTACTGACCCGTTCCCGTAAGCGACACCAACTGAGGGCTGCCACCGCCTCCGTCCGAGATGGAAACGTCCGCGGTGCGTACGCCGGAGTAGCAATGGAAGCCCATTGACGAAAAATCGCCGTTACACGCAATATAAAAAGGCGCCTACTTTGCGGTAGGTTGTGATTGTTCGGAACTCATTGATCCTTGGCCAGGAGTTTCACACGAGTCCAAGCAAATTCTGCCGGCACACTCCTAACGCCGGATTCTCGATGCAAAGAAGCAATGTTTATGCGGATGTGAAGGACCAGATTTTGAAGGGGTTTTCTAACACGCTGAAATCCTGCAAGCCCACACCCAGGAGCTTTTTCAAACCTTCGTTTCCACCCGCAGGAGCCTTGGACTACGAAATGGGTACGCCTTCGGGCGGAGCGTGCGAGTGCAGGTGCAAGGGTAAGGACTTCCACGAGGAGGGACAAACGCCTGAAGGGGTTATACGCATTGAGGGCAAATTGCTACACCCGTACCCCAGGTGGGTATGCGAGTCGTTGGAGTCGGCACGGAGCGCCTGAGGCCGAGCGGCGTTTTCTGCTGCTTTGCGTTCGTTGCGATCCGGGTTCGACCACGTCACTCCCCACCCAAGTTCGTGGCCAAGAAGCACGGGCTCTATGGCACCTGGAAGTTCATATTGCTGGTCAGAATGCCGCTCGGCGTCGTCACCTGGACGTTCCCGGTAGTAGCTTCAATGGGAACGGTGGTTGTGATTTCCGTGTTCGAGACCACTTTGAAGACAGCCGACGTGCCATTGAACGTGACGCTGGTTGAGCCCATCAATTTATTTCCCAAGAGGATGACCTTCGTCCCCACCGCGCCGGATGTGGGCACCGTCTCCACAAAGGGGAGCAGACCTACGGACAACCTGAAGATGGTGCCGTCACCGCTTGCCCCGTCGTTATCAGTTATTCCGTAGAAGTTGCTATTGGTGGCTTGAAACAAATGCTGAATCGGATAGCGGCCGTCCGTGCCGTCGAAGCTGTGCAATGTGGTTAGCACACCGGCTGCTGTGATCTCGAAGAGTGTGCCCTGATTATCGGCTCCGCCATAGTAGGTAGTCGAGTAAAAGTTCCCGTCGCTGCCGAGGGTCAGCCCGTCGCGCGGAGTGGAGCCGTCGGTGCAAGCGATCTGGGCGCAAAAGCTGTAGATCGTAGTCAGCGTCCCGCTTGGAGTGATCTTGAAAACCGATCCTTCACCGTTGCCCCCACCATAGGCCGTGGTTCCGTAAAAGTTTCCGTCGGCACCCTGCACGAGCTTGATAGGGTTGCTGCCATCACCGCAGTAGGGATAATCCGGAACGCAAAAGCTATAAAGGGTGGTCAGCATCCCGGTTGGGGTGATCTTGAAGACCGTGCCGCCGTTACCGGTCCCGCCTGCCCATGTTGTCCCGTAAAAGTTTCCGTCGGTACCCTGCACTAAGGCGTCGTAGAGCACAGCACCGTCGGCGCAGCCAGACAGGCTACAAAAGTTGTAGAGCGTGGTTAGCTTACCATTGGGAGCCATTTCAAAGATCGTTCCACACCCAATGCCGTTGCACTCGCTGAGGTTGCCACCATTCGACGTGGTCCCGTAAAAGTTGCCGCTACTTGCCTGGACCAAGTGCTTTATTTCGAGGCCGTCCGTGCCGTCGAAGCTGTGCAACGTCGTCAAGACGCCTTTTTCCGTAACCTTGAAGATTGTGCCATCGCCAAAGGCACCGCCACCCTGGTTTGACCCATACAAGTTCCCGTCCGTACCCAGCACTTCCGGCGCGCCGCCCTTGCCGTCGGGACATCCCAATTCTGCGCAGAAACTATAAATTCGAGTCAGAGTTCCGCTTGGGGTCATTTTGAACAGCACGCCCTGACTGTATTCTCCGCCAACAGCAGTCCCCCCATAGAGATTCCCGTCCGTGCCTTGGATGGGGGAAAGGTTAGGGTCGGTTCCATTCGTCCCGCCGAAATTTACCAGCGTCTTGAATACGGGAGCCGAAGGGGTCGAGGAAATTTCTTCTTGCCCGCGTGAATCAGTTTGGGCGGCTGCTAGGTCCGCACCACCGAATAGGATCGTCGCAACGAAAGCCACTACGACCCGGCTGCAGGACGGAAACTTTCTTTGGCTTCTCATTGATGTGTCCTCCTTCGTTTCAGAATGGGCCCGAACGTTTAAAGTAAAAAGTCGGTTTCGAGATTACGTCCCAGGCGACGAACAGAAGGAAAGATGTCCCCAAAACGCGGGGCGAATTATGTTCCGGGATGGCGGCCATGTCAATCTGCAAATAATTGCACTCGTAAGACGGGTTGGAGGCGCACAGGATTGTTGGCGAAATATCCCGTGGCTGTTGAAAAACTCTTACCCTGGGAAATGCTCGAAAAAACTTTGCGCCTAGGATGCCCTACAAACGACTTTCTCCGTTTTCCTACACATTTTCTATCCCTCAAATTTTCGCTGTTTTGAGAAAAACGGACTTTTTTAACAGCCACTCCCCATTACACTCATTGGCGCTGGACCCTAGCGATGTTCCACGCGGCGTCCCGTTCCAGAAAGAAAAGCGAGGGCTGTAGGTCGAGTTTGTCTACTGCCGGCTTCACATTGATGTGGAATGACGCTCGGTCTCCAGCGAGCTTCGGGCCGATCACACTGGTCAACCTCTCAACGGTGGTGCTCAAGTCTTTGGCGTGCATCTGCTGCAACTCAAGCGCAATTGTGATGTCGAACAACCCACTTTCGCATTCGTGAGAGTGTTGTGCCCTATGCGCGAGCAAACTGCCCCCGAGCATCCGAGCGAGGCTCACGAGCGCGCGGCTCTTGCACGCGGGGCATTCGTCACCTCGACTGCTACTGATGACCTCGCAATCCAGGCAGAAGACTGCATTCAAGAGAGGGAGAACTCCTGCGTCCAAATGGTTCCTTGTTTCGGCGAACATATACACCAACCTCTGTCGCTGAGATGTGGACAGTTACATTCAACAAGAATACAGCGTCATTCTCAATGTGTAAGCTGTCAAAGTTTCCTGTGGCTGAGCCAACTCTAGTCCCAGGTACGACAGCTCGCAAATCGGCCTACGAATTAAGAAAAACAGTGCTTCTGCAGTCGACTCTTGATATATCGCCATTACACTCATTGACCCGATTTCGGCTGCGACAGCTAAGAAAGCGCGAGCATAAATTCCGACAATCGCTAGAAATTCGGGCTTCACCTATCGATCCACTCGAGAGAATTTCAATTTCATGACTGCCCGCTAGGCAGACAGTCACATCTCAGCCCCAATCTGGCCGGCTGAGGAACTTTGAAAGTGACCACTTTCAGCCACACAATCGCCAGAGCTTCGCCTCTAGAAGCTTCGCGAACCCGCACTGTTTAGCGTGTCGCATGGGGAGCAGGCAGTCTTCCGGAGAATTCTGAACTGGTTGATTCCACGCAACTTACGCAAACGTCGGCGCTTACAGGTCTCAGACCTGTACCGAGGGTTCGAATCCTTCCCGCTCCGCCACACAGTCTGGACTGCAGAGAATTCCTGCCTCTATTTCCCGCAAAATGCGCGAAACATGCCGTATTTCGCGATTCTTCCTCGACAAACCGGACTAGAGAGAATGGACTACTCGGCAGTGAAGGGCGTCACTGTCCCGGCTTTTCTCTGGAGAGTACATGTGCAGTCCGGTTTCAAGGAGGGCAATAGGGGAATGCAGTGCGATCACAAGCCTGGGATTCGGCCACAACGGGTTGACTTTTGCCGGCACCTTGGAAATCCGCGTGCGGAGCTTTCCTTAAACCCGTTTCTAGACCGCCAGACAAAGCGCTGAAGGACGCCGGGATTGCTTCCGCATCTGCCGACCGACGTTAGCTAGTTACGATCCCGAGTCTTTGGACGGCACGTTTTCAAGACAGGCTCGGCGCAGCCGCCTTCGCGATCCAGGTTTCGCCCGTACCAACAATCACCAGCACCTTGCCTTTGACGGTACCGTTTTCGACGAAGTTTCGAACGGCCAGGGTGAGGGCATGCGAGACTTCCTGACCTTTCGCTGCGAGAAGCATTCCGGTGGTTGAACGCAGGTCTTCATTCAGAATCATGCCACTGCTAAGATCGAGGACGTCGATGGTGCGCATTTCAGTAGGGCCTCGTCTGGGCTTATAGTCCCGGAGCGCAGCGACCATTTTGGCATCGTATTGGGCGGGATCTCTGCCAAGCGCCGCCAAAGCTTCCTGTCTTTCCGATCCGTTGTTGAGTAGGCGGTCGAAGGCTAGGCTGACCCTCAACATTTGCGCCCCTAGGCGCACGGACTCGGCAGCGGGAGTCAGGGATCGCTGGAGGTCTGTGGGTACTTCGTTTTGCTGGAGAATCATGTCAGCCACCAGTTCGAGTCGTGGAATACGGTCCAGCAGATCGTGGCCGATCTTAGGATGCTGCAAATAGCGCCTTTCATTTTCTGGAGTGAGCGGTTTGCCTGCATGGATGGATTCCAGCAGGTCGGGAGTGAGAGTAAAGCATCCGAGCTCGAAGAGCATGGCTGCGATTTCGTACCGCCACATATCGGACAGACAAAGTTTTCCTCCAATGTGGCGCACATACTGGCAGATGCGCGTGCCTTTGTTGAAAGCAACGGGGTTGGCCAGGTTGAGCACCTCACTCATAACCCGCACCGCGCCCGACAGAGTTTTCTCAAGCAGTTCTTTCTCGCGGCGCACGAGGTTGTACTGGGCGACGCAGGCTCGAAGAGTGAGAGTTAAATCTTCCGCACTGCAAGGCTTGTTGAGGAAACGAAAGATTCTGCCGTCATTGACGGCGCGCATGGCGGCTTCCATGTCGGCGTAACCGGTGAGCATGACGCGGATTGAGTCGGGGGCGAGGGTGCGCACTCGGGAAAGAAACTCGGCGCCATCCATGACGGGCATGCGCATGTCGGAAACCACCACGCTGTAGGCAGCCTCTTTCCTGATCTTCTCCAATCCCGCTTCGGGCCCCTCGGCCATGTCGGTATTGAATTCGCGGTGCAGAGACCGGCATAGGCCCTCGAGAACAAGAGGTTCGTCGTCGACGAAAAGGATTCTAGGGTTGTCATTTCGGGTGGGGTTGGCGGAGGTATTGGAGGTCACTTCGAGTCTCCTGTATTGGAATCGAACCGAATTGGGATTCTCACAAAAAATGTCGTGCCCTTATCTATTTCGGTGTCAAACCAAATGGTCCCGTGATGTTTTTGCACAACGATTTCGTGGCAAATGGCAAGTCCCTGGCCGGTGCCCTCCCCAACCTGCTTGGTCGTGAAGAAGGGATCGAAGACCCGGCCGCGAACGTCCAGGGGGACACCAGACCCGTTGTCCTGGATTTCGATCTGCACATCCTGGTCGATTTGTCGGGTACGGATGGTGAGCTTTCCGCGATGGCCTGTTCCCTGCGTCGAGGTGTCACGGATGGCGTGCGTGGCGTTGACGATCAAATTCAGGAAGACCTGATTCAACTCATCGCAGTAGCATTCGACGCGGGGCAGATCGGGCTGGTAGTCGGTTTGAACATCGGCAATATCCTTGATCTG
>Ga0302180_10002960_pt1 | contig 13035 bp, 10 predicted proteins | sample I_Palsa_E3_2_FD_200575 | JGI IMG/M metagenome (GOLD analysis project Ga0302180, IMG submission 200575) | Peat permafrost microbial communities from Stordalen Mire near Abisko, Sweden - I_Palsa_E3_2 | ecosystem: Environmental > Terrestrial > Soil > Palsa > Peat permafrost | place: Sweden... | reverse complement strand
TGCGGCATAGGCCAGCCGGCTTGCGTACAAATATGTTTATATGCTTCGGAGCGGCGATGTTCACTGTGCTCTCGCGTCAGTTAGCAGGCGTGGAGTCAGACAGCGCCCGCATTGCGGCACAGATCATCCCCGGCATCGGCTTCATCGGGGCGGGATCAATCCTGCACGCGCGGACCTCGGTGACGGGATTGACCACCGCGGCTACCCTTTTTGTTGTGGCGGGAGTAGGGATGGCGGCGGGCGGCGGCTTATATCTCACCGCCATCTTTGCCACCGTTATCATTCTCGCGGCCCTCGTGTTCCTCGGAAGAACGGAAGCCGTGTTCTCGCTGAAAATGTTTGTCTCCAGCTACCAGGTAACCGGCCGCAACGTGGAGGGAATGTTGCGAGAAGTCAACCGCATCCTAGACACCGAACAACTCAGCATGCAGAGCATCCACATCGCCAACGCCGACCCGGACTTTCGCATGGTTTTCGCGGTCAACTGCGAGCACGAACAACAGACAGTTCTATCCATCCGTTTGCACGAATCGAACGCCTTTGCCAGCGTGACTTCTCTCGGCTCGATAGAACACGAATGACCGGGCCACTCCAGCAAGAGACCAAGAAGCAAGAGCGGCAGAACGCTGGCATTCGCTTTACGAAAGCTTCGGCTTGCGGCAACGATTTTCTGATCATCGAAGGCGGGGAGGTTTCCGGCGACCTGAATGCGCTTACACGCCACTTGTGCGATCGCCACAACGGAGTAGGCGCCGATGGCGTGGAGTGGTTGTATCCGGATACGGAAGCCGATGTCATGGCGCGCCTGATCAACGGGGATGGCTCTGACGCCGAAATCTCCGGCAACGGCACGCGCTGCGTGGCAGCGGAGCTCTGCTCCCGGGAGGAGAAATCCGAAATCGTGGTTCGCACCGGCGCCGGACTGAAGAGGTGCCGGCTCACAAATCAGCAGGCATTCAAGTTCGAATTCGAGGCCGAGATGGGCCAGCCTGAAGTCGGCGAGCAGCTCTCGATTGAGACGGTCCGCGGACGAACGCTGGGCACGAAGATTTCTATAGGGAATCCGCACTTCGTAATTTTCGTCGAAAACTTTCCAGATACCTGGCAGCTCCAGGCGGCATTGATCGGTGCGCAGCCGCAATTTCCCCAGGGCACGAATGTCGAATATGTGTTGATCCGGGCGGCGAATGAGATCGAGATTCGGCTGTTCGAGCGCGGAGCAGGTGAAACGCTGTCATCTGGAACCGGTTCATGCGCATCGGCAGTGGCAGCGATTGCGAGCGGAAGAGTCAGTTCGCCCGTGAACGTGATAGCCCCCGGAGGTTCGCAAACAGTTCGCTGGGAGAACACGATTTATTTGCGGGGTCCGGCAACCATCGTCAGCCGTGGCGAATTCTTCAATCCCGTGAGCCCATCGTGCATCTGAGGTTCAAGTTTCGTGTGGGGTCGCGATTCGTATCAGGGCGCTCTTTCACGCCTGCCACGAGCGCATGGGCGTAAATGCGTCTTTAGGCGGTGGATTTAAAATTCGAAGGACCCCGCAATTTTCAGGCAAGTCGAGTCCAGATGGCTTTCGTGTCGAAGAATCCGCGAACCAAACCGCCAGCGCTCCGGCCGGGCGACAAGATAGGAATCGTCGCGCCAGCTTCAAACGTGAAGCGTGAAATGCTGAAGGCGGGATGCGACGGCCTCCGCCGCGCTGGATATGAGCCTTTTTATTTTGAGTCGATTCTGGAGCGCGACCTGTACTTTGCCGGGTCCGCGGAGCGCAGGGCGCGGGAACTGGAAGAGATGTTTGCGCGAGATGATATCCGCGCGATTATTTGCGCGCGCGGAGGCTACGGATCAAACTACCTGCCACCGGTGCTCGATCTAAAGAAAATCGCCGCGCATCCAAAGATTTTTGTTGGCTACAGCGATCTGACGACCTTATTAATTACGTTTTCCGACTCTGCCAACTTGGTAACGTTTCACGGCCCCATGGTAGCCAAGGATTTCGCGGTTGCAGGTGGAGTCGACGCTCCTTCATGGGAAAATGCCGTAAGCGGCGCGGCAGAATGGGAGATCGATGAGAGTTCCGGCGCGAGGCCGCTGGTGAAGGGTGAAGCCGAAGGAATTCTCTATGGGGGATGTCTTTCGATCCTGGTCGCGGCGCTCGCGACGCCGTACGACATCCACACCGAGGGAACTGTTCTTTTCCTCGAAGACTTGGCTGCCAAGCCTTTCCAGGTCGATCGTATGCTGATGCAGTTGAAGCTGACGGGTAAACTAAAAGATGTGCGCGGTATCATCTTCGGAGAAATGCTCGATTGCCGCCAGAGTCAAACACAGGATTACACGCTGGAAGAGGTGGTGCTGCGGATCGTAGGTGATCTTGGAATTCCTGTGGCTTATGGCCTGCGCTCGGGCCACGTTTCGCGCGCGAATATTGTCTTGCCCTTTGGAGTAAGAGCGCGTCTGGAAGTCGGAGGCGATGTGAAGCTAAAGATCCTGGAGTCGGCAACAAGCCAATAACGAGAATCGTTAATGAGTAGGCCCAAACACATTCACCTGATCGGAATTTGCGGTACGGCAATGGCCTCGCTGGCTGGCATGTTGCAAGAGCGAGGGTATCGCGTTACCGGCTCGGATGCGGCTTCCTATCCGCCAATGTCGACGTTTCTTGAATCGCTAGGCATCGCTGTGGCCGAGCCCTTTGCTGAATCGAATCTGAATCCGCGTCCGGATTTGGTGGTCGTTGGAAATGCGCTATCTCGCGGAAATGTGGAACTGGAGCGTGTTCTCGATGAGCGCGTCCCATTCTGTTCAATGCCGCAGATTCTGCATGACGAGTTTCTGCTGGGGAAAGAAGTTCTGGTGGTTGCCGGAACTCACGGCAAAACAACGACAACGTCGATGCTGGCCTGGATCTTCGAAACCGCCGGCCTTCAACCATCGTTCCTGATTGGAGGCATTGCCGAGAATTTCGGCCGCAGCTTCGGCTTGGGCAGAGGAAAACACTTTATTCTGGAAGGTGACGAGTACGACACAGCGTTCTTTGATAAAGGCCCAAAGTTTTTGCACTATTTTCCCGATTCCCTGATTCTTACCTCGGTCGAATTCGATCACGCTGATATCTACAAAGATCTGGATGCAGTGGAGACGGCTTTCAAACGCCTCGTGAATCTCGTCCCGCGTCGCGGTCGAATTGTGGCGTTTGATTCCGGCGAGAGCGTCGACCGCTCTCTATTCAAGGCGTTTTGTCCGGTCGAATATTACGGAGCTTCTGAGCGCGCATATTGGAGAATCAGAAACCTGAGTTTGAACGAAGAGCGCACTTTCTGGTCCGTCGAGCACAACAAAAAAGCGTGGGCCGATTTTGAATTCCCGTTAGGCGGAGAATACAACGTCTGGAACGCCACGGCAGCCGCGTCGCTCGCCTCGCATTATCAAATTTCAAAAGAAGTGATCGCGAAGGCTCTCGAGACATTCCGCAGCGTAAAGCGGAGGCTGGAGGTCAAAGCGCAAGTCAACGGAATTACCATCATCGATGATTTTGCACATCATCCAACCGCCATCGAACAGACAATCAGGGCTTTGCGCTCGAGGTATCCGGAATCGCGCTTGTGGGTCGTTCTTGAGCCACGCTCCAACACCATGCGCCGCAACGTGCTGCAGGATGCGCTGGCTCGAAGCCTGGCGCTCGCCGATCAGGTTGTGATCGCGGCCATCTTCAAGTCGGAGGCGATTCCTGAAGCCGAACGCCTCGATCTGAATCGCGTGATCGCTGAAATCCGGAGACGAGGAAAGGCTGCTCGCATTCTCGCCGACGCCGACGCCATCGTGAACGAGATTGTTCCGGAACTGCGCGAGCGCGATGTGGTTGCGGTTCTCTCCAATGGCGGATTTGGCGACATTTATGAAAAACTTCCTCAACAACTGCTAGCGCTCGGAGTAACGAAGTAAGTGTTTCGCACCCTTCTCATGTTGGGGTTCTGGACGGTTTCGCTGCCCGTTGCTGCCCTTCTTGGGTTTCCCTGGACTTATCTGACCAAGGACATCAACTTTTTGTACAACACCTGCATGCATGCGATGTGGACTGGCGTTCGCCTTGCTGGCGTCAAGGTGCGAACGGTCGGGCTCGATAAACTTGATCCGGCTCGAACTTATATTTTCATGTCGAATCACATATCGAATCTCGATCCGCCAATCACGTTGCCGTTGATTCCGCGGCGCAGTTCGGTGATGGTGAAGAAAGAATTATTCAAGATTCCAATTCTGCGACAGATCATGCTGATCGGCTCCCTTGTACCGGTCGATCGCGGCAATCGTGACGCAGGCATCTCCGCGCTACGCGATGCCGTCAGGGCACTTGACCAGGGGTTGAACATGACCATTTACGTCGAAGGGAAGCGCTCGTTCGATGGCAAGCTGTTGCCCTTCAAAAAAGGTCCGTTCTATCTTGCCGAGGAGTGCAAAGTGGCTGTCGTTCCGATCACGATTTCCGGGACCGAAGCGGTGATGCCGAAAGCTCATTTCGGGATTCGTCCAGGGACGGTGACGGTGCAATTTCACGATCCTATTGAGCCCTCGGATTTTGGAGAGCGCGATTGCCTGATGGCCAGAGTGCGAGCAGTGATCAATAGCGGGCTGCCAACGGCGATGCAGGAATAGAGCTCGGCGCGATAGCAAACCGGAGGGTCCGCTCGACACTACCGGCTCCCGGGAGAATGCCCTATCGCTGAGAGTGTTGGACGTGCAGAGGCCTTCAACTCCGGAGCTCGTTCGCTTCCTGAAGTGGCTGCTCGGCTCGGGATCACAATTTATTGGCGTCAGGCTGCGATAGCTTTCTCACTGCTTTCGCTATCTCTGGGAGCTTGGTATAGGCGGCGCAGCACTTTAACCACAATTTGTGGTCGATGGCCGGTGCCCCGCTTACCATGGCTCCTTCGGGGACGTCGTGGGGGATACCGCTTTGGGCTATGGCTATGGCCCTGTCTCCGATTTTTACGTGGCCACTTACGCCTACTTGCCCGGCGAGGATTACGTTGTTGCCTACTTCGGTTGTGCCGGCCAAGCCTACTTGGGCGCAGAGCAATGTGTCATGGCCTACGGTGCAACTGTGACCTATGTGGACGAGGTTGTCGATTTTTGCGCCTTGTCCCACGCGGGTTTCGCCTATGCTGGCCCGGTCTATGCAGGCATTCGCCTGAATCTCGGTTTCGGGCTCTATGACTACGTTTCCAGACTGGACTATTTTGTGCCAGTGGGCGTGATCGTCTTTCGCAAAGCCGAAGCCGTCGGAGCCTATTATGGCTCCATTTTGCAGGAGGACGTTGTCGCCTAGGTGGCAGAACTCTCGAACTACGGCGTGGGCATGGGCGAAGAAATTGTGGCCTATCTTTGCTCCCCGGTAGACCACTACATGGGCGAGGAGGACGGCGTTGTTTCCTATAACGGCGTCCTGGTCGATCACTACGTAGGGAGCTATGTGGGCGTTTTTGCCCACGTTCGCTTTCGGATGGATTACGGCGGTGGGATGGATTCCGGGGGCGTAAGTGGGCGGCTGATAGAAAAGCTCTATGGCTTTCGCCCAAGCCAGGTAGGGGTTGTTGCTGCGCAGCATTCCTGTGGATAGGGCGGGGAAGTTCTCGGGTACGATCACGGCCGCGGCTTTCGTCGTCTTCGCGGCGACGTTGTACTTCGGATTGGAGATGAACGTCAGCTGGCCTGGGGCGGCTTGTTCTACGCCCGCTACCCCGGTGATTTCAGTGTCGGGGGATGCGTTTTCCAGGCGGGCATTCACGGCTTTGGATATGTCGAATAGTTTCATGGGTATCTCGGGGAATTGTAACGGAAGGCAGGCGGCGATCGCTTGTTCTGGAAGGCGGTTTGGATTCACGAACCGTTGGTAAAGAAAACTGCGACGCATTCATCCTAGGACTCGAATAGCGTCACTTGCCTGGTGTCGGGTAGGCCGCCTTTGCGGCGGCGGTTGGCTGCTCCTATTACCGCTAACACAGTTACTGAGGTTAATGCTTCTCTGGGCACGAAAACCCTTTGCGTGTTTGAGCGCAAATCGGGAGGGTTCATCAGGAATCCTTCGGCGGGATTCTGCGTCAGGTCGTTCGGAAGGATACCTTCGATCACCTCGCCGTCTTTGAATTTCAGGCGAACCCACAGACCTTCGGTTCGTGGTCTTGTCGTGAAGGTCTTGCGGGGAATCAGGTCGGTATCGGAAAACTCGCGGACGAAATAGACCGTCTTGATCTCTCGCAGGTCGATGGCTACGACGTTGCCGGAGGTATTGAGCAATTCGAGTTTGCCGTCGACCACGAAGTTGGCGGGGGCTACGAACCCGCTGATGGAGTCGCGGTCGTGTTTCCTCACGATTACTTTCTTGTGGGTCGAGGGCATGGGTTCGAAATGCGTTTACCTTTGTTCGTGCGAACTCATTCATTTCGCGGCGTGTTTGCCGAGGGGCTAAATTTCGCGGAAGAGAGTGTCCGCACCCCAGTTGAATTCTCGCACTTTCGGGGGGAATTCGGGCAGTTCGTGCCTTCACAGTAGCCAAACGGTAAACCTTGTGTTATTTTCTCTAGTTTGCTGGAATTGTTCGTTTGCTATGTAAGTCTAATGTCTAGAGAGAGTTAGATTCTGCCAGCAAGGCGCTCGCTGAGGTTCGAGCCGGGTCCCCTGTGGAAAACCTGTGAAAAATGCCGCGCGCGCGCCCATTTTTGGGACCGCCTGGCGACTAGGAAGGCATGGCCGATTACATATACACCTTGGAGACCCGGCTCTCGCCGGACCAACAGAAGGCAGTCGCTCTCGTCCTAGATGCCGCCAAAGCGGCGGGGATGAATCTTTATCTTACCGGCGGGGCGGTTCGAGACATCATTACCGGCTTCCCGATTCGTGATCTGGATTTTACGGTTCAGGGCAATGCGCTCAAACTGCAGAAAGATCTGGAGCGAGCGGGAGCGGTCATCGGTGACGCGGACAGCGAGACGCGAACGTTGCTGCTGACGCTGCCGGGCGGCGTTCGCGCCGAGATCGCCATGGCGCGATCCGAGCATTATGACAAGCAGGGCAAGCCTCCGCAGATAACCCCCGCCACCATTATTGAAGACCTTCGACGGCGCGATTTCACGGTCAATGCTATGGCCCTTTCGATGAATGAGGGTTCGCGCGGGCTGCTGATGGATCCGTTCAACGGCGCTGCTGATATCGAAGCGAAGGTCATTCGGGTGCTCCATAACTACGCATTTCTGGAGGATCCATCGCGCTTGATTCGCGCCACCCGTTTTACTACACGGTTCCACTGGCCGCTCGAAGAGCGGACCCAGGCGCGGTATGAATCGGCGAAGGAAAACGGATATATCGACTACATACGAAACTCAAGCATCGGATATGAGATCGAGCAGATTGCGTATGAGGACGATGCGCTGGGGGTGCTGAAGTCTTACGAAAAAGAAGACTGGTTGAAGGTTCTGAATCCGCATTGGAGCACGGCTAAAGTCGACACGAACGGCTTGGGCGCGTTGATGAAGACCCGGCAGCAGATGAACGAGCTTGGCTACACACCGGAGGTTGCACCGGCAGTGCTTCATTTTCTTACGGCGCGACTGGGGGATAAAGATATTGCGGATTTGCGCCGGGCGATTCCGCGCAAAGATCTGGTCGAGGCGTGGAAGGACCTGGATGCGAATGCCCACGGTCTGGCCAAGCGTTTGATGGGCAAGGAAGCCGCGACACCATCGCGGACCTGGCAGTTATTGTCGTCGGCGCGCCCGGAGATGATTCTGTTTCTTGCCATCACTGCGCGGCAGCAGGCGGTGGCACAGAAGATCAGGAATTTTTTCACCAAATGGCGGCAGGTGCAACAGAAGATTCCTCTCCCGGAGATGACGGAACTTCGCATCACGCCCGAGATGGCGGAATATCAGAAGATTGCGAATGATGTGTTCCTGCTCTTGCTGGACGGAAAGTTGCGTTCGCGCACAGAGACGCTGAAATTTCTGAAGCCGCTGGCGCCACCACCTCCGCCGCCACCACCTCCGCCGCCAGCGAAGCGGGGCAGAGGAGCGAAGGCGGCCGCCGTTGCGGCGGCTGCGGCTTCTGCTGCCACAGATGCCAAAACGGGCGGGAAGAAGAAGGGAAAAGCTGCAGCTGCCGTGGGTCCAGCGGCGATCCCGGTGCTGGTTCCAGTTCCGGCTAAACCGGCGAAGGTTACGAAATCGAATCCAGTAGAGAAATCTGCCGCTGCGGCAAAATCCGCTGCGCCTGCCAAGGGCAGCAATCCGGTCAAGCCTAAGCCCGCGAAAAAGCCAAGCAAGCCGGCCAAATCGTCAAAGCCCTCGGGGAAAGCGAAGACGAACGCAAGGACAAAAGGCAAGAAGAAAGGCAGATAACCCGGTGCGTCCGTGTCTAAACCAGGACTTGGTGTCTGAATTTTCGCTGGGCGGTCGTAATTTTACTCATCTGCAAACAGGATAAAAACGAGCTATAATGAGGCCATGCGGCGCGCATTGTGGATAGCGGCGTTTAGCCTGATCCTGATTTCAATGCCCCTGTTGGCGCAGCGCGGTGGGGGTGGCGGGCATGCCGCTGCGGGACACGGTTTTTCTGGACATTCCTCCGGGTCGATTCACGGCGGCTCCGTTCGTAGCGGAAGTTTTGCTCACAGCTCCGGGGTTCGTATTCGAACTGGGAACCCCTACTACGGTTATCGTGGCTTCTACGGTCGAGGCATCCATTATCCCTACCTGGGTTATTATCCGTACGGATATTACGACTGGTACGACGATTCGTCGGCTGGTACCCAGGATCAGGATGCCTATGCCAGCGCCCCGTATCCAGCTCCGTATCCTGAGGACAGCGGGTTACAGCGCGATGTCGAGGCCCTGAACGGGAAAATCGACCGGCTGCAAGCAGATGTCGAAGCGCGCAATCGGCCAAAACCGGAGGAGCAACAGACGACGGCTCTGGTCTTCCGCGACAACCATGTTGAAGAAGTGCGGAATTATGCTATCTCCGGTGGCACGCTCTGGGTGCTGAACGAGAAAGCTGCCAAGAAAATTCCACTCGCGCAACTCGATATTCCCGCAACCGTCAGGATGAATGACGATCGCGGTGTGGATTTTCAGGTGCCGGAGCCATCGCTGCAGATCATGATCACGCGCTAGGGTTGAACCGATCGATGGGGCCGCGATTTTTTAGTGGATCTCAGCGTATAACTGGACTGCACCACATTTCTGCGTTGCGCGATTTCCTCCAGCCATTAAGTTGAATCGGCCTCGGTTCGAGTGCCGAAGGGTTTGCAGGGGTGGGAGTGCGTATCGCTGTCTACAGTCCCAGGGGCTAAAGCCCTTTTACTGGCTCTGGGCGGCGTGGCTAAAGCCGTGCCCTACCCAATCCAACCGCCATAGCGGTAACAACCTTGAAACATGTGCGAAAACGTCAAGTGCTAATGGCTAACTGCCAGGGGCGTTCATGAACCAAAAGCAATTTGTCCACCTTCACCTGCACAGCGACTACTCCCTGCTGGACGGCGCTTGCGACGTCGAGAAACTGGTGGAGCGCGTCCACGAACTCGGCATGCCTGCAGTTGCCATGACCGACCATGGCAATATTTTTGGCGCAGTGCATTTCGTGAATGCCGCGCATAAGGTCGGCGTCAAACCCATCGTTGGATGCGAACTTTATATCTGCAAGAAAGACGACCACGTGATCGCGCGTACTCCTCCCGACGGTGATACGTACAACCATCTGCTGGTGCTTGCGGAAAATGAGGAAGGTTATCGCAACCTGGTGAAGATCACGTCAGAGGCTTCGCTGCACGGTTTTTATTACAAGCCGCGTGTGAGTAAGAAGTTTCTGGCCGAACATTCGAAGGGACTGATCGGGCTTTCCGGATGCCTTAAAGGCGAAGTCGCGGAGCGCTTGATGGAAGGGAACTACGACGCGGCGCGCTCGGCAGCGGGATTTTACCGCGATCTATTCGGCAAAGGAAATTTCTTCCTTGAGATTCAGGATCAGGGGCTCGAGATGGAGCACCGCATCCGCTCTGGCTTGTTCCAACTGGAAAAAGATCTCGCGCTGCCGATGGTGGCGACGAATGACAGTCATTATCTCTGCGAAGACGACGCGCATGCCCAGGATGTGATGTTGTGCATTCAGACAGGGAAGTCGATTCAGGACACCAACCGAATGAAGTTCGAGGGCTCGCAGTTCTTCGTCAAGGACGGCGAACAGATGCTGCGAGTCTTCGAGGACACTCCACAGGTGCTTTCGCGGACGCTCGAGATTGCGGAGCGCTGCAACCTGCGCCTGGAAAAGGTTCCGAGCCCGTTTCCGCATTTCGATGTTCCGGAGGGTTTCACTCTTGACAGCTATTTCGAACACGTTACGCGCCAGGGATTCGCGCGGCGCATGGAAAGTTTGCGCAGTGCGGCTTCAAGCGGCCGACTGAAACATTCGCTGGCCGAGTACGAACAACGACTGGCGCGCGAGATTGCCATCATCCAGCAGATGAAGTTCTCCGGTTATTTCCTGATCGTTTGGGATTTCATCCGCTACGCTCGCGAATGCAGGATCCCTGTGGGGCCCGGGCGTGGATCGGCAGCGGGAGCGGTGGTCGCGTATTCGCTTGGGATTACCGACATTGATCCGCTGCAGCATGAACTGCTGTTTGAGCGCTTTTTGAACCCGGAACGTATTTCGATGCCGGATATCGATATCGATTTCTGCATGAACCGGCGAGGGGAAGTCATCGACTATGTGACGCGTAAGTACGGACGCGAAAATGTGGCGCAAATTATCACCTTCGGAACGATGGCGGCGAAGGCGGCGATCAAGGACGTGGGGCGTGCGATGGATATGCCTTACAGCGACGTGGACCGCATCGCGAAGATGGTGCCGACCACGCTGAATATCAAGCTGGACGACGCGCTCAATGAATCTGCGGCTTTGCAGGAGGCATATCAGAAAGATCCGCAGGTACGGCAGTTGCTGGATACGGCGCGGAGGCTCGAGGGCCTGGTGCGGAATTCCGGCGTGCATGCCGCGGGGGTGGTGATTTCGCCGCGTCCGTTGATTGAACTGGTGCCGCTGCACAAGACCAAGAATGATGAAATCGTGACCGCCTTTGACATGGTGGCCATCGAAAAGATGGGCCTGCTGAAGATGGATTTTCTCGGGCTGACGACGCTTACCATTCTTGACGATACGCTGAAGTTGATTGCGCAAAAGGGAACGAATCTTAGTCTGGATGATATCCCGCTCGAAGATCATGAGACTTACGAAAAGGTCTTTCACAAGGGGTTGACGTCGGGAGTGTTTCAGTTTGAATCCTCGGGGATGAGGGATGTGCTGCGGCGCTATCAGCCGAACTCGATTGAAGATCTGACGGCGTTGAATGCTCTCTATCGCCCGGGACCGATCCAGGGCGGGATGATTGATGATTTTATAGAGCGCAAACATGGGCGGCGAAAAATTGAATACGAACTGCCGGAGCTGAAGGAAATTTTGCAGGAGACGCTCGGCGTCTTTGTTTACCAGGAACAGGTGATGCAGGCGGCAAACAAACTCGCGGGCTACTCGTTGGGACAAGCGGACTTGTTGCGGCGGGCGATGGGCAAGAAAAATGCCGAGGAGATGGCGAAGCAGCGCGAGGGCTTTGTGCAGGGGGCGACAAAGAACGGTTTCCCGCCGAAGAAGATTGAAAAGATTTTCGATCTGATGGCGCAGTTTGCGGGATACGGCTTCAATAAGTCGCACTCAGCGGCTTATGCGCTGCTGGCTTATCACACGGCTTACTTGAAGACGCATCATCCGCACGATTTTATGGCCGCGCTGCTTACCTCGGTTACCGGCAGCACGGATGATGTCGTCAAGTACATCAACGAATGTCGCGAGATGGGGATTGCGGTTGAGCCGCCGGATATTAATGTCAGCGACGCGAATTTTACCCCGCACGGCCAGGCGATTCGCTTTGGACTTGCGGCGGTAAAGAATGTTGGGGGCAATGCGATCGAGTCGATTGTCGCGGCACGCAAGAAGCTTGGGCGACATTTTAAGTCGTTCTATGAATTCTGCGAAGAAGTGGATTTGCGGCTTTTGAACAAACGGGTGCTGGAGTCGCTGATCAAGAGCGGGGCGATGGATTGTTTCGGGCGACGCGCGCAGCTCATGCAGGCTCTGGATACGGCGATCGAGCAGGCCCAGAAGGCGCAGCGGGACGCGGAGTCGGGACAGCACGGCTTGTTTGGGGTGTTTGCGGATGAGACGGCGCAACAAGCGAGCGATGCGCTTCCGAATACTCCTGATTGGGACGAACACACGCGTTTGGCAGCGGAGAAAGAGATTCTCGGATTTTTCATTACCGGGCATCCGATGGAGAAGTACAAGGAAAAGCTGGCCGATTTGAATGCACTTTCAACCGCAGATATTTGCGCGATGAAGAGATCTACCGGCAAGGATGAGAACATTACGACTGCGGGTTTGATTTCGGGACTGCGCGTGGCGAAATCCCGTCGAGGCGAGCTTTGGGCGCAGGCTTCGCTTGAAGACATGTCGGGCAAAGTGGAGCTGCTGGTCTTTCCTGAGGCCTACAGGAAGCTGGCGGAGAAGGTCAAACTTGAAGTGCCGGTTTTGATTGCTGGCGGCGTGCGGATTGAAGAAGGCGCTAATCCTAAGGTCACGGCCAACGAGATTATTGCGCTGGACGAAGCTCGAGTACCTTTGCCGAGGGCGTTACGCATAAGGGTGCCGCTCGGAAGCGCAACCGATCATACCGTCGATGAGCTGCATGCGCTTTGCAACGAACACAGGGGCGAGGCCCGGGTGCTCTTCGATGTAGAGCGGGAAGGCGATTTCATGGTGGTGATGGAAGCCGAAGGCTATAATGTGATGCCGGACCGCAGGTTCCTGGGCCGTGTCGAACAGTTGTGCGGGCGCGGTAGTGTTCGGGTGATCAGCTAGTTGCAGGAGTTTGCGGGTTCGACCATGAGACGAGCGAAAATAAAGCGGGCGCAAAGGTCGGGTCCGGGCGGGGAC
>Ga0302180_10002957_pt1 | contig 13044 bp, 8 predicted proteins | sample I_Palsa_E3_2_FD_200575 | JGI IMG/M metagenome (GOLD analysis project Ga0302180, IMG submission 200575) | Peat permafrost microbial communities from Stordalen Mire near Abisko, Sweden - I_Palsa_E3_2 | ecosystem: Environmental > Terrestrial > Soil > Palsa > Peat permafrost | place: Sweden: Abisko... | reverse complement strand
CATGCCTGCAATCTCCTGCTTCTTATCTGATTTTGGATTTCGTTTAAACATCACGAGGATAGTGTAAGCACTGTTAAGTTCGTTTCAGAATACAAACCAGCTGCGAATATTACTCTTCTTTAAAGGAGCGCCGGTGTTGACATCGATCGAGGGACGCTCGGTCATTGCGACCGGGGCCGCACAGGCATCGGCAAGGGCATCGCGCGTGTGTTTGCTGCTAATGGAGCGCGGGTACTTATCGCCGCCAGGGATCCTGGCCAAGCCAAACCGGCAGCCGCTCAGATTCGCGCCGAGGAGAATAAGATTCTCGGGCATGCGAGTCATCTCGCCGAACCTGTTGAATTGCCGCGATGCCGATGAATGCAGTCTCTTGATCAGCAGCGTGGCGAAGTTCTCAGACTTCTTCTCCAACTCCTGAAAGAGCTCGGTAGCCCGATCAAAATCACGTGGCTAGTGCAGCAAACGCTCATTTCGTTTCATGGTATTCAGAGAGGCTGTTAACAAGCTGCAGAACTAGAGCTGAGCGTATTCCTTCTTGGCCTCAGCAATCACCGGCAAATCGGAGTCGGCATTCTTCCACTCGGTGAAGAAGACATCGTAGGCCTTTTTTGCCTCTGCCTTATTGCCCGCCATAACGTAGGCGCGGCCCAGCCCGAGAAACGACAAGGCATACGGGCTGCCGGTGTTGTACGCAAGCCCTTTCCGGCGCGTCGCATCCTCGAATGACGCGATCGCATTGCGCGGGTCTTTCAGCTGCAGATAAGCGAGACCTCTCAGATACGGCGCAAAGGAAACATTATCGTGGGTTCGCACCCGCTCCAGCAGAGCCAAAGCACGCTGCGCGTCACCGGCCTTCAGCGCCAGCCAGCCGCGGGCCTGCGGCACGTATAGCCCCTGAACCAGGGTGTCTTCTGGATAATGCTTTTCGAGGTCCGAGAGCATCTGGTTTGCGTGCTTCTCCTGATTGCAAAGAGCCAGTGTCATGGCGGCGTAGATGAGAGTGACCTTGCCCTTATCCAATTTCAAAGCGTTCTTGACGGTTTCGTCAGGATCGGAGCATCGGTCGATCATCCATCCTGCGTAGGCGGCGGTGAGCAGCGCGCCGGCCTGGGCGTCCTCCTCCTTTGCGCTCGCCGCTTGCTCTGCCGCGCGCAAAAGGGTCGTCCGCGCGAGCTGAAATTGGCCGAGCTGGGGAAGGAAACCTCCCCACCAGGCAACGATGAAGACCTGGTCCGGTCGTCCGGCTGTGTCGGCCAGGATTTTATGCACGCTGTCCCAGTCAGAGTGGGCGGCATAATACCCGGCTTCAATCCCGAACAGAGATGTCCCGTTGAGGCCCAGACGCTGGGCTTCCGAAATATACTTCTCCGCCGGCAGGCCCAGCTGGGTTGCTCCCCCGACCTCGTTTTCCAGCGCGATGGCATTTTCCGGTTGCAGCGCCAGGGCCCCCAGATTGGCAGCTTCGCTCTTCTCCAGTTCACCGATGGCGGCGTAGGAAACACCAAGGTTGATGAAGTTGGAGGCGTCGAGCGGATATTCCTGGGTGGCGACCTGCAGCGTCTCGATGCTCTTATTTTGATCGCCCACGACCGTGGAATAGTAATGGCCGGCGATGTAGAGTTTCTCTCGCTCGCTGACACTGTCGCTGAGCTGGTAGGCGCGGGTGAAGTTTTGCGCCGCCTCGGTAATCGCGCCCGTGTTCAGTTTGAGCACGCCGAGACGGGCCCACGCCATCGCAAGCTTGGGGTCAAGCTCCAGGGCGCGTTTGTAATGGTCATACGCTTCTGGAATATCGTTGCCCTTTTGATGCGCCTCATCGCCCAAAGCATAGGCGCGGAAAGCTTCGAGCGAAGGCGTGGTGGCTTGACCAAAAGGCGCATTGAGGCGCTGGATACTGGAAAGACTTTCCCCGAGTTTGCCACGCATCGTGGCCGTAACCTGGTTCAGTGCTTCGAGCACGTGCTCCTTGTCAGGCGCGGTCGCTTCTGCGCTGGCAATGTCGTCGCCGTTCGCTGTGTTTTGCGCGTCCAGCGTGAGAACGAAGGCTTTGCCGAGGGGGGCGATGCTCCCGGTGAGGATTGCCTTGACCCCTTCCCGTTCGCCGATTTCCCGGGCAATCTGTGGGGTGATGGTCTCGTCCTGCTTGCGGCCGAGGAACTGAAGACTCTGGCGAAGGTGCTGCTGGCTGATGATGTCGAGCACCGGAGACTGGGCAAGCTGTACCCGAAGCGCCTGGTTCAGAGTGGTGTCAAAAACCGCATCTCCGGTCTTGTTGATGAAGTCGGCGACGATGATGCTGTCCTTTGAGGTTGCCGGCTTGGCCGTCGACGCCTCGCCAGGCGCCACCCCCGTGCTGGGTCCAGGGCCAGGCTTGGTGCCCAGGTCGTTGCGAAACAGAAATGCTGCGCTTGCACCAGCCACCAACACCAGGGCCCCAATGACGATCAAGCGATTGCGGGGCCGGCGCCGGTCTGACTCCGGCAGCGGAGGTACGGCCGAAGCGGGCGGAATGGGAACAGCGGTAGCAGCGCTCGCAGTGCCGTTGGAAGACGAAGACGAGCCCGAAATAGCTTCCAGGTCTGCCAGCAATTCTTCGGCGCCGCGGTAACGCTGGTCGCGCTCTTTGGCCAGCAGCTTGCCGATCACCGGATCCAGAGCCTTGGGCATGACCGGATTGAGGCTGCTCACCGGCGGCGGGTCCTTCATCAGCAGGGCGGCAAAGACCTCGGCCGTGCTGCGCCCGCCAAACGGAGCCTGCCCGGTGGCCATCTCAAACAGCACGCTGCCCAGGCTGAAGAGGTCGGTGCGCGCGTCGAGCGGGTCGCCCTTGGCTTGCTCCGGGGACATGTAAGCCGCGGTGCCGACCGTGGAGCCGGGAGTGGTCAGATCCATTGTCCCAGTGGCGCCGGCGGTCTCGCTCCGCGTATCGAAGTAGCGCGAGTCCGGAGAAGCTTCGACTCCCTGCTTCTTGGCTAATCCAAAATCGAGGATCTTGAGCTGCTTGCGGTCCCGGCCGCTCTCCACCACGAAGAGATTGGCCGGCTTGATGTCGCGATGCACGATTCCCCGGGCGTGCGCCGCTGCCAGAGCACTCGCGGCCTGCTGCCCCAGGGTAAGTACCTCGGCTGGTGACAGCTTTTGATGGGTGAGATACTGCTTCAGCGTTTCCCCGCGCAGCAGTTCCATCACCAGGTAGGGTTGCCCATCCTGCTCGCCCACATCGTGAATGGCGCAAATATTGGGGTGATTTAAAGTGGCGGCTGCACGGGCCTCGCGCAGGAAGCGCTCATGGGACAAGTGGACCCGAGAGTGGGGAGTACCAGCGGGCGACGGACTGCCGCCACCAGCCTCTGCCGCCAAAAAACTGTCGGAGATCAACTTCAGCGCAACTTCGCGTTCCAGTCGAGTATCAAGGGCGCGATAAACATCACCCATACCACCGGCGCCGATCTTTTCTATGACTCGATAGGGCCCAAAGACAGTTCCAGTAGTGATCATGGTCGTCCGGCGCGTTTGGATTCACTTCTCTAGCAGGATACGGAAAAACTCTGTTTTGTATCCGGGCACGAGATGTGTGAGAACCGCAGGTCCCTCCACTACGCTTCGCTCCGGTCGGGATGACCATTCTATCGCCGGGGTCAAGTATTTCTCGGCTGTTGCTCGTGCGGCCATAACAGAATTGTCATCCCGACCGGAGCGCACCCGGATTTCCTACTTCGCGGCACTTGCCACGGATGCGGTTTCCCGTAAAGGAAACCGCATGAAGATGATCAAAGCCACGGCTCTCGACAGGAAATCCGGGGGAGCGCAGTGGAGGGACCTGCGGTTCTTATCCCGGTTCTCACACGCTGAACGTGTGAAACCTGAGTGTACACGCGACAAAGGCTACAAGTACCAGGGGATATTCACTACGACAATGCGCTGATTTCCCTTGAGCAACAGCAGAATCTTGAGTAACTGGACACGTTGGTTGTGTAGCAGGTTCTCCCACCAGTGCTTCACCACCAGCTCCGGTAACAGGACCGCGACCTTCCGTCCCGGATTCTCGGACTCCAGGCGCAAGATGTAATCCATGAGAGGCGAAATGATGAAGCGGAAGCTCGAAGGGATGGTCACCAGCTCCGGGTCCTTTAGGCCTGCTTCCCGGATGGGGGCGATAATCTTTTCGTCCCAATCCTCGTCAATTCCGTGCGGTTCATCCGAGGAGTGGACATGGACGACCTTGATTTCCTTGGAAAGCAGCAGGCCGAATCGCAGAGCCTTTTCTGAGATCCGGTTCCAGCCTGCCATAGGAATAACTACCAGGGGCTGCTCCAGGTTGGTTACCCTCATCGGCTGCGTGTCTTTGATCTCCCCTTGCACCCGCTTGTAGTGCTTCTTTACGGAATACATAAGCAAGATCAGGGTTGGGATGAGCAGCGCCGTGACCCAGGCTCCCGCTCTGAACTTCGAGGCCAGCACGACCATGGTTGTAATCCCTGTCGCCACTGCGCCCGTGCCATTCACCAGCATGTGCCATACCCGGCCCTTGTGCTCGCCCTCCTGCTTCTTCCAGTGCATGACCATGCCCGCCTGGGAGAGGGTGAAGGCGAGAAAGGCGCCGATGGCATAAAGCGGAATCAGGCGGTCGGTGACGCCCTTGAACAGGATCAGAATCACGGCGGTCAGGCCGGTGAGGGCGTAAATGCCGTGCGAAAACAGCAGCCGCCGTCCTCTCAGGATAAAGACGTGCGGCAAATAATCGTGCACCGCGATCGCCCGGGTCAGGCGGGGGAAATCCGCAAATGCAGTGTTGGCGCTCAGTGCCAGGGCCAGCAACACACTCCCCATGGTCAGAAAATAAAACCACCCCCGGCCGAACACAGCGGTCACCAGCAGACTCAGCAAACTTTGATAGCCTGACGCGTCCGGGTCCATCGCCATAATTTGATAATGCTTGGTCAGCCAAGCCGTTCCATACAACAGCACGATCAGTATGCCGATGATGATGGTGAGCGCATACTGTGCGTTCTTCGCTCGAGGCTCCCGGAAGGCCATCACCCCGTTTGAAACCGCCTCCACACCCGTCATCGCGGCGCACCCGCTGGAGAACGCCTTCATCAACATCCAGATGCCTAAATACGCTACTGTTTGTGGAATTGGCTGGGGCAATGGGTCCACGGGAAGCGGGTGGCCGCCGGCCGCGAATGTCTTGTACGCACCGACCGCAATTGTCAGCAGCAAGGTGCCAATAAACAGAAACGTGGGGAAAATAAACGCCGTGCCCGTGTCCTTGACCCCGCGCAGATTTACGACCGCCAGGATGGCCAGGATAAACAGGCACAGAGCCAGCGTGTGGGGTTGAAACTTGGGCAACGCAGAGGTCATCGCGGTCACGCCGGCCGAAATTCCTACCGCCGCGGTGAGGATGTAATCGATCATCAGCGCCGCCGCGGCCAGCAGCCCGGCTCGTTCGCCCAGGTTCTCGCTCGCCACCGTGTAGCTGCCGCCGCCGCTGGGATAAGCAGCGATAGTCTGCCGGTAGCTAAAAAAGACGATCGCCAGCAGGATCAAAATAGCGGTGATGATGGGGAGAAGGTACTGCGTGCCGACAATGCCTAAAGGGATCAGCAGGGCGAGCGCGGCTTCGGGGCCGTACGCCGCGCTGGTGAGCGCATCCAACCCGAAAATGGGGATGCCGGCTCCTACGCCAATCTGTTCGGCGCGCTCTTCACTCGTCGCCAGCGGTTTGCCGAAAAGCCTGTCCTGAATCGCCATTCCGATGTTGATAGTACACCTGTCAAGTCTTATTTCCGGGCGCTTTGTCTGTGAGGTTCTTGTAACAATTTAGGAGCCCTTCGTGAGCATCCCTCGGCCGAACCGCATGGGCGCGATAAACATTGAAGAAAAAATAGGTATGCGTGGCGCCCCGGCTTTCGGCCGCTATGTTGGCATTGACTACTCCGGTGCCCAGACCGCGGAGACAAGCCTTCCGGGGCTGCGTATGTATATCGCGGATCGAACCTCGCCGCCCAGCGAGATCCAGCCACCGGTCAGCCCACGGAAGTACTGGACCCGTCGTGGACTTGCACACAGGCTGGCAGAGCTTCTCGCTGAAGATATTCCCACGCTGGTCGGGATCGATCACGCATTTTCCTTTCCCCTCCGCTACTTTGAACAACATGATCTTCCGCTCGACTGGACAGCGTTCCTTGAAGACTTCCAGCGTCACTGGCCTACTGATGAAGAGCATCTTTACGTGGAGAGCGTCCGCGACGGTTCATATGGTCATGGAGCTGCGCGCTGGGGTAAATCCACCTGGCGGCGGTTAACCGAGGTACGCGCCGGGCGCGCCAAGTCGGTTTTTCATTTTGACGTGCACGGCTCAGTGGCCAAATCAACTCATAGCGGATTGCCATGGCTGCGCTATCTCCGCTCCCACCTTGGCCCTCGCCTCCACTTCTGGCCCTTCGATGGCCGGCAGATCCCGGCCGGCCGGTCGGCGATGGCGGAAGTCTATCCCGCCTTGTGGAGCAAAAGGTTCCCACGCGAGGCCCGCGACCAACACCAGCACGACGCCTACTCCATCGCGCGTTGGCTGCGCGATGCGGACCTGAACGGATCCCTCCCCGCCTTTACCAATCTTCAATTAGAGGAGGAGACGCGCAAGATCGCCGAGATCGAGGGATGGATTCTCGGTGTTGTTTGACCGCACCCTGGGACGAGCCGTCGCTGAAGCGTCAGGAGTAGACTGGAACCACACTATGGCCACCGCGACGCGTGTTCCTGTTGAGGTCTACCTTCGCTCCACCTACGAGCCCGATGCGGAATATGTGGACGGAGAAATTGAGGAACGGCCCGTGGGAGAGAACGACCACTCTGCCTGGCAAAATGCCGTCGGACTATGGTTTAACCTGCATGCGCAAGAGTGGCGCATCCGTGTTAGGCCGGAGCTGCGTATTCAGGTCGCTCCGACACGCTTCCGTGTTCCTGATGTGACGGTACTTGACCGGGCTCAGCCAAGCGAGCAAATCATTACCCAGCCACCTCTTGCAGTTTTCGAGATTCTCTCACCGGAGGACAGAATGCAGCGCCTCCTGCGCAAGTTGGAAGATTACAGCGTCATGGGGATCCCTGAAATCTGGGTCATCGACCCGCAGGACGCCACCTACTACCGATATAAGGAACGCCAGCTCATGCGTAGCGACTCCTTCTCCTACGACGCCAGGGGCATCGTGTTTCCCATGAACCAGATCAAGAACCACCTCGACTTGTAACCCTCCACTACGCACATTCAGAGTGTTCTTGTAACCCACTCTTCCACCCACAAAACTCTGTCCGGGTGCCCTACGTTCGCACCAGCGTTGCCCGGATTTCCTACTTCGCGGCACTAACCACGACCACGCATGCGGCTTTCTCTCGAAGAAAGCCGCACGAAGTTGCTCAACGCCACCAACCTCGACGGGAAATCCGGGATACGTGGGTCAATAAAGATAGGCGAAGCCTATCAAAGGTCTGTCTTTTCGTTTTCTAGCCACCAGCCGTGCCGTTACCGTGCGCGAATGAACGTCTCCGGCGTGCCGTCTTCAGGATTCACAAAGATAATGTCTTTCGGGTCGCGTCTCGGCGTATCAATCGCAAGAAAGACCACCGGCCCCTCGATCAGCTTGGGCAGGGCATGAACAACACGGCGCTTGAAGAAAAGTAAATCGCCAGGGCCAAACTCTGCGCCGTTCGAGGAATCTCCCATCCAAAACGTTCCTCTTCCCGACAGAACATAAAGGTACTCGTCAGAACCAGCGTGGTAATGCGCTGGGGTTTCCCGGTACACCCGAAACACGCGCGAGCTCGCGGCTTCCTCATCCGTCAGGTACGTATCAAGCAACAGTGTGTCTGCGGTCTCCGGAAAGGTCCGGGCAACTTGATTTAGATCGAAACGCCGGTAACTATGTTCCTCTGCCATGAAGTCTCTCCGCCACTGCGCCCATGATAATGGTACTTGCGGTTCTCCCGATCGTGAGACCGGCTGGGATATGCTGTAAGCGAATTGCAAGCGGATAACAAAATGGCGAAACAAGTGAGGAAGAAAACGAAGCCGCCGGCGGCAGAGACGCCCGCCAAAATGGACATCCGCTCCGTAGCCCGGTTGGCCAATGTATCCATCGCGACCGTATCGCGGACGATCAACCGCGTATCGACAGTGAACCCCAAGACCGCCAAACGAGTTTGGGAAGTCATCGAGAAGCTCAACTATTTCCCCAATACCCAGGCGCGTTCGCTGGTCTCAGGGCGCAGTCGCCTGTTGGGGCTGATTGTTTCCGAGATCACCAACCCTTTCTTCCCGGAACTGATACAGGGCTTTGAAGACATTGCCGTGGAGCATGGCTACGAAATTCTCATCAGCTCGACCAACTACGATCCCCGGCGCATGTCGTTGTGCATACGCCGCATGCTGGAGCGCCGTGCGGAGGGCGTAGCCGTGATGACCTTCGGCGTTGAGAAACCGCTGCTGGAGCAGTTCGCCGAGCGCAACATACCGCTGGTATTCGTCGACGAGGGTCCAGACAGGCCGGGCATCAGCCTGCTAAGGGTGGATTACCACCACGGCATCCGGCAGGGGGTACAGCACCTGGCCGCGCTTGGGCACCGCGATATTGCGTTTATCAGCGGACGTAAGGGCCTGCACTCCGCGCAGTCGCGTCTGGCAGCCTTTTCAAGGTCGCTTGAGGAGTGCGGCATCGACGCCGACCCGGAGTGGATTGTGGAGGGGGATCACACCATGGAGGGTGGCATCGAAGCCATGGATCGCCTGCTGAAAGCCCGGCAAAGACCCACTGCGGTGATGTGCTCCAACGATATGACCGCGATTGGCGTGCTCCACACGCTTTACCGCGCGGGATTGAGGGTGCCCGATGACCTGTCGGTGATCGGCTTCGACGACATCCACATAGCGCAGGTCACCATTCCGCCGCTCACCACTATACAAATGTCGTGTTTTGAGTTGGCCCGAGCCGCGGTGACCGCGTTGCGCGCGCACGTGGAAGATGGTGGGGAGCCAAAACGTAACTATCAGATACCCACTCACCTGGTGGTCCGCGAATCCACCGGCTATCCCAGGGGAACGATGCTCCACCTCGGCGGGCGCGGAGGGAAGGCCAAGGGGACCCCGGTGGTGGCGGCCATCGAAGCCCGAACGAGCGAAGAGTCCTAAGCCCAGCAACCCTGATAATTCAATAGCTTGCGGGATCCGGCGGAAACGTTTGCAGCATGCTGAAAACGGGGCCGGTGAATCAACGTGCCGCTGCCGCGTCCGCTCCTGCCGCCGGCTCGCCTTCAAATGTTCAAATGCAGATATTCTTGAAATGGCTTGTTGACAGCCTTTCATCCGGTGGGATATACACGAGGCGGGAAAATTTACCCCGGTCAGTGGCGCTTGTGCGAAATTACTGTGCGACCATCGGCAATAGATAAAAACCAGGGATACGGTCAAAAGCTGGAGGAAAGCGCCAGCAGTTTATTTGTCCAATCCAAGAAAACGTTTTCTGGGAGATCAACCCGCAACGATCGTAAGCTGCGGCCAGGAAATTCCAAGCAGTAAATGCACGATTTTTAGGAGGACTACGATGCGTCGTTTTCAATTCTTGCTGGCTGCCGCATTCACTGCGGTAGTCCTGCTCACGCCCCTTGCCTGGGCTCAGGAAAACGCAACCATTACGGGAACTGTCTCCGATCCTACGGGCGCAGTGGTTCCCAACACCGCCATCACGCTCACCAATGTCGCCACCGGCCAGGAGCGGTCGGGTACCTCAAACAGCAACGGCATCTACGCCTTTACCAATGTGGGCGTAGGCCGCTTCAACCTCGAGGCCAGCGCGCCCGGATTTGAAAAATTCAGCACTACCAACATTTCCGTGAGCACGGATCAAACTCTTAAAGAGGATGTCACCCTCACGGTCGGCAACGCAGCCCAAACGGTCACCGTGCAGGCGAACGCGCTCCAGGTGCAGTCGGAGACCAGCGAACTCAGCACCCTGATCACCGGTCAGCAAGTCACTCAGTTGGCTACGAATGGCCGCAATGTAACCGCGCTTGCTGCCCTGGGCCTTGGTGTCTCCAACACCTTGCCCGCATTCAGCGGCGTGGCGGGACTGACCTCCGCCAATGGAATCAGTTTCAACGGCACTCGCAGCACGCACAACCTTTACATGCTGGACGGAGGAGAATTGAACGATCGCGGCTGCGGTGGCTGCTTTAGCTCCCTGCCTTCGATCGATGCTCTGGCTGAGTTCCAGACACTCGACAGCAACTACTCGCCCGATTACGGAATAGGCTCCGGTGGAACCATTCTCATGGTGATCAAGTCCGGAACCCATGATTTTCACGGGTCGCTCTACTACTTCAACCGCAACGAAGATTATGACGCCAACAACTATTTCACCAAGTTGGCGGGCCAGCCGCGGCCCGAGTTCCGGTTGAACGAGCCCGGCGGAAACATCGGTGGACCGCTCTTTATTCCTCACATCTACAACAACTCTCGCAAGAGAACCTTCTTCTTTGTGAATGAAGAGTGGCGCAGGTTGATCCAGGGTAGCTCGCCAACCACGGTGAATACCATCCAGGCCAATAACTTCCCGACATTGGGAGCATCCTTGGCGTACAACGTGCCCACAGGCAATTCCGCCCCAATTGTTCCTAACACCACGGATCCAAACAAACTCCTGATCTACAAGGGCGATGGTCTGACCCCTGGTCTACCCTTCCCGGGCAACATAATTCCCGCGAACTTGATCGATCAGAACGCAGTCCTTCAACTGAATGCGGGCACTTTCCCGCACCCGAACCTCGGCACCAACCAATACATCTCGTCCATCCCTCAGCCGACCAACGTTCGCGAAGACGTGGTTCGCATTGATCACGCCATCAACAGCAAACTTCAACTGATGGGCCACTTGCTCCATGAGCCTGTCACCGTGAATTTCTTCCCTCCGCTATGGAGTGACAGCACGTATCCGACCGTAGGCACGGCCATGCAAAATCCCGCGTGGTCCTCAGTCATCAAGCTGACCCAGACCATCTCTCCCAACTTGCTGAACGAAACTGCTGTGCTTTACAGCGGCAACAAGATCACCCTCACGCCGGTTCAGGGTCCCGGAGGAACGTTTGTTCAGCCCAGCGGATGGACGGCTACCAGCTTCTTTCCTGTGGCCAACAATGTAGGCAGCCGCCTGCCGGAGATTGACCTACAGGGAACTCCGCTGAACACCAACTGGAGCTCGAGCTACTACCCCTGGAAGAACGGCTACGAAGGATTCGAGTATAGAGACGATCTGTCCTGGACGAGAGGACTGCACCAGTTCAAAGTCGGGTTCAGCTGGCTGCACGACTACAAAAACCAGCAACTGCAATACAACACCCAGGGAACTGCAATTTTTAATTCCAGCTCTTTCTCCAAGGACTCTTATGTGAACTTCCTGCTCGGCGACGCCAACACCTTCGAGCAGCTCAACTATCTTTACGGCAAGCACTGGGTCAATAACAATTACGGTTTCTATGTGCTCGACAACTGGCACGTCCAACCGAGGTTGACACTGAATCTGGGTATCCGCTTCGACGGGCTGCCGCATGCCTTTGAGCGTTATAACCAGTTTGCCAACTTCGTTCAGGCTGACTATAACTACGGGCTTGGCAATCCGGTCACTGCGGCGGGTACACTCGATCCTGCTCAGCTCACCAATTTCAAAGGCACGCCCTTCTATTTGAACGGCATCCAGTTAGCGGGCGTAAACGGGTTCCCGCGCGGCAACGTGCAGAACAAGTACAACACCTGGCAGCCAAGAATCGGCTTCGCCTACGATGCCACCGGGGATGGAAAGACTGTGGTCCGCGGAGGCTTCGGCATGTTCTTCGAGCGTGTTCAGGGGAACGATGTATACAACGCCGCGCTCAATCCGCCGTTTGCTTACATACCGACCGCAACCAACGTCTACTTCTCCAACCCGAACACCAGTGCGCTGACGGGCGCGACCACGGCTCAAACCTTTCCTTCTGCGCTGACGAATCTGGAATACAAGTACACGCCTCCAGGTACTGCAACTTTCAGCTTTGGCGTGCAACGGCAGCTTGCCCCGTCAATCGTGGGGGTGGTGCAGTATGCAGGCTCTATAGGTTGGGATCAGAACGATGACCGGAACATTAACACGTTGCCTTTAACGGATCCAAACAATCCGGCAAATCCTTACGACCTTCGGGAGGGGGTTTCCAACGGTAGTTTGAACGCGAATATATACCGAATCCAACCCGGCTTTGCCGGCATTACGCAGGAAGAGAACGAGACGAATTTCACATACAACTCGCTGCAAATAGGTCTGCGTATGGAGAACCGGCATGGGCTTACCACCCAGGTGGCCTACACCTACTCCCATGAGATCGACGAGGTAACGAATGATCTCAATGGCCTCTCCAATCCGTTTAACCCGGCATATGATCGGGGCTCTGGAGGCTTTGACCGGCGTCATATCCTCAACATCAACTACATCTACAACATTCCAGGTTTCGATCACAGCACTAACTTGTTGGCTCGGACTGCCCTGGGAGGCTGGCAGTTTTCTGGCGTCACCGTAGCACAGTCGGGAACGCCGGCGCCCATAACCTACACCGGCGCTGTGGATACCCTTGGCTTGGGCGGCGGCACGACCAATCGTCCCGATCTGGTCGCTCCCGTATCCTACCCAAAGAAGCGGCTTGCATGGTTTAGCACCAGCTCTTTTGCAAACCCGACCCCGCCCTGGCTAGGCGGTCCAAACTCGGGCTTCGGCAATGCGGCCAAAGACGTGGTCGTGCAGCCGGGACTCTTCAACTTCAATTGGTCTCTGTTCAAAAACATCCCATTCAAAGCGGAGGGCCCAAGCCTGGAACTACGCTTCGAGTTCTTTAATGTTTTCAATCACACGGAATTTAACAATATCGATCAAAGCTCCGGGGACGGGAACTTCGGACAGGTCACCACCGCCTACGATCCGCGCACCATTCAACTGGGAGCGAAGTTCCACTTTTAGGGAATTCGTG
>Ga0302180_10002955_pt1 | contig 13046 bp, 8 predicted proteins | sample I_Palsa_E3_2_FD_200575 | JGI IMG/M metagenome (GOLD analysis project Ga0302180, IMG submission 200575) | Peat permafrost microbial communities from Stordalen Mire near Abisko, Sweden - I_Palsa_E3_2 | ecosystem: Environmental > Terrestrial > Soil > Palsa > Peat permafrost | place: Sweden: Abisko... | reverse complement strand
GTACAATTCCGGTTCGTCGCGGACCAAGGCCATGACAGATGTCCAGCCCTGGCAAGACTCGATCAGAAGGCCGTCGAGGACTGCTGCCATCAACTGCCCGCACTCACCGCGCAGGATGATCCGATATAGGCGAGGGCGCCCGAACGCGTTCATCGTCAGCCTCCTCTGGTCAGCAGGGCGTGTCACGTGCAACCGTCTGCACTTCCCTCGGCCGACAGTGTTACACCGTTTATACGTGGAAATGGGGGAGAAGTTCTCACCTGCGGCCGCCGGTTCACGTGGGCGCCCGCAAACGATTGTCGTGACGGATCACATGGTCCCATTTGCGTGCCCGCTCCGCCGGGTTTCATCCGAACCGGATGAGGGCGTCCCGGACCAGCGCCAGGCACCCTGGGATAGACGCAGCCTGACCGGGTTGAGCCAAGCGAGCCGGCCGGAGACGTAAGCGCCATTCTGCAGCTTCCCGGAGGTGCCCTTGTCTGGTATCGGTAGTACATCGAGATCGGCCGTCAGCTCTGCCGCGAGCACGGAGTCCGGGCTCGATTCGCAGCTGGACACCTTCCGCCAGGTACGCAGGAGCCTCGAAACGTCAATCCTTCCGCTCGCGACCTCGGTTGACGGGCGCAGGTTCTCTTTTCAGGCCTCGCTCCACGGCCTGGAACTGCAGGTGGGCAGCTATGTCGTGCTGGAAAGTGACGGCACCCGGCGTCTCGGGCAGGTCCTTACCGTGGAACTCGGTCGGCAGCCGGTTACGGAACTGACGCTGCCGGGCCAGGCGGCGGGCACTCCGGAGGCCCGGACAGAAGTCCAGATCCGGTACGCGTACGGCGAGGGCGCCGTCCTGGAAGGCGACTGGGCTCCGTTCCATGATGTGCTGGTTCGTGTCGCCGCGGGGGCGGAGGTACGGGCGTGGCTGGAGCGCAGCGAGCGTGGCTACGCGAAGCTGCAGCTGGGCGAGTTGGCCTTGGTCCCCGACGTGCCCTGCACGGCAGACGCCAGCGGTTTCAACCGACACACATTTCTGTGCGGTCAGTCGGGATCAGGAAAGACCTATTCGCTCGGGGTGATACTTGAGCAACTGCTGATCGAGACGGACCTGCGCATGGTGGTGCTCGATCCGAACTCAGACTTCGTGCGCCTGGGGCAGATCCGCACCGGCGCTGACCCCGCACTGGCCGAACGTTACCAGGAGGCGGCACGCGGAGTCGCCGTCTACTCCGCAGATGCCCCGGGGGGCCGAAGGCTGCGGCTGCACGCGGCCGAGATCGATCCGGCGATGCAGGCTGCCCTGCTCCGCCTGGACCCGGTTAATGACCGCGAGGAGTACGCGGCGCTGGCCGACTTGCTCGCCAGCGACAAGCCGCCCACACTCCAGGCCCTGACCCAAAGCGACGATCCCGAGGGGCGTCGTCTTGGCCTGCGCCTCCGTAGCCTGGGCGTCGACCGCTTTTCGGTCTGGGCGCCCGGCGAGTCGGGCTCGGTCCTGGACGCGGTGAAAGATCAGGGGACTCGCTGTGTCGTCGTTGACCTGGGCTCGCTGCCAACACGCGAGGAGCAAGCACTCATCGCCGGAGCGGTGCTGGCTGACCTGTGGCGACGGCGCCAAGAGCGCAACCCGATACTGATCGTGATCGATGAGGCGCATAATGTATCCCCCGCCGAGCCTTCGGACCAGCTCGTCGCGATGGCAGCGGAGTACACCACGCGGATCGCCGCCGAGGGCCGCAAGTTCGGGCTCTACCTGCTGGTGTCGACGCAGCGCCCGCAGAAGATCCCCGGGAACGTCCTCTCTCAGGCCGACAATCTCGTGCTCATGCGACTGAACTCGCTCGCGGACGCGGCCTTCGCCCAGGCCGCATTCTCGTTCGTCCCGCCGAGCTTGATCGAGCGGTCGGTCACCTTTCGCCAGGGAGAGGCTCTGATCGCAGGAAAGATCTCGCCCCAGCCCGCGTTGCTTCGCTTCGGCGCACGGATCAGCCAGGAAGGCGGCGCCGATGTGCCGGCGACGTGGGCTACCGCCCGAACATGACCGTTGATCCTTTGCAGAAGCTGCCGCCGGCCAGGCGGCGGCGGCTCATCGTCCGGGAGGTGCTGCGCGGTCTGCTGACCACGACCGTGCTGGTGGTTCTCTATTACGTGCTGCCCTACCAGTCGTTGAATGGCGATACGGCGCTGCGCCTCCTGGCCGGCCTGCTGGTCTTCGCTGGCATCACCGTGTGGCAGGTCAGGAGCGGTAAGAGCCCGCAAATCCAGGTGACCCGGAAGGAGCACCACGCCGGACAGTCACCCGCTCCAGGTGAGGTTTCGCGGCGGTCTCCGGAGGACCATCGTAACCATGACCATGCCGTCCGATCCTCTTGCTCTCCTGCGGTCCCGGAGCTATCTAGCGCTGCTGGTGCTGGCCGCGATAATCGGCGTGCTCGTCTCGGCTGTGGCCTACTTCTTCCTCGCCCTCGTGAGCAAGATGCAGGGATGGATCTTCACCGATCTGCCCAAGGGCCTGGGCTTCCACGGCGAACCGCTGTGGTGGCCGATCCCGCCGCTGGTGCTGGCCGGCGTGCTGGTCGCTCTCACCATCCGGTATCTGCCCGGCACAGGGGGCCACTCGCCCGCCGACGGGTTTAAGGTGGGCGCGGGCCCGCCCTCGCCGATCGAGCTTCCGGGAGTCGTGCTGGCGGCATTGGCCACCTTGTGCCTGGGCGTAGTGCTCGGACCCGAGGCACCCTTGATCGCCATCGGCGGCGGGCTCGGCGTCATCGCCGTCCGTCTCGTCAAGAAGGACGCTCCGCCCAGGACCGCCACCGTGGTGGCCGCGGCGGGGAGTTTCGCCGCGATCAGCGCGCTGTTCGGCTCGCCGCTGCTCGGGGCATTCCTGCTGATGGAGGCCTCTGGGCTGAGCGGTGCCATGCTGGAGCTCGTGCTGGTGCCTGGCCTGCTGGCGGCTGGCGTCGGTTCGCTGATCTTCATCGGCCTTGACGCCTGGACGGGGCTCGGCACGTTCTCGCTGGCGATTCCCGGCCTCCCCCATGTCGGGTCGCCGACAGGTGCTGAATTCTTGTGGGCGCTGGCGATCGGGGCGATGGCCGTCCTGCTCGGCTCCGCGATCCGATGGCTCGGGCTCTATGTGCGGCCCCATGTCGAGCGGTGGATGCTGCTAGCCACACCAGTGATCGGCCTGGCCATCGCCGGCCTGGCGATCGCGTTCGCCGAGGGAACCGGAAAGGGCTCCTCCGAGGTGCTGTTCTCGGGGCAATCGGCGCTGCCCGCGTTCCTCAGCCACAGCGCCAGCTATACCGTGGGCGCGCTGCTGCTGCTCATCGCCTGCAAGGGACTCGCCTACGGTCTTTCGCTGAGCAGCTTCCGTGGCGGTCCTACGTTCCCTGCCATGTTCATCGGGGCGGTGGGCGGCGTGGCGCTGTCGCACCTGCCCGGGCTGCCGCTTGTCTACGGCGTCGCCATGGGCATCGGCGCGATGACCGTGGTGATGCTCAGGCTTCCGCTGACCTCCGTCCTGCTGGCCGTCGTGCTGCTGTCGTCAGACGGCCTGCAAGTGACGCCGGTGGTCATCGTGGCGGTTGTGGTGGCGTACGTGCTCTCCGCGAGGCTGGCGCCAACCCCGGCGCCTGCCCAGGGAAAGCCGTCGGCCGGCGAGGACGCCACGCCCCCGGCCGTCGTCCAGTCCGGATGACGGCAGGACGGCCGGGCTCATCGCCGCGATGCGGTATCGGCGTTCGCGGGAGCACCCGCCTCCAACCTCGTTGACGCTAGTTCCAGAACTGAGCCTGTCTCGTCAACGGCAACAGCGTTGACGGCTGCCAGGGCGGCCCTGGACGCCAGGTAATGGTGACCGCACAGCAGTAGATCAACAGAGTGCGGGGGCGCGCAGGTGGACGGAATAAGTACCACAACCACGGGTCTGGCCGGGCAGCAGCAGCTGCGGTCAGCCAGGCGAGGCGGCCCGGGCCAGGCTGCCTGGTCATCGGCGGTCCTCCCGGCAGCCTTGGCCCTACGGCGCGGAAACCTCATCCTCTTAACCGACTGAGGCGGAGCCTTTCCCTGACTCGGAGTCGATGAGTAGTGATACGGCTTCGATCAGGGCGAGGTGGGTGAATGCTTGCGGGAAGTTCCCGAGGTGCTGTCCTGTGGTGACGTCGATTTCCTCGGCGTAGAGCTGCAGCGGTCCGGCGAAGGACAGCAGTTTCTGGCACAGGGCGTGTGCGCGTTCGGTTTCGCCGATCATGGCCAGGGCGGTCACCAGCCAGAACGAGCAGATGGTGAAGGTTCCCTCTTTGCCTTCGAACCCGGTGTCGGTGCCCTCGACCTGGTAGCGCAGGACCAGGCCGTCCTGGGTCAGCTCGTCGGCGATGGCCAGCACGGTGGCCTGGACGCGCTTGTCGCCGGGGGGCAGGAATCCCATGATGGGCAGCAGCAGCAGCGAGGCGTCCAGGTCGTCGGTCTCGTAGTGCTGCCGGAACACGCCCCGTTCGGAGACGCCCTTGTCCAGTACTTCGGCCTTGATCTCATCCGCGCCTGCCCGCCACCGCTTGGCGCGTTCGTCGTCGCCGCGCTGGGCCGCGAGATCAGCGCCCCGCGAGGCCGCGACCCAGCACATGACCTTGGATGCGGTGAAGTGCTTGGGGTCGCCGCGGACTTCCCAGATGCCCTGGTCGGGTTCATGCCAGTGCGCCAGGGCGGCGTCCACGAACCCGGCCACACCTTCCCACACCGGCACCGTGATGGTAGCGGCTCCGCGGCGGAACTGCACATCCAGGGCGTCGAGGATCATCCCCCACACGTCGTGCTGCTGCTGGTTCCAGGCCCCGTTGCCGACCCGGACCGGGCGCGCCCCGCGCCACCCGGACAGGTGGTCCAGGGTCCGTTCGGTCAGGTCGCGTTCCCCGCCGATCCCGTACATGATCTGCAGCTCGAATTTGCGGTTGAGGTCACCGCCGCTGACCGCGTCGATGACGAAGCCCCAGTACTCGATCGCCTCCCAGTCAAAACCCAGCCGGTACAGCGAGCGGAGCATGAACGCGGAGTCCCTGATCCAGGTGAACCGGTAGTCCCAGTTGCGGGCCCCGCCCGGCGTTTCCGGCAGCGAGGTCGTCGACGCCGCCATGATGGCGCCGGTGGGGGCGTAGCTGAGCCCCTTCAGCGTCAGGGCGCTGCGGTCCAGGTAGGGCTTCCACGGATGGTCCGGGACCTTGGCCGAGCTCAGCCAGTTGCGCCAGAAATCGACGGTGGTGTTCAGGGCGCTCAATGCCTCGTCCAGGTTGCCCGGGACGCCGCCGCCTCCCCAGGACAGCACGACGAACGCCGACTGGCCCTGGCTGAGCGTGGTGCGGCCGTAACTGCGGGCGCCCAGCACGCCGAGCGGGATGTTGCCCGCCAGATCAAGCTGCAGGTCCCCCTCATGAGGGGCGATCGTCATCGAGTCGTACCCGTCACCCTGGTAATTCCACGTGCCGCCGGCCGTCCCGTAATTAAATTGCGGGCCGCAGTTCACGACCGCCTCGACCCGGCCGCTGATGCACGTCGCGATCCGGACCAGCGCGCCGACCGCACCGAAATCAGCCGGAGCCCGGTGATAATCCGGCCGCCGCCCCTCGTGCTGGACCGGGCCGATGGCCAGGAAGTCCTGCACGATCATCCACCCCGTCGGGGTCTGCCAGGTCGTCTCTAGCACCATCGTCCCCGGCACGTACCTGCGGTGCTGGGGCACATTTGTATTACCGGGACCGAACCGGAACAGGCCCGCGGCGCGGTCCAGCAGGGCGCCGAAGACGCTCGGGGAATCGGGGCGCGGCAGGCACAGCCACTCGACCGACCCGTCCGGCGCCACCAGGCAACTCTGCTCGCAGTTCGACAAGAAGCCGTAATCCGCAATCGGCGGGAACAGGCTCACCGATGCTGAATTTTCGTTGGCCACGACAACCACCCCTCGACTTTGACAGGTAGCGCGAGCATAAGACCCGGTCTAGCGCGGAATCATCACCCCGGACGGATGAGCCTGGGCACATCCCTGCTGCAGCCGGTCCTTAGATGCCGGGCGCGAGCAGGCCGGCCAGGGACCGGAGGTTGCCTTCAGCGGTGTCCAGCGCTTCGTGCCCGGTTTCCGCGGCGACGGCGGCGCACGCCTCCGCCAGGCCAGTAAGCCGTTCGTGCAGGACAACCCACGCGGCGTGGCGGTGCGGGAGAAGGTATCCGGTGCGATAGAAGTCGAAGGTCGGTCCCGCGACCTTACCCGGGTCTCCGGGTCCGACGGGCAGGCTGGTTAGCAGGTACCCGATGGGTTTGAGGACGCCGAACATGGCGTTCTTGGCGGCGTCGGCCAGCATGGTGAGTTCCTCGGCCGTCTCATCACTGTGGACGAAGAAGCGGAGCAGCAGTTGCAGCAGCACCTCATAGGTGCCGTTGAACAGGTCCGCGACGCGGGCGGTGGTCGGGTCGCTGATGAGTACCGGGTCGGCGACGTCGGCTGGCGGCCGGACGTAAGCGGGAACGACCGGCCGGGCCGGCTCGAACGCCGGATCTTTACCCTTTAGCTCGAGGAACTCTTCGAGGATGCGATGGAACCGGCCGAAGTGGGCGTTGCGCCAGTCCCCCCGGGCGCCCTCGCCCTGCTCCACGATCGTCTCGATCGCTTGCTTGGCCGAGGCCAGGTCGGTGACGGGGATCAGCTCATTCCAGCGGAAGAACGTGCCGGTGATCTGGGCGTCGGGAGGCCCGACGAAGACGCGCTGCTCGCCGTGACGCTGAACGAGCCGTTCCAGACCCTGCTCGATGCCGCGGTACAGGTGGCCGACGGTGGCGTAATCCTCCTCGAAGGGCACCACGGCGTAGTCGCCGGTGATCGGCGCGGCGACCTGGACGACGCGGAAGCCGTCGGCGTCGGCCAGCTCGAAGCCCTCGGGTCGCTCCAGGTACATAAAGTGGCGTAGCGCTCGCTCGCCGAATGGCACCAGGGCGAGCTGAACCCCTGGCGGATAGTACTTGGCTTGCTGCGGAAAGTTCGGGCGCTCAAAGTGGGGAACCGCGCCGACCGCTGTCAGCAGGTTCGAGACGAGCGCAAGGTGCAGCATCTCCTGGGCGGCGACCCCGGAGATCATCCGGTCCCACCGTCCGGCGGCTTCGAGCTGATCGGTCGTGGGGCCTTCTTTGGCCTGTCGTTTGAGGCTGAACATGGCGAACAGGTATTCGCACATCAGGCCGTGCTCGAGCTCGGATGCCTGGGACAGCAAGTAGACAAGTTCCTCCCGGCTTTCGGCGCGGATCGGGGCTTCTGCAGACATCGGACCTCCCATTTCCAAGCTCACCACCGCGAACCTGACCGCCGCTGCTGCGCGCAGCACTAGCCGCTGCTCCGCGCGGCACTAAAGGCAACGACAACCGCGCTCAGCCGAGTCGTTGGAGCAGGTGGTCGCCGACCCGGATGGCGTTGGCCATCGCGGTGAGGGCCGGGTTGACCGCGCTGATGCTCGGGAAGAAGCTGGTGTCGACGACGTAGAGGTTGTCGAGTTCGTGGGCCCGGCAGTCGGGGTTGAGCACTGATGTGGCCGGGTCCGAGCCGAACCGGACGGTGCCGGCCTGGTGCGCGCAGCCGGCCACCGGGATGTCGGTCTTGAGGTACGCGAACCGGTGCGCCAGGTGGCCGGGCTGCATGCGGAGCGAGGCGAGCATCGAGTGAAGCTGCCCGAACAGCTGCTTGGCGGCGGTGGGGTTGCTCGGCGTATACGCCAGGTGGACGCCGCCGTCCGGTCCGAGGGTGACCCGGTTATCGGGCAGCGGCAGGTCCTCGGTGGACAGCCAGAAGTCCACGGCGTGCTCGGCGACGTCGCGCAGCGCCCAGTTCGGCGCGAACTTGGTCTCCAGGGGCTTCTCGCCGCGGAACATCGCCGCCTGGGATTTGCCGATCATCTGGATGTTGCCCATCGGGTAGTCGAAGTCCGGGCCGTGGAAGTAGAAGTCATTGAAGGCCAGGGTCTTCTGGAACACGGTCGGGTTCGGTTCTTTGGACAGGGCGAGCACGGCCTGGCTGTCGTGGTACATGAAGTTGCGGCCAACCTGATCGGAGCTGTTGGCCAGCCCCTTCGGGTGCTTGTCGCTGGCGGAGGCCAGCAGCAGCTTGGCGGAGTTGGCCGCGCCGCAGGAGACGACCACGATGTCGCCCTGGTACCGCACGGTTTCGCCGTCATGCTCGGCCACTACCTGGGTGACCGCGGTGCCGGCCGGGTTGGTCTCCAGCTTCACTACTCGTGCGTTCCGGACCAGGGTGACGTTGGCGTGCTCCAGGGCGGGGCGGACGCCGGACACCTCAGCGTCGGACTTGGCGTGCAGTGGGCATGGGAAGCCGTCGCACGCCCCGCACTTCACGCAGATGCTGTACGGGAGGTCCGCCTCGTTGACCCTGATGCCGCACGGCGCGTGGAACGGGTGAAAGCCTTCCGCGGCCAGGTCGTCGGAGAGCTGCTGGATCCGCGGCTCGTGGGCGACCGCCGGGTACGGGTAGGGCGCGCTGGCTGGCGCTTCGGTCGGATCCTCGCCTCGCGCGCCGTGCACCTCGTACATCGTCTCGGCTGCGGTGTAGCCCGGCTCCATGTCCGCATACGAGATGGGCCAGGCCGGCGAGAGGCCGTCATGGTGGCGCAGTTCGCCGAAGTCCTCGGCGCGCATCCGGTACAGCGCGGCTCCGTACAGCTTGGTCGCGCCGCCGACAAAGTAATGCACCTGCGGCTGGAAGAACGACTTGGCCTTCGGGTCGTACCAGCTGTCCGGCGAGACGTAGCGGCCGTCGACGAACACGTCCACGGTCGACCAGTTCTCCGGCTCGCGGGGAAGCCAGTCGCCGCGCTCGAGCAGCAGGATGCGCTTGCCCGAGGGGGCGAGGTGGCGGGCCAGCGTGCCGCCGCCCGCTCCGGTCCCGATGATGATCACGTCGTACTGTCCGTCCATGCTGTGCTCCTTCCGAGGCCGGAGAGCCGGCCTGCCGGTTCAGAAAATGGCGATCGGGTTGACGGGCGAGCCGGTCGCGGCGCGAAGCCGGAGGGGCGCGATGACGCAGAGGAACGACCAGCGGTTCAGCTCCTCGCACACCGCGACGAGGTCGTCGAATTGCAGCCAGTCCATGAGGTGCAGGCCCATCGCGTTGACGGCGAGCACGTGCACCGGAAAGTCGACATCCTCGACCGCGCTGGGGGCCGTGTCGTTGTTGCCGTCGCTGCCCAGGGCCGCGATCCGCCGTTCCGCGAGGAGTTCCAGGGCCGCCGGATGCAACCCGGCGCGCGCATTCTCGGCATCCCACGGCCCGAGCGCTCGGCGCCGGCTGCGGTGGCCGACCCGGACGAAGAGCACGTCGCCCGGCTCGATGCGGACCTCCTGCGCCGCCTGCGCCGCGATCAGGTCATCGGCGGTCACGTGGTCACCCGGCTCCAGCCACGGCACCCCCCGCACCCGCGGAATGTCGAGCAGCAGACCACGGCTGACGATCCCGCCGCCGGCCACCTCTATGGAGAGCTCGGTTGCCCCCGCCGCCGTGACGGCGCCTGGGCTCAGGCCGTTGTAGAGGGTCCCGTCGAAGATCACGTGGCTCAGGGCGTCGATATGGCTGTCGGCGTTGCCGTGGATGTTCAGGGCCAGCCGGTCCAGGGCGAATGAGAGCCCGGAAGCGGGATCAGGACTGATCCCCGTGTGAGTCATCTGGTGCACGGCGGGATCGGGGTTGTCGGCCGCCACCTCGCTCTCGACCGGCGCCGCCAGCGACACAGCACGCCCCCGCCAGACATCACTGGCCGCTGCTATCACATGCGTGGGCGAGATGTTGTTCAGAGCCCCCAGCCGGTCAGCTGGTCCCTGCCAGGACATGTGTTTGACCCGATCGTAAAGGGCCCGGAACTCGGTCGCGCTCAGCTCAAAGTCGCTCATCTCGCCCGGACTTATCCCGTTCGGCCGGAGGGCTCAGTGCTGGCACTGGGGAGTTCTGCACCGGTCGTGCTACCAGGGAGTGCCGTGCCAGCGATAGAGGGAGGCAGCACGTCGTACGCATCGCGTATCACTCCCACCCGCTCGGTGGTGTACGTTCGCTCCCGGCGTATGTCAAAAACAAAGGCGGGCCACCAGCTCAGCAGGGCGCCGAGGCGGTTGCGGTACCCGGTCAGGAAGCCGATGTGGATGAACAGCCAGACGAGCCAGCCGAGGAAGCCGGCGAACTGCAGGCGTCCCACCGAAATGACCGCGCGGCCGCGGGAAAGGTAAGCAGCCGACCCCAGGTCGCGGTAGCGGAACGGCTTAGTGGGCATCTTTCCGGCGACGTCGTGTTTGATGCGTTCCCCGACGTACAGGCCGGTCTGCATGGCTACCTCGGCCACACCGGGGAGCTTGTTCAGGCTCATCATGTCCCCGGTCACGAAGATCTCGGGATGATCGGGGATGGTGCAATCGTCGCCGACCATAATCCGCCCGGCCCGGTCCTGCTTTGCGCCGGTGGCCGCCGCGATCGCCGCCGCGATCGAGGGTGCTTCCACCCCTGCGGTCCACAGCACGGTGCCCGCTTCATGGTGGGTCACCGTGCCGTCCTGAGCGCGGACGTCAAGCCCGGTGGCGTCTATGTTGGTCACGATCGAGTGCATGTGCTGCTCGACGCCGAGCTTGTCCAGGGCGTGTGCCGCCTTGGCCGACAGGGCGGGGCCGAACGGGGCGAGCGGGGCGTCCCCGCCATCGAAAAGCAGCACCCGGGCGTCCTCGGGCTTGATGTGACGGTATTCGTCGCGCAGCGTCTTGGTGGCCACCTCGCGGATCTGCCCGGCCAGTTCGACGCCAGTGGGTCCGGCGCCGACCAGGGCGAAGGTGAGCCAGCGGCTGCGTTCCGCCGGGTCTACCGCGGTATCGGCCATCTCGAACGAGCCGAAGACGCGGCGCCGGATGACCAGGGCATCCTCGATGGTCTTCATGCCGGGCGCCCACGTGGCGTACTCGTTGTGCCCGAAATACGATTGCTGCACCCCGGCCGCCACGATCAGGTAGTCGTAGCCGAACTCCAGCTGGTCCCCGAGCGGCCGGGTCGCGAATACCCGGCGTCCTTCGGCGTCGATGCCGGTCACCTTGCCCAGCACGAAATCCGCGTTCTTGTGCTTACGGAGCAGATCCCGCAGCGGGACGGTGATCTTCCCCTCGGACAAGATCCCGGTCGAGCACTGGTAGAGCAGGGGCTGGAACAGGTGGTGCGGGCGGCTGTCGATGAGGGTCACCCGGACCGCGGCGCGCCCCAGCGCCCTGGCGGCGAACAGCCCGGCGAATCCGCCGCCGATGATCACCACGCGGCGCTGGGTCTCCTGGTCGTTCATGGCGCGTCCCCGATCCGGTCGTCGTTTATTGCTCCGTGCGGCTCAGCCTGCCGGGTCGTACCACGTGTCCTGGCCGGTCAGTAGCCGGTCCGCTTCCTTGGGACCCCAGCTGCCCCTGGCGTAGGAGTGCACGGGGACGACATCGCCGAGCACCGGGTCGACGATCTCCCACGCGGCTTCCACGGTGTCCTGCCGCGCGAACAGCCAGCGGTCCCCGTCTAGCGCCGCGCCGATGAGCCGGTCATACGGGCGGATGTCCGACCCGGGCTGCTGCGCGAACCCGAGCTCTTCGGCCTGCGGCTCCCAGCCGGCACCGGGCTTCTTCCCGTGCAGGGTGAGGCCGACCGCCGCCTCCGGCCAGATCCGGAACCTGAGCATGTCCGCCGGCCTGACGGGCTCGATCCCGAACACGTCGTGCGGCGCCGGCTTGAACGTGATGACGATCTCGGTGGCGGTGACCGCCATGGTCTTGCCCGCCCGGATCAGGATCGGCACTCCGGCCCAGCGCCAGGTGTCGGCCGTGAGCCGGATTGCGACGAACGTCTCCACGGTCGAATTCGGGTCGACGCCCTCCACCTGGCGGTAGCCCTCGTACTGGCCGCGCACCGTGTTCTCCGGGGTCAGCGGGCTCAGCGCCTTCACCACCTGTTGCTTGGCGTCCTGCCAGCCGGAAAGACCGTGCGCGCTCGGCGGTTCGGCCAGCACGGTGGCCAGCACCTGGAGCATGTGGTTCTGCAGCACGTCCCTGATGGCGCCGGTCCGGTCGTAGAACCGGCCGCGGTCCGCGACGTCGAACGCCTCGGCCATGGTGATCTGGATGTTGTCCACATAGGTCCGGTTGAGCAGCGGCTCGATCACCGAGTTGGCGAACCGGACGAACAGCACGTTCTCCACCGGGTCGAAGGCCAGCCAGTCGTCGACCCGGAAGATGGCCTCTTCCGGGAAGTACTGGTGCATCGTGTCGTTCAGCTGCCGCGAGCTGGCCAGGTCGATGCCGAACGGCTTCTCCACCATCACCCGCGCGTCCTTCGTCCGGCCTGCGCCGGCTATCCCCTGCGCGATCCGCCCGAACAGCTGGGCCGGCACCTCCATGTAGTACAGGACCTTCTGGCCGGCGCCGATCTGGTCCGACATGGCCTTGTAGGTGGCCTCGTCGCCGAGGTCCCCGTCCACGTACCGGAGCAGCCCGAGCATCTTCTGCGCCGCTGCGCTGTTCGGGTCCATGTTGTTGAGCTTCAGCGAGGCGGTGGCATAGTCGCGGAATTGCTCCAGCCCCCACCCGCTCTTGGCCACCCCGATCACCGGGACGTCGAGCACTCCGCGCTGGACCAGTCCTACCAGCGCGGGGAAGGTCTCGATCTTGGCCAGGTCTCCGGTAGCGCCGAAGATCACCAGTGCGTCAACCTTGTCGGACATGTCATTCCTCCTGAGGATCGTTCTGATCACATCGCGCCCGGACCCGGTTAGCATCCCCCGCAACGGGCGATCCGGCTCAGCCCCCTGGGCGGCCCGAGGGAGAGGCCGGCTCCGGCGCGGCTTCGGACGACGGGGTGGGCGGCTGGAATTCCTGTTTGCTGACGCGTCGCCGGAACACGTAGTAGGTCCAGGTCTGGTAGCCCAGGACCAGCGGCAGGAAGATGATGACGACGACGGTCATCACCTTGAGGGAGTACGGATTGGACGCGGTGTTGGAGACGGTGAGGTTGT
>Ga0302180_10002950_pt1 | contig 13063 bp, 10 predicted proteins | sample I_Palsa_E3_2_FD_200575 | JGI IMG/M metagenome (GOLD analysis project Ga0302180, IMG submission 200575) | Peat permafrost microbial communities from Stordalen Mire near Abisko, Sweden - I_Palsa_E3_2 | ecosystem: Environmental > Terrestrial > Soil > Palsa > Peat permafrost | place: Sweden... | reverse complement strand
CGTCGACGAACAGGCGCCGAGATGGAAAACGGTTGCGATCTTCCCGAACGCGTCGGGTTCGGCGGCGATGCGCGGAAAGAACTCCTCCGCTTCCAAATAGTCCGTAAAGCGCAGCGGAACGAGATGCCGCCATTTCTCGTCTTGGCCGAGGCGATCGACGACGATGATGTCGTCCTCGCCGTCGAGGTTCAGCTGCCGGATCAGCGCGCTGCCGATCAGACCGGCACCACCCGTGACGATCGTTTTCACGCGCGCCGACTACCGATCTCGCGAAACGAGGCCGTTTTCATCACCTCGTCTTTCATCGACGCGGCGGCGTCCGCATCCCGCACGACGGCGTCGATCACGGGGCGTGGGGGCGGCGCGGTCTCGCCGAGCGTGAAGGCGTCCGCGACGCGGCCCGGCGCCAGGGAGGCGCCGGCGATCTCGGCCAGAGCGTCGCCTGCGCGCACGGTCGTCCCGATTGGCGCCACGACGCGGATGCCGGCGAACGGGCCGTCCGCCGCCACGAGGTCGCGCGCCGCATCGCCTCGAGTGCAGCGCGCGAGCCGCCTTGCGCTTCGACCAGCTGCACGAAGCGCTCGAAGGCCGCGCCCGACTCGAGCGCGTCGAGAACGCCGCGCGTGACGTCGTCCTCCGCGACGCCGGCAAGGCGCAGCATCTCCTGCGCGACCGCGAGCACCGTTTCGGCCAAGCGCGGTTCGCGTTCGTCGCCACGCAGAAAATCGCGCGCTTCGACGGCTTCGATGCCCGTCCCGACGGTGAAGCCCAGCGGCTCTTCCATATCGGTGACGAACGCGGTCGCGCAGCGTCCGAAATTGCGCGCGAGCTGTACCATCGTGCGCGCCAGGATCTCCGCTTCGGCGATCGTCGCCATGAACGCACCGCGTCCCGCTTTGACGTCGAGCGCGATCGCGTCGGCGCCGCCGGCGACCTTCTTCGAAACGATCGACGCTGCGATGAGGCCGATGGACGGCACGGTGGCCGTGCGGTCGCGCAGCGCGTAGAGTTTGCGGTCGGCCGGGACGAGCCGATCCGATTGCGCGCCGATCGCACAGCCGATCCGTTCGACTTGCGCGACGAACGCGGCGGGCGAGAGATCGGTGCGGACGCCGGGGATCGCTTCGAGCTTGTCGAGCGTGCCGCCGGTGTGGCCCAGCGCATGCCCCGAGAGTTTTGCGACCGCGACCCCGCACGCCGCAACGAGCGGCACGACGATGAGCGAGACGGTGTCGCCGACGCCGCCCGACGAGTGCTTGTCGACTACCGTTCCGAACGCGCGCGGATAGGTCAGGACATCGCCGGAACGGACCATCGCCTCGGTGAGCGCCGCGATCTCGCCGGCATCGAGCCCGCGGACCGTGGACGCCATCAGCAGCGCCGCGACGGGTGCGTCGTCGATCGTACCGGCGGTGTAGCCTTCCACGATACGCGCCCAGGTGGCCGCCTCGAGCGAGCCGCCGTCGCGCTTGGTCCCCAGCGCGCGGCGCAGCCATCCCTCATCCATGCCGCCCGTCCGATTCGGGCGAACTTCTCAGGAAGCCCTCGGCAGAAGCTCGCGACGCGAGTAGGCTGGAGATGCGCTCGCAGGAACCGTGCCGCCAGACGCGTCGTTGCTGGGGGGAACGATGCTCGCCTTCTCCGCGCTCCCGCTGCTCCTCGCCGCCCTCTTCCAGATACCGCAGCCGCAGCCCCAACCGCAGCCGGTCCCGCCGACGCCGCCGCCGCTGGTCACGCCCTCCCCCAGGCCGACGCCGTCCCCGGTCCCCGTGACGACGCCGACTCCGTCGCCGCCGGCGACGCCCAGTCCGGTACCGTCGCCGACGGCGACGCTCTTCGGCTACGTCGTCGACCCGCCGGCAGATGCGGACGCGTCACCGCGCATCGTCGAGATCGCGGTCAACGACCGCACGCTCCATCAAGGTGAGATGGTGCTGGTGAAGATCACCACGACGCCCGACGTCACGTCGATGTTCCTGCGCGCGATGGGACATCAAATCGCGGTCCCGCTGATGTCGCCCGGGCTGTTCGCAGGACAGCAGCAGCTGCCGAGCGCGATCCCGGGGTTCATGCTCCATCGCAACTATCAGATCGAGTTCGTCGCGTCGACAGCGGCCGGCAAGACGACCGTCTACGCCCTGCCGATGCGCCTCGAGCCCTAAGCAGAAGAACCCCGGGCGCGAGGGGCCTCAGGGTTCTCGGTCGTTCACGCGGCGACCGGAGTCGCTCGGACGTTAGTTGACGATTTTGACGTCGATCTTTGCGGGTGGGCCTGCGGCTGCAGATGCAGCCTGAGGCCAGCTCCCCGTGCTCGACCTTCGCGTCGAGCGCCTGGGCGGCGTCGACCTCGTCGGGAGCAGGATCGAGCGCCGCGAACAGCGCCGTCCACGAGAAAGTATATCTGATTTCTGGCACTCTAGTCAAGAGACTGCTAACACAGCCGAGCGGCGCGGCGATTAGCAAATAACCTCTTGCTTGGCGGTTACGGCCGCTTCGACCGTCGTTTCGAGGCCCGAGCCAGGTCCCGGTCGTGTTTGGCGCCATGCCGGTCGTGGCCGGCCCAAAAGAACCACTTGGCCACCAGAGCGAGGACCGCCCAAAAAACGACGATTCCGCCGATGAGGTACAGCCACAGAACCGGATGGAGATTGAACTCAAGCCACGTCATCGGCAAGGTCCGCCTTTGCCGACATCGTTTTCGTCACGCGCGTAGGAAAGCTTGGTCCTGCGCCGCGTCCGTGCGATGACTGTGCCGCCGGCGCTAGGCGTGGTAAACTTGTACGTCTGTGGCTGCGCTGGGTCCGAGTTTTGTTCGTGCGCTTCCCGCTTCTTCTCGACCGCTTGCGGAGCTGATCGAGCGGCTGCGCACGCCCTTGGCGGGGCGCGGCGCGGCATTTGCGCTGCATGAGACAACCTCGGGCGCGCGGCCGTACCTGTTGGCCGGGCTGCACGGTGCGGCCGGCGGGCAGCTCTTCGTCGTCGTTGCGACCAGTGACATCGCCGAGCGCACCTTCACGGACCTGACGTACTACCTCGGCGAGCCGGAGACGCGCAATGTCGCGCTGCTGCGCCCGCGCGAAGAGACGCTCGGGGCGATCGAATCGCCCTCCGAACGCAGCGCGCGGATGACGCTGCTGGCGGACCTCTGCGCGCGACGGCCGCAGATCATCATCGCGCCCGTCGGCGCGCTCCGTCAGTACGTGATCCCGCGCGCGGTCTTCGAAGACGCCGCGTTCACGCTGCGCACCGGCGAGAGCGCCGGCTGGGACGCGACGCTCGTTCGTTTGTACCGGCTCGGCTACGACCGCGTCGACGTCGTCAGTGCCGCGGGTGAGTTCGCGGTGCGCGGCGGCATCCTCGACGTCTTCGCGGCGACGGCAGACGCGCCGATTCGCGTCGAGTTCTTCGGCGACGACGTCGAGTCGATCCGGCCGTTCGACCTGCAGTCGCAGCGCTCGACCGGCACGCTCGACGAGGCGCTGATCACGCCGTGGCGCGAGATCCTGCGCGACCCCGCGCTGCGCGAGAACGTCCTCGCGCGCACGGCCGGCGAAGCAAACGTCATCTCGGCGCTTCGTTCGTATCTCGGCGCCGGGCACGACGTCCCCGAACCGTGGCTGAGTCTCGCATACGACGAGCAGACGACGATCGTCGACTACCTCGATCCCGGCGCGCTCGTCGTCCTCGAGGAGCCGGGGCTGCTGGAGACCGTCGAACGCGGGCTCGACGACGAGCGCGGGCGCGGCGCCGCCGCGCTGCTCGCCGGCGTCGACTCAGGCGAACTCGACGTGCGCGCCGACGATGTCGGCGAAGCGCTCTTGGCCGACGTCGCCGCGCCGTCGCCGCGGCTCGCCGATTACGCGGACCGGCTGCGCGCGCGCCGCACCCTGACCATCACCGGCGGTATCGAAGCCGGCGATCTGCGCTGGGTACCGCCGGCGATGGACCGCTTCGTCCTCGAGACGCGGCCGCCCGAACACTTCAACCGTCGCATCGAGCTCTTCACCAAGCAGGTTCGCGAATGGACCGCGGCCGGCGACACCGTGTGGCTCGTCGCGACCGGCGCCTCACGGTTAGCGGAGATCCTGCGCGGCGCCGGGATCGGCGTGCAGCGCAGCGCGCCGTTCGTGCACCTGCGCGCGGCAGGGACCGACGGCGTCGCGGTCTCCGCGTCGCAACCGTCCGTGTTCGTCGATCAGGGCTCGCTCGAGAGCGGGTTCAGCATCCCGGGCCTACGGCTGCATGTGCTCGGCGACCGCGAGATCTTCGGACAGCCGGCCAAGCGCGTCAAACTGCGCGCCGTCAAGGAAGGCGTCCCGGTTACGCTGGCCGACCTCAAGGTCGGCGACTACGTCGTGCACGCCGTGCACGGCATCGCGCAATATCTCGGCCTACGCAGTGAGACGATCCTCGGCGCGACCAGCGACTACCTCGACCTCAAGTACGCCGGCACGGACCGCATGCTGGTGCCGGTGTACCAGATGCACCAGGTCACCAAGTACAGTGCAACCGAGGGCCATGCGCCGCGCCTCTCACGCATGGGCGGCGCCGATTGGGCGCGCACCAAATCGCGCGTCTCCGAAAACCTCGCCAGGATCGCCGACGGGCTCGTCGAGCTCTACGCCGAGCGCGAAGTCTCGCGCGGCCACGCATTTTCCCCGGACACGCCGTGGCAAGCGGAACTCGAAGAAGCGTTCCCCTACGAGCCGACGCCCGATCAAGCCTCGGCGATTGACGACGTCAAACGCGACATGGAGTCGTCCAAGCCGATGGACCGCCTGGTGTGCGGGGACGTCGGCTACGGCAAAACCGAAGTCGCGGTACGAGCGATCTTCAAGGCGGTCGCCGACCACAAACAGGTTGCGGTGCTGGTGCCGACAACGCTGCTGGCCTCGCAGCACACGCGCACGCTGTTGGCGCGCTTCGCGTCCTTTCCGGTGCGCGTTGAAGAGCTGTCACGGTTCAAGACGCGCAAGGAGGCGCAAGCGATCCTCAACGACCTCGCCCTAGGCAAAGTCGACGTCGTGGTCGGTACGCACCGCATCCTGCAGAAGGACGTCGTGTTCCGCGATCTCGGCCTCATCGTCGTCGACGAAGAGCAGCGCTTCGGCGTCATGCACAAGGAGCGGCTCAAGCAGATGCGCGCCACGGTCGACGTGCTGACGCTCTCGGCGACGCCGATCCCACGCACGCTCCAGATGTCGCTGATTGGCGTGCGCGACCTCTCGCTGATCCAGACGCCGCCCAAGAACCGTATGTCGATCAAGACGGTCGTCGTGCCGCAGTCCGACGCGGTCGTCCAGCGCGCGATCGCGACCGAACTCGACCGGGGCGGCCAGGTGTACTACGTCCACAACCGGATCGAGTCGATCTACGGCATTGCGCGCGCCTTGCAGCAGCTGGTCCCGCGCGCGCGGATCGCGATCGGCCACGGCCAGATGCCCGAGCACGACCTTGCCCCCGTCATGTCACGCTTCATCGACGGCGAGATCGACGTCTTCGTCTCGACGACCATCATCGAGAACGGCATCGACATCCCCAACGTCAACACGATCGTCGTCAACGATGCCGATAAGTTCGGTCTGGCGCAGCTGTACCAGCTGCGGGGGCGGGTCGGGCGTTCGAACCACCAGGCCTACGCGTTCTTGCTGTACCAGCCGCACAAGGCGCTGACCGAGGAGGCCAAGGCGCGGCTCGAAGCGATTCGGGAGTTCACGCACCTCGGCAGCGGCTTGCAGATCGCGATGCGCGACCTCGAGATCCGCGGCGCCGGCAACCTGCTGGGCGCGGCGCAGTCCGGCTTCATCGGCGCGGTCGGCTTCGAGACGTACGTGCAGCTCCTGGCCGATGCCGTCGGCGAACGCAAGGGCGCCGCGCACGCCCGGGATGACGCGCGTGAAGCCGTCATCGACGTCAAACTCGACGCCTTCATCCCCGATGACTACATTCCGCAGGTCTCGCAGAAGATCGCGATTTACCAGCAGCTCGCGGCGGCGCGGACGGTCGCCGACGTTGAGGAGGCGGTCGCGTCCGTGCGCGACCGCTTCGGTCCGCCGCCGGCCGAGTTCGAGGCCCTGGTCGAAATCACGCGGCTGCGCATCATGGCGCTGCGCGCCGGCGTGACCCGTGTCGTGATCAACGAGCAGCGGCTGACGTTAGGTGTCGGGAGCGGCTTCGTCTTGGATCCCGCGACGATCCCGAAACTGCAGTCGCTCGCCAAGAACCGTTTCCGCTTCGGCGAGGGGAAAATCACGATCGACCTGCCCGCGCGAAGCGCTGCAGAACAACTGCCGACGCTGCACGCACTGCTCGAGGCATTGTGACCGACATTACTCCTTGACGATGGGCGACCAAGCGCTTACCGTCAGCGCATGGGTGATGGTTCGCGACAATCCAGCGAACGCGGCGATGACGTGATGCCGTGCTGCGGACATTCGCGGCGCCTGCATACGCCCAAGTGCAGGCACTGGACAGCCGGGACGCGTCTCGATGCACCGCACGATTGCGGCTGCCTGGGGACGCCGGAAATGCAAGCAGACGGCACGCCAAGCGCGCCGTCTCAATCAGGTCGGGGGAAGACGAAGGGGCCTTAGACCGCCTTCGAATCGCCGAGCGTCGGAATCGCCACCAGGTCGGCGTAGAACGCCTGATCGACCGGCGCGAGGTTCGCATCCGTTGAGCGGTTGCGATCCTCGGCGGCGAGCGAGATCATCGCTCGCGTGACCTCGGCATCCCACTGCGAACCTGCTCCCTCGCTCAGGATTGCGATCGCTTCGCCGTAGGAGAAGGCTTGCCGGTACGGGCGATCGCTGACCATGGCGTGGAACGAGTCGGCGACGGACACCACCCGCGACTCGAGCGAAATTTCCTCACCACGCAAGCCGTACGGGTAGCCGAGGCCGTCAACACGCTCGTGATGCGCGATGACGATAGGGGCGTATTGGGCCAACGTTGGAATCTGGGACAGGATCTCGGCACCCGACTCGGCGTGCCGCTTCATGACTTCCCACTCCGGCGCCGCAAGAGCGCCGTCCTTGAACAGGATCGCATCCGGGACGCGGATCTTGCCGACATCGTGTAGGACGCCTGCTCGCACGGTCCGCTCGGTCATTGCCGGCGGTAAACCCAGGCGTTGCGCGATGCGGCGAGCCCATTCGCCCGTCGCTTGAGAGTGGCTGCACGTGGCGTCGTCGCGAGCGCGGAGCATCGCGAGGAGTCCCTGGATCGCGGCGTGGCCCGCAGCATCGCCCGTCACGGCCGGTTCGTCGGTCGTGGCAGCGTGCGAACGCGCCTTTGCGATCTCCAGGAAGACGACTATCGTGGCCAGGTCACCGTGGAACGAGTGCGCCAGCTCTTCAGCTGCGGCGCAAGCAGAATCGATCATCGCGGTCACCGCGACCACCGAATGTGCGTGGCGCACCATGCGCGCCCAGTGCACGACCGGGTCGGGGGAACCGTCCGCCAGCGACTTCGCCAAGGTGTGCACTAACGTGCGCACGATCAGCGGCGAGGCGGTGAGGTCGTGGCCCTTCCGCAGGCGCGTGACGATGTCATCGGCGATCTCGACGCGTCGTTCGTCAAGAGCCTCAGCGACCAGCGCGCGCGTCGAGTGCGACGCGTCGTGGGCGTATTCGTCAAGCATGGGGAGAAGCCAGGAGTCGATTCAGCCTGCGAGGACGGCCCGGAGACCGGTCTCGTAGCGCGGAAGGAGCACGTCTCGCTCGATCTGTGCTACCCGGCGCACTACATCGTGGAGCATCGTGTGGGAGACATCGCCGAGATCATCGACGACAGCCTGGCCGGCTGCGGCGAGCACGTCGTCGACATCGGCGCACCAATCTTGAATCTTCGCGATGAAGTCGCGCAGAGGCTTCAGATCGGCGCCGTCGAGAGCGGCACGCATCAATTTGGTTGCAGAGCGAACCAGGTTCAGGTTGTCCGTGGTAGGAGCCATCGACGTGCACGAATCGACGAATAAACGCGTCGGGTCGACCGGATGACTATCGTGTGCGAGTTGATACATGATGAAAACTTAAGAACAAGCTTATGAAGAAAGCGGGCCGGTTACGAACATTGTATTCTCCTCACCAATTACAGTGATGTTTGCCAGTTGGTGAAGAGAACGATAGACGACCGGCGTAGTTCGCGAATGGGGCGAACACCCCATCAGCGGCGCAAAGCCGCACCAGTGGGCCGTTTTTCCGCAAAACGACTTGGCTAAGAATAGATTCCAAGTTCGTGCGCTCGTCGCACTGCTTGCGCACGGTTGCCTACTTCGAGCTTTGCGTAAATGCTGCCGACTTGTCGCTCGATCGTTTTTCGTGATTTTCCCATCGTTTTCGCAATCGCGTCCAGCGTAATTCCGTCAGGTAAGGCCCGAAGAACGTCGATCTCGGCTGGTGTCAACCCGTGTCGCGGACGCGCGGCCTGCGCAGCGAGACACGCCTGGTTGTAGAACCGGGCATATCCCCGCATGAACGACGGCGTCGCAATCTCGTCCATGCCCTCGGCGGTGATTAAGCTCTTGAAGCGCCCATCCGGGTCGACTTTCCTCGAGAGCGCTCGCAGACCGCGGGTTACGTCCCCAATACCGACGCAAACGGCGGCAGCGACGATCCGCGCCGTCGTCCGGCGGTTGGACTCGAAGAGAGGATTTGCTTCGTGATCGTACGTCGTCGCACTGATGGCGCGCCGCGCCATGGTGCGGGCGACGTCGAGCTGCCAAGAGGCCAGCGCCGTAACACCGAGCATTGCGTCGCAGAGCGCCCGGTCTCCAAGTGACAAGGTGTCGGACTGCCGTAGCGACAGAAGCTGCGGGCGCACGAGATCAAAGTGTCCGCCCCAGCCTTGTACGAGGGCCTCCGCCGCGACGTAGCTCATGCGTCCCGTATAGTATTGAGCCCCCAAAGGGTTCGCCAACAGCCGCCCTCGGACCGAGCCGAATCGACGGCTGTCGCCCGTGGCGGCCGCGATCTCAAGCTGCGATATCAGGCCGTAGTGTTCGGTCGAGATGTCGCCGGCTAAGGTCGCCGCCATCGTCATGCGGCGGGCATAGTACCGTGCGACGTCGGGATCGCACAGCCACGCGTTTGCGATCGTGTGAAGGATGGAGTAGGCATTTGCGGCATGGCGGTGAGCGTCATAGCGCTCGAACCATCGCGCTGCCTCAAGCGCACGCTCTTGCGCTTCGTCGAAGTCTTGCCGAAAAAACGCAGCAAGGGCGGTGCGCTGCAGCACCCGGCCGACGACAAGCGGGTTATCCAAGGCTCGACCGTCGTCGAGAGCTTGGCGACAGAGCTGAGCGCTGAGTTTGTCGTTCCCTTTACGTGCCTCGAGCTGTCCGCGGACCGCCATGAACGCCGGCGCCAACTCTTCGACTGGATCCTCGATGGAACTCAGAGTCGCGTCCAGCTCGTCGAATTGATTCGTATTCAGAAGCAGCGGCAGCAGGAGGTCGATGATACACTGGCGTGTCCGTCCGCTGCTGTGTTTTGACGCGCGACGGATCAGAGCGATTCCGCCCGGGACGTCGCCGCCCGTCACCGCCACCATTCCGCGCAAAGCAATCGCGAGCGGATCGCTTAGCCTGCGGGCTACCGGGATTCGCGTGAGAAGCTCGCTGATGTCGGCGCGGCGCCCCGCGATGCACGTATTGTAGAACGTCTCGAGGGTTACGCCCGACTCGGAGGCGCGCTCGCTCAGCATGGCGTCGCCGTCAGGCCGCACCAGCGCTTACGCGGGTTGCGTCGCGATAGGCTGCTCGAGAACGGCCCTGAAAGCATCACAGGGCCAACTCTTTGAGGAGGCGTTTGGGCGCGATCAGTTCGTAGCTCTCGTAGATCCAATCGCGCAGGATCGGAACTGGAGGAGAGGCCTCCTGTTCGAAAATTGACGTGACCCAGCCGCTCTTGCCGAGGTTGTAACCGGTCGGCCGCGCGAATGGCAGTGCGAGCGCAGCGTCGTGCGCGGCGCCGAGTTTGACCGTTAACGATAGACGGCGTGCTGAAGCCTCAACGTTCAGCATCGCGAACATTTTCTTCGCGACCTTGAACGCGCTCTCGCCCCACGGAAATTCCTCGTACGCGCCGGGAAAACCCAACGCGTAGGCGCGCAGGTCTCGGCCGGCCGCGGCGAGCGGGGTCACCGCCATACCGCCTCCCTCGGTTCGTAGAGGCCGGTCCTTCGCCGTACCCTGCTGCCCTTCATGGCAATTCCGTGCGTGCCCGCACAGGGTTTCTTGCAGAGCAGGCAGACCGTCGCCGCGGTTGGCAAGGGAGCGGCCCTTCCCTATACGGGTACAACGCCGAGGTGATCCACGAACCCCACGTCGACGAGACCATCGAGTCGATCGCCGAGTTGGAACGCCGGGCGCTCGCCGAGTCGAGCCACCACCAGCGGGCCATCGAGCGCCTCTCGCACGCCATCGGCCGGCCGGCCACCCTCTATCTGACGGCGATCGCCGTCGTAGCGTGGGTCGGCCTGAACCTGGCCGCCCTCGGGATGCACCTGGCTCCCCTCGACCGGCCGCCGTTTTCCGGTTTGAGCACGACCGTGTCGGTCGCTTCCCTGCTGACCGCGCTCATGATCCTGGTCGCGGCGAACCGCGGTGACGCTCTCGACGAACAGCGCGAGCGGCTCGCACTGCAGATCGCCCTGCTGACCGACCGCAAGACGGCCAAGATCATTGCCCTGCTCGAGGAGCTTCGCCGGGACTCGCCCGCGCTGCCCGACCGCCACGACGCCGAGGCGAACGCCCTCTCCAAGATCACCGATCCGCACGCTGTCGCTGCCGAGCTGGAGAAGCGAACGCCGTCGGTCGGATCGCCCCCAGCGTAGACCGGGAAATCCCGGATGGGAGGAAAGGACGGGGCCTGCGGGTCCCGAACCGGGGGAGGTCGCGCGGGGGCGCTCGTCCCCGCCTTTTTCGCGTAAGCACCTCGGACGGAGAACCGATGTCCCCTCGTATTCGCGCCGTCGCCGCATTCGGCACCGCAGCGCTTTGTATCTCGCTCGTCGCCTGTTCGAACGGCGGAAGCACCGGCGACGTCGCCGCCGTCAACGGTCAGAAAATCAGCCGCGCCGACTTCGACCACAAGCTCGAGTCCGGTCCCCAGGCGCGCCAAACGCTGACGCAGCTGGTGCAGCAAGCTCTGATCGACCAGTACGCGCGCGATAACAAGATCACGATCCCGCAATCGGCCGTCGACGCAGAAGAGAACGACATCAAGGCCAAGTATCCCTCGGGGCAATTCGAGCAGCTGCTCAAACAACAGGGGCTGACCGAAGCCGACGTGCAATCGATCTTGCGCCAGCGGCTCGTCCTCGAGAAGGCCGTCGCGCCGAACATCAAAGTGAGCGACGCCGATGTGCGCGCGTACTTCAACAAGAACCACGCGCTGTTCGACAAGCCCGCGCAGGTTCGCGCACGTCACATTCTGGTCGCCGATCTCCCCACCGCGAAGATGGTGCTGGCGAAGCTCAAAGCCGGCGGCAGCTGGGACGCGCTCGCGAAGCAATACTCCACCGATCCCTCGTCTAAGGACAAGGGCGGTGAGCTCGGCTTCTTCAGCAAGGGCCAGATGGTCGCGCCGTTCCAGGATGCGGCGTTCGCCGCGAACGTCGGACAGATCGTCGGACCGGTGAAATCGCCGTTCGGATATCACATCATCCAAGTCGAAGAGAAGAAGCCGCCGACCAGAGCGACGTTCGCGTCGGTGCAGAAGCAGATTCGTACGCAGCTCGTGCAGCAGCAAGAGCAAACGCAGATCCCCGCTTTCCTTCAGACGCTCCGCCAGACCGCGCGGATCGACGTGTACGACGACCGCTACAAGGACGCGTTCCCGCCGCCGCTGCCCACGCCGGCGCCGCCGGCGACGAGCGCGTCGCCCGCCGCCAAACCGGCGTCGACCAAATAACCCGGCGCGAGGCGGGAGTCCAACGACCCCCGCCTCGCGAATCTCCGGGTGTGCTACGCATCGTCGGCCTCGGCCCGGGTGATCCGGGGCTGCTGACCCTCGGCAGCCGCGAATCGCTGCGCGCCGTGGGGCGCGCGGCGACCGTCCTGGCACCGCCGGAGCTGGTGCGCTTCCTCGAGAGCGACGGCGTCGTCGTCGAACGGGCGCTGATCGCCGATCAAGGCCTGTTCCTGCGCGGGTCCAGCGAGGTGATCGATGCCTTCGCCGATCGCCTCGACGCGCGCGACCTCGGTCTGGGCGTGCTCGGCAATCCGCTTTCGGACTTTCTCGGGCTGCCGATGCTGCTGCGCGCGCTCGAACGGCGCAACATCGGGGCGGAGATCATCCCCGGCATGCCGCGCGCGACGCTCTCGGCGTCGATCACGATGCCGCTCGTGCCGTTGCCGCCGGGCTCGACCCACCACACCTGGGACGATCTCGTCGAGATCATGGCGCGCTTGCGGCGTTCGTGTCCGTGGGACCGCGAACAAACGCACGCGTCGCTCGTGCGCTACCTGATCGAAGAGACCTACGAAGTCGTCGACGCAATCGAGCAGGGCAACGACGCAGAGTTGTGCGAGGAGCTCGGCGACCTGCTGTTCCAAATCGTCTTTCATTCCCAGCTCGCGACCGAGCGCGGTAAGTTTTCCGTCGCCGACGTGATCGACGCGCTCTCCAACAAGATGATCCGGCGCCATCCGCATGTGTTCGGCGACGTCGCGGTCCACAACGTCGAGCAGGTCTGGGCCAATTGGGAGCAGCTCAAGTCGCAAGAGGCCGCCGGCAAAGCGCGCTCGTCGAAACTCGACGGAATCCCGGTGCATTTGGGCGCGCTGCAGCGCGGCCAAAAGATGCAAGAGAAAGCGGCGCGGGTCGGGTTCGATTGGACCGACGCCCGCGACATCACCGAGAAGCTGTCGGAAGAATTGCGCGAGCTCGCCGAGGCGCGCATCCGCGCCGGGGACCTGCGTCCCGAAGACCCGCACGTGCGCGAGGAGCTGGGCGACGTGATCTTCACCGTCGTGAACCTTGCGCGCCGCCTGGGCGTCGATGCCGAGGGCGCAATGCGCGACGCCAATGCCAAGTTCGACCGCCGCTTCCGTTACATG
>Ga0302180_10002946_pt1 | contig 13075 bp, 10 predicted proteins | sample I_Palsa_E3_2_FD_200575 | JGI IMG/M metagenome (GOLD analysis project Ga0302180, IMG submission 200575) | Peat permafrost microbial communities from Stordalen Mire near Abisko, Sweden - I_Palsa_E3_2 | ecosystem: Environmental > Terrestrial > Soil > Palsa > Peat permafrost | place: Sweden... | reverse complement strand
CCGCAATCGTTGCGCGGTTTAAGAAGCAGCCTATGCCCGCCGGAATGTCGCAGAATTCCTGGGACGACCAAAGGAACGGCGTGCTCCGTGGCGCTCAGGCCGATCTCGATTACGTCCAGAACGCGCTCTTCAACGCCGCTTACAAGACGACCGACGCGAAAGCCAAAGCCGCCTACTTCGAGCGCTTCGCCACTGCGTTTCCCGATTCGCCTTACGCCTTGAACGCGCGCGAGCAAGTCGTCTTCGCCGACGAGCAAGCGCAGAATGTGCCGAAAATGATGGAGGCCGCGCAGGGAGTTCTGGCTTCCGACCCGAATAACGTCGACATCCTCCTTCTCCTCGCCGATTTCTGGAGTGAAAAAGGCCAGCAGCTCGACAAAGCCGCGCAATACGCTCAGAAAGCTCTCGACGCGTTGGCTAAAACGAAAAAGCCCGATCAAACGCCAGACGATCAGTGGCAGCAGCAAGTCTCGGTGCAGCAGGGTCTCGCGTACTCCACACTCGGGCAGGTTGACGTGATCAAGGGTCAGAACGCGGAAGCCGTCGCGGCATTCAAGAAAGCGGGACCGCTACTGAAATCGAGCACCGTAAGCTACGCGCGCAATCAATATCGCCTGGGATTCACGCTCGCAAAGATGCAACGCATTCCCGAAGCCAAGGCCGCGCTCACCGAGGCCGCATCCCTCGACAGTCCCTACCGCGCCATGGCCCAGCAGACCCTAGCCAAAATTGGCGGTGGCCCAGCACACACTGCAAAGCAATCCCCGTAGTCAACCCCCTTGCCTGTCAGTGCGAGCCCCCTGCTTCAGCAGGGGGAAGCTGGACTTCAGTCCAGCGGAAAAGAGACTTTGCACTCGTAACGGGCTTTCAGCCCCGGGACTTCTGCCGCGCTCGACCGCGACTCCAAACTTCCGCCAGGTCCGCCGGTACCAGCCATTTCTTGGTACTTTTGTACCGCTCAGCATGTGTCTTGCCAGTTTTCACCGCCGTTCTATAATTGGTGTCGAAAGGAGCAATACCGTGAAAACCTTCGGTCTTGCACTCTTGTTTCTCTTCTTCGCTCTTCCGGCCCACGCGCAGCGCACGGGCAGCAACGGCATCACTCCCACCGGCGGCGGCGGTGGTGGTCTCGGAGGCAGCCTGGAAGGCGGGGTCTCTGGCGGCAGCACTGGCCGCATTTCCGTCACCCAGTTTTCGGTCGTATCGGCCCACGGCGATCCTGACTTCGTTATGTCGTCCTTCATGCCTTACAAACAAGCCCTGGAAGTCGGCCGCGCCGCGCTGGCTCAGTCATCGCAGTCACTCGGCGATGTTGCTCGCGCGTATCGCGAAGAGAAGGCCCGCAAGCAGGAATCGGGCGGCGTTCCGCAGTCTTAAGTTCTTCCCTCTGTCATCTGGCCCGCTCGCACAGGCCGCATTGACTTGCCTGTGCGAGCGGCCTAACATGGCCGCGTCATGTCCGACTCGCGGTCCCCTCTGAATCAGACAATTTCTCATTACCGCATCACCGAAAAATTGGGCGGCGGCGGTATGGGTGTCGTCTACAAGGCTGAGGACACGATGCTCGGCCGCCCCGTCGCTCTGAAGTTTCTCCCCGACGAACTCGCTTCTGATGCGCAAGCTCTCGAACGATTCCAGCGCGAGGCCCGCGCCGCATCCGCGCTCAACCACGCCAACATATGCACCATCTATGAAATTGGCCAGCAGGACGGCCGGTTCTATATGGTCATGGAGTATCTCGACGGCCAGACTCTGAAGCACAGAATTCAGCAGCATCCTCTCGATCTTTGCCAGATGCTGGAGCTCGCGATTGAAATTGCCGATGCCCTTGACGCCGCGCACACCAAAGGCATCATTCATCGCGACGTCAAGCCCGCGAATATTTTCGTCACCGATCGCGGCCACGCCAAGGTCCTCGATTTCGGCCTCGCCAAGCAGCTGAATACAGATCTCGGCATGTCCGCCACGAAAGATTCAGGCGGCGTCGAGCCTCTCGAACTCACAAGTCCCGGCTCCACAGTCGGCACCGTGGCCTATATGTCTCCCGAGCAGGCGCGCGGAGAGCAACTCGACACCCGCACGGATCTCTTCAGCTTCGGCCTCGTGCTCTACGAAATGGCCACTTCGCGCCAGGCATTTTCCGGCGGCACCTCCGCCGTGATCTTCAACGCAATTTTGGAGCGCCAGCCGCCCGCAGCAGGAACCATCAACCCGAACGTGCCTCCCAAGCTCGACGAAATCATTGAGAAGGCGTTAGAAAAAGATCGCGAGACCCGTTACCAGCACGCCTCGGACATGCGCGCCGATCTGAAACGCCTGCGCCGCGAAACAGAATCCGGCCACTCGTCATCGGCCACATCGGCTCGGTCCGGAACTGGATCTACGAATGCACCAGGAAGCGCTTCCGCGCGAGTCATGCGCCCCACCTCAGGCTCCGGCTCGGCGGCACACAGCGCTCCGATCCGTGGCGTTGTGGCGCCTGAAGACTCGTCTCCGTCCGCATCTCGCCGTTGGATCGCATTGGCCGGAGGTGCCATCGCGCTCCTCATTCTTGCCGCCGGCGCCTTCTGGTGGTTCAAAGGCCGCACGAAGCCCGTCGTGCTCACCGATCGCGACACGGTAGTCGTCGCCGACTTCGCGAATTCCACCGGCGATCCCGTATTCGACGACACGCTAAAGCAAGCCCTCAGCGTTTCGTTGCGCCAATCGCCATTCCTTAATGTTCTCTCCGACGAAAAGGTCGCGGCCACACTCCAATTGATGACCAAGCCGGCGAATACACCGCTCACGCCAAGTGTCGCAAGCGAACTTTGCGAGCGCGCCAGCAGCAAAGCATTCATCGAAGGTTCGATCGCCGGCCTGGGAAGCACATTCGTAGTGGGATTGAAAGCCGTAAACTGCCATACGGGAGATGTCCTCGCCCAGGAGCAGGCCACGGCAGCCAACAAGGAAAAGGTTCTCGACGCTCTCGGCGAGGCCGCCGCAAAACTCCGTGCCGAACTCGGCGAATCACTCTCCTCAGTTCAAAAGTTCGACGTTCCGCTCGCTCAGGAAACCACTCCGTCTCTCGAGGCACTCAAGGCGTACAGCCTTAGCCGCAAAGCCTCAGCCGAAAAAGGCTCCGCAGCGGCGGTCCCATATCTGCAGCGCGCCGTCGAGTTGGACCCGAATTTCGCCAGCGCCTACAACGGCCTCGGCATCATGTACAGCAATCTGGGCCAGCCGTCCCGCTCCGCCGAGTACCTGTCGAAGGCCTTTCAACTCCGCGAACACGCGAGCGAGCGCGAGAAGCTCCATATCGCGTCCGCCTACTATCAGCTCGTGACAGGAGAACAAGAAAAAGCTGCGGAGACTTTTCAGGAATGGATTGAAAGCTACCCGCGGGACGCAATCGCCTACACCAATCTGGCCAGCACGTACACGATCTTGGCTCAATATGACAAAGCCCTCGACGCGGGACGCCAAGCTGAGCAGTTGGTCCCAGATAACGTGATCACTGCTGAAAACGTTACGTCTGCCTATCTCGCGTTGAATCGCTTCGATGACGCGCGAAAAACATTGAACGATGCGCTCGCTCACAAGCTGGATGACGACACGTTTCGAATCGAGATCTACGGCCTCGATTTTCTAACCGGCGACGCGAAAGGGATGGCTGACCAGGTGTCGTGGTTCGAAGCGAAGCCCGAACTCCAACACGAAATCCTCGCCGACGAGGCCGACACTGAGGCCTTTTACGGCCATTTGCAGAAGGCGCGCGATCTTACGCGCCGTGCCGTTGATGCCGCTGTACGCGGCGGGAACAGAGAATCCGCTGGCTTGTGGCAGGCAGCTGCCGCTGTTCGGGAGGCCTACTTCGGTAACCTCTCGGAGGCGCGACAAGATGCGGCGGCCGCGCTGAATCTTTCGCCGGGCACCCGCGATGTGACTGCCGAAGCGGCCTTTGTCTATGCCGAGTCGGGTGATACCGCGCGCTCCGATTCTCTTGTGCAGGTTCTTGCCAAGCACTTCCCCCTCGACACATTGGCTCAATCCTACTGGTTGCCGACGATCCAGGCGCAAGTGGCATATTCAAAGAAGAATTCGTCTCGGGCGATTGAAGTTCTACAAGCGGTCACTCCGCTCGATTTCGCCGGTCTCTCGATCGGGTGTATGCTCTCCGTTTACTCGCGCGGAGAATCTGATCTCGCGAGCCAGCAGGGAAGCGCCGCCGCCGCGGAATTTCAGAAAATTCTCGACCACCGCGGCCTGGTTCAGAATTGCTCGACCGGCGCCCTCGCGCACGTCGGCATCGCGCGCGCCGAAGCTCTCGCCGGCGATAACGCCAAGGCCCGCGCCGCCTACCAGGATTTCTTCACCCTCTGGAAAGATGCCGACCCCGACATCCCCATCCTCCGCGAAGCCAAATCCGAATCCGACAAATTGAAGTAGGAATTTCACTCGTGGCGCGGGCATCTTGCCCGCGTTGTTCCATCCAATGTAGCTCAGGTCTTCAGACCTGAGGCTTTTCTCCGAAACGCGAAAGTGCCTCACGTCTGAAGACGTGAGCTACATGACATCTCCGCCCGCGAATTCCGGCATCCCAGCCTTTCCTCCAGAGCCCGGAGGCTCCCGCCTCTGGAATCCCTCGCCCAGCGCTTCCAATCACCTTAACTCCGTGTTTATTTGCGCCTCCGCGCGGTCCGTCGTTTCGCCAGCTGACTCACCATCGCCGTCGGCGCCGCTGCCGCCGTCTGCAACAACCCCAGAAACGCCTGCGCATCCCGTGACAACGGCCGATGCCGCGGCGAAACCACATCCAGATTCCGATGCAGCGATTCCGCATCCACAATCTCGATGGCGACCAGCTTTCGCCGTCGCAATTCGTGCGTCACGGCAATCTGCGGAAGAAAACTCAACCCCAGCTTCCGCTCAACCATCCGCTTGGCCGCCTCAATCGTCTCCACCTCCAGCACCACCGTCGGCAGCAACCCGGCCCGCCGAAACAGCCCCTGGCTCAACGTCCAATCACTCGATCCCATATCGTAGAAAATCAGCGGCAGTGCCTCCACCTCGTCCAGCCGCACCCGCCGTTTCTGCGCCGCCGGATGTGCCGGGTGGCCCACCAGAATCAACGGATCGTCGCGCAGCGTCGTCGTTTCCACTTCAGGATGATTGAGCGACCGCGCAAACCCGAGGTCTGCCTCGCCGTCCAGCACCATTTTCAGCACCTGCAGCGAACTGCCCGAACGCAAGCTGACCATCACCTTCGGATTCGACTTTTGGAAATCCTTCATCACATCGGGCAGGAAGTAGGTGCAGACCGAAAGCGACGCCGCGATGCGCAACGCGCTCCCCGCCGATGGCTGGATTTCGCGCACGGCCTGCCGCGCCAGCGCCACGGTTCGCAAAAGCTGCTCGGCATGTGGACGCAGCGCCTTGCCGGCAGGGGAGAGCGATAGATTCGACCGCGCCCTGACGAACAGTTTCGCGCCAAGCGAATCCTCGAGCGCCTGGATGCGCCCCGTCACCGCCGGCTGGCTGATGTGCAGCGCTTCGGCGGCGCGATGAAATCCGCCGTAGGTGAGCACCGCCAGAAAAGTCTCCATCTGGTCGAATTCCATATTCGTCCTCCCACGCGCGCGAATGCCTTGCCGGTTGGCCCGATTCGGGACAAGTACGAAGAGTACCAGGCCTGATAAGAAAAATCTATCGTAGCGATAATTACAATCAGTTTGACGAATTGAGTTCACTCGGAGACAATGCTTGCTCACGCGTTACGCGTGCAGCAGGCGACCGGAAGGAGCCAACCATGGAAGGCGGCAGCACACATCATTTCGCGAGGACCGAACTCGATAAGCCCGTCGATATCCAGATTGGCAAGCAGACCATTCGAATCGCGAACCCTTTGAATAACGTCAGCGTCGCTGGCTTATTCGTAGGTCGCAGCGATTTGAAGGTTGGCACGCCCGTTCACGTCAAGATCCCCGTCCACAGCCACAGCTTTGAAGCCGACGGCCAGGTTGACACAGCGAGCCAGGCCGGTGCTGGTATCCATTTCGCGACGCTGTCCCCAGCCGAGCTAGAAACACTCTACGAACTGATCGCTGACCTCACCATCCGCGGCCAAGCCGCCGCATAAAATCGGTCAGCCAGGCAGTTTCCAGCACTTGTAGCGCCCGGATTCCGCCGGGCATCTTTCCTTTTCTTCCAGGCCGTCGCTAGTCTGATCTGTTTGTTCCTATCAAATTTCATACTCGCACTCGCGGAATTTTCGAGGGCTTTTTCTTCAGCCGATAGAATTTTGCGATCTGAGCATCTCTCGAATTAATCACCGGACCCGCATTAGAAAAATCACTCGCTTCGAAATGGTGGGGGGCCCCGCATTCATACGGGGAGGAGCGCTTTAGTGCTCCGGGAAGCGCCTTTGATTTTGACCGTGCGATTTGTTGGATCAATCGTCTGCAGGTATGGCGGAGAGGGTGGGATTCGAACCCACGGTAGAGTTTCCCCTACACTCGCTTTCGAGGCGAGCTCTTTCGACCGCTCAGACACCTCTCCGCGCGGTAAGGGACTTAGACTAACAGACGCATCGCCGCCCCTCAACCCGGCCCGCGTAAATTCTCGAAAATGTTCGCAGCCGCGTCTAACGACGAGCAGCAAAAAAATTCTGAAGAAGCGCGGCGCATTCTTCCGCGCGCACATTTGGCACGAGCTCGACGCGGTGATTCAGTTGCGGATTATCAAGGACATTGAAGCAACTCCGCGCCGCGCCGCCCTTGGGATCGTCCGCGCCGTAAACCACGCGATCGACTCGCGCCTGCACGATCGCGCCAGCGCACATCGAACATGGTTCGATGGTGACGTAGAGCGCGACGCCCGCCAGCCGGTAATTTCCAATTGCCTTTGCCGCGGCGCGGAGCGCGATCATTTCCGCGTGCGCCGTTGGATCGCAATCGCGAATCGTGCGATTGGCACCCGTCGCGATTTCGCGCCCCTCGAGAACAGCGACGGCGCCAATCGGCACTTCGCCGGCATCTCCCGCGCCCCGCGCCTCATCGAGCGCGATGCCCATCCACCTGAAATCGGATTCGATTGCGGTGGACATGTCAGGTGGAAAAGGGAAACTGGAAAATTGAAAATGGAAAGTAGAAAAGGGGCGCGTTTGATGGTCGTCGCGGCATTAGGGTGGTCAAGTGGCGAAAATAAAATGTGGCGGGCGCGCCTTGAGGATCGTTCCGCGACTTCGTTCGCTTCAACATTGTTCTTAAGCGACGTTAGCAGACGGAGAAGATACCAGCAAATCGCCAAAGCGTAAGGAGCGCAGCAAGGGTCCGGAAATAAGTGTGATTCGTTGGTGAAAAGGTGAAGACGCGAGATGTCCTATCCAGTGTGCCAACACCGATGAGGTGTTAGCGGGTTCGCCAAATTGGGCGGAAGTACTATTGGGATTTGCTGCAGCGGCTTGCAAAACTATCCGCAAGAGGCGGCCATGTCTTCCCTGATTCCTAAATTGATGCTGGCGCTGTGTTTGGCCGCCGGAGGGATGCCGGCGCCAACACAAGTCAGCAGCCAGCAAAATACGAATCAGAACGAGCGCACGCAAGGGCAGCAGCCGGCGCCAAAACCGGCTGCAGGTCCAGTAACCAGCACGCCCACAAATCCGCAGCAGGCGGCTCCCGCTAATCCGCAGAAAAAGCCTCACAAACGAGTGATCACGAACGACGATCTGGAAGGCAAGGGCGCGGGCCATTACGCGCAGATTGCCGGGATCGATCTGAGCCGCGTGAACGAGTGCGATCGATATTGTTATGAGCAGGTGCGCCAAGCATCGCGAATTGCGCCAGGACCAAACACGCAGTGGAAGCGCGAACTGCTGAGCGGGATCGAAAAAGTCAAAGAGGACGGGGCCTGGCAAGGACGACTCGAGGATTTGGCGCGCGTCAAAGGCAAATACTGCCGGCTCGAGCAGGAAAAAAATGAAGAACTGGCACGTCGAAGCGACCCCGCCAACGTGACCAAGGTCGAGCTCGACATCGACGATCGCTACGAGCGCAAATTTCAGGCCGAGCAGGGCGAGCTGATTTCCGCCTACGACCGCGCCGAAGCGGTTCGAAGATACTACACGGGGATCGTGGTGCAGTTTATGACGTTGCAAGAGCAGCGGATTTCGAACGCAAATTGTCCGCCGTCGCAGTTCCCGGTCGGTTCGTCGTACGGGGATGACGACCCGTGACCCGCAACATGACGCGCTACATGATCCGCAACACTGCCGGCCGTCGGATAGTTTGGGCCGCGGCGTTTTTCTTCGTGGGGTTCCTGTCGTCGGGCACGCGCGAGACCGCTGCGGCGCAGTCGGCACCGCCGGATGGCTCGCAACAGTCATCTCATTCATCTCCGCCGCAGTCAGACGGCGCGAAACCAAACGCCGCCGCTGACAAGGATCCGATAGCGGATACTTCGTCAACCGCCCGGCAACAGAAGCCCGCGACCCAGCGCAAGGTAATCACGAACGACGATATCGATGCAGAGCACGCCCGAGAAGCAGAAGGTACTCAGAATGGCAAGACGGGCGTCATCTACGCCACGGGACTTTGCGATGCGGAGTGCGCGGACGAAGCGCGCGAGGCGATGGGGTTCGGCCCGCAGCGAGAAGGCGAATGGCAGATTCGGCTGGTGACCGCGCGGCGCAATCTGCAGGCGGATACGGATTGGCGGCGCGCTTACAGCAGCCTCGGCGACGCGCTGAATACCTACTGCACGTTTCAATACCAGCTGCAGACGGCAATGCTTCCGACCTCCAACACTTGGGACGCGGGCATCGAGCGGGCGAAGAGGCAGCAATACTCTGAAAATATGGAACGCGTGCTGATGCAGCGAGTCCAAGGCGCGAATATTCAGCTGGTTCGAATCGCACAGGCCGTACGCCCTGTAGAGCCGGTACGCGCGACAATCATGAACGTGCTGGTATCGAGGCTGTACGGGTCGTCATGCATGGGCGAAGACCCGTGATCAAGAAACGGCGAATTCCAAAGCGCCACGCGCTCGTGAATCCTGAGCTATCAAGGGAGGAGCCTTGAGATCTGAGAAGGCAATCGTCATCGTGACTGCCTTAGCCGTGGTTTTCGCCGGATACCTCTTTTGGACACCGCCGAAGCGCGGAGCGAGCAGGACGAGCGCGAATGTCGGAGCTTCAAGCGGCGCCTCGGGACCACAAGTGCTATGGCGGTTCCAGACTGAAAAAAATTCCGTCAGCAGCGTAACGTTGGGGCCAGGCGCAGCGATTTATGCAGGCACCTACAACGCGATTTATTCGATTTCCGCGGACGGAAAGCAAATCTGGAAGACGCCGATGGCCGGACAGCTCTACACGTCAGCCGCAAGCAACGGCGAATTGTACGTGGCGAGCTCACACGGGTTTGTATTTGGCGTATCGGCCGACGGAAAACCAAACTGGGATCCGCGCATGGGCTTGATTGGATTCGGCGGGCCTCCGGCAATCGCATCGAACGACATCGTGATCGTGGCGAATACCGTCTCCGATATATACGCATTCCAACCGGCGCAATCGACGGCAGCAACCTGGTCCCAGAGCACATTCCGCGAAGGCATCATCTCTGCGAACGCGGCCATGCCGGGAACCGCCACCACTTCGACGATGCCCAGCAAAAATTCTCCGGCAGTCTGGCGCGATGAAACGATCGTTCTTTCGCGGCAGCACTGGCTGCATTATTTCAATCCTGATGGAACGCCGGGGTGGTTCAATGAGTTGACCCCAGGCGCTCTCGGCCAAATCGCGCTCGCTGACGATGGAATGATCTACGTGACTGACGACCAGGGCATGCTTTTTGCAGTTGACCGGCGCGGAAATTTGAAGTGGCAGTTCGATGCCAAGGAGATGCCTTACGGCTCGCCGGTTGTTGGAATCGACGGCACGATTTACTTCACGACGTACTCAGCGGTACACGCACTCTCGAGCGATGGCACTGTGAAATGGGAGACAAATGCACCTCAGGGCGTTTCGACCAGCCCCACGCTTGCAGCTGATGGAACGATCTATGTCGGCGGAAGAGACGGGCTGTTCGGAATGCGTGCCGACGGGAGCCTAAAGTTTAGTCTGCACACAATGAACGCGACCGGCGCCCCGAACATCGGCAGCGACGGAACAATTTATTTCGCATGCGGCTACATGTGGGTATGCGCGGTGCACGACGAAGGCTCACCGCTCATGCGAAGCGCGTGGCCTAAGACGTTCCATGATCCCGGGAATACGGGACACAGCCTCACTAAGTTTTAGACATCGACGGTGGCGACGGATGTTGACTTACCGGCTGGCAGCGGAAAAGATGAAGAGAATGAAGACTGTTACCACTTCTGTTGTGCTTGGGCTGGCGCTTCTGATCTGCGGCATCGGCCGGGCTCAGACTTCGCCACCTGCACCTGCGCCGGCGACCGCGCCAACGACGCCAAAGAACGCGACACCGGTATTCGTGCCGCAGGAATTTTTTGCTCCGCAGGAGTACGTCCAGATTAACGGGACGTGTGCGACCGAAATGTCGCCGAATCAGGCTTTCATCGTCGGCGGCGTATCGAGCTCTGCACTGAAGCCCGGCGATGCTGTCGAGCAACTCGACAAGCAACTAAAGCTGATGCGCAGCTACGTGGCGGAGAAGCACGGCGAAATTCAAATGATGGAACGCGTCCGAACTCTCAAGAATCCCCAGCCAGGCAAGGCGGAGAGTGACCCGCCCTTTCAGGTTGTGCAAAGGCTGCAGGTAACATTCCCCCCGGATGCTCCGATGGACGCGATACTCGAGAAGCTAATTGAGCTCGGGTTCGACCGCTTTGGCGACAATGTGTTGAACAATTTCAACCGGCGCGAAGTTGTGATCAGGTTCCGGATAACCGACCTCGATGCGAGATTGAACGACTTCCAGAAGCAATGCACCGCCGAAGCCTGGCAGCAATGGTGCAGCACGGCGAATGACAAAGAGATTTGCGGGAGCAAGATGTTTCCGGCCGATCTGGATTTGCAATCCTTCAACATTCGATCGAAGGAAACGCTGATGCGCGCCGAGGGAAACAGTGCGCCTTGGCAATTCAATGTCATGCGCGGCCAGCAACGATCGCCTGAAGTGCCGGATCTCATGGGAAACGTAACGGTACACCTCATTGGGAACATCTCTCTCTCATACCGTCGCAAACGCCAAGAAGAGAAGCCTTGAATGTATTTGCGATCCGCGAGTGTACGGCGCGTCTCCTCCTGGCAGTAGCTGCGCTTTCCTTCGCCTGTATTCTTCCCCTTCGCGCGACCGACCGTGAAACTTTGCCGCAACGCCTGCTTCGCACCATTCAGATCGGCGCGCCTCAGGATATTTCCGTCGATGAAATTCGCAAGGTCGCCGAAAGCAACGATACTGACTACACCACTGCAATTCTGGCGCGTTCGGCGCTGCTCGTTTTGCGGCAGGGCGAACCAAATCTTATGTCCTACGACGAGTTACTCGACAATCTGTTGAATCACCTCGTGAGCGATGGCACTCCATTTCAGCCGCTGCCTAGCCTTCCCGGCTTTCGCGGGAAAGAGTCCGTGTTCACCATGGTCTACGCGATGGTGATGAGCGGAAATCAGGAGCACGTCGTTGATATTCTTCAGCGACACTCGCTGACGGGTAGCCGGTACAAGCAAGCCGTCGTGCTTTCGGCGTTGCGCAACGTGGGGACGCCGCGCGCGATCAGCGTCATCCAGCAACATGCTGAGAAAGGGCAGGATCGCAATCTAGCGGAGACGACGCTAGCCGACGAAGACTACCCGGTGCTCTCCGAAATTCACGATCGCTGGGACATAATTCCTCCCGCACAGCGCACCCAAGACAATCTTAAGTCAATCGTGCAAGGCGGATGCAATCAGCGCAGCGCGCTCGCCGCTTACTGGCTGGGATTTTTTGCGCCGAATCCCGATCCGAAAAAAGCTGCGGAACTTCAGGCGCTCGAAACCTTGGCGCACACGAACACCGGTGGCTGCGAAATGATGGAGCACGTCATCGCGTTGAAATCGCTCGCGATGAGGTCGGCCGAGAGCGTGGATTATTGGAAGCGTCTTGCGCAAAGCACGCCAAACGTTTGGGAGCGGCACCAAATCGTGATCAACGCCTGGGGACGCTGGGGCGGAAAGTTCGCGCCCGCAGCGCTCGAATTGCTAAAGACGGATGGGGCGCAGTACGTGCAGTGGGAACTATTGAACGGAAATCTGGAAACGCGGCAGGGGCGTGAATATCGGAATTATTGGGACATCTGGATTCCGGCGGATGTTTTGGCGGTGCTTCAATTCGACGACGCGCAGGGGCCCTCTGCGATGGAGCCGGCGGAGCTTGACGCGATGCTCGATTGGCTCGTGGCGGATGCGCGGCCGCGAGATGCCGTCGTGTTGAATCACATGATCTATCACCTGGCGGCATTTACTTCGGACGACGACACAAGACGCTTGTTGCGAATCTTCGACAAGCTGCCCGAGCGAAATCAGAACTGGTGGATTTTACAAACGCTGCGCGATCCGCAAGCATTGTCTCTGCTACGGTATTGGAGCACGTTGCCCGCGCCGCGGGATCAGCAAGAAATGTTGGAGCACACGATCGGCAGTCTGGTCAGCCGGTCTGCGAGCCGTGGATCGGCTGTAAAACTGTGTTGCGAAGCAACGGAAGAATGCCTTTTGCAGCACGTAAGGCACAGCGATAAGACAAACGGGGTGGTCGCCCCCGAAATTCATTCAGAGCAAGACGCGCGCAAGTGGCTCGATGGCGGCGCGACGCCGGTCGACGAGTTCAAAATTCGCTACGAGGACGAGTTGAAGCGGTCAGCCGTGGTGCGCCGCGGAGATCGGACGGAAGAACATTGGGAATATTTGTACGATTGTTGGCAGCGGACGGATAAGAATCCCGATGGCCAGAGCGCGCATTGATGGTGTCGCGGGAAGTTCGCTCGCGCGCGTCACTGTGCGCTGGGTGCGGCGGATGCGGCGGCCACACTCGCCGCGTCGAGTGAGAGCGGACTTTGTAGAACCAGCTCGAATTGCCATCCCGTGTCAAAAAGTACGGCGGTC
>Ga0302180_10002943_pt1 | contig 13085 bp, 10 predicted proteins | sample I_Palsa_E3_2_FD_200575 | JGI IMG/M metagenome (GOLD analysis project Ga0302180, IMG submission 200575) | Peat permafrost microbial communities from Stordalen Mire near Abisko, Sweden - I_Palsa_E3_2 | ecosystem: Environmental > Terrestrial > Soil > Palsa > Peat permafrost | place: Sweden... | reverse complement strand
GCGCGCTTAGCACCCCGGTAGGCAACCTGCGCGAGATTGCGGCATCGACCCTGCAGCAGGGCACGTTCATCAGTGCCGAGGCTCGCAGCCTGCTGGAATTCTTCCAGGGCGGAAAGCGCGGCTTTGCACGCCCGCGCCAGGGCAACGCGCACGACGCTGCCGATGGCGACGACTAGCTGGACCCACGCAGGAATGGTTTTGCGAACCATCGGTTTGATCGGCGGCATGAGCTGGGAATCCACGCTGCCGTACTACCGGCGGATCAACCAGAGCATCAGGCAGCGCCTGGGCGGACTTCATTCCGCCAGGCTGCTGCTCTATAGCGTTGATTTTCACGACGTTGAACGACTGCAGCAGTGCGGAGACTGGCAGGCGGCTGGCGCGTTGCTGGCGCACTGTGCAAGCACGCTGGAATCTGCCGGAGCGGATTTCCTGGTCCTGTGCACCAACACCATGCATAAAGTCGCACCCGCGATCGAGGCAGCGGTGCGAATTCCACTGCTTCACATCGCCGACGCCACGGCCGCGGAAATCAAACAGGCGGGTTTCTCGACCGTGGGGTTGCTCGGCACGAGATTCACGATGGAAGAGGATTTCTACCGCGACCGGCTACGCCAGCGCCACGGACTGCAGGTGCTGATACCAAAGCTGCACGATCGCGAAATCATTCATCGCATCATCTACGACGAACTTTGCCTGGGCCGGATCGTTGATGAATCGCGATCCGAGTACTTAAGGATCATGGCCGACCTGGTCGTTCAGGGCGCACAGGCCATCGTTCTGGGCTGCACGGAGATTTCGCTACTGGTGGGACCGCAGGATTCAGCGGTGCCGTTGTTTGACACCACCGACATTCACGCCCGCCAGGCCGCGGACTGGGCACTGGCGGCAAGTTAATGCGCGCTCGCCAGCGATTGCAGCAATCCGCGAGCCGCCTGCTCCGATAGATCGAAAACACGCTCGAATTCAGCCAGCTCGCCATAGTACGGATCGGGAACTTCCCGCAATGCCTGCTGCGGGGCATAGTCGAGCAGCAGCCGCACGCGATCGCGCCGCCCGGGTGGGGCGAGCGCCAGGGTGGCTTTCTGATTCTGCCGGTCCATCACCAGGATCTGGTCGAAGCGCTCGAAATCCTGCGCCTGCAACACTCGCGCGCGCCGCGCCGACATGTCGATGCCGTGCGCGCGTGCCACACGCTGCGCGCGTTCGTCGGGCGGGTGGCCCACGTGATAGCTGTGAGTGCCGGCGGAATCGGATTCCACCGCCAGATCGGGCCGGGTACGTTGCGCCAGTGACCGGAACACCGCCTCGGCCGTCGGCGAGCGACAGATATTCCCCATGCAGACAAACAGTATGCGTACCGGTGCGCGCTCGATCTGCTGTCCGTTGGATAGGTTTTCGTCGCGGGTTGACAAGTGCGTTTTTTTGCTTCCGGGGAGGAATCATGTCGGTCATCGCGGGCGGATACGCCGACGATTCCCTATTAGAATACGGCATTGCGGGATGGGAAATTACTAACGTGACTGCGTTTTTGCGCCGCTTTGCGCTTGCTCCGACCGATCTGCTGCGCGACGCAATCTATCGGCGCCTGTGGACCTCCATTTTCATCTCCTCGTTCGGCGGACAGGTGACGCTGCTGGCGTTGCCGCTGACGGCGGCGGTGCTGCTGCGCGCGTCGCCAACGCAGATGGGTTTCCTGACGGCGATGGAGACCGCGCCGTTCGTTATTTTCTCACTGCCGACCGGGGTGTGGCTCGATCGGGTACGCAAGCTACCGGTGTACGTGGTAGGGGAAATTAGCGTCGCCGCTGCAGTGGCGTCGGTGCCGATCGCATGGTGGCTCGGGGCATTGTCGATAACCTGGCTGTACGTAGTCGGTTTCGTGATCGGCGCGGTGAATACCAGCGCCGGCAGCGCCGCGCAGGTGGTGCTGACCCAGATCGTGCCACGCGCGCGGCTGGTCGAGGCGCACGCCAAGAACGCGCTGGCACAGTCGACCGCCGAAGTCTCGGGACCGGGGGCCGCCGGCGCACTGATCAAGCTCACCGGGGCGCCGATGGCGCTGCTGGCCGATGCCCTGCTGCTGCTGGTGTCGGCGTCGATACTGCGCGGCGTGTCGGTGAAGGAGACCCCGAGCTCGGCCAACTCGCCGTTCTGGCCGGCGATGCGCGAAGGCCTGGACTTCGTGCGCGGACACAAACTGCTGATTACGATGGCAAGCTGCGTCGGCAGCTGGCAGCTGTGCAGCCACGCGCCTGCTGGGCCTGTCCGAGCGTGAAGTGGGCCTGAGCTACGTGGCGCTTGGCGTCGGTACCATTGCCGCCAGTGCCGTCGGGCATCGCCTGGCGCGTCGCTTCGGGCCCGGTCCGATTCTGGTGTCCGGATTTGGAATCTGCGGCGCCGGTTGGCTGCTGCTCGCGCTCGCCCCGCTGAATACCTATGGTGTCGCCGCGTTTCCCATGATGCTGCTGATGTACGGCGTCGGAGCGGTGTTCATATTCATCAACTTCCTGGCGTTACGGCAATCGATCACGCCTGCCCGTATGCTTGGCCGCATGACCAGCACCATGCGCTGGCTTATCCTGCTGCCTGCCGGGCCGGGCGCATTGTGGGGCGGGTGGCTGGGCGAGCACTATGGCCTGCGTGCGACCCTCGGGTTCTCCGGCAGCGCGGCCCTGTTGCTTGCGCTCATCGCCTGGCAGCTGCCGGTGATTCGCAGCGTCAAGACGCTGCCCACGTTCAAGGCGGAAGCGGTCGCGCCTTTTTCTTCGGATCGCGAGCGCTGACCCGGCAAACCCCGGCGCTGCGCAAGGTTGGGGTACGATAATGAACTCTAGCAACGGGAGACCGATCAGTGCTTTCGGATATTGAAATTGCCCAGCGAGCCAGCATGGAGCCGATCACGGCAATCGCCGAGAAGCTCGGAATTCCACTGGCGAGCCTGGAAAACTTCGGCCGCTTCAAGGCAAAGATCGCCTTGGACTATCTCGACAGCCTGAAATCGCGGCCGGATGGCAAATTGATTCTGGTCACCGCGATCAGCCCGACGCCGGCCGGCGAGGGCAAGACCACCACCACCATCGGCCTCGGCGACGCCCTGAACCGCATCGGCAGGAAGACCGTGATCTGCCTGCGCGAGCCGAGTCTCGGGCCGGTGTTCGGCATGAAGGGTGGCGCTACCGGTGGCGGTCGCTCCCAGGTGGTGCCGATGGAAGACATCAACCTGCACTTCACCGGCGACTTCAGCGCCATCGCGCTCGCCAACAACCTGCTCGCGGCGCTGATCGACAATCACATCCATCATGGCAACGAGCTCGAATTCGACGTGCGCCGGATCACTTGGCAGCGGGTCGTGGATATGAACGACCGCGCGCTGCGCGACATCACGGTCGCTCTGGGCGGGCCGGCCAACGGCTATCCACGCCAGGACAGTTTCACCATCGTCGTGGCGTCGGAGGTGATGGCGATTTTGTGCCTGGCCACCAGCATCGCGGACCTCAAGAACCGGCTGGGAAACATCGTCGTCGGTTACACCCGCCACTTCAAACCGATTCACGCGCGCGATCTTGCGGCCCACGGGGCGATGACGGTGCTGCTGAAGGAGGCGTTGAAGCCGAACCTGGTACAGACGCTGGAGAACAACCCGGCGTTCGTGCACGGCGGTCCGTTCGCCAACATCGCGCATGGCTGCAATTCGGTGCTGGCGACGCGTACCGCGCTGAAGCTCGCGGACTACGTGGTCACTGAGGCGGGCTTCGGCGCCGATCTTGGGGCCGAGAAGTTCATCGACATCAAATGCCGAAAATCAGGGCTGCGACCGGCGGCAGCCGTGATCGTCGCCACCCTGCGGGCACTCAAGTACCACGGCGGCAGCCACCTGCGCGACATCAACAAGGAGAACCTGGCGGTGCTGGAAAAGGGCCTCGCCAACCTCGAACGCCACGTCGCCAACGTCCGCAACCACTATGGCCTGCCCTGTGTCGTTGCCATCAATCATTTCAGCTTCGATACCGAAGCGGAAATTGCATTGCTGAAGTCGAAGATGGCGCAGCACGGCGCGCCGGTGGTGCTGGCGCGCCACTGGGCCGACGGGTCGGCGGGTGCGACCGAGCTGGCACAGGCGGTGGTCGACATCGCCGACAAGCGTCAGTCGACCATGACGTTCGTGTACGAGGAGTCGCTGCCGTTGTGGGAAAAGATGAAGGCCATCGCGACCAAGATCTATGGCGCGGCCGATATCAGTGCCGACCGCAAGGTGCGTGACCAGATCCATCAGCTGCAGGATGCCGGTTACGGGCACTTCCCGGTGTGCGTCGCGAAGACCCAGTACTCGTTCTCGACCGATCCGTCGTTGCTCGGTGCACCATCGGGTCACACGGTGAATGTACGCGAGGTGAGGCTTGCCGCCGGTGCCGAATTCATCGTGATGATCTGCGGCGATATCATGACCATGCCCGGCCTGCCCAAGGTGCCTTCCGCGGCCAGGATAGACATCGATGACAGCGGCAAGATCCTGGGGCTGTCCTGAAAAGCCGCGCTTGTCGGCGCTAGGATTTGCTCCGCCGCGGCTTGCGCAGCGCGAAGAACAGCTGTCGATGCTCTCCGGAGCGCGTGATCCGGGCCTGCTCCAGCCCCACCAGGACGTACAGGATGGTCAGTGCCATCAAACTGGTGGGAACGTGCTTGGTGCGGCGTGCGGCCGCGACCACATCCTTAGCGGTAACACCGCTCTTGCCGCCAAGGCGCGACTGCACGTAGTCGACTGCGGCGGTGCTGACGACGTTGAAATATCCGGACGCGCGGCGTGATTTCGACAACGCAAACGACAGCACGAAGAAATAATCCGACGCCTCGAACACGTGATAGGTCTGGCGAACTGCCGCGACCCGGCCGCGATATTTGAGCCCCTGTTGTAGCTTTCTGATGTTCATGGCTATTCCCCCACGCGATACGGGCCATTATCTGCGTTACCCGATTTTGTTTCCTTAGTGGTTCAATTACTGCAATTCTTCGCGTTTGTTATACCGTTTTTGCAGTAATCTCCGATAGCGCTGCCTCGCCTGCGGCTTGGGGCGCTATTTGTTGATCGTGGCGGCAGCGGCGGCGCAGGCCACCTCGTCCTGGGAACCGGTGCCGCCCGAGCAGCCGATGGCGCCGATGATCCTGCCGTCCTCGATCAGCGGGATTCCGCCGCGCGAGGCCACGATATCGTCGAGCGTCAGCACGTAGTTCAAACCCGCCTTCTGCACCGCGTCTTCGAACGCCTTGGTCGGCCGGCGAAACTTCACCGCCACGCGCGCCTTGTGTTCCGAGATCGCGATCGAGGCCAGCTGCGCGCCATCCATGCGCAGGAAGGTGACCAGGTTGGCTCCGGAATCCACCACCGCGATATTGATCTGCCAGCCGCGTTTGGCGGCCTCGGCCATCGCGGCCTGCGCCACGGCCTGGGCGCGTTGCAGCGAGATCGGCGCGCCATAGGGCGTGCTGAACGGCATCTTGTCGGGCACGGTGTCGAGCGGATTTGCGGGCGGTGCGACCGGGTCGGCAGCGCGGCCGACACCGACGCCAAGCAGCACTACGCTAGCCAGGAGCGACACGGCAATACGTGGATTCATTGTTGATTCTCCTTGGGGCGATCCTATAGCCGATCCCTGGATTCTAGAGCAGAACGACGCCAAACGAGACGCCCAAGGGTCATGCGGCGATGTTTTGCGCGTCCAGCGCCTGCAGCACCTTCCTATGCTCCACCAGCAGCCCGTCGACCAGCGCGCGGGCATGATCGAGTTTGCCTCCCGCCGCAGCCAGTTCCACTTCCTTGCAAAGATCCGCGAATGCCACGGCGCCGACGTTGGCACTGCTTGATTTCAGGGCATGCGCTGCCTGCCTGACGCTCTCCGCGTCGTTGGCAGCCGCCGCGCTGCACATGGCATCCGTCAGCGCCTGGGAACTCGAGGTGTACAGGCCCAGCACTTTCGCCAGAAGGTTCGGGCCACCGGGCCGGTGCAGCGCCCGGATGCGCCCCAGCGCCTGTCGATCCAGCACCGCATCTTCCAGCTTGGCCGCAGTCGCCGGCGGTTCGGCGTCGGCTACGCAGGACTCGAGTACCTGGTAGAGCTGATCGCTGCTGAATGGTTTACTCAGGTAGCGGTCCATGCCGGCCGCGAAGCATTTCTCAGCGTCTCCGGTCAGCGCATTTGCGGTCAGCGCCACGATCATCGTGCGCGGGCGCTGATGTTCCTTCTCCCATTCACGAAACCGGCTGGTGGTGGCGTAGCCGTCGAGCTTGGGCATCTGGCAGTCCATCAGCACCACGTCGTAGCGCTCGGCGACCAGCTTCTCCAGCGCTTCCTCGCCGCTCCACGCGCGCGCTGCCTGCACGCCGATTTCCTGCAGCATCGCCACGGCCACCTCCTGATTGACCGGGTTGTCCTCCACCAGCAGCACGCGGCGTACGCGTGAAGTTTTTGCGCTGCTGTGCGCCGCCGCGGCCACGTCGTGTCGCGGACCGCCCGCGGCCGCCCGGCCGGCCACGAACTGGTCGGTCAGGAGCGAGGCGAGGCAGGCGTGCAGCTGCGCCCGGCGTACCGGCTTGCTCAGCCACGCCGTGACACCGTCCACCGAATTGTCCCCCATGGGGGCGCCCGAGAGGGCAGAACTCATCATCAGAAACGGCACCTCGGCAAATTCCGCGCGCGCACGAATTTGCGAGGCCAGGGCTGCGCCCTGCATGTCGGGCATCTGGGCATCAAGAATCAGAACGTCGAATTGACCGGAAAGGGCAGTGCCCAGGAGCTGCATTGCAGCCCGGCCAGAGCTGGCCTCAGTCACCGTCACGCCCCAGCTCGTCAGGTGATGCCTGAGAATTTCGCGATTGGTCTGGTTGTCGTCAACGATGAGCATGCGGGTGCGACTGAGTACCGTGCTGCGCCGCTCGCGGTCCGCCGTCGGATCGGTCGGCAGCGGGATCGAGAAATAAAACGTCGATCCGACCCCGGGCGTACTGGAAACCCCGATCTGACCGCCCATCAGTTCCACCAGCTGCTTGCAGATCGCCAGGCCCAGTCCTGTGCCACCGTACTGGCGCGTGGTCGAGCTGTCCTCCTGGGCGAATGACTCGAATATCGCCGCGCAGCTCTCGGGCTTGATGCCGATGCCGGTATCCGTCACCTCGAAGCGGAACGACGAATTCAACAGGCCCGCGCCCTCGTGGCGCACCTTGATCTTGACCTCGCCGCGTTCGGTGAATTTCACCGCATTGCTGATGAGATTGATGATCACCTGGCGCAGCCGCTGGCCGTCGCCGCACACCCGGGTGTCGAATTCCGCCGGAATATCGCAGATCAGCTCCAGCTGTTTGCTGTGCGCGCGCTCGGCCAGGATATCGACCGCGTCCTCGACGATGTCGCGCAGGCAGAACGGGGCCCGGTCGAGCTCGAGCTTGCCGGCTTCGATCTTGGAGAAATCGAGGATGTCATTGATGATGTCGAGCAGGGCGCTGCCGGACTGGTGGATGGTGGCGGCATAGCGGCGCTGTCTGGCATCGAGTGTCGTCGAATGACGCAGCAGCTCGGCCATGCCGAGCACGCCGTTCATCGGCGTGCGGATTTCATGGCTCATGCGCGCCAGGAATTCACTTTTGGCGCGGCTGGCCGCCTCGGCGCGCTTCAGCGCCTCCTGCGCCTCGGCCACCGCTGCATCCGCGCGCACGGTGCGTTCGCGCACCCGTTTCTCCAGGTCGTTCTGATTCACCCGCAGCGTCAGATCGCGCCGTTCGAGTTCCGCCAGCATTTCGTTGAAGTCATCGATCAGTGCGCCAACGTCGTCCTCGGTACGTTTCTCCGCCCGGATCGAGAAGTTCTTGCTGGCGCAGACGTTGCGGGCGACCTGCGCCAGCTCGCGCAGCGGAGCGGCGATGAAGCGCTGCAGGCGGATCGACAGTGCATAGGCCACGAGCAATGCCAGCAGGAATCCCATCAGGATGTGCTGCGGGGAGCCAGCCAACAGCCCGTAGAGGCCGGTCAATCGGGCATCCGCCTGAATGGTGCCAACGCGACTGCCGTCCGCCATCACGGGAGCCTGGATATGGACGCCGGTCAGGCCGTCGAACTGGATCGCCGTGGCGGCAGAGCCTGCCGAATCGATCGCCCAGGCCGCCAGGCGTTCCGATGCGGGGCCGGTTTCCGGCCCAAAGCTTAAGTCGGCCACGACATTGCCGCCGGCGCCATACAGCGCCGCAGCTCGAATGTCGGGATCGGCGTGCAGCGCCGCCAGCGCCTTGCGTGCCAGCGTCGCATTGGGTGACTTCAGCAACGAGCCGGTAGTCTGGCCCACCGCGCTCACCAGGATCAGCAGTTGCTCGGCCCGGCTGCGACGCAGGGTCATCAATTCCCCGGATGCGTATATCGCGCTTGCTATCAGTACTGCCACCGCGGCCGCGTACACCACTATTACGCGCAGCTTGGCGCGTAAAGTGAGGTTGCTCAGCCACTGCATCACGGGCCGGCATCCACCGGCAGCGCATTGAGCGCCGCGTGCTGCTTGCTGACGCCGTAGGGCGGAGTTCGCAGCAGCTGCTCCAGCTCGCCGACCGGGATCGGCGGGCTGATCAGGTAGCCCTGCACCTGATCGCAGCGATGGGTGCGCAGGAAATCGAGCTGTTCGGTGTTCGCCACACCCTCGGCGATCACCTTGAGCTTGAGCTCGCGCGCCATCGCGATGATTGCCGCGCATATGGCCGCGTCGTCGTCGCTGGTGTGCAGATCCTTGACGAACGAGCGGTCGATCTTCAATGAGTCGACGGGGAATTGCCGCAGGTAGCCGAGCGAGGAATAACCGGTTCCAAAATCGTCGATCGACAGCGTTACACCGGCGGCGCGGAAGCGCTTCATGCAGGCGGTGGTATCGTCGACGTTGCGCATCAACAGACTCTCGGTGATCTCCAGCTCAAGCTGTTCGGGCTTGACGCCGTACTGCCACAACGCGCGCAGCACCGACTCCACGAAATCCGCGCGGGCGAACTGCTGCACTGAAACGTTGACGGCAATCGACAGGTGACTGAAACCTTCGCCGGCCCAGGCACTGAGCTGCTTGCAGGATTCGCGGATGACCCAGTCGCCGAGCTCCGCAATCAGGCCGGTTTCCTCGGCCACCGGGATGAATACGTCGGGAGCAATCCAGCCGCGGGTCGCGTGCTGCCAGCGCAGCAGCGCCTCCACGCCGATGATCGCGCCGCTGGCAAGCTCGACCTTGGGCTGGTAGTAAATCTGGAAGTCGCCGTTCTGAAATGCGCTGCGCAGGTCGTTTTCCAGCTCCAGGCGACCGAGCGATCGAACCGCCATCGAATGGCCGTAAAACGCAAATCCGTTCCGGCCCTGGTCCTTGGCCTGGTACATCGCCATGTCGGCCTTCACCAGCAGGTCCTCGATATCGGTGCCATCCTGCGGATACATCGCGATACCGATGCTCGGCGTCACCACCAGGCGATGGCCGCCGCAGTCGAGCGGCTCTGCCAGTGACTGGCGGATGCGGTTGGCTACCGCGGCGGTCTGCGTCTCATCGGTGATATCGGTCAGCAGCACCACGAATTCGTCACCTCCCAGCCGCGCCACGCGTGCCTGGGCCTGGCGCCGGTCGTCGGCCGGCGGCGGCACCAGCTCGAACGGCCGCGCGCTCTGCTCGAGTCTGCGCGCCACATTCTTCAGCAGCGCGTCGCCGACCGAGTGACCGAGGTTGTCGTTGATGCGCTTGAAGCGGTCCAGATCCAGGTACAGCAGCGCCATGGTGCGGTTGGCTTGCTTGGCGGCGCGGGTAGCGCCGCCCGCCTCGCGCACGAATTGCTGACGATTGGGCAGTCCGGTCAGAATGTCGTAGTAGGCAAGATACTCAATACGGGCCTTCGCCTTCTGTCGCTCGGTGGTATCGCGGGTCACGATCAGCAGCGTGCCATCGGATTGCGGACGCAGTCGTGCCTCGAACGATCGCTGCTCCTTGCCGCGTCCGACGGCAAATTCGTAGGTGCTCGGATCACTGCCGCTGGCACCACTGGCGGCCTGCCGCGCGGCGCTCGCCACGCCCGCCGGCAGCACCTGTTCCAGCTGTTTGCCGACCAGACTGGTGCGATGGCTTTTGTCATCGCCCGTGATGTGCTGCAAAAGCACGCCGTCCCGATCGACGATGAAGATGGTATCGGGCAGCGCCTGCAGCAACGCGCGGTTCTTGCGCTCGCTCACCTGCAGCGCGCGCATATTGTCGCGGGCGCGAAGGATGAAGCCGATGCGATGCCCGAGCGTCGGCCACAGCACCGGCTTATGTATGAAATCGGTGGCCCCGACCTGGTAGGCCTGGGCGATCGAGGCGGTGTCGTCGTGGCCCGTGACCATGACGATCGGAACGTCGACGCCCGGGCTCATCAGGCGCAGCGTCGCGCACAGTTCGAAACCATTGCTGCCGGGCAACTCGACGTCGAGCAGCACCAGGTCCGGTGTGCGGCTCTCGAATGCGGCCACGGCTTCCCTGCCGTTGCTGGCGATTCTGGCGTCGAAACCGGCCTGCTGCAGAGTCTCGCTGGCCAGCAGCGTGAACGCAGGATCATCATCGATGACCAGCACACAGCGCCGTGGGTCGCTCTGGAATTGCATGCGTTGCTCTTCGGCCTTTGAAGTCGACATGGAAACGCGCGAACCCGAGGTGGCCCGTTCTACTTATTTGGACCTTAGCCGACGCCAGCGTCGTACTGTCGGCAGCAACCGCGCAGTTTCTTTAACGAAATATCAAAACCGCGGCTGTAGCTGGAAAATCGCGAACCACATCACAACTGCAACGGCATCGCCGCGGGCAGCGCGATCCTCGGCAGCAACTCGATCGAGCTGGAATGCATCGCGAGTTTGTATCTGTATCGGTCTATAATATGCGTAGTTTGATGATATTGTATCAATAAAGCTACAATAGTAGCGGCGCAGCTGAGCGCGACAGCTAGCCGCGGATGCGGTCGATTCCCGCCACCAGGCTGTAGAAGCCATTCAGCAGCGGTAACGACAGCTTGAACTCGGCCGCTTTGCGCACCGCATGGCCGAGAGTCTCTTCCACTTCCAGCGGCCGTCCGGCTTCCAGGTCCTGCAGCGTCGACATGCGGTGCAAGGGTGCCTTCGATTGCATGTCGCGCCCGAATTTTGCCAGCAGCGCGATCGCGTCCTGATCCGACTCACGGCAGATGCTCGCCACCGGCAGCACCGCCCGGTCGGACAGCCGCACCTGGCAGGCGGCGGCGAGCATGCCGACTTCGCGCACCACGCCTACCGCCACCTGCGCCGTTCCCGGATCGATCAGGTATTTCCAGGTCAGCGCACGCGTGGTGACCGACAACGCCATCATCGCGGCCCAGGCCGCGAACTTCGACCACTCGAGACTGAGAATGTCCGCATCGGCGCGCGTGCGCACGCCGGCAGCATCGACGGTCGCGGCAATGTGGCGCGCCCGGGTGCTGTCGCTGCCGTCCAGTTCACCGACAAAAAGATTGCTATTGCGAGTGAACAGCACCTCACCGCTGCTTAACATCTCGCCACTCACATCGGCCAGGGAACCGAGCACGCGCTGGCGGCCGAAGGCCGCGGCCAGCACATCATCCTTCATCATTCCGTTCTGAATAGAGAAGGCGACGCCGATGTCGGCGCCGCGCAGCGACGCAACAATCGCCTCGGTGGCGTAGGTCTTGGTGGCAATGATCAGCACCGCAGCGCCGGTCAACCGCGTCGGTTCGGTCAACGTCGGCACCGGCTGCGAGAATTCGACCAGCCCCCTGATGGTGAGTCCATGCTGCGCGATCTGCTGCGCGCGCCGCTCGCGCACCAGCATCAGCACCGAGTGGCCGGCACGCGCCAGGTGGCCACCGATGATGGAGCCGAGCGCACCGGCACCGGCAATGGCGAAGTCGACTTCAGCCATCAGGCACTGAGCAGCTGCAGCAGCTTCGCCCCGTCGGGCACACCAAAACCCGAGCACGCGTCCCAACCGGCGCGCGCGCTGTACTCCCCGTTCAGGTCGCCATCGATGTCATTGTTGCCGACCGTGATGTCGCGGAAAGCGGCGGCGCCACCGGCGGCGTAGATCTGCGGATTGATCTGGCCGGCGGTTTTCGAGAATTTCTGCTGCAGCTGCTGATTGATCAGCGCCAGCAACCCGGCGGTCAGCGGCGCTACGGCGCTGGTGCCGCCGATGACCTGCCAGGTGCCGTCGAGATAGATCCGGTAACCGGTGTCCGGATCGGCATCGGCGGCCAGGTCCGGCAGGCCGCGGCCCTTGAAACTGGTCGGCGACAGCGGCACCGCGACCGCGCCCTGGTAGGACGGCAGCGCGAAATAATCGCTGACACCGCCCCCGGTGGCGCCGCCGCTCGCACCATCGTTCCACACCGATTCGGCGCTGATTCTGGCGCCCGTGGTCACCAGTGTGGTACCGCCGCAGGCCACCGCATAGGGACTCGAGGCCGGAAAATCCGCGTGCGGCTTGCCGTCCCAATCGCTGCCCATATCGGCCGAACCGTTGTCGCCGGCGGCGACGCACACGGTGACACCCATCGCGGCGGCTTCCTGCAGCGCCTCGTTCAAGGCGTCGAGAAACTGCGGGGTCAGCTGGCCGTTGGGATCCTCCGGGCCGCCCCAGCTGATCGATACCACCGAGGGTTTGCGCACGCTGTCGTGCACCGCGGTCTTGACCGCATCGATGAAACCGCTGCTGGTATTGGGCGCGAAGTACACCGCGATGCTGGCTCCCGGCGCAATCGAGCCGGCGACCTCGATGTCGAGCGCCACCTCGCCGTCGGCCTGCGATTTACCTGGCAGGTTCGCACCACCATCGACACCGACCGCGGTTACCGCCGGCATTGGAATGGCCAGCTTGTTGAAGAATGCCTGCAGATCGGAAGTCAGGTATCCGGCGCCCGTGGGCTTGCCGCTGCTGTCGGCGTCGTTGAGTTCGATGATTGCCACGCATTGCCCGGCGCCGGTGAGTGCACCTGGAAAGTCATACAGCGCCGCCAGCTGCGGCGGTGTGAAGCTCGTGGCGGCGACGCGAGCGCGAGCACCGGCAGC
>Ga0302180_10002938_pt1 | contig 13101 bp, 10 predicted proteins | sample I_Palsa_E3_2_FD_200575 | JGI IMG/M metagenome (GOLD analysis project Ga0302180, IMG submission 200575) | Peat permafrost microbial communities from Stordalen Mire near Abisko, Sweden - I_Palsa_E3_2 | ecosystem: Environmental > Terrestrial > Soil > Palsa > Peat permafrost | place: Sweden... | reverse complement strand
ATCGGTGCGGCGGGACAGGGCAATCAGGTCCATGTCGGTGTCGTGGTCGATCCACAGCTGGCACATGCCGGGCCCGAACGGCCCGTCGCGCATGACCGTAGGCGGGACCACGTCCCAGCCGGCCGCACGCGATACCGCGTAGGCCGCGACCTCCCGGCCCGCCAGCGTGCCGGTGGGAAAATCCCACAGCGGCCGCTCGCCGGCGATCGGCTTGTACACGCAGGCGACCTGGTGAGCGGGTTTCCCCTGCTTCCGCGAGATGTTCAGGTTCCGGCCTGAGACCGTGATCGTGCAGTACAGCGTCGCGTTGGACGCATCAACCAGTCGTCCCTCGATCTCCAGCTTCCCGCTGGCGAGCAGGTCGAGCGCGGCCTGCTCGCCGTCGTTATCGTCCGGTCCGGACCTCTTCGGTTCAAGCATGGCCGGCGCGGTGACCGTTCTGCCGTGGGCAGACATGCCCGTCGGTATCCAGGGGCAGGCCGCACAGCGGGCAGGGCGGCCGGCCCGCCTCGACGATCTTGGCGGCACGCTGGGCGAAGGCACGCGCGGCGCCCGGGGTGATCCGTACCCGCAGCACTCCGGGCCCGTCCGGGGGGAGGTCCTCGGCCAGCGGCTCGACCGGCTCATCTGATTCTTCCTGGGCCTCGATGACGACCATGCCGCCGTCGCCGTCCCAGGCCAGCGCGATCGCGCCAACGCGGAAGTCTTCAAGCAGCGGCAGGTCGAGCGGTGCGTCGTCCGGCAGGCCCGCGGACGCGGCGGCAGGTACCTCAGGCGACCCGCCGGTACGCCTGAGCACCTCGTCCAAGAGCTCGTCGATGCGCTCGGCCAGCAGACTCACCTGGAATTTCTCCAGCACCACGCTGGTCACGCGATCGCTGGAAGTCGCCTGCAGGTAAAAAATCCGTTCCCCAGGCTGCCCGACCGCGCCGGCCACGAACCTGTCCGGCGGGTCATAAAAGTAGACCGGCATAGTCCTATCCTCGCGTAACCGCCGACTGCTGGCGAGCCGAAGGGGCCGAAGGGCTCGAAGGGGTCACCAGGTCTGGCTGTCTGTTCTCGCCGTCCGCGTACTGGGTACCGTCAGCGGACGGGGCGCTGGACCCCGGCGGCCCGGGATGGTCCGCGCCGCCGGTCCCTCCCCCGACCGCCGCATCGCTCTGCGCCCGACCAGCCATGGCAGGGCCGCGACCGTGTCCGTCGGCGCGTGGCATGAGGTCCTCCACTCCACCCCCTCTGTCGTTCATCCGGATCAGGAACGGCCGCATCGGCGTGTACCTGATCACGGTCAGCGAGCACGGGTCGGCCTGGATCCGCTGGCTCTGATCCAGGTGCAATCCCAGGCTATCGGCGACGATGGCCTTGATGACATCACCGTGCGAGCAGATGAGATAGGTGGCGTCCTGACCGAGCCTGGCATTCCATTCCCGGATCGCGGCCACGGCCCGGTGCTGCATGTCCGGCATGGACTCCCCGTCCGGACCAGGGAAGGTCACGGCGCTCGGGTGAGCTTGCACCACGCGCCACAACGGATCGGCGGCCAGCTTCTTGAGCGGCTTGCCGGTCCAGTCCCCGTAGCGGCACTCGCCCACCCGGTCCTCGACCAGGACCGGCTGGCCGTCCCGGGTGGCCGCGATCGCCGCCGCCGTCTGCTGGCAGCGTTCCAGCGGGCTGCTGACGATGGCGGCCAGCGGGAGCGGGGCCAGCCGGGCCGCGAGCGCCGCCGCCTGGGCCTGGCCCCGGTCATCAAGCGGGATGCCTGGCGTCCACCCGGTCAGCACATGACCCGTCGCCGCGGTGAGCCCGTGCCGTACCAGCAGAACCGTCGTCACGTTTCCCGACTCTAGTCGGTTCGGTCTCCTGACCCCGAAAGCGCAGGCCCCTGCGGGTCATCGCGGAGGATGAACGTCACGGAGCCGAACTGAACCCGGTCTCCTCCCCGCACCGGGACGGTCTCGCGGACCAGCCAGCCGTTCAGCCGGGTGCCGTTGTGAGATCCCAGGTCGCCCAGCAGCCAGCCTTCACCGTCGCGCACCAGCTCAGCGTGCAGCCTGGAGACCGACAGGTCGGATAGGCACAGGTCGCAGTCACGGGTCCGCCCGATGGTGAAGCGGCCGCCGCGGCCCGGCGGGAAGGAAAGTGGCATCGCCGCGACAACAGGCCGGTACGGGCCGGGTTCTGGTACCCGCTCAGGCCTCCGGACCTCGGGGCTGCGGACTTCGGGGCTGCGGGCCTCGGGGCTGCGGGCCTCGGTCGCGGGCTGATCCCGGTAGGTCCGCGGTTCAGGTGAGCCGCGGCCGCCGCCGCCGAAAGCGGCCTTGATCCGGGCCAGCAGCTCTGCGGGGCGGGCCCGCCGGGGCGGCAGGTCGGTGAACAACTTCGCCAGCTGGCCGCGGTTCCGCGCGGCCAGAGCGGTCTGCATGCGGTATACGAAGGTCTCGTGCGACAGACGGCCCTCGACGAACTCATCCCTGAGCTCGTTGACCGCGTGATCGCGGTCCGCGTCGGAGACACGCAGAAATTCGGGCGTTGTGGGCGTGTCCGCCGTCGACCCTCCCATGAATGGAGTATCGGCATCATCGGCTCACAGAGCAAGGGCATCGCACCGATCGCGCCGATCTCCTGCCCCGGCGCGGGCCGGCGAGACTACAGCGACGGATCCCCTGTGCTGGTCATGGCGGGGGCGTCCGCGTCCGCGCCGGACGGGCTCTGCAGCGGGAAGTGGCAGGCCGCCACGTGGCCGGGACCGAAGGAGCGGAGCTTGGGCTCCTCGGCCGCGCAGAGTTCCTGGGCGAACTGGCACCTGGTGCGGAACCTGCACCCGGACGGCGGGTTCACCGGGCTGGGCAGCTCGCCCCTGATGGCGGCGCCCGTCTTGGCCCGCTCCAGGGTCGGATCGGGCACCGGGATGGTGGCGATCAGCCCGGCCGTGTACGGATGCGCGGCCCGCTCGTAGATGTCCTGGCCGGTGCCCAGCTCGACCAGCTTGCCCAGGTACATGACGCCGATCTGGTCGGCCATGTACTTGACCACCGCAAGGTCGTGCGAGATCACCACGTAGGTCAGCCCGTAGGTGGCCTGCAGCCGCTTCATCAGGTTCAGCACCTGCGCCCTGATGGACACGTCAAGCGCACTGACCGGCTCGTCCGCCACGATGAGCTTGGGATTCACGGTGAGCGCCCGGGCCAGGCCGATGCGCTGGCGCTGGCCGCCGGAGAACTCATGCGGGTAGCGTTCCACCGCGTTCTGCGGCAGTCCGACCTCGCCGAGCAGTTCGGCGACGCGGTCGCGCTGCGCCCGCTTGCTGCCGATGTGCTGCACGGCGAGCGGCTCGGCGATGATGGTCCCGACCCGCATTCTCGGGTCCAGCGAGGACTGCGGGTCCTGGAACATGAGCTGCAGGTCGCGGCGCTTGCGCCGCAAATCACTGCGGTGCAGCGTGGACACGTCCTCGCCGTTGACCACGATCGAGCCCGAGTTCGGCCGCTCAAGGGCCACGATCAGCTTGCCGATCGTGGTCTTGCCGCATCCAGACTCGCCGACCAGGCCGAAGGTCGTGCCGGCCGGTACGGAGAAGGAAACATCCGACACGGCGTGGACGGCCGCCACCCTGCGCTGCAGGATGGCGCCCGAGGTGACGGGGAATTCCTTCACCAGATTGCGCAGCTCAAGCAGCGGAACCGCGCCGTTGCCGTTCGCCACGGCCTCGACCGGGACCTCGACTACCTCCAGGCGGCCATCGGCCGTCTCGGTCAAGCCAGCCGCAATCACCAAGCGCTCCCCGGCTCCGGGCTCGGGCGAGGCGGACGTCAACCCGGCGACCTCACCGGCCCCGGTATCGGCCGGCAGCTGGGCATCGGTCACGAAACCGATCTTGTCGCTGGCCGCGGCCTCTTCCAGGCTCTCGGCGTCGGATCCGACCAGGCCTGTGCTCGCGGCGTCCGGACCGCCCTCGCCGATCACCGCAAGCTCCAGCGGCCCGTCCACCGGGTGCCAGCAGGAGAACTTGTGATCGAATGTCTTACCCGCCAGGGGCGGCTCCTCCGAGCGGCACTTGTCCGTGGCCCGGGTGCACCTAGCCGCGAACCGGCAGCCCTCCGGCGGATGGGCCAGGTCGGGTGGCAGGCCAGGAATGGCGTGCAGCGCTTTCTTCGAGTCCTGGTTAAGCTGAGGGATCGACGCCAGCAGCGCCTGGGTGTAGGGGTGGTGCATCTCGTCAAACAGGGTGGCGGCCTCGGCCGTCTCCACCACCCGGCCCGCGTACATCACGTTGACCCGGTCGGCGTGCCCGGCGATCACCCCCATGTCGTGGGTGATCAGCAGCATCGCCATGCCCAGCCGTTCCTTCAGGTCCTTGAGCAGTGCGAGGATCTGGGCCTGAATGGTGACATCGAGGGCGGTCGTGGGCTCGTCGGCGATGAGCAGCTTCGGCTCGCAGGCCAATGCCATGGCGATCATCACCCGCTGCCGCAGGCCGCCGGACAGCTGGTGCGGATAGTCTTTGAGCCGCTCCTTCGGCCGGGGCAGACCCACCAGGGACAGCACCTCGACGGCCCGGTCGAGCGCCTCGGACTTCGACGCCCCTCGGTGCAGCCGCACCGGTTCGCCGACCTGGTAGCCGATGGTCTTGGTTGGGTCGAGCGAGGTGAGCGGATCCTGGAAGATCATCGCTACTTCGTTGCCCCGGATCCGGCGCAGCTCATCGGGTCTGAGGCCGACGAGTTCGCGGCCGTCAAGCTTGATCGAGCCGTTGACGATGGACCCGCCGGGCGGCAGCAACCCGATGACCGACAAGCCGGTCATGGACTTGCCGCAGCCGGACTCCCCGACGACGCCGAGGGTCTCCCCGGCGTCGATCTGCAGGTCGACGTTGCCGACCGCCTGCACGACCGAGTTGGTGAGCTTGATGTGCGTCGACAGGTCCTGGATGTCAAGGACTGGGGCCATCTGGCCGCTACCTCTCGTTCATGGTGACTTCGGTGATCATCACGTCGTACGGCGCGCCGCTACCGGCGTCGCAGCCGTACGTCCATCGAGTCGCGCAACGCGTCACCGATGAAGTTGAGAGCCATCACGGTCAGGACGATACAGGCACCTACCGGATAGATCAGCCACCAGTAGCCGTCCTGCAGGTACTCGGTGCCGGCCGAAAGCTGGTCACCCCAGTCCACGTTGGGGAAATGCAGGCCAAAGCCCAGGAACCCGATGTACGAGACGGCCAGGATCGCGTCCGCGACCTGGAACGTCACGTTCACGATGACCACGCCGAGGGCGTTGGGCAGCAGGTGCCTGCTGATCAGGCGCCAGCTGGTCGAGCCCGCCGTACGCGCGGCCAGGACGAAGTCGCGTTCTCGCAGGGTGAGCACCTCACCGCGGACCAGCCGGGCCGGCACCTGCCAGGCGAAGAACCCGATGACCAGGCTCAGCGACAGGACCGACGCGCCGAACTTGACCGCCAGGATCAGGACCACGAACAGGAACGGCACGGAAAGGAACACGTCGACCACGCGCATCATGACCGAGTCCACGATCCCGCCGGCCAGGCCGGAGACGGCGCCCCACAGCGCGCCGATCACGATGGCGACGACCGCGGCGAAGAAGCCGATCTCCAGCGCGGCCTGGCCGCCGACCATGATCCGGCCGAGCTCATCGAAACCGTTGGTGTCGGTGCCGAGCAGGTGCGCCCCCGACGGCGCCTCGTTCGCGATGATGAGGTTGGTGTCGATCTGGTTGGTGCGGTAGATGAGCGGCCCGACGAAACAGAAGAGTACGAAAAACACGATCATGCCGAAACCGACCACGGCGAGCCGGTTGCTCATGAACTCACGGAGCGCGAGCCGCCAGCCGCTTTGCACCGCTCCGACATCGCCGCCCTCGGGGCCCAGCAGCACAGCCCGCTGAGCGTCCACTGGCGGTAGGGGTGGCGTCGCCACGGCTGCTCCTTTCCTATGGCCGGCCGGTCAGGCCAGCCGGATGCGTGGGTCCGCGACGGTCAGCGCGATGTCGGCGACGAAGTTCCCGACGACGACTAGGACGGCGCCCGCCAGCGTGTAGGCGAGCAAGACCGGATAGTCGACCTTTTCCAGGCTGTCGAAGAAGAGCAGCCCGAGGCCCTGGAAATTGAACACTTGCTCGGTAATGAGGTTGCCGGCCAGCAGCGCGGGCAGCGACAGGCCGATCAGCGTTACCATCGGCAGGCTGGCGTTGCGCACCAGGTGCCGCGACAGCACGAGCCGCTCGGGCAGGCCCTTCGCCCGTGCCACCCTGATGTAGTCCTGGGCCAGCACATCCATGGTCGAAGATCGCATGTACCGGGAGAAGCTGGCGACCACGATCAGGGTCAGCGTGGCGATCGGCAGTGTCATGCCGTTCCAGTCCCCTATGACCACCCACAAGGAATTGGACTGGCTCGCCTCGAAGCTGAAGATCGGGAACGAGAGCGCGAACACCTGGATGAGGATCAGCCCGAGGAAGAAAGACGGCATCGAGTAGAGGATGAACGCCGCGCTCGTCGCCACGTTGTCCCCGATGCTGTTGCGCTTGACCGCCTGAAAGATGCCCAGCGGCAGGGCGATGATCACGGCGAGAACCAGCGATATCCCGGACAGGTAGGCGCTGCGCGCCACTCTCTCCTGGAAGAGCGCCACCACCGACTGATTTTCCACGTAGGAGTAGCCGAAGTTCCCGTGAATCAGGGTGTTGATGTAATGCAGGTACTGCACGATCACCGGGTCGTCGTAGCCGTTGGACTTGTTCCAGGCGTTGATCTGGGACGGCCTCGCCTGGAGGCCGAGCACGGCACGGGCCGGCGTCGGGAAGGTCGCATGCAGCAGGACGAAGATGAAGATGGAGACGCCGATAAGCACCACCACCGATGTGACGAACCGGCGTGCCAGGTAGGTGATCATTGGTCCCTAGCCTTCCCTCCTATCCGCCGCGGACCAGGCGCGGCGAGCGACGCGCCGTCCGGTCGCTCGCTCGCCGCCCTAACCGATGCCCTGGCCTCCGGTTGTATCACCGGAAGCCAGGGCCGTCCATACCGACGGAATTCGGTTACTTGGTGAAGTACCAGTACTCAGGTGTGGCGTAGTACTGGCTGAGGTTCTCCCACGCCCCCGGGTTCGTCGCCGACAGGGTGTTCTTCCAGGCCCAGATGTAGTCCGGGTTGGGCTGGAACATCACCGGCTGGTTCGCGGTCAGGAACGACGCCTCGTTCTTGACCGCCGACGGGTTGCCGCCGGAAATAGAGGCAGTGATCAGGGAATCGGCGGTCGGGTTGCTGTAGTCGCCGATCTGGTCAGAACCGCCGGTGTTGAAAAGGCCGAACGTGGTGGCATACGGGTCATCCGTCTCGCCGCCGAAGTCCTCCATGGCCCACTTGTTGTCGTTCGCCGGCGCGTCCGGATCGAGGTAGTTGGCGATCATGTAGTTGAAGTTGCTGCTCTGCAGGGTGATGTTGACCCCGGCCTGCTTCGCCTTCGACGCCAGGTCTGTCACCTGCTCACCGATCAGCGTCGTGGTAGTGGCGTTGTAGATGAGGTTGAACGACAGCTTGGTGCCAGCGGGAATGCCCGCTCCGCAGTCACCGGTGGCGGTGCCGGCCTTGGCGCACACATCGGTGCCGCCCGCGGTCACCGTCCAGCCGTTGTTCTTCAGCAGCGTGACGGCATCGGAAACGCTGAACGGGTACGGGTTGGTCGCCGCGTCAGCGGGCAGGTACGGGCTCACCGGGTAGGCCGGGATCGGCCCGTAAGCGGGCGCGCCCGCGCCGTCCATGAACGCCTTGATCCAGCCCTCCTGGTCCTCAAGGTGCGCCATCGCCTGCCGGAAGTACAGCTGGTTAGCGATGTTGTCGAAGTCGCCGGTGGTGTCCTTGAAGTTGTAGTTGGCGAAGTTCATGCCGAAGTCAGGTTCGCCGAAGTAGCTGTAGCCTTCCCGCAAGACCGCGGGCAGCTGCGGCACGTCGTCGTAGTCCACGTTGGCCACGTCGATGCTGCCGGCCTTGATGGCGTTGAACTCAGCCGTGGTCGAGGTGAACGGGACGCCCTCGAAGTTGGACATCGGAGTTGCGTGCGGGCCGCCGTAGGTGGTGTTCGGCACCATCGTGAAGCCGCCGGTGGTGGTGTTGTAGGCGGACAGCTTGTACGGCCCATCGACGGTCTGCCAGAGCGGGTTGGTCGCGTACGTGCTGAGCGACTTCGCCTGGGTAATCAGGTAGTTGTAGATCTTCGTCATGGTGGCCGGTGTCCAGCTGGCCGCGGGCACGACCGCGCCGCTGGCCGAATCCTTCGCCCACTCGGTGCTCGGCAGCGGGATCAGCGGTCCCTGGCCGAGCATGTTGTCGGTGAACCAGGTCGGGTTGACCGCCGTGGTCAGGTTCAGCACGAGCGTCGACGCGTTCGGCTCCGAGGTGCTGGCCAGATTGTCCGGGAAGTGGCCCGGCACGTAGCCTTCCCAGTCCGCCGGGGACTCCTTGACCGCGGCCTTGACCAGGTCGATGTAGAAGAGCAGGTCGTTCGCCGTGATGGGCTGGCCGTTCGACCACTTGAAGCTGCTCTTCAGCGAGACCGTCACCGTCTTGTCGCCATTGGAGTAAACCGCCGGGTTGGCGATGCTCATCGACGGGTCCACCTCTGGCACGACGCCGTTCACCGTCCAGTACAGCGGCCGCCACATCTCCCAGATGAAGCTGAAGTTGTTGCCGACCGAGTTCTGAGCGCCGGTCACTACCGGGAAGATCCAGGTCGGGGTGAAGCCGGGCGGGATCCCCCAGGTGATCGTGCCCGCCTTTCCGCTGGCCGCGGCCGCGGCCGGCACAGACCCGATCGCGCCGGGGGCGGTGGTAGCCCCGCTGGCGGTCTTGCCCGACGAACTGCTGCTACTGCTACTGCAGGCGGCAAGAGCGGTGATGCTGGCCACCGCGATGGCTATCCCCCCGATTGCCTTGCTCCGGAACCTCATCATCGGACCTCCCTCCTCGCGCCGCTCGCGCCTGTCGTCCGTCCTGGGGTCATCAGCTTGTCGCCCTTCTGAAGTAGTTTCGCCGGTGATCCGCTGCGCACCGTCGCCGGGCACTGGGTCGCAGTACCCCCGAACCGATTACGGCCCGTTTCCCGGCACATCCGTGCCGACTCATCGTGAGCCGGCCGGTGAGCTACCGGTGTTATGAGTTAGCGGAAGCGTAGGTTCCATATTGCATCGATCTCTCGCCAAAAATGTCACAACTTGCCATCAATCCCTTGAGGGCGACGTCCCGTCGTGGCATGGATACCATCCAGATATTTCCGGATCTGTCCCCTTCTGTTACATTCGTCACGTTGTGCTCATGAGCCCCCGGCGCCGTGAAAGCTTGCCGCGCGAAGGCTGTCTCACCGCAGAATCTTCGCCTCTGACCTCCGCCGCCGCCAAGAGCATCATCCACGCCACGCCTCGTGTTGCCTCCGGTACCACCGGTGGCACGCACTCATTAGTGGCTACTAAGCGTAGCTGTTTAGCAATGTGTAGACAAATCGTGACCCTGTGCCGGCATTTCGCCCGGCATCCTTGGCGGGTTTTGAGCTCATCTAGGCCGCCAGCACGCTCCTGCGCATTGTAGCGGCTTAATGCAACACCATAAACCCCGCGCCGGCTCGCGCTAAACCGGGTACCGGAAGGACGGTGGATTGAGCCGTGAAATGGCGCTCTAACCGCCCCAGGCACAGGATCCGAGGACTGAAGATGGCGCGCGGCTTGGCCGCACGCCTATCATCGCGGGAAAGTAACGAATTGACTATCAATTCATAACGCATCGAAAACAATGGTCGCTGCATGATGCCGATATTCTCAGTTTATGAGACGACACGGCCGCCGGGACGGCGCTGCCCGGGGCTACCTGAAGATGACGGTGCGACGGCCGTGCCGCAGTACGCGGTGCTCGGCGTGCCAGCGCACCGCGCGGGCGAGGGCGACCCGCTCGGCGTCACGGCCAATCGCCGCGAGGTCTTCCGGGCTGCTCGTGTGATCCACTCGGGCGACTTCCTGCTCGATGATCGGGCCCTCGTCAAGGTGCGCAGTGACGTAGTGCGCGGTCGCGCCGATCAGCTTCACGCCGTGTGCGTGCGCCTGGTGGTATGGCCGCGCTCCCTTGAAGCTGGGCAGGAACGAGTGATGGATGTTGATGATGCGGCCCTCCATCTTGGCGCACAGCTCCGGGGACAGGATGCGCATGTAGCGGGCCAGCACCACGAAGTCGATGCTGAGCTCGCTGACCAAGTCGAGCACCCGGCCTTCCGCCCGCTGCACGGAGAGCCGCTCCCGGCTGACCGGTATGTGCTCGAACGGCACGCCGTGTGCGGCCGCGAGCGGCGCCAGGTCGGGGTGATTGCCGACGACCAACGGTACGTCGATGCGCAGCGATTCCGCCGCACGCCGGTAGAGCAGGTCGTTCAGGCAGTGGCCGGCTGTGGACACCATGATCAGCACCCGCGGCAGGACCGCGGTGTCGCGCAGTTCCCACTCCATCCCGAACTCGGCCGCTACCGGGGTGAACCCGGAATAAAGGTCGGCGGCCGTGGGGGGTGCCGGAGGCATGGTCTCCACGTGCACCCGCATGAAGAACCGGCTCGACCCCGGTCCGGTCCGGTCCGCGAACTGCTGGCTGTCGAGCACGTTGCAGCCGGCCTCGTGCAGGTAGGCGGCGACAGCATGCACGATCCCGACCCGGTCCGGGCAGGAAAGGGTGAGAACGAACTCGGCCATCAGGCGCCTATCGCGTGCACGCCGCCGTCCGCGTGGACGATCTCGCCTGTGGTCGCGGGGAACCAGTCGGAAAGCAGCGCCACGCAGGCCCGCGCGGTTGGCTCCGGATCGGTGATGTTCCAGCCGAGCGGCGCCCGGCTGGCCCATACGTCCTCGAACCGCTCGAACCCCGGTATGGACTTGGCGGCCATGGTGCGCAGCGGGCCGGCCGCCACCAGGTTGACCCGCACGCCGCGGGCGCCCAGGTCGCGGGCGAGGTAACGGGCGCAGGACTCGAGCCCCGCCTTCGCCACGCCCATCCAGTCGTAGCCTGGCCAGGCCACGCTGGCGTCGAAGTCCAGCCCCACGACCGATCCGCCGCCGCCCATCAGCGGCAGCGCCGCCATTGTGATCGCCTTCAGCGAGTACGCCGAGACCTGCAACGCGGTCGCGACGTCGGGCCACTTGGTGTGCAGGAAGTTGCCGCCAAGCGCCTCCTCCGGGTTCGCGTACGCGATCGCATGCAGCACGCCGTCCAGCCCGTCCACATGTTCGGCGACCCGCTCCGCCAGAGAGGCGAGGTGGTCATCATTGGTTACGTCGAGCTCGAGGACCGGAGGCGGCGAAGGCAGCCGCTTGGCGATCCGTTCCACCAGGCTCAGCCGGCCGAAGCCGGTCAGCACTACGGTCGCGCCTTCGGCCTGGGCCACCCGCGCGACGTGAAACGCGATCGAAGCGTCCGTGATGACCCCGGTAACCAGGATCCGCTTACCCGCCAGGATTCCCATCAGAACCTCTTTCCCCTGGTGACCAGCCTCGCTCAGTGTCCCATCCCGAGCCCGCCGTCAACCGGGATTATGGCGCCGGTGATGTAGGCCGCGTCCGGCCCGGCCAGGAACGCCACCGTGGCGGCTACCTCGTCCGCGGAGCCGTACCGGCCGAGCGGGACCGCGGCCATGATCGCGGCCTTCCTGGCCTCCGGCAGGCCCGCCGTCATGTCGCTGTCCACGAAGCCGGGCGCGACCACGTTCGAGGTGATGCCGCGCGAGCCGAGCTCGCGCGCCAGCGATCTGGCCAGCCCGACGAGCCCGGCCTTGGACGCAGCATAGTTGGCTTGCCCGGCCGAACCGTACAGGCCGACCACGGAGGAGATGAAGATCAGGCGACCGCGGCGCATCTTCATCATGCCCCGCACCGCACGCTTGGCCACCCGGTAGGCGCCGGTCAGGTTGGTGTCCAGAACCGCGCCGAAGTCGCCCTCGCTCATCAGCGCGAGCAGCTGGTCGCGGGTCACGCCCGCGTTGGCGACCAGGACCTCCACCGGGCCCTGCTCCGCCTCGACGGAACCGAACGCCGCATCGACGGACGCCGCGTCCCGCACGTCGCAGCGAACCACCCTCAGGTCTTCCACCGGCTCGCCCGAGCGTGAAGTCACCGTGACGCTGTCGCCGCCGCTGGCCAGCCGCCGGGCAATGGCCAGCCCGATACCGCGGTTCCCGCCGGTCACCAACACAGAGCGCCCCACGTTCACACCCCTCTCTCAGGCCACCTGAGGGTACCGTAGGAGCTGGATGCGGGTGAGATAGACTCACGGCGCGTGGATGACCATCGCCCGGGAATTGACCCGGAATTCACCGCTCTGCCGCTGCGCGACCTAGCCGACGCGGCGCTCGCACAGGCCAAGAGCCTCGGCGCCCAGCACGCCGACTTCCGCGCCGAACGCATCAGGGGTCAGCAGATCGGCTTGTCCGACGGCAGCCCGCAGACCCTATTCGACGCCGATGACACCGGCCTGGCCGTGCGGGTCATCGTGGACGGGACTTGGGGGTTCGCCTCGGCCGTGGACCTCACCACCGACGCGGCGGCGCTCGCAGCGCGGGAGGCCATCGAGGTCGCCAAGGTGGCCGCGACCATGAACACAGAACCCATCGAGCTCGCCCCCGAGCCCGCTTACGGCGACGTGACCTGGGTGTCGGCATACGAGATCGACCCGTTCACGGTCAGCGCGGCGGACAAGGTGGCCTTGCTGGCGCAGTGGAGTAACACGCTGCTCGCGCACGCTGCCGTCAGCCACGTCGACGCCTCGCTGCAGCAGGTGCGGGAGTGCAAGTTCTACTCCGACGGCGTGACCACGGCGACCCAGCAACGAATCCGGCTGCAGCCTGCCCTCACCGCCGTCGCGATATCGGACGATGGCAGGTTCGACACCATGCGAACGCTGGCCCCGCCGGTAGGGCGGGGGTACGAGTTCCTGACCTCAAACCCGCCGCGGGACGGAGCCGGCTGGGACTTCGAGGCCGAGCTGGCCGAGCTACCGGAGCTGCTGGCGGCCAAGCTCGGTGCCCCCTCGGTCGAGCCGGGCCGCTACGACCTGGTGATCGACCC
>Ga0302180_10002936_pt1 | contig 13108 bp, 9 predicted proteins | sample I_Palsa_E3_2_FD_200575 | JGI IMG/M metagenome (GOLD analysis project Ga0302180, IMG submission 200575) | Peat permafrost microbial communities from Stordalen Mire near Abisko, Sweden - I_Palsa_E3_2 | ecosystem: Environmental > Terrestrial > Soil > Palsa > Peat permafrost | place: Sweden: Abisko... | reverse complement strand
ATACCCGCCGCGATTGCCGAGAAAGCGTTTCAATACGGCGAAGTGCGCGCAGCGATGCTTGAAGATTGGGATCGCTCGCGCCAAGAGATGCTGATTATCACCCGCTTCGCCGACGTGCCCCAGGTGCACGTGGTCAAGATGCCCGGCGGAGCGCGAACCCAGCTGACTTTCTTCCCGGATCGCGTAGCTGGAGCGCACTACGGTCCCCAGGGAAGCAACTACTTTACCTTTGTGAAAGACATTGGCGGAGGCGAGTGGTTCCAGTTCTATCGCTATGACCTCGCCGACGGCAAGGTGACCCTGCTAACCGACGGCAAGTCACGCAATTCCAGCGGCGCGTTTGCTCACAACGATCATCGCTTCGCGTATAGCTCCACCCGCCGCACCGGTCAGGACACCGACCTATGGATCATGGACGCCACCGATCCCAAGACCGACCACATGTTACTAAAGCTGGAAGGCGGCGGCTGGGCGGCGACGGATTGGTCGCCAAATAATCAGAAGCTGCTGGTGCTGCAAGAAATCTCCGCAAATCAGTCCTACCTCTGGTTGGCGGACGTCGCCAACGGAGAGAAGCAGCTGCTGACGCCGAAAAGCGGCGGCGAAGAAGTCGCCTACAACAGAGGAATCTTCAGTAAGGATGGCCGGGGCTTCTACACCACCACCGATCGCGAATCGGAATTTCAGAGGCTCGCCTATTTTGACTTCGCGGCAATGAAGCCAGCCTATCTCACCGCTGACATCAAGTGGGACATCGATGAGTTCGATCTCAGCGATGACGGCAAGACCTTGGCCTTCGTCGCCAACGAGGATGGAGTCGGCAAGCTCTATCTGATGGACACTGCGACTCGCAAGTACCACGCCGTTCCGGGCATACCGGCGGGCCAGGTGTTTGGTCTGAGCTTCCACAAAAAGAACCACGAGTTGGGATTCGTACTCAATTCCGCCACATCGCCTTCCGACGTGTATTCGCTGAATATTCCCACCGGCAAAATCGACCGCTGGACATTCAGTGAAACCGGGGGCCTCAACACTGCTGGATTCTCCACGCCGCAGCTCATCAAATGGCAGGCGTTTGACGGCAAGACCATCTCCGGCTTCCTGTATGCTCCTGATCCCGGGAAATTTCCCGGCAAGCGCCCGGTGATCGTGAATATCCACGGTGGTCCGGAAGGTCAGTTTCGCCCTGGCTTTTTGGGTAGGAACAATTACTACCTGAACGAACTGGGCGTGGCCCTGATCTTTCCTAACGTCCGCGGCTCCTCGGGTTACGGCAAGACTTTCCTCAAGCTCGACAATGGCATGAACCGCGACCACACCCACAAGGATATTGGCGCGCTTCTCGATTGGATCAACCAGAGCCCGAACCTCGATGCTGGCAAGATCATGATCACCGGCGGCAGCTACGGCGGGTACATGACCTGGGCGGTCGCCTACGAATACAACGACAAGATTTGCTGTTCCCTGCCCATCGTTGGCCCGTCGAACCTGGTGACCTTTCTGGAGCACACCGAAGGCTACCGCCGCGACCTGCGCCGTGTGGAATACGGCGATGAACGCGATCCCAAGGTCCGCGAATATCTGGAGAAAACCGCGCCGCTGAACAACTCCGAGAAGATCCAAAAACCAGTTTTTGCTGTCGTCGGGAAAAACGATCCGCGTGTCCCCTGGACCGAGTCGCGTCAGATGCTGGACAAGCTGAAGGGCAACGGCATCACCACCTGGTTCCTGATGGCCAACGACGAAGGCCACGGTTACGCCAAGAAGAAAAATCAGGATTTCCTGTTTTATGCCACGGTGATGTTCGTGCGGGAGTTTCTGTTGGGCGAGAACGTGAGCGCAGCGACGCAATAAGCCTCACATGGGGCATGCGTCTGCGACAATTCGGGCAGCTATGTTTAGTGAATGGACTGCGCGAGCCATTTCGACAGAACCGAAGCGAAATGGGGTTGCATATCGCTGAAGGCCAGGCCCATGCCTTGGCTTTCCAGAAACGCGACCGTGGCGCGAGCTTCGAGGAATTCGGTGTCGGTGTAAATCTCCATTAGGACCTGTTTACCTACCGGCAATGGGTCCTGGGTCTCAACGTAACATCCACCCAAACTTAGATCGCGGACTTGCGACGTGGTGTGGGAGTTTGTCTGTTCGTCAAGGATTTCTATGCCTGCGGAAAATGGGTATCTAGGCGTGCGGCGGCGTTCGTCCTGCATGGGATTTCCAGTCTGGAGGGGGTTAAGGACATGCTATCGCGAAATGGTGGTTAGGCGCCGGAGAACCCACGAATATGCCGCGAATGGGTTACGAAGCAGCAACGCGCCGGATGCCACTGGGTCACCAAAGAGAGTGCCAGGCAGTCGAGTGACCAAACCCTGGGGGCATGCTTGTTGGTGCGATCAACAGCACAGCGTGATCCTGCCCAAGCGCAAGCATGCGCTCATCAGGAAGTGAGTTCCATGCCGTGCATCGGCGCAGATATTTTGTTGCGCATCGGCGGGAATTTTCCGTAGGTCATGCCGCGCCACAACCACTCCATCGGGCCAAAGCGATATCGCGTCAGCCACCAGTTGCTGAAGAGCACCTGGGCCCCATAGAGAACGACCGTGGGAATCAGACCGATGGCAGGCCCGACGCGGCCGTAGAGGCCGGTGGTGTAGTGATAGAAGAACAAGGTGCACAAGACGGATTGCATTAAGTAGTCGGTTAGAGCCATACGCCCCACGGCAGCAAAGGGGAGCAGCCTGCGCCGCCAATCCGGACGCAGGAAGAGAAGCGCCAGGCCCGAGACATAACCTGCGCTCAAAATATGGGAGCCGAGCAGGAAGAAAGTTCCGGCAGACCAAGCCCACAGCGAAACCTTCGCAGGGGGAACGACGGCTTGCACCACCGCCATGTAAATGTTGACGATCAGGCCCACTGAGAGGCACCAAGCGCAGACCCGCTTCAACACCGGTTTGTAGTCTTCGAGGTGTTGTACGATGCCTGCTCGCCACACCCACATGCCTAGCAGAAACAGTCCCACCGCGTAGATGGCGAACAGGGTCAAGGGCAACTCCTGTTTAAATTCGACCAGATTCTGCACAAGGATCTGGCGAACGGTCCCGTGCGCGTAGATATTGATGACCGCGTAAAGCTTCTGCATGTCCGGCGGCTTGGGCTCCATCCACGGCCGGTGGAAGCGGCTGAAGTATAGGCCCAGGAAAGTTGTACTGACTACGAGTGGAAGCGAGAACAAACTTCCAGCCCACCACAGCAAGGTGTTCTGCTGACGCCTGCGGAACAGCAATAAAATTGCACCCGAACAAGCGTAGGTCAGCAGGACGTCGCCGGACCAAATCAGCACTCCGTGGATCAAGCCAAACAGAGCCAGCGCTAAGAGCCGCCGGGGATAAAAGCCCATGAAGCGCACGCCACGGGCTTCTGCGCGGCTCATCTGGATGGCAAAGCCCATGCCGAAGAGGAACGAGAAAATGGTAATGAATTTTCCCTGGATGAACGCCGCGATGAAGACTTGGGCGACCATGTCGGCACGCCCGTGATAGAGGACGCCGATGTGATCGTAGGCATCTATGGGAGCGAAGAAGGCGCGCATATTCGCGGCCAGAATGCCGAAGAGGGCCATTCCCCGCAGCACGTCGATGAAGGTAACCCGCTCGGCGAGCGTGACCGGGCCAGCAGGTGCGGAGACGCCGGCCAAACCGTCAGAACCGGTGACGCCGGACGGACCGTCACCCTGCGAGACTGTAACTGAGCCGACCGGCTCCAATTCGGGCTGCATAGGCTACCTCTCGGACGAGACCATTGGCGCTAACACTTCATACGTATCAGATCAGCCCCAGATTTCACAGGACCGAACCCACCATCGAGAATGGTTGAGGATTGCTAACCTCGTACTTTGGGGGTGAAAAGCTTCCTAAGCTTCTCACCTGGGTCGGTGAGTCTCGATGACTCTATTGGCCTTACGCAGCTAACCCTGAGAAAAAGCGCCAAGAATTGGTGGGTTGCCGAGGGCCAACTCGACCGCAATATCTAAGCGGACTCCAGCAGATTGCGGCTTGTTGTTCATTTAGGACCGGCAAAACAGGTCTGTGGTCTGACGGGAGGCCCAAATGTTGCCGGGTGTCGCTCGACGGCGGCAGCATCAATTTGATCGTTTCTTAGGCTGTTCCTTTTGTGCCGGCTCGATGGAGAGCTGTTGTTTCAGACGATCGGGCGAAAGGTGGCAAAAAATCGGTGAGAAGCTCTGCTGCGGTATCGCGTCGCCATTTTGGTTGAATTCCAGATAAGGCTCGCTAGCATAAGTCCAGAACGGCCACGTCGCGAGACCCGGCGAATTTGGATCGCCGTTTTTGGCGAAATTGGTCCAATACGTCTCGATGGTGCGCGAAAGCTTTAAATCCGTTTCAGACGTGGGAAGCCAGGTCCAGCTATGGTCTTGAAAGGCATTGAAGACATACGGAATTTCGATGCTGTGAAACGCTCCCAAGGTCGCCTCACCCTGACCCGGAACGGAACGGTCGAACCTGTAGATAAAGGCGTGCTGTCCCGCTGCAGTGGTTAAGGCGGCCTCAGCGCCGACCGGACAAGCCAATAACATGTCGTTGCTGGCCTGGTCGATGGCGGCATCGCGGTGCACGATCATCTTGGCGATGTATACAGAGAGGGCGACATCGGTCCAACTCCCATACAGAGGATGTACTGCGGCGGCCATGGTTTCGATGATCTCGCCAGGGCCACCGCTGTTTTCGGGTTTACCCGCAGTTTTTGCCGCAGCCGCGGCTCCAACGCGAAAAGCGCTCACCTCACGGCCGTTCAGTCCCACAAGGAGGTCGACCTTTTGGATCTGTCCCAAAGCGAAAGCGCGCTCGGGACTTTGCGGAAGAAACCAACCCTCGGTGATGGCCGCGGATGTCGGGAAGCCTCTGAATTGGGCCTTGACTACCCGCTCGTCAAGCTTCACGACTTCAACCGCGGGAAGCTTGCGCAAGTTTTCCAGAGCGGAAGTCGATGTTCCCCCGGTGGCCATCGCAACGGCATCTCCGACCTTTTGAGCTTCCGCGATAGTACGAGCAGGACCCAAGCCAAAAGCGGGTCCACTTTCCGCGATTACACGGCGAAACAGCCCATTCGAAAGCGGTGAAGTGATCAATGTCATGGCATCGATCGAGCCCGCGGATTCTCCGAAAAGGGTGACATTCCCGGGATCACCGCCAAAGCTTGCAATATTCTGCTTCACCCACAGCAGTGCCGCGATTTGATCCAGGAGACCGTAGTTTCCGGAGCTATGGTGAGCGGACTCGTTGGTGAGTTCGCGGTGACTGAAAAATCCCATGACGCCTAGACGATAGTTGATAGTGACAACAATCACCCCGTGGGACACGAGCGACGTTCCGTTGTAAGTGGTCTCGGCGCCGTTGCCGACTCTGTTGCTGCCGCCGTGCAGCCATACCATCACCGGGAGCCGACCAGTCTTGCTCGGCCACTCGGGCAGCCAGACATTGAGATACAAGCAATCTTCGGACGAGGAAACCGGCTGAATCTCGAACGGAGCGCCATAGGCGGCGGCCAGCGGCGCCATAAAGTGTCCCACACCGGCGACGTCTTGGACGCAAGCCGACCCGGGCTTCGTTGCATCGCGAACACCCGTCCAGGTCGCAACAGGTTGTGGTTCTTTCCAGCGTAGCGCACCCACAGGGGGAGCAGCGTACGGAATACCTTGAAACACGGCGAAAGTGCCCCCAAATTTGCCGCGCACGCTCCCACTCGCGAGATGCACCGTCGGGTCCTGCTCGGCGGAAGAACCAGCGCTACTGTTGAAAAATAGCAAGAAGACCACAAGCAGAGATGAAAATTGCAAGATGCGGCGCCGCCAGACAGCTTCTTTATTCCGGTTGCCAGGCCCATTGATCGGGCTAACCGACCGTTGCTCTGCGGCGCCGGAATTCAACAGAATTCGTGAGCCGCGAACTGCGAGCAAGTGTACGCGACGCGAAAATCGAGATCCCATGGACGGCCTCTCTTGTTCTCGGAAAATCACGCCACAATCAGATGTCTCCCACCTGGCGTTAGCCGTTAGCGAGATGGCAAATGGTTCTGCCTAAAGTCGGCGATTATCACCCAAGACCGGTGGGCTCTTATGAAATCAAGAAAGAAGATCAAACTCAATGGGCTTGCGGGGTCGGCGCCTTCATCAAGTCCACGAACATCTTGTCGAATCTTGCCAGATCCAAATCCATCTGGATTTCGACTGGGCGTTCGCCAAGCCTCGGGTTGTCCTTGTCTGTCCACGTCAATGTGTTTCCGTAAGCCGCGCCATGGTCGATGTCCACAGTCATATAGCGGGTTTCCTTTCTGGTGATCAGCGTCGGGTCAATCCACGAGGCGGCCGCCAGTTCGTCCCACATGTAGGAACCGCCCTGGTCTGCCATAAAGAACTTCACTACGTATTGCGCCACGGCACCGGTGCTCTTCTTGATTTCGGCAACCATTTCGTCAGTAATTTTGGTTTTGACAGAGATGTCAACCGGCGTGCAGGTGATCTTCTTCCACGGCGCCTGTAACACGCTCTTCGCAGCCTCTGGGTCGAACCAGAAATTGAATTCGTGGCGTGGGCTGCTGATGAACTCCGGATCGTCTGTACGCGGGCTCAAGCTCCCGCCCATAAAGACCAAGCCTTCGGCCAATTCGGCAAAATGTGGATCGATGGCATCGGCGAGCGCTAGGTTCGTCATCGGGCCGCCCTCGTAGATGGTCACCTCATGCGGATATTTGTGGACCATGCGGATCAGGAAGTGAGCGGCGTCCTCGTCGGCCGGCCGCGTAGCGGGCTGTCCTTCAGGCAGCGTGGGAATTACGTCATGTTCGTGCCACCAGCGGTCATCCCAGGCGCCGGCAAAGGCGACTTTGCCATACATTGCCTGCCACAAAAGGGCTTCCTTGCGGCGATGCACGAGGGGAAATACGGCTCCGGGCACGACCGGAATATCAGTGCGACCAATGAGTTCCAGTAGTCGAAGAGTATGCGCGACCTCTTCGTCGCGCCATTGGTTTCCGCTGACGACGGTTATGCCCAGCACTTCCACTTGGGGAGATTGAATCAAGGTCAACAGCGTTTGCATATTGCTTCCGCCTGGCCCTGAACAATCCTGATTGATGACGACTTTCCGATGTTGCTGCGCAAATGCCGGGCTGCTGGCAATCAGCAATAATGAGACTAATAGCTGTAGTCTTAGATTCCTCATTGCAAGCCTCTTTGGGTGTTGACGCTCACATCGCACCTTCTACCGAATCGAAATGCCGACTCCGACTTAGGCGACGAAATCGCCGCTCGACCTAGTCTCATGCGGCCGTTAGTACCGTTCGCGACCCTTGGCTGTCACGAAAATGTAACGCAAAATTGAGAAAAATCGCGGCAAAAATGTGGCTCAACAAGAGTGCCTGGGTAAACGCCCGTGCAAATCCGTCCGCGATTAGGTTCGGAATTTCCACCGCTTCGGTTTCGGTCATGCGAGCATCAGGTTGTCTATCGGCCAGGCCGATTTGATTGCTTCTCCGGTGGACGGATTTTGTAGTGCAGCAGTCGCTCCGTGGAACCCGTGATTTGCAACTGCTGAAAGCTCCATTCCAAGAGGACTTCACAAAGATTACCCAACGCACGTTTGTCGCAAGCTGCAAATTCCTCTAAACCTGTGCGTAATTGTTGCCGAACCCTCAAACTCAACGGAGCCTTCCATTCACCCATATTCCTTACCTCGGAATCGTTGTCATGTACTCGCGAATGATTTCGTCGTTTTCGGTCTTCCAAACGCCGGGATCGGCTCCAACAATGAACATGTCACAGGCGAGACGGGACGAGAGCATCGTCTTATCCTTGAAACCGACATGCATGCAAAGAATTCCCTCGTCGAGGGAATGGCTGCGGTCATCCACAACGTTGCCTCGTGCTTCGTCGTACTTCCTACGCCGCGCTTCCTAAGACGTTCTTTCGTGAGCTCTTGCTCGGCTTCCCAGCGCTGCTCTTCCTCGCCAAGTGCCGGATGTGGGAGAACTCCAAGGCGCGGCGGCAAACCCTGCTTCTTTCGCTCTTCTTCTTGCCGTTTAACGTCCATGTAAACGTCGTCCCGGTCGAGTCGTTGCTTCTCAAACTCGTGGCGCTACTTCCAGAAGCCACCCTCATAGAACGGTTCGCTGTCAGCCAGATATAGTGAAATCAGTGTTCATGTCGCATCGAACCTCTTCGATCTTGACTATGGCGCACTGTACCGACTCCTTGTCAGCAAAGGAAAACTTCTGCAAGCTCCGCAGGAGTGTGATTGCGTGGTCCATACCCTCATTCAGTAGGAATAGACCTTCCTTGATACTTAGTTTGGGGAACGTGCGGACGGTTGCTTGGGGAACGGGGAACCGATACTTTCATTGCTAGCCATCGTTGCCTCCTAATCAGGTGATGCTGGTCAGGGGCGCGTTGGTGTTTGCGCATCAGCGCGTCCCGCTTGCCTTACTTTTTCTTAGCCTTCTTGCCTGTCTTCCGATTTATTCCTTTACCCCAATATCCACTGCTCTTGTATTTCCTGATCTTCACAATGTCGGCTTCCTTCCAGCACATCGAGAGGCGCCCGTCGACAATTCCCGGCTTGGGAGCGGGAATCTCTTTCTTTCGAATCCAACGTCGTAAAGTTTTTGGATCAATCCCCAAGAGCCTACTCGCTCCGGAGACAGAGTAAGCGTTCATTTTCTAATATGCCCTAGATAGTCCATTTGTCAAGAACAATTCTCAGACGACTGATCGATCGGCTTCCCGTACGGGAGAAAAGATTACCTCATCGGAGTCCCAAACTGGAACATCTCCCGATGTGATATTCTGGCGATACACTAAGGTGCCGACTTTCACCGTTCTCCTCCTTCCAAGCCCTCAATATCTATGAACCGGACGACTAGCAGCGCCTTGTCGCAACGTTCGTCGTCGAACTCTGGCTACCTAAGCTCAAACCGCAAACGTCTCGCCATTTCGCGACTCCCTTTCCGACTTGCCTTGCAGTCTTCCAGTCGAGAATTGCCTTCTGAGACGGTAACTCAGTCGACGAGCAAAATTCCGGTGAGCGCGTCGAACAATAGAAGAAGGTGCTCTCGTGGGAGGCATCGGATATTCGGATTTGGATAGGACTTCGGCGCAAGACGGCCCACTCTGTGGGTTGGAATTAGGGCGGACGAATCCAAACTAGGAAATCAGCAACGTGACTCCAGCTGTCGCAAGGAGAACGACCGCCCAGACTAAATCCAAGTTCAGCCAGGCCTTTCGCAACAACGAAAGGCCCACCCACTTGTAAACCGCCCACGCAATTGTCCCGGTCAGGATCAAATATCCGAGAGTATGGATGGTAATCGCCAAGAGCTGTAGGCCAATCCCAGAAGAGTCCATCGCGTGCATTTCATGCCCGGCTCCCATCGCTGACATGCCCAGCAAGACCGGCAGGAGCATGAATCCCGCACCGTGGGCGGAGGCCATGAGAAACGACCAGATCGTCAGATCACGGAATCCGACTTGCATCCCTCCCCATCGCGGATGGCTTTTGCCCACGATACGGTACACCCCAAAGGCGATTAAAACGACCACGACGCAAACCTTTATTACGCCAAGTGGAAGGACCGCACCCGCGAGCGCGGCAACGAGAATCACGAGGCCAATGGCAAGCACGTGACCCGTTGCGATCGGCAGCAGCGACTGCCAGACAGCGCGGCCACTTTGCTTTTGCAGTCCCAAGGCGACTGCGAACAGCCAGCCCATCGCGGGATTAATTCCGTGGTACGCGCCGAGAAGAAAGAGGGCCGCCCAGGCCCATGATTGCAGATGAATCATGAGTAGCAGTAGGAATCGGACGACGCGTCTCCACCTTCGAGATGTACTTGGTGGCTGCGGAGACCGTCGAACTCCAGGAAGAATTTCTGGTCGAGCGCTATCCCACCTTCGGGCTTCGCGTCGACCTTTACGAGCCAGCTACGGACGCCATCCGGATAGAACTGTTCGTCCCACGGAGCGTAAAGCGAGTTTGTAAAATAGACGCGCTTCCCGTCGCGGCTCACTTCCACCATCTGTGGACCGCCATTCAAAGCTGCCGCTGGGTTTCGCGGATGCGCGGCGCGCCGGACAATTCCGCCGAGGTGCAGAGAGGCGGTGAGCTTTGGGTGAAATGGGTCGGACACATCGTATTGTTGGAATTCGCCCGTGCCCCAGCAGGACACGTAGAGAAACCGATCGTCAAGAGAGAGATTAATATCCGTCACAAGAGGTGGCACAGCCTTAAAGCCTTGGAGGAGTGGAGGAAGCTTCTCAGGATCGGCCGCTTCGGCAGGAATTTCGATCACCTTCTTGATGGCCCAGTTGCCGTTATCCCGGTACCAAAGCCAAATCGAAGCGGACAGATCCTTCAGGGAAACAACCACGCCGACAAATCCGAAGGCCTTTGCCGGATCGTGCGCAGGGCGGAGTTCCAGCACCATTTGCTGTTCAGCGCCGAGATCGAGAGCCTGAACGTGCCGGCGCTTCCGCAAATCCCAAACGTGCAACGAGTGTCCGTAACCACCCTTGAGCAGGATTTCCGGATTCACACCAGATTCCACCATGCGCGGCGTGCCCCATTCGCTCGAAATTAGCGTGTCGTGCCCGAGATGCCACCAGAAGTCATAGCCGAAGTACTGCGGTCCGCGGTCGATTTCCCATTTCCCCAGAACTTCGAAGCTGTCCGGCTCCAAGATAAAGATGCCACCCGGGCCCTCTCCATCCGGAGCACCGAGTGCGCTGACGAAGATTCCAGTTGGACCACAGTGCACCGTGTGCGGGCGGCTGTAGCCTGTGCGAGCCGCGATGGTTTCAGGCTCAATGACCTTTATGATCGTCGGTTTGCGCGGATCGGGTTTGGTATCGATGATGTGAATTCTGGACGAGCGTATGCCGGGCACAACCAGATAACGCCGCTCGGTATGCGGGTGCGGAGCGTAAGGGCAGAGGCAAGCGCTGCACGCATTCCAGCCGAAATGATGCAGTTCATCGCCGACGTTCGGCATGTCCACCTGACCCACCAGTTTTCCGTAAGTGGAGGAGGACGGGTCGACATCCACCACGCCGATGGCATCCGATGCGCCCGCGTACTTGGGATTCAACAGCGCTACGAACGCCACTTTTTCCGGTGGCGCTGCGCTCGCGAGTTTCGGTGAAGGATAAAACGTCGGATCCGGCCGCCACAGTTCCATACTGATTCTCCCTTCAATTTCTGGCCTCAAATCCTGCCACCAAAAGGAAAAGACCCGCTGACCAGTGATTCCGTCAAGCGGGCCTCGAAAACCTTGACGCTTTGCCGGCTAAATCACGTGCTCGTGCATGCGCCCCGCTCAACCATTGTGTGGCCGGTGGGACAACAACACGAATTCACCCAAGCAAAAAGCATGGTTAGCAAAAATACGCCGAACTCCGAGGTGCGTCAAATCAATGTTCGTACCAGGCCGGTTCGCGGAAGCCCGCGGTCGCGAGTCAAATGGAATTGTGGCCGAGCTTCAAGTTCCAGAGCGCGGTAGCCAGCGCGTCGATTTCTTCGCAGGTGTTGTACAACGCGAGCGAGGGCCGCACGGTGCTCTCCACGCCAAAACGCCGGAGAATTGGCTGCGCACAGTGGTGCCCGGCACGCACCGCAATGCCTTGCCGGTTGAGCCCCGCACCCACATCCTCGGTGCGATGTCCCTCGAGCACGAAGGACAGCACACCGGATTTCTCTTTCGCTGTTCCGATGAGCCGCAATCCCGGAATTCTCTGGAGCGATTCGGTGGCATAGACCAACAGGTCGTGCTCGTAGCGTGAGATGTTCACCATGCCCACGCGCCCCAAGTAATCGATTGCCGCGCCCAACCCCACAGCATCGGCAATGTTTCCGGTACCTGCCTCAAATCGCCCAGGCGGTGGCTGGTAGGTCGTCTTCTCGAAGGTCACATCCTGAATCATGTTGCCTCCGCCTTGCCAAGGCGGAGAATCCTCAAGCGCATCCATCTTTCCGTACACCACGCCGATGCCGGTCGGCGCGAACATCTTGTGCCCGGAAAACACGTAAAAATCACAATCGAACGCCTGCACGTCCGTCTGTATATGCGAGACGGCTTGCGCGCCGTCCAGCAGAACCTTCGCGCCGTACCGGTGAGCCATCTCAATCATTTCCCGCGCCGGCGTTACGGTGCCGAGCGCGTTCGAAACCTGTGCAAACGCCACCAGGCGCGTCTTCTGCCCCAGCAATTTTTGGTATTCGTCGAGCAATACCTGTCCGCTGTTGTCCACGGGCACGACGCGCAGCTTTGCCCCTTTTTCCGCGCACAGTCTCTGCCACGGCACGATGTTGGCGTGATGTTCGAGCCAGGTGATGATGATCTCGTCGTCTTTTTGAACGTGCTGGCGTCCCCAACTCTGAGCAACCAGGTTGATGCCTTCTGTTGCGCCACGCACGAAGACGATTTCCCGGACCGTCGGCGCATTGATGAATCGGCGCACCTTTTCCCGCGCACCTTCGTAGGCATCGGTGGCGCGCGCGGCAAGTTCGTGCGCCGCGCGATGAATATTGGAATTCTCGTGGGCGTAGAAGTAGCTCAGCCGGTCAATCACGCTTTGCGGTTTTTGTGTGGTGGCGGCATTGTCGAGCCAGATCAAGGGCTTCCCGTGCACGCGTTCCTGGAAGATCGGGAAGTCGCGGCGAATCGCCTGTACGTCAAACGCTTGCGAAGAAAGATTCAGCCCTGGCGCAGCGGCTGTGTGCACGCGCAGCGGGTCGGCGGCAGCCGTTCCTCCGGGCACCAATTGCCGAATCTCGTTCAGGAACGAATACCCAACGGAAAAATCCGTTGTTTCCCGTGGCAGTGCTGTCCCCGATAGCTGTGGCGCGCCCGGTGCCGCGAACGCGTCCGGCACCTCAGGTGCCGCCGAGGTCGAAAAGCTGTTCGCAAGCACCTGCAGTTCCGTCTCGCTCGGGATACTCACGGTAGGCGCGGGCGGCGCAATGGGCAGAGGAGCAGTTCCCTTGGGATACGCGAAGATCGGCCGTATTTCATCCAAAAATGAGAGCGACGAAGTCCCCCCATA
>Ga0302180_10002935_pt1 | contig 13109 bp, 11 predicted proteins | sample I_Palsa_E3_2_FD_200575 | JGI IMG/M metagenome (GOLD analysis project Ga0302180, IMG submission 200575) | Peat permafrost microbial communities from Stordalen Mire near Abisko, Sweden - I_Palsa_E3_2 | ecosystem: Environmental > Terrestrial > Soil > Palsa > Peat permafrost | place: Sweden... | reverse complement strand
CTTGCGCATCATCGCCGTAGTACGCGCCCTGCGAGAGCCCATTGAACTGCGTGCCGCTGATCGGATAGGTCGCGCCCGCGACGATGGCGGGTGGCGCGCTGGAGATGACCGGCGCCCAGCTGGCATCAGGGCCCCCCGTCGGCGTGTAAAGCTCCGGTGAGCTGCTCAGATCGGTTGCGAAGATCTGGCCGTTCGGCAGCACCAGGTAGTTGTAGTAATAGGACGCGGAGGAACTGGCAAAAAAGAGCGTGTCGGCCACCTGATTGATGGTGTTCGGACTGGTGGAGGTTGCGCTGGTGTATTCGAAAAAATGCGTCGGTGCCTTAGCGTATCCGGCGCTCGCGGCGAACAGGATGTTGCCATTGGGAAGCACCGCCGCCGGAGCGTCGGCGAGCGTACAGCTACTCTTCCCGCCCGTCCCGCACAATGCGGGTACGTTTGCGCCTGCGCTCCAGGTGCTGTTGCTGGAATCGTAGATCGCCGTGGGATCCGCCTTCGGCGCAACGCACCCCGAGTTGCCGCCGAAGGCGACCAGGCTTCCGTCGGGGCGCAGCGCTGCAGGTCCAATTTCAAAATTGCCGCATTGATAGGGATCGACCAGCGAATCCGGCGTATTCCCGGCACTCATCCATTTGCCTGACGACGGCGAGTATTGTTCTGCGTTGGTGGGATTGGCCTTGGGAGTGGCGCTATAGTGATCGCTCCAAATGTCGATGGTGAGCACATTGCCATCGGGCAAGAGCTCGTAGCCTTGCTCATCCTGGTAGGAGTCAGGCACCCCGTCGGCGTTCGGCGCTCCCGTGATGGTCCAGCCCAAAGTCGCGGCATTCAGGAGCGCATCGGCGTCCGGCAAGGCGCAGCAACCGCCGAGCATGAAGGTACCGTCGGCGAGGACGACGCTCTGTGCATCGCCGATCGGATCCAACTTGGCCGGCGCCTTCACGGATTTCCAGGTATCGGCCAGCGGGTCGTAGATTGCCCCGAGGTTGGTGAAGACTTCAGAGTTGCTGCCGTTGTATTCGCCGCCCACGATGATCACGCGACCATCGGGCAGCACGGCGGATGCGTGATACAGCGGCTGGTACTGCGTGCCGCCGATGACGGGCAGGGACGCAAGCTGCGACCAGGTGCCAGACGCGTAGCTGCCGGTGATGTCCGGGGTGAGCTTGTACCACTCAGGGGCGTTGCAGGCGTGGGCCATGATGGTCCCGTCAGTCAGCAAGAGCGGATTGCATACTCCGGCAGGCGCCGTCGTGACTTCCCCCCATGTGCCCCCGGCGAGCGGCACAGCGCGCGGAGTCGTAGCTTGCGGCGTTTCCGCCGGCCGCCGCGGCAGCTGCGACAGAAACTCCTGCCAGGCCTCGGGACTTTTTTCGAAGGACTTCGCCTTCTCAAAGGAGACTGGTGGTAGAGCCGGGTCCTGCGATTGCGCGCGGCTCTCGGGCATGGCCACCAGCATTGCCGTTCCGGCAACGCCGATCCCGAGCATGATTTTAAATTGCGATGAAGAAGTGTTCACGCTGCGTGCCCCCGCGCTAGCCGCTTTGGTTATCGATTATGCTCTCGACGGCGAGCTCCGCCGCTTGCGGTAAGCGTCCGGCAATCAGCAGCCGTGATGTCAAATTCATCGAATATATTGAGGCTCAAGGTACGCGAAACCGCCTCCGAGTCAAGCGCTCAGGACAGTATCATCATGCGCAATGAGATTCATATCAGGCGCTCTTCCTCAAAAGCCCGCGGAAACTTGTGCGCGCAAGCGCATGAAGTCTTTAAGGCATCGCTGCGCAGCTCTTGCGACGTAGGCCGATGACCTGTCGCAAGGGTCCTACTGAATCTTGCCGCGCTCTCAACTATCTTCTCCGTTGCAGAAGCGCATCTCGCAAATCGTCCGCGCGATAGTCGCGTTCGGTAAACGCCGCTCGGCGAAAACCTCCGCAAGCCCTGCCGCCAAGAAGCAACAGCGCACGCAATGCGCTGCCGATCAGTTGCCCGGGCTACTCCGGCACGGTGACGCCCGGCACGGTCAAGTCCTGGATCACGGCAGAAGCGGCTGGATTACCGACCATAGGCCGCCCGCATGGCCCCGAGGAGCGGCAGCGCAAACCGCGCAATGCATTCGTACGCCCCCCTTATAAAGAGAGTAGAGTGCCAGACGCGGCGCATTTTGTGCTGCTTTGAGTTCATCGAGTCTTCACTCTGGAGAGCCCTTTGGCCAAGCCGAATTATCGTCACGCAAAACGACAGAAAGAGCTTGCCAGGAAGACGAAACAGAACGAGAAGCTGCAGCGCCGGTCGCCGCGCACTGACGCCCCGGTGGGATCCGAGCCCAGCGATGAGCCGGGTCAGCCGCCGCGCCCCCCAAGTCCTGCAGTAGTTGGAGAAATGGATTGAGACTCTCGTCCCTAAGTCCTGAGGCCGCACGCCAGCAGCGTCGCGACCGCTGGCGCCGCGGCCGCGCGGCCGCCCAAACCCTGCGCTCGGCGTTTCCGCGCCTCGAGCAGATTCGCGTCGATCTGAGCTTTAAAGATGCCACCGCCTGTACCCCTGCGGAGCAGTCGCACGTCCTGCACCCGCCGGCCAGAGCCTTCTTTGAATTTCCCTGTCCGTACGCCGATTGCGACGGGCAGTTCGATTTGAATGCCGCCGCGACCAGCGTGCTGGCAAGCTCGGCTCATCATGCGGAGGGCGAAATCGAATGCCCCGGCGTGCGGGCTCGGGATCGCATGGGCAGACAGGCCTGCCATCTGCGCGCGCTCTACAAATTCACCGCGGACTATCAGCGCGAAACGGACGCCTGAGAGGCGTTATTTGCGGCGCGGGGTCGCGATGCGCGGGTCGGGCGGCCGCGTGAAATCGACAATGAAGTGATCGCCGTCGAATTTGGTCACCTTGCCGACCAGATCCGTGCGCACATGAAAGCTGCGCCCCACTTTCCCGCTCGCAGCATCCTTGGGCGACGCCACGATCATCCGAATTGGCAGGTCCTCATCACGTGCCAGGGTCAGATGCCGGCCGAGGAGCGCTGTCCCCTGGACATCCCCTGATTCGCGCGAAAGCTTGTCCTCATAACGCAACACGCCCCGGCCGGGACGGCCAAAATACGAGCGCGCGCAGCTGAGCACCACGGCTCCGTCTTCCGCGATCGCCGACAGCGCGCGCAGCCTGTTAGCAGGCTTCGCGCCAAACTTGGCAAACGCATCCGACAGGGTCAGGTTCATGGGGTACGTGAAGCACGGTAGACCATGCTGCAGAATACCGCGTAAGAGGGATCGCCGCCAGCACGGGACCGGTTCCGCAGGCGCAGCAGTATGGGGAGGCCTTGAGCGTGGCGCACGCGTTACAGACCCTGGATCCGGCACTCATCTGCCAGGATGAGAGCGCATTGCGCGTCGCGGCGCGCAGCGTCCATGTGTGGGGTTTCGAACTTAAGGCCTCGGCCGCATGCCTCGAGGAGTGCTGTCAAACGCTGTGCGCGCGCGAACGTGCGCGGGCTGAGCGCTTCGTGCATGCGGCAAACCGCGACAATTTTGTGGTGGCCCACGGCGTACTGCGCTTCCTCCTCGCACGCTACAGCGGCACCCATGCCCGCGACCTCAAGTTTTCATCGGGTGCAAACGGCAAGCCCGCGCTTGACGGACCGCGCAGTGACGCTAGCGCCCTCTCCTTCAATATGACTCACTCTCAGGGCCGCGCCCTGATCGCGGTCAGCGACGGACGCGAAGTCGGCATTGACCTTGAGAAGATCAAACCGGACGTCAAAGCGCTGGCCATCGCGCGGCGCTACTTTGCGCGCGCCGAGCTTGCCGCCATCGAAACCGCGCCGGCGCCGCTACAGGCCGGCACCTTCTTTCGCTACTGGGTCGCGAAGGAGGCACTTCTCAAGGGGCAAGGCACTGGCCTGCGCTTTCCCATCGACGAATTCGAGGTTCAATTTGATGCCGCCAATTTGAGCGCGCGTGTCCGCAGCCGCGAGGGCTCGAGGCTGAGCGGCGATTGGCGCATCGAGATGCTGCCGGTGGAAGCGGGCTGGTCGGGCGCTCTTGCCGTGCGCGGCAGGAGCTGGCGCTTGCGCCTGCAGAATCCGCTGCGCGCGCCTGCCCGCGGCGCTGTAACGCTTGCGCGCTAGATCATGAATCCGGCGACGCCGACGACGATTCCGCTCAAGGCGGCGATGGCGCCAAAGAGCGGAAAGAAGCGCCGCTTGGAGAGGAAATAGAGCGAGGAGAGCACGAGCCCGAGCTCGAGGAGCCCCTCCCCCACATCGAGCCACAATGCGCGCCGCTCCTCGGCCGCACTCTGCGCTTCCTTGGCGCGCGCCTCTATCTGGATGGCATCGGCCTCCGCTTTATAGCGCTCGCGATCCTTCAGATAGCCCTTGGCAAGATCGCGCACATTATCGCGCTCGCCGCCGAGGGCGGTTGCCAGGCCCGCGCCGATGTCAACCAGATGCTCACGGGTCTTCTTCGCCTGGAAGAAGGCCCATTGATCATTCGCCTCGGTCTTGGCGATCACCGTGGCGGTATGCGCCCGGTGCGATGCAATCGTCACCACCGCCAGAATGATTCCAATGACGGCCACCATCACCCCGACACGCCGCCCGAACGGGTCGTTGGCATGTTCCGCACTGATTTCCACTTCCGCCATGTCGAACCTGCCTCGAATCCCACGGACAGCGCCATTTTAAGCCGACCCCGGTACAATCCGCTTACCAACTCGGCAGGCGGAAACAGCACCTTGGATTTGCCGAACGGGGACATTCTCTCGAAGCCTCCCCTGTCCTTAAGCATCGTCGTTCCCGTGTTCAACGAGGAGTCCGGGCTGCCTGCCCTCTTCGCACGCCTCTATCCCGTCCTCGACGGCCTGGGGATCCCGTACGAATGCGTGTTCGTCGACGATGGCAGCCGGGATCGCTCGGTGGCGGTGCTGCGGGCGCAGCATGCGCTGCGCCCCGCGGAGACGCGCGTCGTGATACTGCAACGCAACTTCGGGCAGCACGCGGCCATCATGGCCGGCTTCGAGCGCGCGCAGGGCACCGCGGTCATCACCCTGGACGCCGATCTGCAGAATCCGCCGGAGGAGATCCCGCGGCTCGTCGAGGCGCTCGTCGCCGGCCACGATTACGTGGGCACGATACGGCGCGGCCGCCAGGACCACTGGGTGCGCCGCTGGATGTCGCGTGCCATCAACTCGCTGCGCAACCGCACGACGACGATTCGCGTCACCGACCAGGGCTGCATGCTGCGCGCCTACGGGCGCGACGTGGTCGATGCGGTGAACGCCTCCGTCGAGGTCAAGACATTCATCCCGGCGCTCGGCTACCTGTACGCGCGCGACCCGACGGAGATCGAGGTCGCGCATGAGCCGCGGCGCACGGGCGAGTCCAAGTATTCCCTGTACTCGCTCATTCGCCTCAATTTCGACCTGATGACGGGCTTTTCCGTCGTGCCGCTGCAGCTCTTCTCGATGCTCGGCATGAGCATCGCGGGCCTCTCGGGACTCCTCGTCCTGTATCTCGCCGCGCGCCGCCTCATTCTCGGGCCCGAAGTTGAGGGTGTGTTCACCCTGTTCGCCATCGTCTTCCTTCTGGTCGGGCTGGCGCTCTTCGGCATCGGGCTCATCGGCGAGTACGTGGGCCGCACCTACGAGCAGGTGCGCGGCCGGCCGCGCTACATCATTGCCGCGGTGCTCGAGACCGAGCCTGAGCCCATTACCGTCATGCGCGAGCGCGAGCGTGTTTAAAGCCGTCGTCTTCGCCTACAGCGAGGTGGGTGCGCGCTGTCTGGCCGCCCTCATCGAGCATCAGGTGCAGGTGCAGCTGGTCGTGACCCACGAGGACTCCCCGACCGAGAACATCTGGTTTGCGAGCGTCGCGAAGCTTGCGGGCGAGCACGGCATTGAAGTTGTAAAGCCCGCCGATCCCAATTCCGAAGAGCTCTTGCGGCGCGTGGCTGATCTTGCGCCGGATTATATTTTCTCGTTTTACTATCGCGAGATCCTGAGTGCTGCGCTTCTCGCCTGCGCGCGCTGGGGCGCCTTGAACATGCACGGCTCGCTCCTGCCCAAATACCGCGGCCGCGCCTGCGTCAACTGGGCGATTTTGAACGGCGAGACTGAGACCGGCGCCACTTTGCACTACATGGTCGGCAAGCCCGATGCCGGCCCCATCATCGCGCAGGAGCCGGTGCCGATCGGCATCGACGATACCGCGCTCATCGTGTCGCAGGCCATCGCCGCGGCCGCCGCGCGCCTCCTGGTGCGCGCACTGCCGGCCCTGGCAGCAGGGCCGCCCGCGGCGCGACCGATGAACCTCGCCAAGGGCTCGTATTTTGGCGGACGCACGCCCGAGGATGGCCGCATCGATCCATCCTCCCCTGCCGCGCAGATGCATGCGCTCATCCGCGCGGTTGCGCCGCCCTTCCCCGGCGCCTTCACTGATCTAGCCTCCGCGCGGCTCATGTTCGCAGGCTCGCACTGGTGCGGGGAAAAGAGCGCGCGCCCGCAGCTCGCGCCGTGCCTGTATGTGGAAAGCGGCAGGCTGTATCTGGATTGCAGCGATGGGCTGCGCCTGCAGATTACCGCTCTCAGCCGCAACGGCGAGCCGCTCGATGCGCACGCTTTCCGCCGGCTCTACGGCGACACTGCACTGACACTCTCGACGAGGGCGTCAAAAAGGATAGTTCAACTATGAAGAAGCTCCTCATCCTGGGAGTCAACGGCTTCATCGGCCATCATTTGAGCGAGGCGGTCCTACGCGACACGGACTGGCATGTGTACGGCATGGACCTCGAGAGCGATCGGGTGGCGCAGCTCCTCGCCCATCCGCGCTTTCATTACTTCGAGGGCGACATCACGATCAACCGCGAGTGGGTCGAATACCACATCAGAAAGTGCGACGTGCTCCTGCCGCTGGTGGCGATCGCGACCCCTGCGACCTATATCAGCGATCCGCTGCGGGTGTTTGAGCTCGATTTCGAGGCCAACCTGCCGCTCATCCGCCAGTGCGTGAAGTATCGCAAGCGCGTGGTGTTCCCCTCGACTTCGGAAATCTACGGCATGTCCGCCGACCGCGAGTTCCATCCCTACGATTCTAATCTGGTGCTGGGCCCCATTCCGAAGTCGCGCTGGATCTACTCCTGCAGCAAGCAGCTTCTCGACCGGGTCATCTGGGCCTATGGCGAGCAGGGACTCGACTTCACGCTCTTCCGGCCGTTCAACTGGATAGGCCCGGGCCTGGATCGCATGCTGGCGGCGAAGGAAGGCAGCTCGCGCGTGCTCACGCAATTCCTCGGCAACATCGTGCGCGGCGAAAACATCCAGCTCGTCGACGGCGGCGCGCAGCGCCGCTGCTTCACCTACATCTCCGAAGGCATCGACTGCCTGATGCGTATCATCGCCAATAAGGACGGCGTCGCCTCGGGCAAGATCTATAACATCGGCAACCCGCACAACGATCTATCGGTGCGCCAGCTCGCCGAGATCATGCTTAAGAGCGCGCTCTCGATGCAGGCGTACTCGGCAGCCGCAGCGCGTGTCGCGCTCGTCGAGGTCTCGGCCAAGAAGTACTACGGAGCGGGCTACCAGGACGTGCAGAGCCGCGTGCCATGGATCGCCAACACCACCGCCGAGCTTGGCTGGACGCCGAGCATCGACATGAGCGTCGCCGTGCGGCGCGTGCTCGAGTCCTACCAGGCGAACCTCTCCGCGGCGAGCGCTCTGGTGGATGCGGCCTGATTGCGGCTGGCGCTCAAAGTAGACGTCGACACCCTGCGCGGCACTCTGGAAGGCGTGCCGCGCATCATGACTTTGTTGCGCGGGCTCGGCGCGGACGCCACCTTCTACTTCAGCGTCGGCCCCGACCACACCGGACGTGCGCTGAAGCGCGCCCTGCGCCCCGGATTTCTCAAAAAGGTGCGCCGCACCTCGGTCGTCTCGCATTACGGCTGGCGCACGCTCCTCTACGGCACTCTCCTGCCGGGTCCGCAGATTGGGGCACGCGCGGGCGATGTGATGCGCGCCGTGCGCGATGCGGGCTTCGAAGTGGGCGTGCACTGCTATGACCACGTGCGCTGGCAGGACGGCGTCGCCAATGCCGATGCCGCCTGGACCCAACGCGAATTCGCGCGCGCCCTGGAAACCTTCGCCGCGGTGTTTGGTGCAGCGCCGCACTCGCACGCCGCCGCGGGCTGGCAGCTGAATCGCTATGCGCTCAAGCTCGAGAGCGATGCGCACCTTGAGTACGCGAGCGACACGCGCGGCACGCACGCCTTTCTGCCCGTCATCGCAGGCGTGCGCGGCGAGTGCGTACAGATCCCGACTACGCTGCCCACGCTCGATGAGCTCATCGGCACCGACGGCTTGAGCGCCGACGGCGCCTGCGAGAAGCTGCGCGCGAGCACCCGTGCGGCGGCATTGCCTGATCAGGTGTTCACCGCACATGCTGAGCTCGAAGGCGGGCAGTTGGCTCCGCAGTTCGAGCGCCTGCTGCGCGGCTGGCTTGACGACGGATTTACTCTCGTCGCGCTGCGCGACATCGCCTCCTGCCTTGAGCGCGAGCGCCTGCCGCGGCATGTCATCACGATGGGCGCGATTCCCGGCCGCTCCGGGGTGCTCGCGCTGCAGGGGCAGCGCGTGGCCGAACCGGCGATCGCGTGATGAGCATAGAGGCGGCTGACGCGCGGCGCACACCTGCGCCTGTGGCGATTGCCCTCCTGTGGGCTTTGTCCTGGTTTGCTCTTCTGGGCGTGCGCCCGCTCTTCAATCCCGACGAAGGCCGCTACGCCGAGATCCCCCGCGAGATGCTCGCCAGCGGCAACTGGCTCGTGCCGCATCTTAATAACCTCGTGTACCTCGAGAAGCCGCCGCTGCAGTACTGGGCAACCGCGGTCAGCTTCGAGCTCTTTGGCACCGATGTCTGGGCGGCGCGCTTTTATACGGGCCTGTGCGCGCTCCTGACGGTGCTCGTCAGCGCAGCTCTTGCGCGCCGGCTCTGGGGCGCGAGCGCCGCCCGGCGCGCGGCAATCATGCTCGCGAGCATGCTCGGCATGATCGTCATCGGCCAGCAGCTCACGCTCGACATGAGTCTCACGTTCCTCCTGACGCTCACGGTCGCCGCCTTCTGCGTGGCCCAGGACGCGGCGATGCGGGACGCGCGCCGCCGGCATTGGATGCTCGTCGCGTGGGCGAGCGCGGGCGGCGCATTCTTGACCAAGGGGCTCATTGCGCTCGTCCTGCCGGCGCTCGCGCTCAGCGCGTATTCGCTCCTGTATCGTCACTGGAAACCCTGGAGACGGCTCTCGATCCTTCCCGGTTTCGCGCTCTTCGCGCTCATCACGGTGCCCTGGTGCGTGCTCATGCAGCGCGCGGTACCGCAGTTCTTCGAGTTCTTCTTCATTCGCGAGCATTTCCAGCGGTTCCTGACGCGCATCGAAGATCGCTACGAGCCCGTATGGTTTTTCATCCCGGTGCTCGTGGCGGGCTCAATTCCCTGGATCCTGCCCGCGGCGCGCGCGCTCGGGGGCGCCTGGAGGCGCCAAGATCCGCAGGCAAGTTTCGAGCCGCGCGCCTTTCTTTGGGTGTGGGCCGTCGTCGTCTTCGTGTTTTTCTCGATGTCGGATTCGAAGCTCATTCCGTACATTCTGCCGCTCCTGCCGGCACTTGCGCTCCTCATGGCGAGTGCTCCTGCGGACTGCCTGCGGCGCGACCTTGCGAGAACCTCAACGGGGTACATCGCGGCCGGAGTGCTCTTGGTGGTGGCGGCAGGGATCCTGCCGCAGCTCTTGCGCGATCCGGCACGCGCACCCTATTTCGGCGAGCTGCAAGTGCCGTTTCTCGCCATCGGGCTCATTGCCATAGGCGGCGGCTGGATCGCGCGCGGCAGAGAAGAACCGGCGGCAGCGCTCGGCGTCACGGCCTATCTGTGCTTCATGATTCTCCTCGTCGGCGCGCGCGCGCTTGCACCTCTGTATTCGGGCGCCTCGCTTGCAGCGCAGATCAGGCATGCCATCATGCCCGCCACGCAACTCTATGCGGTTCGTACCTATGATCAGACTTTGCCGTTCTACCTCGGGCGTACCATGACCCTGGTCGAGACTCGCGGCGAGCTCGACTTCGGGCTGCGCCTGGAACCGGACAAAGGCGTGGCTACGCTTGCGGCCTTCGTCGCGCGCTGGAGCGCCGACCCTCAGGCACTCGCCGTCATGGAGCCTGACACCTATGCACTGTTGCGTGCGCAAGGACTGCCCATGGTGGTTCGCGCCAGCTCCCCCGGACGACTCATCGTGAGCCGCCCATGACCGCGGTGACCTGGCTCCTCTTGCTCGGGGGGGTTGCGCTCAATGCCGCCGCGCAACTCCTTCTGAAGGCGGCGACGCGCGCAAGCGGCGTCCTGGTCTCGGACAGCGGGCAGGTGTCCTGGAGCGCGGCCGCCGAGCTTCTGCGCGCAGCCCCTCTCTGGGTCGGACTCGCCTTTTACGGGGTGAGCGTCGTCCTGTGGCTGGGTGCGCTGTCGCGCGTGCCCGTGAGCATCGCCTACCCCATGCTCTCGATCGGCTATGTCGTCAACGCCGTCGCGGCGGTGTTCCTGTTCAGCGAGGCGCTGACGACGGGGAAAGTCGTCGGCATCCTCTTGATCGTCGGCGGCGTGATCATTCTCGCGCGCGCGGCGCCATGAGCGCGTATCTGCCATTCACGCGCCCCCACATCGACGCGGAGACGATTGCGGGGGTTGCCGATGTGTTGCGTTCGGGCTGGATCACCTCCGGGCCGCAGGTCAAGGCCTTCGAGGCTGCGCTCAGCGAGTATTTCGGCGGCCGACCGGTGCGCGTGTTCAACTCCGGCACCTGCACCATGGAGATCGCGCTGCGCATCGCCGGCATCGGGGCCGGCGCGGAAGTAATCACGACGCCCTTGTCCTGGGTCGCGACTTCCAATGTCGTGCTCGAAGTCGGCGCGCGGCCCGTGTTCGTCGACATCGATCCCGCCACGCGCAATATCGATCTGGCGCGCATCGAGAAGGCCATCACGGCCGCCACGCGTGCCATCCTGCCCGTGGATCTTGCGGGTCTGCCGGTCGACCGCGACGAGCTTTATGCCATCGCCCGGCGCCATGGGCTCAGGGTCATCGAGGATGCCGCCCAGGCTCTGGGCAGCGAGTGGCGCGGACGGCGCATCGGTGCGATCGGCGATCTTGTCTCGTTCAGCTTCCATCCGAACAAGAACATCACGACCATCGAGGGCGGCTGTCTCGTCATGAACGATGCCGATGAGGCGCTGCTGGCGGAAAAATACCGGCTGCAGGGGGTGGTGCGCTTTGGCTTCGACGGCATGGAAGTTGACCTCGTCGGCGGCAAGTTCAATCTCACCGACGTCGCCGCGCGGGTGGGCCTCGGGCAGCTTGTGCACCTCGGGTCCTTCAACGCCCGCCGCCAGGCTCTGGCGCGCGCCTACTTCGCAGGATTTGAAAGCTGTGGCATCGCCGAACTTGGTCTGCAGCTGCCGCGCGCGGATTTCGTCAACAGCAACTGGCACATGTTCCAGGTCGTGCTTCCCGAGGAGCGCCTGCAAGTGAAGCGCGCGCAGGTGATGGCGGAGATGCACGCGGCCGGCATCGGCACGGGCGTGCACTACCCCGCCATCCATCTCTTCGCGCTCTACCAGCGCCTGGGCTGCAAAGCCGGCGACTTCCCGCACGCGGAATATGTCGGCCGCAATATCCTCACCCTGCCGCTCTTCCCGGCGATGCAGGAGAGCGACGTCAAACGGGTTATTGACACCTTGAACCGCATACTGCGCGCGCACGCGCGGCCGGGAGCCGCGCGCGTGCTGCAGAATGCGACTGATGCACGCTAGCGGGCCGGCCGGCCGCCCTACGATACTCGCTGTGTCACGGCACGGCGCCCTACTCCTGTGCGTTCTGCTCTCACCCGGCATCGCGCTCGGCGAACGGCCGGCGGAGCTGCCGAGCGACGCGGAGCTCGAGCGCTCCGGGGCGGTGATCGGCAATATCATCATCGACAACCTGAACATTTTCGATCTGAACGATCCGAAGGATGACACCAGGCTCTTCCGCCTCGTCGATCATCTGCATGCGCGCACGCGCCAGGATGTGGTCCGCTGGCAGCTGCTGTTCGTCAGCGGCGATAAGTATTCGCGCCGCGTGCTGAACGAGTCCGAGCGGCTGCTGCGGCAGGCATCGTATTTCTACGATGCCTCGATCGAGCCTGTGGCATATCACGATGGGCGGGTGGACATCGTCGTCAAGACCCGCGACGTGTGGACCTTGGATCCAAAGGTCTCCTACGGCAGAAGCGGTGGCGCCAACAGCACCTCCGTAGGGGTGCAGGAGTTGAACGCCTTTGGCTACGGCGCGGCGGTCACCGTCGGGCGCAGCTCCGATGTCGACCGCACCCAGACCGGGATTGGCGTCCAGGACGCCAATATCTACGGCAGCCGCATTGCCGTGTCCGCGCTTTATTCGGTGAACAGCGATGGCTACCAGCACGACCTCTTCATCGATCGGCCCTTCTATGCGCTCGATTCGCGCTGGACCGGCGGCGTCGACGGCACCGACGATCTGCGCGTCGACTCCCTCTACGATCGCGGTAATGTCATCGATCAGTTCCAGGAGCACGATGAACTCTCCCGCATCTACGGCGGCTTCTCGCACGGGCTTGCGAACGGCTGGGTGACGCGCTGGACTTTCGGCCTAACTTCCGATGACCGGCAGTTCGAGCGCGCGCCGTTGTGGGGCGGCGTCGATCTCGTGCCCGCCGAGCGCAAGCTCGTCTTTCCCTGGATACGCTATGAGCTCGTTGAGGACGATTACCTCAAATACCATAATTACAATCAGATCACGCGCACCGAGGACTTCTACCTCGGCGCCCATCTGAGCGCTCAGCTGGGATGGTCGGCCCCGGCCCTCGGATCCAATATCGCGGGACTCCTTTACTCGGCTAACGCCGGAATTGGCTTCGCCACCGAGCACAATGAAACGCTGGTCGTTTCCAGCACGCTCGATGGCCGGCTCGAAAACGGCACGCCTGAAAATGCCGTCGTCACGGAGAGCTTTCATTACTTTCTGAAGCAGTCGGACAAGTTCCTCTTCTATGCCG
>Ga0302180_10002933_pt1 | contig 13123 bp, 16 predicted proteins | sample I_Palsa_E3_2_FD_200575 | JGI IMG/M metagenome (GOLD analysis project Ga0302180, IMG submission 200575) | Peat permafrost microbial communities from Stordalen Mire near Abisko, Sweden - I_Palsa_E3_2 | ecosystem: Environmental > Terrestrial > Soil > Palsa > Peat permafrost | place: Sweden... | reverse complement strand
TCGGAGGACAGTTGAACCTTGCCGCCGCAGTGATTATTGGGGGCATTGCGAGTGGTGTCGGCCTGTACTACGGCCAAAAATGGTTCGATAACAATCTACGATAACGTAGGAGAAATGGTATGGACGCCTCCCACTTCGAAGGTGAAGTAGGAGGTGAGCTTGGGAAGGAAGTGGACCCTCCGGGCCGACGGCATCAAAGTGCCCAAGGTGGAAGGTGTTCAGTCTTCACAGGCAACCGGAGGGTCCGACATGAATCGTATCGTGGTTGGAGTGGATATCGCAAAGCGAGTATTTCAGCTGCATTGGGTTGAGCCGGAGACGGGCGAGATTGTGGCGCTGCAGCTGAAGCGGGAGAAGTTTTTGGAGCATTTTGCTAATCGCTCAAGCTGTCTGATCGGCATGGAAGCGTGCGGCGGAGCGCAGCACTGGGCGCGATCGCTGCAGAAGCTCGGTCACGAGGTGAAATTGCTGTCTGCACGGATGGTCAAGCCGTTCGTGGGCGGTAACAAGAACGATGCGGCGGATGCGCGAGGGATTTGGACGGCGGTGCAACAGCCCGGAATCAAGGCGGTAGCGGTCAAAAGCGAGGAGCAGCAAGCGGTGCTGGCGTTGCATCGGATGCGTGAGCAATTGGTGAAGTTCCGCACCGCTCAGATCAACGGCCTGCGGGGATTGCTCACGGAGTACGGCGAGGTGATGCCGCAGGGCCGGGCCGGCATCAAGCGAGATATCCCACAGGCGCTGGGGCGGCTAGCCGATCGGTTACCGTCGATCGTGATTGAGAGCTTGCGCGAACAGTACGCTCGCTTGCGGGATCTCGATGAGCAGATTGGTCAGATCGAGCGGCGTCTGCGTCAATGGCAGCGTGAGGACTCAGCGACCCAGCGCATAGCGGCGATCCCCGGCGTGGGGCTGCTGAGTGCGACCGCCGCGGTGGCAACGATGGGCGACGCGAGAGCCTTTAAGTCGGGCCGCGAGTTTGCGGCCTGGCTCGGGTTGGTGCCACGGCAAACCGGCACCGGCGGCCGAGTTCGATTACTCGGCATCAGCAAGCGCGGCGATAAATACCTTCGCACGCTGCTGATCCACGGCGCTCGATCGGTGCTGACGCACAGCAAATCACCGCCCGAGTGGTTGACAGAATTAGCGAAGCGTCGGCCGAAGAATGTGGCCGTCGTCGCGATGGCGAACAAGATGGCACGCACAATCTGGGCGCTGTTGGCCCACGAGCGGGCGTATCAATCCGGGTACGTGAGTCGCCCCGCCTAGGGCTGCACCCACGATTGATTAACCGTTAACAAAGGAAGGCACGCTAAAAGGTTGCGCAAGGACTACAAAGTGTGATGGTCAACAGGTCAGACCGTGACTCGCCAAGCCTGAACAGTCATCCGAGCTTCGAGCTCTCAGGAGAAATGAGGCGCGGGTCAGCGAAATCCATCAGGGCCCGCAGGCTTCGGTCTGCACAAACAGGCCGGATATAAACCTGCAGCCTTATCTGTCGATCATCACACCGAGAAGACCTTGCCATCGGGAGGCGTCCATATAAAAGGACTGTGAACAAGAAGCTTTTTGGCGAGCTGGTTGAAAGCATGACGCAGATGGGCCAGATCGTGCGCGGTGAGCGTAAACCTTCGCGTGAATTCCATGTCAATTCGGAGGTGGTCAAAAAGCTGCGGGCCGCCAGTGGTTTGAGTCAGCCGAAGGTGGTCACGTCCGTCAAAAGCAGACGAATTCGTCGTTTTACATAAGGTTCGTTATACGAAGTAAGAGACTGATTATCAAACAGTTTATACTTCGCGCGGCGAGGCCCTCACAATATCGCGACGACGTGCTTTGCGCCAGGTCCCAGGGCGGCCCTCGCGCAAACTTTTGAGCTCACGAGGAGCATCATACAAGACCGAGAGTGCAGATCGCAGCGTGCCGCCTATGCCGCCGATACAGTCGGACTTTCCACCGCGGAAATGGCGCAGGCCAAGCGCAGCCGCTAAGGCTCGCGCCGCAGACGGCCCCACGCCGAATAGGTGGGAGTGGCTAATGAGCAAGGAGTTTATATGCAGCATCTCATTGTCGTGGCCCATCCACTCGAAGACAGCATTACTATGAGGCTGACGCGCGCCTACGCGCTTCAGCTGCAACAGCTCGGGCATAGCCAGCAGACCCACGATTTGTACCGCATGGGTTTCAATCCGGTCATGGGCGCACATGAGCTCGAGCCGCTGAGCATCGGCCATGCCGCGGATGTAGACGTGGCGCAGGCGCAGCGGGACGTGTGCGCCGCCGACGCTCTGACCGTGATCTATCCGCTCTGGTGGGCAACGATGCCGGCGATGATGAAAGGCTATATTGACCGGGTCTTCGCGCGCGGCTTCGCCTACGAAGCCCGCAGAGGGGTGGCTAAGGGACTCATGGCCGGCAAGCGTTGCATATTGATCACCCTCTCAGGCTCCCCATTGGCGATCTTGCTCGCCAATGGGGAATGGAAGGCGATGGCTACCCTGCAGGATGCGCATATCTTCCGCTCCTCGGGGTTCGAGCTGCTTGAACATCTCCATTTCGATGAAGTCGAGTCGCCCACTCCCGATGATGTGGTCGAACGCGACCTGGCGCGCGTCCGAGCCTGCGCACGGCGGCACTTTGCCGCGAGCGGTGGTGTAAAGGATGGTTCCGTTCATGTCTGATCTCCGTTTTCCTCGGGTGGAATTTCCCGGTGACGGAGAACAAAGGTCGGACGCTCAGCGAACACGCTATATGTTTTACGGCGCAGACAGCACTTTGCGTGATCTTTTGCGCCTGACGCTAGTTGGCCTCCGACTCGGTCTGGCACTGGCCATCGGCGGCTGCAGTGTTGAAAATGTCAGAAAGGCCGCTCCAGAGGTCGCCCCCACGGCTGATGCGGTTAGTTATTCAGACATAGATCCGGAATTAGGCGAACACCTTTATCCCAATGAAACGCTGATTGCTGATGAACTATCGCTTGTAATCGAAAACTCTATCCGCAAACAATACACTCCTGGGAGCGCGCGTCGCGATGCGCATCCAAAAGCGCATGGATGTGTGAAAGCAGAAGTTCACGTACATGAAACTATTCCGGACGCTCTGGCAAAAGGCATGTTCATTCCAGGTAAAACGTATGATGCATGGATTCGTTTTTCAAATGGCTCAAGTGACCCGACACGGGCAGATATCAAGCGCGACGCGCGTGGGGTAGCTATAAAGGTCTTGGGTGTACCCGGAAAGAGCTTGTTGCGGGACGAGAAGGAGGCCAGGACGCAAGATTTCATCATGATCAATCATCCCGTATTCTTCGCTACGGATCCTGCTCGCTATCTGTCCTTCATGGAGGACGCGAACAGCGATCATCTTTATCGAAAGCTTTTTATTCCATTCGCCCTGGGCGCCAAGGGGACTCTGATTGCGTTGGAAACGCGCAGTACGAGGATTTCTAATCCCCTCCAGTCCCGCTATTGGTCTATGGTACCTTACCAGTTAGGCATAGGTCCTGACCGTCAAGCCGTGAAGTATTCTGTCAGAGCCTGCTCGGCGACAGTCGACCCAATGCCATATAAACCGGAACACGATTTTCTGCGTGATGCACTTCGAACCACCCTGCAAAAAGGCGATGCGTGCATGGAGTTCTTGGTGCAACCGAGAACGTCAAAGAGTATGGATGTCGAAGACTCAAGGACGGAGTGGAAGGAAGCACAGGCTCCCTTCTACTCCGTCGCAACGATACGTATACCGCGTCAGGTCTTCGACACTCCTGAGCAAGCCGAGTTCTGTGAAAATCTATCTTTCACGCCTTGGCATGCATCACCTGAGCATCGGCCGCTCGGCATCACTAATCGACTGCGCAAAGTGATTTACGACCATATCAGTCGAGTGCGGCATGACATGAATGCGACGAAGCGGTCAGAGCCCCAGTAGTCGTTACTCGTATCCGTGATGGGCGTTATCATTCGTAATAATCGCCGGCTAGATGGCCCCGATGGGGTCCGCCATCTCGAGCAGTGCCTCCAATGTGCGGTCGGCTTCCAGAGTAGACGCCCTGAGCCTCGGCCGCGGAGCTCAATCATTGCAGTGTTATTACAACTACGTTACCGCGTCAGTGATTGCCTGACTTCGAGAGAAGTTAAATAGCCTTGAACCGATTTGCTCGCTGGGATGAAACTAGACAAGAATTTAAGGTTAAGGCGAGGGCGAGGTGATGGTCGCAGGCGCCGACGCCGGGATTACAGACTTCTCCGAATTGGATAATGCAGAGATCTCCAAAGAGCATTGGAAGATCATGCTTATCTCGGGCATGGGCTTCTTCACTGACGCCTATGATCTCTTCATTATCGGCGTCGTAATGGCGCTGCTCAAGCCCATGTGGCACGTAGGTAAAGTCGAAGAGAGCCTAGTCGAGTCCACGGCCTTGCTTGCCGCAGCCATTGGCGCGCTACTTTTTGGTCGAATCGCGGACATGCTCGGCCGCAAGCGAATTTACGGTCTTGAAGTGCTGGTTCTCGCTTCCGGAGCAATCGCCTGCGCCTTGTCGCCCAATATTTGGTGGCTCATCGGCTTTCGTTTCATTCTCGGCATCGGCATCGGCGGCGACTATCCTGTCTCCGCCACCATAATGAGTGAGTACGCCGGAAAGGCCCATCGCGGAATGCTCGTCACGCTGGTGTTCGCGATGCAAGCCGCCGGACTGATCCTCGGTCCTCTTCTCGCTGCCGCTCTACTCACCACCCATCTCTCGCACGACATTATCTGGCGTGTTCTGATCTCCTTTGGCGCGGTGCCGGCCCTTGCCGTGTACAGTGCGCGTCGCCACCTCAAAGAGACTCCGCGTTTTCTCAAAGCTGCAGGTCATGAAGAGGACGACTCCGGTGAGCTCAAGAAGTCGGCGCATTTTGACCAGAAGACCCACTCGGTCTCATTCTGGGATGGCTTTCATCGCCTGGTCGACGATAAAAGAATGTTGTCCCTCCTAATCGGTGCCAGTGCTGCATGGTTTCTGATGGATTTTGCTTATTATGGCAACACTGTCTCGAGCCCGCTGGTGCTCTCAGCGCTTGGCAGCGACCATACGATTCTGCAGAAGACACTTACGCAACTCGGCATTTTTGCTATCTTCGCCGCCCCAGGCTATGCGGTCGCGGCCCTTACGATGGATAGGCTTGGGCGCAAGACTATCCAGGTCCTCGGCTTCGCCATGATGGCAGTGAGCTTTGGCCTGCTCGCCCTCATTCCCAACGTTGCGAAGATGATCTACCCCTTTCTCATCATCTATGGCTTGAGCTACTTTTTCACTGAGTTCGGTCCGAATGCCACGACGTTTGTCTATCCTTCCGAGATCTTTCCGGTAAAAGTTCGAACCACCGGTCACGGTATTGCTGCGGCCATGGGCAAGATTGGTGGCTTTGTCGGCGTATTTACCTTTCCGTTCTTGATGGATTGGCATGGTCTGCCTGCTGCGGAAGGCGCAGCCGCCGTCGTCAGTGTCCTGGGACTGATCGTCACAATCTTCCTGCTGCCCGAGACCAAGGGTAAAAGCCTCGAAGAGCTCTCAGATCAGCCATGCGCTCCCCTAGAAAGGGCTACCTCCTAGACGGTCGGATACCGAAATCTGGAGTTCACCCGCTGTTCGGGGATCTGCATCGCTGGGCCAAGTCCAGGTGTGAGCAAAATAAGTGGTGCCCCTCGCGTCGGGACAGCTCAATCGCCCTTGTCAAAGATTCCAGCGCGCGATCACGCCTGTTGGTGGAGGACAGGATCCCGCGGGTGCTTTCTACTGAGCGCATCACGCACCGTACGCGTCCATGGTCCGAGCCCAGCGCCACGGTCGTCTGGGGGTGCCTGCACGAATTGCGTATCGCCGATTGCACCGTGCTGTGGAATGCGTTTCCGTGGCACCCGTACCGGCCTGGTGAACCGCATTCGAATCGTCAGCCCAGCACGGCAGAGGTGCGGCAGGGCGCCCAGGTGCTGCAGTCCTTTCTGGATCGCCTCGCCGACGCCACGGTCGTCGCAGTCGGCCAAGTTGCGCGCCAGTCGCTCCAGAATATCCTAGGCGGCAGTCCGCACGTCGTTCGCCATCCCGCGATGGGAGGCGCACGGGAATTTCGCACGAATCTGGCCGCTATCGTACGCAACCTTGGCCGTCGACGCTGATCCTGTGCCATTCTCAACGTTTGCCGAATCAATTCTCTAAAATAGCTCGCATAGTATTGAATGACTTCATTTGCCGGAACGGATAGAGGCGATCGCTTCCCACGAGGCGCCGCGAACGTCGCGCCTGTGAATCTGTGGCGTTTTCCGGCACAAGGTCCGCCGTGCAGCGCGGGTATGAGAATCAATGGTTGAGTTGTTGCGAGGGCTGATCGATGCCTAAGTCGCGCGCCCTGGTGCCGCTGAAAGCGCTATGGACATTAAAGCAGGGGAAAGCGGTCCCGCTACCTCCAGGCTTGACACGCCTATATGGCCGTTTTCGCCTACCGGAGGCCGGCTCGGGTCCGCACATCTTCAGCAATTTTGTAACTACCTTGGATGGGGTCGTCTCATTGCGCATGCGCGGGCACGCAAATGGTCGGGATATCAGTGGCTTCAACGACCATGATCGATTAGTGATGGGCCTATTGCGTGCCGTCGCTGACGTGGTCGTTGTAGGTGCGGGGACACTGGCCGCCGACAGGCAACATGTGTGGATGCCGGAGACGATATGTCCGGCACTCGCGTCGGACTTTGGTCGACTGAGGAAGGCGCTTGGAAAGTCTGGCCCACCGCTCAACGTCATCGTCAGCGGTAGTGGATCGCTCGATCTACGTTTGCCGGTGTTTTCATCTGGAGCGGTGCAAGTCATGGTGATCACGACCACCGCGGGGGCGAAGCGATTGGCCGAGGAGCGAATTCCCGAGACCGTTGATATTCGGGCGGTTCGCTCCCGCGGATCGCTGATCGCGGCCAGGACAATCTGCAGCGAAATCTGCAGGGTCCACGGCGTCAAGCAGATATTACTCGAAAGTGGCCCCCGACTGACGGCCGATTTCTACCAGCAACGGCTCGTGTCGGAGCAATTCTTAACGCTGGCGCCGCAGATTGCTGGGCGCAAGGCCGGCGACGGGCGACTGGGGATGGTCATGGGCCGGCAGTTTGCACCACACAATCCCTTGTGGGGACAGTTGGTCGATGTTCGGGGGGCCGGAAGTCATTTGTTTTTGCGGTATTCCTTTGTTTGACCGCAAGGTGGATAAATGAGTCTTGATGAGTTTTCCAACCGTCTACGAAGGGCTGCGAGCTCAGGCGCGTGATGCGATCGCATCTATCGCGCCGGCCTGGCATCCGGCCAACTTGGGTGCGTGAAGTGTAACGTCGCCATCCTACTGGCGATTATATACTTGACAAAAGTGACTGACAGGCGGACAATCCTCCCATACCGAGGATTTAGCCATGCCAGCCACATTCGACTCCCCGATCTTCTCAGACGAAACAGCCGCCCGCGAGGCCCTTGAGTCCGTCCGCTGGCCGAACGGTCCCGTCTGCGTCCACTGTGGCTGCACCGATCATGTTGTGCGCGTGGCTGGAGAGAAACAGTCCCACCGTGCCGGCCTCCTGTACTGCAACGACTGCAAAGGCCAGTTTACGGTCACGGTCGGCACGGTATTTGAACGTTCCAAGATTCCGCTCACCAAGTGGTGGCTGGCGACTTTCCTGCTGTGCTCATCCAAGAAAGGCATCAGCTCGCACCAGATCAGTCGCACGCTTGGCGTGACGTACAAGACCGCATGGTTCATGACTCACCGTATCCGTGAGGCCATGAAGGACGGCGCCATGGGCCTTATGGGCGGTCCCGGCTCGACCGTTGAGGCTGATGAAACCTACCTCGGCAAGTCTCCCAAGACACGCAAGAGCGCGCCGAAGCATGCCCGCCCGGCGCCCCAGGTTCTGTCGTTGGTGGAGCGCGGCGGCAACATTCGTTCGATGTATTTGGATGACAAGAACATCCGTGGCGCCCTGACGCAGCACTTGGACGACCGTAGCCGCCTCGTTACCGACGGCTCAAATGCGTATGTCGGTCAGGCCGAGCAGCATGAATCCGTAGATCACTCCAAGTTTGAGTGGTCGCGCGGCGATGTGCACACCAACACCCTTGAGAACTTCTTCTCGATCTTCAAGCGCGGCCTTGTTGGCACATACCAGCACATGGACAAGAAGCACTTGAACCGATATCTGGCAGAGTTCGATTTCCGCATGAACACGCGTGCGAAACTCGGCATCAGCGACACGCAGCGCACGGCACTGGCAATGAAGGGCATCGAAGGCAAAAGGCTGACGTACCGGCAACCTGATTAAGAGCAGGCCGAGACGTGACACCGCAGACAGATTGGGTAAGAGACGTCGACGCGGTAAGAAAGGAACTGGACGGCGCTAGCGACCGAGCCGCCATCACCATCGGTGGCGGGTTGGTAGAACTGGCGCTGGAGCAAGCGTTGCTGTCCGTTTTGAGAGCACCGAAAAACAAAGATGAAGCCTCACGCTTATTCAACGGAGGCGGCATCATCGAAACATTCTCCCAAAAGATTTGGGCTTGCTATTTCCTTAAGGTCATCAGTCCCACAGCAAGAAAGGATTTAGACACGATACGAAAAATCAGAAATATTGCCGCACACCATGTCAACCCGATCTCATTTGACGATCAGCAGATAACTGACCTATGCGCCAACTTGCCTCGTGCGGCGAAGCCAGCCAAAGCAACTAATAGGAAGCAATTCGTGACGACCGTTCTTATCTACACCGGCCTTTTGATTGCGTACTCTGTGCTCCCAGAGAAGGCTGAAATCGGCGGGGACGAAACCGTCAACGGGGTGGGGCTAGGCACTGACGCCGACGCAGTTCCATAGCTCTGTAAATGCGCTTAACTACGTCGTCCTTGTCCTCAACGTCCAAATCCTGAGTGCTGAATTCCTCCACACCCTCGTAGATCATCTCCGGCGTGATTTCGATTTCTTCTTCGCCGGCTTCTTCGTCATCTCGTCGTGCGTCTGAGGGGGCGCCTGAAGCATCCGCTTCATAATCGCCGCAGCTTCCGCTAGCGGCTCGGGGAGAGGCTTCTTCGAGTTCATGGCCCGATTCTAGTCCGGCCGGCGCGTGCGAAGTAGTCACATGATTCTCCTACTTTTTTCACCTACATTATCGCCATCCTACTGGCGATGTTTCACTTCACGTACCCATTCTCATGAGGACATGGCATGATTCGGCCATGTGCCATCGGGGGTGGGTATCTTGAAGGAAGCAATATGACCCGTCTCGCCTACTTCGATGAATCCGGAACCGGAAAGATCGAAAAAGACCCCTATACCGTCGTTGCGGGCGTAATTTTGAACGCCGATAAGCAAGCCAAGGCTATAGAGAAATATCTCGGAGATATGTCGGAGGAGCTTCTACCAAAGGTTAGGAAGCCTACCGACGTCTTGCATGCAAAAGATATTTGGCATGGTTCTGGATGTTTCCCTCGGGAGAAGTTTCCGGACAAATGGAAACGCCGAATGATCCTTCTTGAGATATGCGAACTGGTCCAGAAATTTGATTTGCCAGTTGTCTACGGATTCTATGATCGCGTTCAACTGCAAGCGGAGCATCCTGATTTCTCCAGAGAAGATCACATAGCTGGCGCGCTAGGAATAGCGGCATTTCAAACCATGGCCATGGTCGAGCGCTATATGCGCCGATACAAGCGTGAAATAGCGATTGTCACCTACGAGGACAATAGCACCTCAAAGAAAATCATCAGGGAGCTACAAAATCACTTTCGTGCTCATGAGCCAGATCAAGACTATCAAGAATGGGCCAAGTACTTCCCGTTCCGAAAGATCCACGATCCGGCCCATATGGCAGAGAAGCATGAGGCCAGCATCCTACAGATAGCAGACGCTGTGGCTTTTTCTATAGCTCGCAAGCTAAAGAATGCAGAGGATTGCGATTATTTATTTGATGCTATATCGCCGCAGTTGGTGGTGCGACACGTGAGTTGGGGACCGGCGCCAAAGCGGCCGCGACGAAAAAGAAAGCCTAAGTAGATTTCTTTGGCTTACTTATTGGTGCAACTCTCTTGAGCAACTTATCAAATTCTTCCGGCCGCTCATCCGCGCCTAGTGCGCGCGCGGTTTCCTTGAACCTGGCGGATTGCTCTGCCGGTTTTAAAGCCATCTTCTTCTTCGCCATAGGGGTTACTCCATGCGCCTGATAGCGACAATTCCGAAAGGACTTTTCAGGATAAAAAAGACTATATCCATAGGCTCAGTTTGCGTGATGGGAGGCGGGAATCTCATTAAAGGAATTGCAGGAAAAGCACTTAACCACGACGTTCTGGACTTGCTTGTAATCGACGCTCCTAAGAAGCGTAGACCCGCAAGAGCCGCACGCGTAGTCAAGTGAACCATTGCCTTTCATCGCTGGCCCTTTGTAACTCGGAGCAAGAATGGTGCGAACCTTTGGATCAGGCTCTGGAATGACCTTCATGCGCCGTGTATCCATTCCCCTACCTCTGTTTCCTGTACCACATGAACACCAGTTGCTTAGGTTTTAGTGGTCGCTTCTTAATGAGCTGTTTTATACATCAGCCGCTTGCCACTGGCGCCCTGCACAGCCATTTGGGTGCGGGTCACGTCGCTGATGCCGAGTTTGGCGCGGGTGTTGCGGCGGAAGTCGAATTCCGACAGGTAGCGGTCAAGGTGTTTGTTATCCATGTGCTGATACACACCGACCAGCCCACGCTTGAAGATCGAAAAGAAGTTCTCAAGGGTATTGGTGTGGACGTCACCGCGCGCCCATTCGTACTTGGAATGGTCAACCGATTCGTGCTTCTCCGACTGGCCCTTGTAGACCACCGAACCGTCAGTCACCAGACGGCTGCGGTCATCCAAATGCTGAGCCAGCATGCTGCGGACGTTCCTATCATCGATGTACATGCTGCGGATCGCGCCGCCACGCTCGACCAGACTCAGAACCGCAACATCAGGCTTCGCATGCAGCGGGCCAGTCTTGCGGGACTTTGGAGACTTGGACAGGTAGGTCTCATCCGCCTCGACGGTCTTGCCAGCGCCGCCCATCGGGCCAGCGTTGGACGCAGGGGCCATTGCAAGGCGAATCCGGTGCCCCATGTGCCACGCAGTTTTCATCCCCACACCCAAGGTGCGCTGAAGCTGGCGGGTGCTAATGCCTTTCTTGGACGAGCACATGAGGTACATCGCCTGCAGCCAGATCCGCAGCGGGGCATGGGAATCCTCAAAAATGGTTCCCATCTTCACGGTGAAGGGCTGGCGGCACTCGTAACACTTGCGAAGCCCGGCGCGGGTGGTCTTGCCGTTGAGCTTGCCGATCTTGGCCGCATCGGCATTGCCACAGTGCGGGCATACCGGGCCAGTCTGCCACAGCAGCGCCTCGACGTACTCGTAGGCGGCAGGTTCGGAATGGAAGTGCGGGAAATCGAGAACGGAAGTCATGGCGAGCGCTCCTTGTATGGTTAGGAGCGTACGCCTAGGTCATGGGTATGTCAAGTGAAACATCGCCATCCTACTTCGCATAATGTATATTATGTTAACTTAGACAGCAGAGCTATTACGACCTGTCGGTCACTGACCGACAAACATCGAGTTGCCCTGGCACTCCAAGCGCTAACGTCCAATCCGCCGCGAGGCGAACTCTCGCAAGTAACCATCGGCTGCTGGACTAGCCAATTGCCTGCAGTCGGAAGGACAGCGACTATATCGGCAAGTATGCGTTTGGTCTGCGCCAGGGAGAGAAATGCTTTGAATGAGTTCGTTGGGACAATCCGTGGCGCGAGCACGGGGTGCCCGCGTGCCTAACGCGGACGGCGAACCCAATCGGCCGAAGCCAACGGTCTTTCTCAGCTATGCCTCCGAGGATCGCCAGGCGGCACGATTAATTGGCGAGGCGCTGCCACCCCATGGGCTCGAGGTCTGGTTCGATGAGAGCGAACTAGGCGGCGGCGACGCCTGGGATCAAAAGATCCGCAGGCAGATTCGCGAGTGCGACTTCTTCATGGCATTGGTGTCAGCTCACACAGAGGCTCGACACGAGGGTTACTTTCGCAGGGAATGGCGGCTGGCCGTCGAGCGGACCCTCGATATGGCCGACGATCACCTGTTTCTGTTGCCTGTGGTCATCGACGACACGGTCGAATCACGTGCGCGCGTGCCGGAGAAATTTCTCAGCGTACAGTGGCTGAAACTCCCCGGCGGCCGCCCGACCCCTGCCCTCGAGGCCCTGTGCCGCCGGTTGGTGTCAGGTGATGCCGACGCGCCGTCTACAGCCAAAAAGGTACCTAGTCGGCCCACTAGCGTGGATCGCCCTGCCCCGCAGCGCGTGTTCCCCAAAGAAGAGGAAGGTCAGCGGGTGCGGTTCTGGTTTGAGGTCGCGGGCTGGGCGTTTTCGTCTGCTTGGACGGCTTTCAAGCGATGGCCCCTGTGGGTGCGCATCCTGATCATTGTATGGCTCGGCATCGTGTTGTTGGATCGCGGCTGCAGCGGCTCGGATCATCCTGGGCCGACGGCACTCTCGTCCGCCGAGGAACAGAAGCTCAAGAGCATCACGCAGCAATATAAGAGCGGAGCCGACAAAGCAGATCTGGTAAAGCTCGCTGCGCAGATTGCGCACGAGTTCTCCGACGATGACAACGGGAGCCTATCAAATCGAACGCCTATTCTTGCGATTCCTTTCGCAGCACCTAAAGGCGATGCGGCTGCCCAGGCGATTGCCGACTCTGCATTTGCGCAAGTCTACGGCCGCATCGCGATCGCTCACCGCGGCAAGGTCGGTCTAGCCAACGATCAGCTGCCCGCTTGTTCCCTGGAATCGGTCCTGGCGCGAGCGCGAGAGAATCAGTCCGCCTATGCGATCTGCGGCTCTGTCGACGCCCAGGAGTCGGCTCAGGCGCTGAACATCAAGATCGCCACCGTGGCGAGCGGTTCAGTTCTGTGGGCAAAGTCCTACCCGATCGCAGGTGCCGACCCGGAGAAGATTGCTACCGAGGTGAGCTCCAAAGTGCCGTCACTCGATAGCGACTAGGCGAGTGCTAAGCGCTCGCGGCGAGTAGTTTCTCGCGCTAGTCTAAAGTAGCGGA
>Ga0302180_10002931_pt1 | contig 13128 bp, 10 predicted proteins | sample I_Palsa_E3_2_FD_200575 | JGI IMG/M metagenome (GOLD analysis project Ga0302180, IMG submission 200575) | Peat permafrost microbial communities from Stordalen Mire near Abisko, Sweden - I_Palsa_E3_2 | ecosystem: Environmental > Terrestrial > Soil > Palsa > Peat permafrost | place: Sweden... | reverse complement strand
ACGTCTCCACACGGGTGCCCCACGTTCGCCCCAGCGTACGTGGGCCGAAAAAGATGGGCGAAGCCCTTCGACAGCCTTTTGTCCAAGACCTACTCATTGATCTCAACCAGACATCTCGAAAGAACAGAAAACACTGCTGGATATACTAGCTGCATCCTTTCCCGTAAGGCCTGAACATCATGTCCCTTCGCAGCTCGTATCCTTTCATCCTCTCTATTCTGCTCCTGGTCCACCCCGCGCACGCGCAGTCCACTTCCGCGCAGGCCGAGGGGGCTAACGCCAATGGCGGATACATCCGTGACTCCCGCCAGCACCCTTCCGAGCCCTCCCGCAACAATGCTTTTTCCATGACCATCAACCGCTACGGCATTGCCGCCACTCTTCAGACTCTCGCCTCGCAAGCCAGCGCTACGATCCTCTCCAAAGGAGGCAACGCCGTCGACGCAGCAATAGCGGCGAACGCGGCCGTCGGTGTCATCGAGCCGATGATGGACGGCATCGGGGGCGACCTTTTCGCCATCATATGGGACCCGAAAGAGAAGAAGATGTACGCCCTCAACGCGAGTGGCTGGTCCGCCAAAGCCGAGACCATCGAGGCCATGAAGGCCAAAGGCCTTGCCACGATGGGTGACACCAGCATCTATGCTGTCACCGTTCCCGGAGCCGTTGCCGGCTGGGAGGCCCTGCACGCAAAGTTCGGCAAACTGCCGCTCGCTGTCGACCTTGCCCCTGCCATCGCTCTGGCCAAAGACGGCTTTCCTGTCACGGAGACCGACTCGGACAACTGGGCTCAGTACGGCCCGCAATTCAAGGACCGTCCCGCCTTCGCCTCCGTCTTTCTTCCTGGTGGAACCTATCCGCGGGTTGGGCAGATATTCCGCAACCCCGACCTTGCCAACAGCCTTGGCCTGATTGCGAAAAACGGCGCCGACGCTTTCTACCGCGGTCCTATTGCAGATGCCATCGTCCGGATCTCTGACCAGAACAATGGCTTTCTCACCAAAACGGACCTTGCTGATTACAAGCCCGAATGGGTAGAGCCTGTTTCCACTACCTATCACGGCTGGAGCATCTACGAGACACCCCCGAATACCCAGGGCATCGCCGCTCTTTCCATGCTCAACGTCATGGAACTCTATCCGCTGCGGGAGTGGGGGCATGACTCACCGAAGACCCTGCACATCGAAATGGAAGCCAAGGCACTGGCCTATTCCGATATGCTTCACTATGTCGGCGACCCGCACACAGATGACATCCCCACCAAAAAGCTCATCTCTAAGGAACTCGCAAAAGAGCGCGCCAAAGGCATTACCGGGAAAGCCAACTGCAAGGTCCTCCCCTCGGATCGCAAGCAGCAGCTCGACAAGCTGCAATCCGACACCACGTATCTCGCCACCGTCGATCGCGACGGTATGGTCGTCTCGTTCATTCAATCGAACTCAGGCGCCTTCGGCGCTGGTCTTGTCCCTGAGCACACCGGCTTCGTCTTGCAAAACCGTGGCCACGGCTTCTACATGGAGCCTGGCCAGCCCAACTCGCTAGCAGGTCACAAACGTCCGCTGCACACCATTATCCCCGCCATGATGCAGAAAGATGGCAAGACCATCGCCTTCGGTATTATGGCGGGCTTCAACCAGGCCCAGGCGCACGCGCAGTTCGTTGCCAACGTGGTTGACTTCGACATGAATCTCCAGGCCGCTATGGATGCTGCCCGCTTCAACAAAGGGAACTCCGGCTGCGCCGTCAGCCTTGAGGACGGCTACCCACGCGAGGTCCTTGAGCAACTCGCCTCGCAAGGTCACCAGATTAACCTCGTACCCCGCTACTCGCAGGTGATGGGACGCGGAAATGCCGTCATGCACGACGACTCTTTAGGCGTAAATTTCGGCGTCTCCGATCCCCGAGCCGATGGACAGGCCATTCCCGAACAACCGCCCTACTAACGAGAAGCCGTTCAAAGCACGTGCGCCGTCACGTGAATATTTCTTTGACTATGATGTTTTAGTTCGATGACAGAAGAAAGAAAAAGGCGGCCATGTCGAAGACCGGGACCAGCATCACACGCAGAGCTTTGTTAAAAAACGCCGCACTCCCTGCAGCAGGCGCTGTTCTGCTCCCTCAATCAGGCTGGGCCCAGAGACCCGGAGGTACGCTCCCAGGGTCACTTCTTCATCTGCCAGTCCTCTCGCAACCTGACCTGGCATTTGCATTTGTCGGGGCTGTCGAGGCAAGCCGATACAACTTGTCACGATCAGGAAATGCGTGGACCGGGAGCACCCGCGCCGCCGGCGTGCGTGTCGACTTTCTTCCAGGGGCACAGCAGTCCCAGCTCTCGCTGGTGTCTCCCACTCTCCCCGTGCAGCGGATACATCTTCGCTGGAAGGCTCGCTTTCCTGCTGACGTTCTGGCTCTCGGCGACGCCTGGGAGAGAAGCTACGGCGATCTTGAGTGGCGGCCATTGCAGGCCGAACGTGCGTTGCCCTGGTACGCGATGCTTCACTCCAAGGAACGAACCGCCGGTATGGGCGTCAAGACGGGAGCCGCAGCCTTCGCCTTCTGGCAGGTGGACCCCTCCGGGATATCGCTCTGGCTCGACATACGAAATGGGGGCAACGGTGTGCAACTGGGCGATCGTAACCTGCAAATGGCTACGATCGTGACGCACATCGGTGCTTCGGGAGAAAGCGCCTTCACTGCCACGCAGCGCCTGTGCCGTGCGATGACTGAGGGAACGAAGATCCCCGGCAAACGGGGTGTCACGTCTCTCGACGTGATTTACGGAAGCAATGACTGGTATTACGCCTACGGCAAAAACACGCAGGACGGAATTCTGCGCGATGCAGACCTGGTAAGGTCTCTCGCGCCGCCAACAGGGGACAAGCCGTTCACCGTCATCGACGACGGATATCAGGATCCTTCTCGCTTCCCGAGCCTTCAAAAGCTGGCTACAGAGATCCGCAGCCGTCAGGTCATCCCTGGGATCTGGATCCGGCCTTTGCGGGCTCCGGCGAAAACCGCTCGCACGCTCCTCCTGCCGGATGCCCGCTGGAATGGGCCCACCAGCGAGCGGGCGCCGTTGGCCTACGATCCGACTATTCCAGAAGCGCTTGATGCCGTCGCGGCGGTGGCAACGGAGGCGTGTGAATGGGGCTTTGACCTCATCAAGCATGACTTCACCACCTTCGAACTGCTGGGCCAGTGGGGCAGCCAAATGGGAGCTTCACCAACCCAGGGCAATTGGCATTTCAACGATCGCACGCTCACCAACGCTGAAATCGTAACCGCGTTGTATCGGCGTCTCCGTGCAAGCTGCGGAGAAGGCCGCGTCATCCTTGGTTGCAACACCGTCGGCCATCTGTCCGTTGGAATTTTCGATGCTTCGCGCACCGGGGACGACGTCAGCGGCAGAGAGTGGGAGAGAACTCGCCGCATCGGCGTCAACACACTCGCCTTTCGCCTGCCGCAGCACAAGACGTTCTACTCGCTCGATGCCGACTGTGTTCCCCTCACCCCAGACGTTCCCTGGTCCATGAGCCGGCAATGGTTGGAGGCGGTAGCAGAGAGCGGCAGCGTGCTCCTGGTTTCACCCGACCCCAGGGCGATCGGCAACCCGCAGCAAGACGCATTGCGCGAAGCCTTTGAACGGTGCATTCACAGGCCCAGCAGTGAACCACTGGATTGGATAGAAACCCGTACGCCACACGCCTGGCGCTCTTCAGTGAAACCGTCCACCTACGACTGGATATTGGAAGGAGGAGAGACTCCATTTCCCATCGGAATACAGCGCGGACCTGCTTAAAGGATGGGCGAATGCGTTATGAAAATGGCGCGAACGAATATTGAGTGGGTGGCCCAGGTCTCGATTTTGAGACCTGGGTGTTCCGGTCGGACCGATTTTCTCCGGAGAAACCCAGGTCTCAAAATCGAGACCTGGGCCACCCACTCAAAGTCTACAGGTTGCAGCTTGATTTTCGACAGGGCGCAGCGCAGTGGAGGGATCTGCAGTTGTTGCTCCGCCACAATCTCATCTTCGGCAGGGACGGGCCTGCTTCCCCGATCCCGATGCAATCACAGCCCTGGCCGTTTATTGGGGCAGCTCTTTGCCAGACTGCTCTGCCAACATGTACGCGGCATACCAGTCTGGCCAGTTCTCGTCGCGCTTTCCGGTGCGCTTCTCGTGCTCGCCGTGGGCGGCCTCCGCGCGTCGTAACGCACTCGCCAGATCGGTCGCCGATGCGAAGGTCGTCACCGTGGCGTCGATCCGACCGGGCAGTCGCGTCGTGATTTCCTGGAATAGCCAGCCGTTTCCGTCCGGATCGCTGAACGAGGCGAACGAGCGGTAGCTGCGATGCTCGGGATCAGGACCGTTGACCCGGATCCTCCCGAACAGGTAGGGCTCGTCTGGGCCGGCGTACACATCGGCGGCGCCGTGGAACACCTCGCTGACCGTAACGCCGCGACGCAACAGATTCTCGCGGGCGGACTCAATGTCAGAGACGATCAGGTAGAGGCCCTTAGCGGAGCCGGGAGCTGCCCCGGTGACGTTCTTGCCGAAGATGACCGAGCACCCGGAGCCAGGCGGCGTGAACTGGATCACACGAAAGTCTTTACCGTTGTCGTAGTCGGCGTCGAGTCGCCAGCCGAGTTTCTCGTAGAACTCCTTCGCCCGGTCGACATCCGAGACGGGGATAACGACGATTTCGAACTTCATATCGACTCTCGCGACGCTCGCCCGGCTGACGGCGTCAGTTTGGACTTCATCTGTCACATTTGCCATGCTCTTTCTCCTTTGCGTTCAACTGAATTGAAAGCGATCCCTCATTGCCTATCTTTGCCCGGCGTGTGGGCGTGAAAACGTCTGGCTTGGAAGCGAATCTCTGGAAATCGGGTTCGCCGATCTCTTTGCCTGGGGGGCCCTGCAGTTTGTAAGTGACTCAAAACTACGAGCACGGGAGCCGAACGCGCACAGTGTACACCTGTGATTGATGCAGTGAAAATCAAATAGGTGTCGGGTATTTCTTAACAGGCCCAGCGTGGCAGGCGCGAGCTTTTGGGCACTATTCCCAACACCAATCGCCGGGTGCCCCATCCTTCGCGTTCTTTGCGAAGGGTGGGATAACCAAATCTCACCCTTCCTTCTCCCACAACAACAGACATAACGGAAAGCGGAATCAATCGATACCCTGCGAGCTGTAGCTCGCCCTACAAGTAATCATGAACTCACGCTGCAAGTAATCGTGCGTCATTACCCGGGAACCAACAAGAAGTGTCATTGCGGAGTCCCGGAGTTGTGGGCTTGGTATGCTACAGCCTCATGATCCGCATCGTGTCCAGGCCGGGGCCCATCGCTGCCATTTTCGCGGGTATGTTGTTGGCGACTGCATTTGCGCCAACTCCGGTGTGGGCTATCGACCCAGGCGCCCCGCCTGTGATTGTTTCGGGGGCCGAGGCTTTGGACAATTCGGAAGAAGCTTTCCATCTGACAGTGATGGCTGACTTTAACCGGGACGGCATCGTCGATATAGCGAAGGCTACCGCCGGAGATTCCTCCGGGCCGGGCGTCCTGACGCTATCGCTAGGCAAGACAGACGGAACCTTCCAACAGACCTTCTCCAGGCAAGTGCTGGGCCATGACCCGCACTCGATGGTCGCCGTTGACGTGAACCGCGACGGCATTTCAGATCTGATCGTAGGGGACGACGACGGCTCACTGATGTTGTTTCTTGGCGACGGAGCGGGCAATCTAATTGCGGCCGGCAACATAGCCCACTTGGACTCGGTCGTCTCGATTACGGTGGGCGATTTCAACCAAGATGGCATTCCGGACATGGCCGTCTCAGACTGGCGATCGGGCTCGCTGGTATTGCTTCTTGGGTCCAGCGACGGTTTATTCAGTCGTGGAAGGTCGTTTCCCTTGCGGATGCCGGGAACCGAGCCGAACCTCGTCGTCGCGGACTTCAATAAAGATGGTATCCCCGATCTGGCGGTGGTATATGGGGACGATGGAGCTTACACCTACGATGTCATGTTGGGCGATGGCAAAGGCAACTTCAGTCCTTCGCCCGAACTGAGTTTCGTCAGAGATCCGAATTCCCATTGCAACACTTAAACGGGGCTTTCCGATTCTGAAACTTGAGAGTCCGAACTCACTTCACGTTGTGAGCGTGATACCCCTGCCACACATACTCGAGCGCTTCCGGTAGAGTCTGCATCCTCACTGCGCGATCCACGTGTCCCGCATTCTCTGCAAACACAAACTGGTAGTGATATCCCTTCGCTGCCAGCACCTTCGCCATGCGCTCGTTGGCATCCACCCAGTCGTGCATGTTGTCGCGCATCACGTTGGGATTGTAGAGATCTTTATCGCCGACCTCCATCCAAATCCGGATCGGCTTGCGCGGGCTCTCCGGAATTAAGTGCTCGTGGAACTCCCAGGCTCCATGAGGAAACTTCGGATCAGACGGCCACTGCTGGTTCACATACGTCCCCGAGTAGGTCAGCACGCGATGATACAGTTCTGGGTGAAACCAAGCCATGATCAACGCGCACGACCCACCTGAACTACCGCCCATGGTCGCGCGCCCATTGGCATCGTGCGTCAACTTCACGTGCGCCTTCTCCTCGACGAGCGGAAGCACCTCGTGCTCGACAAATTCTGCATAACGGCCCGACATCGTGTCGTACTCAAGTCCGCGCTGGCTCCCCTGCGCATCGCCGCTCCCATTCCCAATAGAAATGGCGATCATGACCGGCACCTTGTGTTGTGGAATCAGGCCGTCCAGCGCGGTGAAAAGCATTCGATCCGGCCCGTCCGCGCCCACAATGAACGGGGCCACGCTACCCGGCACGTAATCCTTCGGCACATACACAGCAATCTTGCGCGTATACGAAGCGGGATGACTCGTAGTAACTACGAGCTTTGCCGGGTCATTGGGGTCAGGCGTGCCGAACGTCCCCTTCTCGCGCGCAATACCGGGGTAGTACTTGCTGTCGGCCGAATCCATCGTGAATTCAACCACGGAGCCATGCGTCAATTCCTGCGCCGTCATCTCCGGTGCCGGGGTGTGCGTCGGCCCAATGATGAAATCTCCATCCTCATCGGCCGGCGGCAATGTTCCGTCGGGCAGCTCTTTGGCACTCACATACCCCGGGGTATGCGGATCGCGCGTTGGCGGCACAGGCCGAGCCGTCTGCTGGGCTTGCGGCAAAGCTGCCGTCTGTCCAGCCCAACCCAGTGCAATCGACCCGGTCAGAATCCCCAATCCTAGAAATCGCGTTTTCCAAGTCATCTGTTTTTGCACCTGCACTTCATCCGGCTTCACTCGCCCAAAAAGCACTCGCCAAAAGGATGGTACACGGTAAGGCTGAATTGCCATCGATCCGCGGTTCTGGAATGCGGCCATTCAGCCGTGAGCTTCGTCAAGAAGTTACCACCAGGAGAGCGACACAGTGCTGCGTGGCAGGCCGCCTATGGATCGACCGTCAACGCAAAAGCTTCCGCTTGCCGAAACCCTTTTGGTCAGCTGCGCTGTGCTATCCCTGGTAATTGCTTGCGTCGTCTGCTCGCTCCATAAACAGGCCTGGACGGACGAAGTGTTTACCTGGAGGGAACTAAGCGATCCATCGCTGTGGCACCTCTACTACGCCGTCCAACATGGCGCGGATGGCGGAATGCCCCTTTTCTATACGACAGCGTGGCTTTGGGCCAGGGCTTTTGGCACCGCCGTTTTGACCCTGCGTATGTACTCCTGCGTTGCGATGTGCGCAGCCTTGGTGGTCACCTGGAGAACCCTGCGCCGGTTTTATGGAACATGGGCAACCGCGTTTGGCATCCTCACCTTTTGGGGCACTTCGGGGCTGGTGCTCGATGAAAATGCGGAAGCGCGCTTCTACGGGCTCTTTCTACTTACCGTGGCGCTTGCCCTCAACATCTCTATACGACTCATGGTGCAACCGGCGCCGAAACTCCGGCTGCTGGTTTTGTCCCTTGTCTCCCAATCGGCTTTGGTACTGTCTCACGTCCTGGGCATCCTTTATGGCGGGTTAATCTTGCTCGGACTGATCCTGTCGGATGCAGCCCAGCGCCGCTTCCGGCCTCGCATATATCTCTTCCACGCTGCCGGCTGGCTCGCGCTCCTGGTCTGGCTGCCTTCGATCAGAGCTTCCATGGCGGTGGGCAAGCCCCACGGCTGGATCGGGAAACCAGAACTCGCATATCTATTTCCTGCGTACCTTTTTGCTCCCTTCGAGCAATGGTTCCTGCTATTGGAGCGCCACTCCGGGGGTGCGCGGTGGAGAATGGTTCACCATGTGGCCGAGTTCGCCATGCTGATCGCGCTCGCCGTCATCTTGCTGCCAGGGCTGCGAAAGCTTCTTGCAGCGGAACAGCGAACCAGCCCCGATCCAGGAAGTGCTCTGCTGCTTATCGGGTACTTGCTGCTCTCAGCGCCACTCATCTTGTTCGTGGTCTCGTACCTGGTTACACCAATATTTCTTGCCAGGTATATGCTGCCGTCAGGCATTGGCCTGGCGATCGTTTTAGCAGATTTTGCGGATGCGCGCGGATCCGACAGTCCGGCCTCCTCGCGGCTGGTATGGGTAGTTGCGGCGTCGTTTCTAGCGATTTTGCCGATGCTCTCGTCGTTGGTTATGCCACCGCTTCGATCAAGTAAGCAATTTCTAGACGTGCAGCGGCTAGACCATACAGTTCCTGAGAACATTGCAGTCGTCACAGATTGGGCGGACGACTTTGCAAAGCTCATGCGTTACCCACGCAGCCCGCATTCAAACTACTATTTCCTGCTTGACTGGTCTGCGGCCTTGGCCGGACCTAAGCCGGACGTGACTTCCTACCACTTGTTGTCTTCCAATCGCGATGTTGGCTACTATGCCCGAAGCATCCAGGACAGTGACGCTTTTCTCTGTTCCCATACTGATTTTCTTGTGCTGGACACTCATCTCATCGGGCAGGACGCCGATGGCCCCACCTGGTTTGACCAAAGAGTCAGGGAAGCTCCTGAGTTTACATGGAGGAAACTTGATTCTTTCGATGCTCCCGATTTTCCTGTGGTAAGGCGGGAACTAATCTCGGTGCACCGCAGAGAACCGTTGACCTTTTGCAACAAACCCTAGCAAGAAACCATTTAGTCCGAATCAGGTTGTTGAGGCGCAGCCTCAATTCTGTGTGACCGCACCACTGCTAGTTGAAATTGCCGCCGAAGTGAAAACCCGATCTCTTCATAAATCTTGATAGCCGCGGTATTGGATTCGTAAGAGGTGAGGAATGGAACGCAGCCGTCCGCATGGATACGGCGCGCAACCTCCGTGACTAGCGACCGCGCATACCCACGGCCGCGGAAGTCAGGGTGTGTACAGACGGCGCTCACTTCTGCAAAGCCTGTGGGGGCCAATCGTCGGCCGGCCATTGCGGCTAAGCGGCCATCAACACGAATCCCAATGAAACCGCCCAGCTGCCCGGTGTGCTCACGGAATGGCCCGGGCTCGGTGAGAGAAGCCAGCGCCATCATCTCAGGGAAGTCCGCTGGGCCCAGCGGCTCAAGGACCGCAGCCAGCGGAGACTTGTCTGGCACGGTGTGGCAGATCATTTGCACGATCAGTCCACCACGGAGGAGCTGCCAGCCTTCGGGAAGATTGGGAGTGCTTGCTAAGAGCAGGACGGCGTGGTCATTCTCCGGGATCACCCTGGCGAGGTCAGAGTAAGCCTCAAGGGTTGGCTCGAGAAACGCAGCGAGGGGACCGATGTTGGTAGGATATTGGCGCGCCAGACCGCTTCCTACATCTGCCCCGATCGCGAGATTGGCGTGATCGGTGGTGAGGGAGTACCAGATAGGATTGTCTAAGAGCGCTTCGTCCCGGAACCCGGGCAGCGGCTTGCTCATGGGACTGTCTCTCGTCGTCATCTCTTCCTGGGATCCGATTGCTTGCCAGAGCGTCCGTTCCGATTCTGAGCAATCGTTGCTGATGGTGCTCATAGGTCTCCCTTCCGCAATGCTTTCGTACTCAACCTACTGTGCCAACAACTCGTCGAACAAGTAGCGCAGAAAATCCTTCAGGGAAGCGTCGCTCTTCTCGGCCTGCGAGCGAAGCAGCGCGCCCTCCCAACTGTTGAGCACGAAGCCCGCAAGTGAATCAGGCTTAGTGGATTTTGGCAGGTCGCCCTTCTCCACAGCCTCGCCAAGAACCGCGGCGACGGCGGCCTGCCATTGCGCGAAGCTGGAGCTAAGACAACCCTGTAGCAGTGGACTCGCGCCGGCGACCTCCAGGCTGAGACTGCCGATGAGGCAACCCTGGATGGGCGCCGACTGCCCGGCCATCCTGATCAGGTCTTCGAAGTAGCGCCGCAGCCGCCTGAGCGGTGCCTGGCGCGTGTTGCCAAGAACCTCGCGGCAGTGCTCTGCTTCGAGGGTGACGTAGCGCTCAATGACTGCAGCAGTGAACTCTTCCTTGCTGCTGAAGTGATGATAAAACGAGCCCTTGGGCACTCCGGCTGAGTGCAGGATCTCCTGCAGCCCGGTCGCGCCGTAACCGTGCCGGCGCATCAGTTCGAGTCCCACGTCGATGAGGTGATCGCGCGTTGGCTTTGCGCTTGTCTTGCTGCCGGGAAGAGGCTTTGAGGTAATTTCGTCTTTTGAGAGCATGGTGCCCCTCTCTTTCTAGTGGAAGAACGCGGGCCTCCCGCCGATGCGTGGAGGCCCCTGTTCCTATGCTACCGGCTGCGGCTCCTTGGATTCGTTGTTCTGGCGTACTCCTATGCCATAGCGGGCCGCCGGAGCCTTACGCGAGAGGTTGGGCGCAAGCGCGAGACGTGCCTTCTCGTAGGCTTCGAAATCCGCAACATTGGGCAATGCCGGGATGGTGGCGAACTCGCCCTGGTCCAGGCCGGCAAGTGAGGCGTCGACCATATCCTCCGTAGTCATAACCCATTCGGGGGGAAGGCTCTCTACCGGAACGCCAGACTTCTCCCAGAGCGGAGTGGCCGTCGCGCCGGGCAGCACCACCTGGACTGTGACGCCTTTGTCCGCCAGTTCGTTCTTCAGAGCGGTGCTGAAGTTCTGCACAAATGCCTTGCTGCCGCTGTACACACCGTTCAACAGCTCGGGTGCTAATGCAACCACCGAACCGATGTTGATGATGAGACCGTTGGGACGCTTCACAAAGTTGGATGCTGCCGCGACCGCGAGCCTGGTAAAGGCAGTCACATTGATCTGAATGATCTGATCGAGATATTCCGGGTCAGATTCCAGCAATTTGCTGGCGGAGGCAATGCCTGCATTGTTCACAAACGCGGTGACAGAGCTATCTGAGGCCAGCCGGTCTGCGACACGCTTGACGTCAGCAGGCAGCGAAAGGTCGGCCTGCAAAATCTCAGCCTTGCGCCCGGTGGTCGATTGGATCTGTTTCGCAACGTCGTTGAGTTTGTCTTTGCTGCGCGCGACGAGAATGAGGTCGTAACCCCGCTTCGCGAGCCGATCGGCGTAGACGGCTCCTATTCCCGTTGAAGCGCCGGTGATGAGCGCAATACCTTGATTGGACATGGTGAACTCCTTTTGAAATCGCAACCCTTGGGGCGCGCACTCATATGAGTAGACCAGTCGGTCTAAAGATTCAAAAGAAATAAATTTGTGACTCACCGGCGGAGGAGCGGGCTTTCAAGCCATCGAGAACGTTCCAGTTTATAAACCGAGGGCTTTAGCCTTGGTGTACGTACTCTTCTAAATCAAAACGGTTTTAGAGGCTGAAGGAGAACTAGGCTTTGTATCAGGGCACGGCTTCAGCCGTGCCGTAAACGAACGGCCATACCCGGCTTTAGCCGCTGAGGTACGCTTTTCCATCCTCTAAATTTTCTTGTGCGCTCCTAAAAAGACGCCCTCAGGGGCTGAAGCCCTCATTAGTATGCTGCTTATGGCACGGCTGAAGCCGTGCCCTTCCTCTAGATACTCTTTTCCAGGAAGAGGTGGCAGGGGCTTTTAGCCCCTGCCACTGCGCATCCCGCAAGATGCCTACGCAGCCGCCAAAGAAGCTTTGCTCCTTCCCGTCTCGTGCAACTGCCTGTACTTCGAGAAATTGAATGATGGCTTGCGCCATGGTCAACCAGCGCGACGAACATGCCCATGGTAGCGCCGCGCGGACCGGACGATCTGTCTTAAGGCGCGCTGTGGGTCGTTGATTTTTGTAAAATTCGATAAAATTCGATCCTTTTGGGTCTGTTTAAAGCATTGGCAGCACGCGTTTCTTTAGAGTCTCAGGCGCCAGGTATCGGGTTTCTTTTCCATAGAGGACGGGAGCCGGTTGTCTGAAGCAGAAGCGGACACGAGGGCATGAGGCGCCGACGGGGCCGCTTCCGAGGGGCTAGACGGGCGGGCGAAGATGGATCCACTCAAGTCAAAGTCTGGGCCGGGGGTAGAGCCAAGGTGCGAAGGCGCGTCTGCCGCCTCGCTGGGCGGGGGATGGGGAACGCCAAGCCCCTCTTCGTCTCGGACAGGGCCGGGGCCATGCTGGGGGCCGGTGGTTTTCCCCTGTTGCTCGCGAAGCCAGGCGGCGGTATCGATTTGCGGGTGAACGGGCGGAGGGGCGGATTTGTTCTGGGCGGAGCCGGCGCGACGGTCCGTACTTCGATCTGGGATTAGGCCTTCGATGGCGACGATCATGGAGAGGGCCTTGATCTGGGCGGAAGCGCTGTTTCGAGTCATTTCGGGGTCCAGGTCGGCGATTTCCCAGAGCCTGGCCAGGACTCGCTCGCGGCTCAGGTTCAGCCGGCGCAGTCCCTCGGCCTCTTGTTGCAGGAGTTGTTCGTGCACGGCGGCCCGGTGCACGAGCATGTAGTTGCGGACACGGGGTTTGGCTTTGGTGTAGGCGGCGGTGTCGGGGTTGAGACCCACGGCTTCGGCGGCCTGGCGGTCGGTCATGGATCCAGAGAGGACCAAGTGGGCAAAGGCTACTTCCTGATCGGTGATCGGGTCGCTGACTTGATTTTTGGGCATAAGTGGCTCCGTTCGGGAGGTTGTGAGGTTGCGAGAGAGAAGCTGCGCGCAAAGGTCTCTGAGCTCCGGGAAGCACGGTCGGAACCCTTGTTCAGATTTCTTATCATGCTTAAAAGGTAGTATGGCT
>Ga0302180_10002928_pt1 | contig 13137 bp, 10 predicted proteins | sample I_Palsa_E3_2_FD_200575 | JGI IMG/M metagenome (GOLD analysis project Ga0302180, IMG submission 200575) | Peat permafrost microbial communities from Stordalen Mire near Abisko, Sweden - I_Palsa_E3_2 | ecosystem: Environmental > Terrestrial > Soil > Palsa > Peat permafrost | place: Sweden... | reverse complement strand
TGCTGTGGGTGCAGAATGATCCTGCTTACGATTTCGTTCATTCTGATGAGCGGTATAGGGCGATCATCAAGGGGATGGGATTGCCCCCGGCGTATTGAGCCGGCGAAGAGAACGGCGCCGCTGACAAAGCCATGCGGAAGTATCAGCGGCCGCTTGAAACCAAGCCAGGGTATCGGTGGTCAGTTAACGGTTATTCGTGATGCGGCGATTGTGCCGGTTGTTTCCGATCCGGAGATGAAGTCCCCGTTGGTGTCGAAGACCTTGAACGTGAAGTTGCCGGTATAGCTCATGCCGTTGGGGGCGAGGGTATCGGTTTCGTCGATGGTGAACGAGCCGGTGGGATTCCCGTTGTCGTCGAACGTCCATCCAGTGTGATGAAGGCGAACTGAATGGAAGTCGAGTTGCTTCCACACGCCGAAGCAGATGTTTCCAACGACGGCGGGATGATCAATGTTTTCGAACTCCGTTCCATCGCTGTGCCATTCTTTAAGGGATACGCCGAAGGGTGCTCCGCTGGTGGTGGTGTAGACAACATGCCAGAGGCCTACGATGGAATCCGGGCCTCTGACTCCATTGTTGTCAGGCATGGGAAATTTAACGCCGTTGTTCCCGCCGCCAAATGTGTAGCATCCGGTGGCGGCCTTTGCTGGAACGGCAGCGGCGAATAAAACGATGAAGAGGCCGAGGAAAGCCAACGCAGCTGGAGAGAAACGGTTATGCAGGCTTGGTTTAAGCGCGGGCCGTGGCGTGATCTCCAGCTTGTTGATCGATTGATTCATGAGGTTGCTCCTTTTCTTTCTCTTCGGGCACAAGGAACCGACGTAAACCCCATGAGGGGCAGTTCGGGTTCCCGCACACGCTCGCGAGATGAGGAGGAGTGTCGGGGAATCTCCGCATAACTGCAATGACCGGCGGGCGGATTGTTTGTACCCACCTAAGCGATCACGAATGAATTGGTTAGCGGGAGTAGTCCTCAGTTGGAGAAGGTCGAGCGGTATCGGTCAGCCGTGCGGAAGCGAAATCCCTGCAGGGTTGGGTTGCTGGAAACTGGGGGCTACGGGGGTTTTGATGTGTTGGGGCTGGAGGCCCATGCCTACGAAGCGGGCGGGGAGTTGTTGGAAGCCGGGGATGGCGGTGAGGATCTTTAGGAGTAGCGGGGGTTTTACGGGACCGGGGTTGCGGAGGACTCGGTTGAGGATGCGGTGGGCGAAGACTTGCACGCGTTGGGTGTTGTGGACGGCACGCTCGCGATAGTGCTGGACGCGGGCGAGGTCGTGGGGTGTGGCGGCTCCGGCGAGTAGGGATTCGGTGAGCATGTTGGCGGTGGCGACGGCGTCCTGTAGAGCGATGTTGATGCCGATGCCGCCGACGGGAGACATGGCGTGAGCGGCGTCTCCTATGCAGAGCAGGCCGGGGGAGGACCATTGCTGGAGGCGGTTGACTTCTACGGTGAGGAGCTTGATTTTGTCCCAGGAGTCGAGCTCGGCGGTGCGGCCGGCGAGGAAGGGGACGACGCGTTCGATGCTTTGCTGGAAGGCGGCCAGGCCTTGTTGTTGGATTTGGGGGAAGGTGCCTTTGGCTACGATGTAGCCGACCTGGTAGTAGTCGTTGCGATTGATGAGGACGATGAGGCGGCCGTAGTTGATGTAGCCGAGGCCGTATTCGGGGTCGCCGGGGTGGCGGGGGAGGCGAAGCCAGAGGACGTCGATGGGGACGCCGTAGTCGATGAGCGGGAGGTGGGCGGCGACGCGCGAGATGGCGTGGCGGCCATCGCAGCCGATGGTGAGGTGGGCTGGGATGGTGACGGGGCCGTTGGGGGTGTTGGCTTCGACGCCGATGGTGGTGCCGTTTTGCTGGAGGAGGCCGGTGGCTTCCCAACCCATGCGTAGCGTGAAGTTGGGGTACGCTGCGGCTTCGGCGGCTAGGAAGTTGAGGAAGTCCCATTGCGGCATGAGGGCGATGAATTTTGCGTGGACGGGGAGGTGGGTGAAGTCGGCGATATGGAATTGTTGGCCGCCGATGTTGGCGGAGAGCTCGGAGATTTGGGAGTGCGGGAGGGTTAGGAATTTTTCGAGGAGGCCTAGCTCGTAGAGGATCTCGAGTGTGGAGGGGTGGATGGTGTCGCCGCGGAAGTCGCGGAAGAAGTCTTTGTATTTTTCGAGCACGGTGACGTGGATGCCGGCGCGGGCGAGGAGGAAGCCGAGCATGATGCCGGCAGGGCCTCCGCCGATGATGCAGGCGGTGGTGGCTAGGGATTGCTCTTGCGGGGAGGTCGCTGAGCTGCTCATGGGAATGAGGGTAGCAGAGGGGTTGGTGGTCGTGGGAGTGCTTGGTGATCGGCGGTCAGGGAGGTTGTGGAGGCTGGTGCCCTCACCCACTCGGTCGGCTAGGGCGTGGTATCGACAAGTTCGCCGTTGTTGCCGAAAACGCCGTTTTGCGGCAGCTACGCTTCTTGGCCTCGCACTCGCCTATTCCGCTACACCATCGTTTATTTGGGCGCAATCCATGCTCAGCGTCCCACTGTCGTTGAAGACCAGCCCGTTGAAGCGAATGAGGCTGCCGGGCGCGATGGGTTCGCTATTGAGCAGTTGCGTATTGCTATCCGCGTAGACGATGACAGTATTCGGATTCGACAGCAAGGAGGTCTGACCCGGTTGCACAGCGAGATCCGGAAACAGGTCGTAGGACAAAAGCCCAACGGTGTAGGTCGTGAAGCCGCCGCTCATGGAGACCGCGGTAACCGTTCCATTGATGGTCTGCGGTACCAGCGTTGCCGTAGTTGCGGGAGCGTAGGTGGGGCCGCCCTGGACGCTAAGCGCGTGCGTGCTGAAGAGTACATTCTGGCCAGGGACCATGTTTGATGCGTTGAAGGTGGCGGCAAATGGGAGACTGCGCAAGTTAGTGAGCTGACCGGAAATCTGGAAAGTGGTGGCGCCGAAGCTGAAGTTTTCTATAACACCGGTTGAGATGAGACCCTGTCCTTCAACTCCGACAGCAAGCACGACGGGGACGGAAACGGGTGTCTGTACGAGTGGCCCGCTTGAGATGGTGAGATTAGCCGGGTTCGGGTCATAGACGGCAACCCGCGTCGCCAGAAGTGAACCATCCGTTTGAACCGCTACGTCCATATCCACGGGAAGACCTGCGACTAGCTGTGTGGCACCGGTAATTCCCTGGAACACGGTGGTGCTTCCGGTGCTCACTTGCCACGAGGGACCATCCTCGCCGGCCACGCTAAAACCGGCTCCATTGGCGGCGACGGTGTTGATCAGCCCGCGAAGGCCTGTTGCCTTACCGTTCGTACTATTGGTGGGCGAGGCCGCAATGGTCACCGGAGTCAGAGTAAAAGTCCCCGCAACGGAATTTCTTCCTGGCGAGAACGTGCAATTGAATGGCGGTATTGTCCCAACCTGCAAATCCAGTGCGAATCCCATAGCGGTTCCGGCCACCTTGATCGGCGCAGGCACATCCACAATCTGGTTCAATGAGATGCCTATTTGTTGATTGAATACATTATCTGCTAAGGGGGTGTTCTGTCCGACACACAGGGGCGCGTTGAAGGGTTCGGCGACGTCGAAGGTCGCTGCAGCGGAGGTGTAGACATCTTGTGGAACCATAACGGTGGCCAGCGGTTCTGCTGTGCCATTCAGATGCATGACTTCGGCGTTCTGGGGCGTAGAAAACACACTAATTGTTTTGCCTGATTGACTGGTCAACGTGAGACTGGCCAAGGTCAAATTGAGGCGGGATATCTGATCGTTCGCTGTGCTCGACACCAGGACGACGACAGACGTGTTTCTAGACAAGGTTGAACCAGAGCCATTGCCCCCGCCGCACCCGCAGGTGAACATCGCTGCTAGAGCGACGCCGAAGAGACAGACCAATCTAAAACTTTGGAAAACAGGCCGATGACTAAGTCGAAACGACGCGAACATCATGAAACGCTCCTTCGAACTCGGGGGTGTGGGTGCGTTAACAGAGATAGACTGCGATTTGAAGCCCTGATAAGTCTACACATGGAAATGCGTACGGCCTGTAAAGTCGGGTTTTCGGAAAGTTCGGGCTGGTCGTTTCTGATGTGTCTTCTTTGGGGAAATGGATTCGCACGGATTGACACTCGACGCTCCCGTTGGAGGTCTTCGCTTCCGTCGAGACGACAATGTTTGGGCGGCGGAGGGTGAGGGCAGAAGCAGATTCCCAGAGGGAATGACAGAAAGAAACGCAAACGCAAACGCAAAGGCAAAGGCAGAGGCAGAGGCAGAGGCAGAGGCGGGGTTCGGGTTGGGCGGGAGGGCGTGCGAACCCATTCATCACGCAAAGGGCGCGCGATGAATGGGGCACCCGAATTTGTGGCGCGGGCGGTCTGGCGGAGTTAGGCGTAGCGGATGCGGAGGGCTATGCCTAAGTCGGAGGGGGGGTTAGGCGGTGGGCGGGGGGGGTTTGGGTGAAGCGGAGGGGTTCGTCGCGGCCTAAGAGGCGGATGTCGAGGGGCTTGGTGAACGCGGGTGAAGCGGGTCCTCCGCCTGCGGCGAAGGATGACAAATTTTGGGTGGCTGTGGATGACGAGGTGGCGAGAGCTGACAAGTTGGTGGTGGCGAGGGATTGGATGAGGAGTTCGGTGGGTTGGTTGGGCTTGGTTGGGGGCCAGCCCATGGCCAGGGCGTAGAGGGTTTTGCCTTTGGTTGTGAAGCGGATGTCTTCGTGGGTGAGGTCGGGCTGCTTGCCTTCGTTGGGGTCGAACTCTTTGCCGTTGGGCTTGATGATGACCTTGGTGGAGGGGCCTTCGCCGTGGATCCTCCAGGGGCGCGTGTAGTAGATCGCTTCGCCGTTGATCGAGGTCCACTGGGTGATGGCTTCGAGGATACGGAACTCTTCGGGGTCGGGGAGACCGGAGGCGGGGAGAGGGATGTTGAGGAGGAGGTTGCCGTTCTTGCTGACGATGTCGACCAGGAGGTCGATGACTTTTTTGGGGGACTTGTAGGTGGCGCCGAGTTTGTAGTGCCACTCGCCGATGCAGGTGTCGGTTTGCCAGGGGCGGGGATCGATTTGGTTGAGGACGCTGCGCTCGTGGTCGATGACGCAGGAGGTCGCGTCGGGACAGTCGGTGGGGGTTTTGCTGAAGTAGATGGCCTGGGATTTGTTTTGGTAGGAGTAGGGACCTACGTTGTAGAGCTCGGCTACGGTGGCTAGACCGTACCGCTCGAAGTTGATGCCGCCGTCGGTGTAGAGGAGGTCGGGCTGGTGCTGGTCGATGAGGTCTTTGACGCGGTTGAAGTAGTGGAGCTTCCAGGAGTCGGGGGCTACGCGGCCCATGTCTTGTGCGGTGTGGGCGAAGTCAGGGGGCATGGTGGAGTAGTCGTGGTAGAGGTCGGCGAAGGCGGGGTTCTGGCCGTCGTAGGGGATGTTGGCGAAGGGGCCTTTGGTGTCGGCGAGGTGGGAGGGGGCGAACCAGTCGAAGGCGTTGGAGAGGTGTTCGGAGACGCCGAAGCGGAGGCCTCGAGCGCGGGCGGCTGCGGCCCAGAGGCCTACGATGTCTTTGTGGGGGCCGGAGGCTACGGAGTTCCAGCGGGGTTGGTATTTGGAGTTCCAGAGGTCGTAGCCGTCGTGGTGGACGCCCATGGAGAAGAAGTATTTGGCGCCGGCGTGCTGGTAGAGATCCATGAGGTGCTCGGGATCCCACTGGTCGGCGGTGAAGAGAGGGATGAGATCTTTGTAGCCGGTCTTGGATTGGGGGCCGAAGCGCTTGCGGTGGTAGTCGTACTGGGGGGTGCCTTCGATGTACATGTTGCGGGCGTACCAGTCGCCGTCGCCGATGGCGGATTGAGGACCCCAGTGGGACCAGATGCCGAATTTTGCGTCGGCGAACCAGTCGGGTGTGGTGTAGGCGCGGAGGGAGGCGCGGGTGTTGGTGTAGGGGCCGGGTGTGATGGCTAGGGGTGGAGTCGCGGTTTGGGCGAAGGTGTTGCGGAGGGCGAGGGCGGGCGCGGCGGTGGCGAGGAGTTGCAGGGTCTGGCGGCGGGACAGCTTCATGCTTGGGCTCCGAGGAGAACTATATCGTTTTCAGTGCAGGGATCTGAAACGTGCGGCGGCGTGCTACAAGAGAGTGATTCGGAGATACGGGTATGGTGCGAACGATTGTGCGGTGCGGTATCGGGTTGATCGCGGTGCTGGTGGGTGCGAGCTGCTTGAGGGCGCAGTTGGTGGTGCCGAATCAGAGTGAGCCGCCGGTGACGCTGCCGAGTGGGTTGCCGGTGTTGCCGGAGGCGGAGCAGGCGCGGATGGATCGCGACTTGATGGAGATTGATATTCCGCGGCTGCAGGGTTTGTATACGCGGCATGTTTACACCGTGGAGCAGGTGACGCGGTGGTACCTCGGGCGGATTGCGAAGTACAACGGAATTTATCGCGATGTGCAGACCGTGGATGTGAAGGGCGCGCTGGAGACGGCGCGGCGGGAGGATGCTGGTGGCGTGGAGCATGGCGCGATGTGGGGTGTGCCGATTGTGATCAAGGCGAATACCGCGGTGAAGGGGCTGATCGATACAGATGGGTGGGCGGGGTTTGCGATTTCTGGACATGAGTTTATTGCGGAGCGCGATGCGACGGTGGTGGCGAAGCTGCGTGCGGCGGGTGCGGTGATTTTGGGGATTACGAATATGCCGGACTTCGCGATTGCGGATACTACGCGGTCGACGGCGTTTGGGAGGACGGGGAATGCTTATGATGTGAGGTTCTCGCCGGGTGGGAGTTCGGGTGGAACGGTGACGGCGGTGACGAGTAATGAAGCGATGGTGGGGACGGGGAGCGATACGGCTTGCAGCATCACGATGCCGGCGGGGACTAGCTCGGTGGTGGGGGTGTTGCCGACACGCGGGTTGACTAGTATTGCGGGGATTGCTCCGCTGGATTGGCTGAGGGATAACACGGGGCCGGTGGCTCGCAATGTTACCGACGCGGCGATTGCGCTGGGGGTGATGGCGGGGGAAGATCCGTTGGATTTTCGGACGAAGAGGTCAGCGGCGAAGGAGGCTGGGCCTTACACGCAGTATCTGAAGAAGGATGCTTTGAAGGGGAAGAGGTTTGGTGTGCCGGCGTTCATGCTTGAGACCGAGGAGGACAAGCTGCAGCCGGAGACGCGCGCGATGTTGATGAAGGCGGTCGAGCAGATGAGGGCGGCGGGGGCGGTGGTGGTGATCGATGAGAAGTTGCTGCCGTTGAGTTTCTATGACGCGATTCACAAGATTGTTTCGCGGCTGTATTTGAAGGATGGTGCGGACCAATGGATTTCGGAGTTTGGGCCGAAGGAGTACAAGAGCGGTGAGGCGTATACGCGGGCTACGGGTGTGGCTTGGCCGACAGTGTTTACGGGGGAGCGGCGGCCGGGTGGGGTCGCGGACGATGCTCCGCAGGTGCAGGCGGTGTTGGCGAAGGATCCGGATGCGGAGAAGAATTTCTTTGGTCCGCAGAGGGAGGCGCTCGCAGAGTATGAGGCGGCGCTGGATGCGTTTCATCTGGACGGATTGATTTATCCGAGCGCGCAGATGCCGTCGCCGGATGAGACGATGCCACAGAATGGCGGGCTGAGTACGGGGCCGGAGAGTCATACGGGGTGGGTGAATCGGATTGGCGTGCCGGCGGTGGTGGTGCCGGGTGGGTTCTATCCGGATGGGCTGCCGTTTGGGTTGGAGATCAGCGCGCGGCCTTGGAGGGATGGGGAGTTGTTGGGGTGGGCTTATGGGTATGAGCAGGCTACGAAGAATCGGCGGGCGCCGGTGCTGGTGGAGAAGGGGCTGTTGCCGATTGGGCGTTAGGTCCTACGCGGACGGCGAGAGTTAACTGCGTCGCTGGTGACTAATCAGGCGGTGCGGCCGCGGGCTTGGATTTCTAGGAAGCACTGGATGAGGGTGACGGCCGCGGGGGTTACGCCGGAGATGCGGCTGGCTTGGCCGAGAGTTGAGGGGCGGACGCGGTCTAGTTTTTCTACCATCTCGCGGGAGAGGCCGGAGCAGGCGCGGTAGTCGAACCAGGTGGGGATGGCGCGGGCTTCGTCGGCGCGGAGGCGGGCCATGCTGCGTTGCTGCTGGGCTAGATAGCCGGCGAATTTTATGGTGGTTTCTACGGTCTTGAGCTCGTTGCGGACCCAGGCGGGTAAGGCAGGGTATAGAGGGTAGAGGGTAGAGCGTAGAGAGGATGCTGAGGAGATTGCAGCGAGCCATGGGGCGAAGGCTGGGTTGGATTGCATGCGGGGGAGGAGCGCGGGGAGGAGTTGTTCGATGGTGGTGGCGGGGCGCTTGAGGAGTTGGGCGAAGAGGTCGCCGCGGATGGGGGAGTTTTGCAAACCCACCTTAACCGACGATAGGACCGTCGGCGAAGATGGGGCACCCGGCGATTGTGGCGGCAGAGCTGCGGGTCTCTCCGCTATGGCCACCAAGGGCGCGGCCTCCGGTCGAGATGACAGATCGTTGGTCGGGGCAGGGTTTGGAGCACGGCCCGGGGCTGAAGCCCCATTCTCTGCGAGGTGTGATTCAGCGGGCTGAAGCCCGCTGCTAATCCGGAAGAGCTCAATGTCGGGGTCGGTTAGGCGGGTGGTTTCGAGGAGGAGCTTGAGGGCTTCGGCGCGGCGTTGCTTGGCTTCGAAGGCGGCCCAGGCGTGGTCGTCGATGAGGCCCAGGGCGCGGCCGTGGGGGGTTAGGCGGGTATCGGCGTTGTCGATGCGGAGGTGGAGGCGGAATTCGGCGCGTGAGGTGAACATGCGGTAGGGCTCGTCCGTACCCTTGCTGATGAGGTCGTCGATGAGGATGCCGGTGTAGGCTTCGGTGCGGTCGAGGGTGAAGGAGGCAGGGGATAGGGGATAGAGGATAGAGGATAGAGAACGCGCGAAGAGGGCGGCGTTGATGCCTGCCATTAGGCCTTGGCAGGCGGCTTCTTCGTAGCCGCTGGTGCCGTTGATTTGGCCCGCGAGGTAGAGGCCTGAGAATTTTTTTACGCGGAGGGTGCGGTCTAGTTCGGTGGGGTCGATGGCGTCGTATTCGATGGCGTAGCCGGGGCGAAGCATCTCGGCGTTTTCGAGGCCGGGGATGCTGCGGACCATGGCTTGCTGGACGTCCATGGGGAGCGAGGTGGACATGCCGTTGATGTAGACCTCGTGGGTGTTGAGGCCTTCGGGTTCGAGGAAGAACTGGTGGGAGGTCTTGTCGGGGAAGCGGACGATTTTGTCTTCGATGGAGGGGCAGTAGCGGGGGCCGATGCCTTCGATCTGGCCGGTGAACATGGGGCTGCGGTGGACGTTGGCGCGGATGAGGGTGAGGGTCTCGGGAGTTGTTGTTGCGATGTGGCAGGAGATTTGGTGGAGGGGCGGCGTCCACGTGGCTTCGCCGTCGTGAGGGGCGCTGCGGAAGCTGAAGGGGGTGGGGTCGGCGTCGCCGGGTTGTTCTTCGAATTTTGTCCAGTCGATGGTGCGGCCGTCCAGGCGTGGGGGGGTGCCGGTCTTGAGGCGGGTTTCGCGGAGGCCTAGTTTTTTTAGGGATTCGCCGAGGAGGACGGAGGCGGGTTCGCCGGAGCGGCCGGCGGTGTATTGCTGTTCGCCGCAGTGGATGAGGCCGTTGAGGAAGGTGCCGGTGGTGACGATGACGGCGTGGGCGGCGATTTTTCTTCCGTCGCGGAGGAGGATGCCGGTGATGCGGGGTAGAGCAGGGGATAGGGGATAGGGGATAGAGGATAGAGAAGACGCCTCTTCCACAGGTTCGATGACGAGGTCGATAACTTCGGCTTGCTTGATGAAGAGGTTGGGGATGGACTCTAGTTTTTCGCGCATGCGGACGCGGTAGAGAGCCTTGTCGCATTGGGCGCGGGGGCTCCAGACGGCGGGGCCGCGGGAGGTGTTGAGGAGGCGGAACTGGATGCCGCAGGCGTCGGCTACTTCGCCCATGATGCCGCCTAGGGCGTCGACTTCGCGGACGAGATGGCCCTTTGCTACTCCACCAATCGCCGGATTACAGCTCATTTGGGCGATGAGGTCTAAGTTGAGGGTGAAGAGGGCGGTGCGGAGACCCATGCGCGCGGCGGCGGCGGCAGCTTCGCAGCCAGCGTGGCCGGCGCCGACGATTAAGACGTCGAAGTTTTCTGAAAAGCCCGATATGCCGGAGGGATCAGGGGCAACCGGGAGGCCGGGATTGGTGGGAGACGCCATCTGTTTCTATTTTAGTGGGTGGGGCGGAGTTTTCGAATGGAACTCGCGAGCGCTGACGGATTGGGTTGGTTGATGGCGCTTCGCTACGTTCAGGGGTGGGATTGATCGTGTCGGTAGGTTTTCGGAGCGGCCGAGCACTCTTCATCATCCTACGTAGAGAAGGTTTCTATCGAAGGGGAATTGTTGAACACGCACATACCAAAGATTCTGATTACCGGAGCGACTGGGCAAGTTGGCAGCAAGACCATCGATTATCTACGCCGCGAGAAAGACATTGAGATTGTGGCGGCGGTTCGTTCGCCTGAGAAAGCGGTTGCTTTTACGGACCGCGGAATTGCAACTGTCGTTCTGGATCTCGACGATGAGGGTACTCACCTGGCGGCGCTCAAAGGCATCGATCGCTTGTTTGTTTTGACGGGCTATACCGTGGACATGCTGCGGCAGAGTAAAGCTCTTCTGGACAACGCGAAGAAGGCGGGGGTCCAGCATGTTGTGCATTTGGGCGCGTGTGGCCGTGACGACACGACCGTTGCACATTGGGCATGGCACCAGTTTGTTGAGCGGTACATTGAGTGGGCCGGATTCTCGTTTACGCACTTGCGCCCTGAGACGTTTATGCAGAACCTGCTGAGCTATGGAGGGGAGAAGACGATCAAGAACGGGATCATCAACGCGTTCGTTCAGGGTGCTCGCCTTAGCTGGGTAGATGTGGACGACGTTGCAGAGGTGGCTGCTCTCGCGTTGGCCTATCCGGAGTTGCACCGCGGGCAGACGTATCGGTTGGGATATGACGCGATGGGTTTTGGTGAACTGGCGGAGCGGATGACAGCCATTGTTGGTCAGCCATTCCGATATGTGCCGCTTGCTCCAGAAGTATTTTTGGAGTCCATGAGACGTGCGGGTGCTGAGATGGCATATATGAACTGCGTTTACGACCATTGGAAGCGTTATGCGGCAGGGACCATTCCCGGCGCTGACGACACGTTCGACAACTTTCCTGTGATCACGGGAAAGCAACCGATGAAGTTATCCGGCTTTATCGAGCGGCACAAGGCTGAATTCGCATACTGACGTACGGGCTCACTGCGGGACTGATCTTGGGCTAGGCTCCGAACTGGCGGAGGTGGTGATCCAGGTGCTTGTACATCAGGATGGACCACTGGTCGGGGGTGAGGGGGCCGAAGAAACTGTGGGGGTGGGTGGTGCAGGTGGTTGGGCCGATTGCGGTGAAGCGGTCGATCAGATTGCGCAGGCGAGTTTTTTCGATTGCGGAGTCGCGATCATCTTGCACGATAATCTCGTCGATGGTGGGGGAATTTTTGCGTAGCGGTTGGTCGTCGCGCAGGGCGAGGGGCTTGATGATGGGGCCGAGGATGCGACCGATGAATTTTCGTGGTGGGCGGAAGTCTCCGAGCGCCATTTCGATGCCCGCGGAGCAGTGTGCCATCGCCTGGGCCGGCTTCATCGTGCCCCACTGGCGAGGGCTGTCAGGCTGCAGCGTTTCTAGCCGCGCTTTGACTTCGTTCGCTGTCGGGGGATCGAAGAGATTTTTCATGCATGCAAGTGTACGGCGACGGTGAGGTTGCAGGGTGAAGATTTGGAGCCCTTCAAATCGGGGTGGATACGTGCCGTGGTCACTGGCTATACCGTGCTGAAAGGCGCACACTCATTGGCGTGGTGGAGCGATGACGTCCTGCGCGCTGGAGGATCAGAGGCGGCGCGGGGAAGGCGCACACTGCGCAAAGGAGGCCTTCCTTGGCCGAACAAGTGGTTGCAACTCCGGCGGCCGTGAAGCTGATTCACGAGTTGAGGGAACAGTATGGGCCGCTGATGTTTCACCAGTCGGGTGGATGCTGCGATGGGAGCGTTCCGTTGTGCTTCAAGCTGGGAGAGTTTCGCGTGGGTTCGCGCGATGTGCTGCTGGGCACGATCGAGGACACCCCGTTTTATGTTGGGCACTCGCAGGCGGAGTATTTGACGAGGACGCAACTTGTGCTGGATGTCATTCCCGGGGACATTGATAGCTTTTCGCTGGAGGCTGGGACGGGGGTGCGGTTTCTTTCGCGATCGAAGGCCTGTGCGGTTGAGACGGTGGGGGTGGATGGTTCGGTAGGATTGAGGGATGGTTGAGTTGAATGTGGTTGAGGCGCGGGTGCTGGGGGCGTTGATCGAGAAAGAGATCAACACGCCGGAGTATTACCCGCTGAGTTTGAATGCGACGGTGAACGCTTGCAATCAGAAGAGCAGTCGCGAGCCGGTGATGGAGTTGAGCGAGGCCGATGTGCGGACGGCGCTGTTTGAGCTGGATCAACTGGGGTTGGTGCGGACGATTGCAGAGTCGCGGGCTACGAAGTTTGAGCATCGGGTGAGGGATGTTCTGAACTTGCGGAGGGATGAGGTGGCGGTGATGTGCCTGCTGCTGTTGCGCGGGGCGCAGACGTCGGCTGAACTAAGGGCGCGGACGGAGCGGATGTATGCGTTCGATGACAATGCGGCGGTGCTGAGCGTGCTGGAGAGATTGGCGGGGCGGGAAGAGCCGCTGACGCAGCTGATGGCGCGGCAGGCGGGAGCGAGAGAGGCTCGTTGGGTGCACTTGCTGAGTGGGCCGGTGAGCGATGTGGCGGTGGCTGCGCATGCGCCGGTTGAAGGCGGAGGTGGAGGATTGGCGCAACGGGTGGCGGCGTTGGAGGAGACGGTGCGGGGGTTGGAGGAGAGGCTTGCGGCGTTGGAGTCGAAGGGCGGCGGCGAGTAGCGCAGAGGGTCGGGGCTAGAACGGGCGAACTGTGGGTCGGATGAAATTCTTCGGGGTCCTTCGGCTGCGTCGTTCGCACAGTGCGCGAACGACTTCGCTCAGGATGACAGATTGGTGGCAGGTCAGAAGGTGAGACTGCGCAGATTGAAAATTGGTGACGGGCAGAGAGTTTTAATGCGTGGGTGTGAGGGTTACG
>Ga0302180_10002927_pt1 | contig 13139 bp, 10 predicted proteins | sample I_Palsa_E3_2_FD_200575 | JGI IMG/M metagenome (GOLD analysis project Ga0302180, IMG submission 200575) | Peat permafrost microbial communities from Stordalen Mire near Abisko, Sweden - I_Palsa_E3_2 | ecosystem: Environmental > Terrestrial > Soil > Palsa > Peat permafrost | place: Sweden... | reverse complement strand
GAGTCCGCTGTAACAGATTACCGCTCTCGGCCGGCACCTGCCGGAGCGGCCTGTGCTACCGGTTTTGACCCCTTTTGAGACCGTCGCGAACGACCCGTTTCGGGCAGGCTATTTGCAGCCCGCTCGGGGCTCACTCCCGACAATGATTAAGCGCAACGCATTTCGACAGCGTGACGTGATCCATGAAAACGCTCGGTGATAACTATTACGGGAGGCCCGCCGCTCAGAGGATTGGCTTTAGAACCATCCGACCGTACGCGATGAACGCCATAACGAGGCCCAGCACGCCGCTCAAGATCATGGGCGTGATCTCGCGGTACTTGACGTGCACCCCGACGAACACGAGGCTCTCGACCGCCAAGACCGCGGCAGCCAGGATCGTAAGCGGCGGCTGCCAATGGAACGCGGCGGGGACGATGAGCCCGACCGTGCACACGAGCTCCAGGATGCCCAGAGTCATCCAAGCTTCCCTCGGCAACGCGCCAAAGGACGGGACGTCCTTGCTTACCTTGTCGAACATGAAAACCTTCATGACGCCCGACGATCCGTACATGAGCGCGGCGAGGACCTGCAGAACCCACAACAGTGTGTTCATCGTTTACCCCTCGGTTTCCAGTCCAGCCTGGCAAAGAGTGTCCTAAGCCCCTCGAGCTCCGTCACGTCTTATTCCTCACCAGGTCTGGCGGCCTTACTTGGTTTATCCGTCGATCTGAGGACGGATAACGTAGCAGATGACGTCACATAAACGGAGTCTAAGTCATGACCGGCCGCTCCGCAGCTGCGAATAACGGGTGAAGAGCGGCCGGAGGTGCGCCGTCGGCTGCTTATCGCATCCTGACACGGTTAGCCCAAAGTACTCGCGTGCAGCCTGTAGAAGTCCTGCGTTTGCCATCGGCAACCACTCGACCCGGCGGCGGCCACCAACAGCAGCTTGCTGGTACCCAAATATCAGCAAACAACCACTACTCGCATCAAAGCGCGGTGCGGTGTTCTATTACCGCACAATGAAGATGTCGTACTTGACGTAGGTGTCGTTCTTGTAGCTCACCATCTTACCGACGCACTGAACGGCATTTAACCAGTCGTACTTCCTCGCGGAAGTCTGCATGGTCGGTGCAATAACAAAGTAAATGTCCTTGGATGTGAGTACTTCACCCTTTGATGCGCGTGCGTCGGCCTCCTCGGAACCCCTGTAGATCCCGTTGTACGAAATGTAGATCAGCGCACCATCGTCCGTCTTGATGGTCGCTCGGACATCCAACCGCGATACGCCTGATGGAAGTGCCTGGGACCAATCTCCGGCCGGAGCGAGTAGCGTGCCGTTGATTCGCGGGCCCTTTACCCAGCCGCCAGCCCGGACGTTATTCACTTCGAACGACGAATCTATCTCCTGGGCGGCGTCGAGTGGCGCATAGAGCGTCATCAAATATTCCGTCGATACCTTGGTCGTCTGGGCGTTTGAGGTTGTTGGCAGAAAGAGCGCCGAGACGACGCAAAAGCGTAGACTCTGATCCAACAATTTTAGGAAATTCATTTTGGTCTCCGGTGAAGAGGGCTACAGAGTCGTCGCCCAAAACCGGCCGTTCGCCGGCGTCGTAGATGATGCCCTTCGGGCAAGCTGCTCAGAATGAATTCTTCGGCTCCTTCAGAAACGCAACCTCGTCCGCGGTCGAAAGCCGGTTCAGCACCGCATTACGATGCGGAAAACGGCCAAATCGATCGATGATCTCCTTGTGCGCGATGGCATATCGGGTCCACGCGGCATCGCCGACACTTCCAATCAGCTGGACCGAAAGCGCCTGATCTGCACGCTCCTCGCTGTGCTCAAAGGGAAGGTACAGAAACAACCGCTCCAGTCTTGTCATGGCGACGTCGAAGCTCCGTTCTATGGCAACTCGGGCCAGTCGGCGCGCGATGGAATCGGCTGAATAGGCGTACGGGCTATCCCGGAATAGGTTGCGCGAAAACTGATCCAGAACGATCACGCTGGCGAGAATCGGGCGGGGTTCGAGCACACCGCAGCCATCATGCGTCACGAGCCGCTGGTGTAGCGTGAGAAACCGCTCGCGGATGTGCCTATCAATGACGTCACTTCTTGCGAACCAATCAGTTTCCGTCAGCTCCTCGAACCAGAAGTTGATTACTGTGCCGACCCAAGGCGGTTCGACATTAGGATTTTTTGAATCGGAGTTGGACATCATTGCCGCCGTCGCAAAACGGTCTGGAAATCGCGGACCCCGCTCATCAATCCGGCAGGCCGGCCATACGCAAGGTTTCGGTCAGCCTCGCTGCATCGGCCGGGTTCTTGAAGGGTTGTTTCGCCATGAAGTGGCCCGTCGAGAAGTCTGGATTCATCTCCAGACACTCAGCCGCGCGGACTCTGGCGTGGTCCATGTCGGCCAACCGGGCATAGCAACCGGCCATCAATGCAGCTGCGCGATATGTGCGGCCGGGGGCATGGTCGAACGCCGCCAAGGCCTCCTGATACCGCTGCAAGACCATGTGAGCCTCACCAATCGCTCGCCAGTACCAGGGTTCATTGAAGTATGGATCGATCTCCTTGGCGCGCTTGAACCACGCTAACGCCTCTTCAGCTTGGCCGACATAGCGCAGAATGCCTCCCATGTCGGCCGCATTCCATTGGTTGTTCGGATTCATCTCGACCGCGCGCCGCACATTTTGCAACGCCAGATCATAGGAGCGCCGCATCAATTCAACCCAACCCAACAGAGCAAAACAGGTGCTGTCGTTTTGATCCAATTCGACTGCTCGCTTTGCCAAGGCAAACGCCTTCACCAGCAGGGCATCGGAGCTGTCCGGGTCGTGCTGCCATTTCCCTTGCCATATAGAGGCAAGTAAGGCATGGGGAGGACCATAGCGCGGATCGATTTCGATGGCCTGCTCAAATAATCGCGCGGCCTCCGCTGCGCCATCTGGATCGTCCCAGGGCAATGCATTGCCCTTCAGAACACATTCATAGGCGGCGAGACTCGCCGGCGGCTTCCGTCGTACTCGTTCGAAATCGGACGCCTGAACCCGACCCACGAGCGTGCTGACGATCGTCTGCACAACCTGGTCCTGGACAATAAAAAGTTCCGCCAAATCCCGATCGAATTTCTCGGCCCAGATATGACTGCCACTTTCGGAATCGATCAACTGCGCATTGATACGAATGCGTGCGCCCATTCGTCTGACGCTGCCTTCGACGATGAAGCGGACATTCAGTTCACGCGCGACCTGCTTCATGTCGACTGCGACGCCACGATACCGGAAGGAGGCCGAGCGAGACCGCACCGCAAGCAGGCGCCAACGGGAAAGCTCGGTAATGATGTCCTCGGTGGTTCCGTCGCTGAAATAGTCCTGCTGCGGATCACCACTCATGTTGGCGAAGGGAAGCACGCAGATTGCAACGCGAGTCGGTTCCGCGGCACTGTCGGACGCTGCCCGGTCGGAACGGGCGCCTACAGGATCGGGCGCGCGGTCGCGCTTGATAATGGCGCCGACCGCGCGCAGCACTTCCTGGGCCTGCGGGCTGCGGGGATCCTCGCCCCAATCATCGAGGTCGGTGGTATGAAGCGCGCGCACATCGATCGGCAGCCTCGCGGCTTCAAACCGCACGGGGACGAGGATGCCGCGATCCGCCCCCTCTCGCGCCTCACCACGTACCCAGCGCGACGTCACCGCATCCGGCGTCCAGACGACCACGACGACGGCGGCGGCCTTGAGTTCCGCCGCGATGAGACGGTCAAACTCCTGGCCAGGGTCGATATCCGGGTCCCACCACACGGACCAACCCTGCGCCGCGATCGCTGCCACCAGCGGCGCAACGCGCGCCTTGTCGGCGCGGGCGTAAGAAACGAAGACGTCGGCCATGCTTGTGTGACCTAGAGGGAGAGTAGTTGCCGTATCCGGGCCGTGCGGTAGCTTAACCCGGCTTGTGCGGGCGTGGCAGAATGAGCGCCGTCGGCGACTTGGGCGCCATTTCCGCTTGCTCGGTGGATCGGACTAACGCGGCATCCTCACCCCGCACTAGAAACCGAACTCCCCGATCGTCGTCCCGCTGCACCGCCGCACCGAGTGAGCGATCTAGGAAGCCAGACCCATGTATACGCTTTACTACAGCCCGGGAACCGCCAGCATGTGCGTGCACCAGGCGTTGATCGAGGCGAACGCGCAGTACCACCTGCTGCTGGTGGATTTGCAGGCTGGCCAGCAGCGCGACCCGGCTTATTTGCGGCTCAATCCCGGCGGAGTCGTGCCGACGTTGCTGATCGACGATGCACCGTTCACCGAAACGGCTGGGCTGTTGATGACGGTGGCGACCCGACATCCTGAGTCCCGGCTGGCGCCCGCGGAGGGTTCCGCGAGCCGCGCCGGGTGGTATCAGTGGATCGCGTATCTCGCCAATACGGTGCAGCCGGCATTCCGCCTGTGGTTTTATCCGGCAGACGTCAGCGACGACCCCGACACGCAAGCCATACTGAACGCCGCGACGCGCCGCAAGATAGAGAGCGTTTGGGCGCGAATCAATGCGCATCTGCTGGCGCAGGGCCCCCATCTGCTCGGCGCAGAGTTCTCGGCAGCGGACCTCATGCTGATCATGCTGATGCGCTGGTCGCGGAACATGCCAAGGCCGGCGACCGAGTGGCCGGCACTGCATCAGTATGCCGCGCGGATGAAAGCTCGCCCGAGCTGGAAGAAGCTCTACGCGCTCGAAGGACTGAGCGAGTGGAGTTGAAGATAGGCGCCGACTGCGAACGCTAAGCGGGCATCTGCGGCAACGAGCGGCGGATCGGATGACACAGCCACCACGCTGCGAGTTGCCGCAGCAGCGCGCGTGGCTGCACCGCCGTGCCGAGCGAGCGATCCGGGACCTCAGACTCATCGAAGGCGACTGCCGTGCCCGCAGTATTGGTCGTGCCGCGACTGCTTGCGCGCGATGAAATTTAATTGGCCGATCGATCTGCCGGCAAGCGGACACTGGCGAATGTCCGAAAGGGGATCAAACTCGGACGTCGGATGTCAAATCGAGTCAGAGTTATACACATATTGACGCAATTCTGAGCGCTTCACTGAATCGCTGCCGCTCAGCCGGATCGAGCATCTGCGCATACTCAAAGCGTAATTATCGAACTTGCGATGTTTCACGTCGCATACCCTTCGACCACGTGGTCAGGGGAGGGCTGGCGAGCCGAGCACCTGTGTCTCAACCAGGGGCTTGGCGTGACAAAAATCCTGGCCGCAATTAAGAAGCTTCTGGCGGAAACGCTGCGGTGCGCATTGGGTGACTCCGCTGCGAGTCATGGATTCTCATAGCGCCAACTCATGCTCGATCTTGAGCTGCCGCAGCACCAGCAGGGAGCGATACGATCGAATTCGCCGATCGTCGCCTAGGCGAGTGCGGGTGAAATCGGAGAATTCCTGCATCTGCCTCACCCTCACCGTTAGCAGGTAGTCGGTGCCTGAATTGAAATCGCTATAGGCCACGGCGTCGCCGACACCACTGGCGACAACAGATCGACGCCATGTGAGCCGCGATTCTCAGACTCAGCTACTGCGCGAGAGCCCTTGCAGCCGGAAGGTCGCGCTAGGAATTTGACACGTGGCACCTCGCCAATTAAAGGGCGATCCGAGTGTCGTCTTGTTGCTCGGCTTTCCGATCTATAGAGAGTGAGCATCATTTAACCCCGGATACGACGGAGGGCGATTCATGCCATCCTCAGGCCAAAGGGAAGGGCTACATCTTCTCGGCGCTTGGCTCGCAAGTTACCAGCGATCTGCTGCAGCGGTTCGGCGTACCGATACATATATAAGAAGTGCGCTAACCGGTTTATTGCGTTGCGCACCGCCCATCGTTTTGGCTTTCGCCGCCATTCAAGCCCATGCCGGCACGGTCACTTCGCCTGGCGCTCCAGGCACTGCCGGTCAAAACGGCACGTCCACTTCGCCAAACGGTCAAGCCGGCGGGAATGGTCATAACGCGAGCGCTGCGACGACTAAGACGCCCAACGACTCCACTAATACTGCTGAAGCGGACGGAGGCAGCGGCGGCAGCGGGGGCAACGGCTTTACAGGCGGCGGTGCAGGCGCCGGAGGCAATGGCGGCAATGCTGCGGCCACGGTCGCAGAGACGGCACCCAGCTCTGGGAGTGCCACAGCAAGCGCCACTGCAGATGGCGGTGCAGGCGGGGATTCCGGTACGCCGGGCACGGGTAGCAGCGCCGGTGCTTCGGGAGGCGCTGGCGGGACCGCGACTCATGCAACGGCATCGGCAACGGCGACCGCTGCCAACAGCGCGACCAGCTCCAGCACTGCCACGGGAGGTTCGGGGGGCAGCGGCTATGGCGCCGGCAACGCAGGTGGTGCCGGCGGCACGGCAAAAGGCGCCACGGCGACGGCAACCTCGGACAGTGGTTTGGTACAAGCCAGTGTGACTCAAACCGGCGGCGCTGGCGGCTACGGCTACTCGGGTGCAACAGGGGGCGCGGGCGCGGCCTCTACACTCATGAATGCTGTCACGGGCAGCACGACGGGTGGCTTGCATCTCAGTCAGGACGCTTATGGCGGCGCGGGCGGCGATTCGGACACGTCGACGGCCGGGGCGGGCGGCGCTGCAAGCTCAACACTTGGGAGCACGGGCACTCCGTACACCGATACCACGGCGAGTGTGGTGAACGCGGGTTTGCTCGCCGAAGGCGGCAGCGGCGGCTCTACCACTTCCGGAACTGCAGCCGCTGGCGGCGCCGGCACGGTCAGCGCTGTCCTGGCGAGCGGTAATTCGCTGAGTTTGAGCGGCTCGGCATCCGGCGGCACGGGCGGTTACAGCACCGGCAATGGAAGTGCCGTTGTGGGGGGTAAGGCCACGACGACACTCACGGGCAACGCGAGCGGTGCGGGCAGCTCGATCGTGACCGCCAACGCGACCGGCGGTGCCGGGGGTGGCGGCACCGGCAGTGGCAGCGACGGCGGTGCCGGCGGCACCGCCAAGAGCACGGCCTCGGCAACTTCAGGCAGCGGAGCCGTAGAGGCTACTGCGAACCAAACTGGCGGCGCCGGGGGATACGGCTACTCGGGAGCAACGGGGGGTGCGGGCGCGGCATCGGCGCTGACGAATGCCGTCACGGGCAGCACGACGGGTAGCCTTAGTTTGACGCAAAACGCCTACGGTGGTGTGGGCGGCGGCTCAGCAACATCCATGGCCGGAGTAGGTGGCGCTGCAAGCTCAACGCTGGGATCCGCGGGCACTCCGTACGCAAATACCACGGCGAGTGCATTGACCGTGGCCTTGCAGGCCGAAGGCGGCAGCGGTGGTGCCACGACCTCCGGCACTGCCGCCGTTGGTGGCGGTGCCACGGTGAGCGCGGTCGACACGAGCACGGGCGACTTGAATCTAACCGGCAACTCCTTTGGCGGTAGCGGCGGCGACAGCCCCGGAAGCACCCCGGGCGCTGCAGGAGGCGCGGCCAAGTCGACGCTCACGGGCACAAGTACGGCGGGCACATCGAACATTGCTGCGGGGGCCATCGCCGGTAATGGCGGTAGCAATACTTCAAGTGTTTCCGGGTCTGGCGGCGCGGGCGGGAACACGACCGGGGCCTCGGCATCAGCAGCGGCGTCGGCTGCCAATATGGCGATCAGCTCCAGTACTGCAACAGGCGGTACCGGCGGCAGTGCCTTTGGCACCGGATTCAGCGGCGGCGCAGGCGGTATCACCAAGGGCAGCAGCGCGACGGCAAGTTCGGCCAGTGGTGTGGCTCAGGCCAGTGTGACTCAAACCGGCGGTGCCGGAGGCTATGGCGACTTGGGTGCGACGGGCGGCGCGGGTGCAGGCTCGACTCTGACCAGAGCCGTCACGGGGAGCACGACGGGTAACCTCAGTTTGACGCAAAACGCCTACGGTGGCGCGGGCGGAGGCTCAGCGACATCCGCGGCCGGAGTGGGCGGCGCTGCAAGTTCAACGCTTGGGACGACGGGCACTCCGTACACCGACTCCGCGGCAAGCCTGGTGAGCGCGACCTTGCTTGCCGAAGGCGGCAGCGGCGGCTCTACCACTTCCGGAACTGCAGCCGCGGGAGGCGCCGGCACGGTCAGCAGTGTCATCACGAGTGAAAATGCATTGATTTTGAGCGGCACCGCAGACGGCGGCACAGGCGGTGACAGCGGCGGAAATGGAAGTGGCGTTGTGGGGGGTAAGGCGACGACGACACTCACGGGCAACGCAAGCGGCGCGGACAGCTCGGTGGTCACCGCCGAGGCGACCGGCGGCGCCGGGGGCGCCGCAACGGGCAGCGGCAGCGGTGGTGCCGGCGGCACCGCCAAGAGCACGGCCACGGCAACTTCAGGCAGCGGAGCCGCGGGGGCCGCGGTGAGCCAAACTGGCGGCGCTGGCTCCTCGGGTGCAACCGGGGGCGCGGGCGCGTCGTCGGCGCTGACGAATGCCGTCACGGGGAGCACAACGGGTAGCCTCAGTTTGACGCAAAACGCTTACGGTGGCGCGGGCGGAGACTCAGCCACTTCCACGGCCGGATTGGGTGGCACTGCAAGCGCAACGCTCGGAACCGCGGGCACTCCGTACGCCAATACCACCGCGAGTGCATTGACCGTGACGTTGCTGGCCGGGGGCGGCAGCGGTGGTGCCACGACCTCCGGCACTGCCGCTGTTGGCGGGAGCGCCACGGTGAGCGCGGTCGACACGAGCACCGGCGCCTTGAAGCTAACCGGCACCGCCGATGGCGGTAACGGCGGCTCCAGTGCCGGCAGCACCCCCGGCGCTGCAGGCGGCGCGGCCACATCGAACTTGACAGGCACGAGCACCGCCGCCGGGACATCCGCCTTTGGCTCGGCCACCGGCGGCGCTGGGGGAAGTGCCGACGGGAGCATTTCCGGATCAGGTGGTAATGGCGGGGCAGCGACCGCCAGCTCGGTGGCAACAGCAAGTGGTGTGACGCTCGCGCACGCCACCGCCACCGCAGTCGGGGGGGCGGGAGGAAATGCAACGGGCAGCGGCGAAAGCGGCGGCGCCGGAGGCACCGATGCAGGCACAGCAAAGGCGAACTCAACCAGCGGTACGGCCAATGCCGCTGTTACGCGGACGGGCGGCGCCGGAGGCAATGGGGACTTCGGGGCGAACGGCGGTGCGGGCGCGGTGACAACGATTACCAATGCCGTGTCGGGCAGCACGACGGGCGAGCTGGAATTGAACCAGATCGCGATCGGCGGCGCGGGCGGGGGTTCGACAACCGCCACGGCAGGCACGGGCGGCGCTGCGAGCTCCGACCTAGGCACTAGCAAGACACCGTATTCTGATGCGTCCGCCAGCCTCATACTCGTTGGGGTTACTGCCACGGGTGGCATTGCAGGCACCACCAGCAGTGGCACCCAAGCTCAGGCGGGCAGCGCTGCGGCGACGCTATACCTAACCTCGACAGCGAGCAATTCTCCCAATGTGACGGGTCTCGCCCAGGCCATCGGTGGCCGCGCCTATGTCGGCACGGGTGGGGCGGCGACGGCGATTGCGCAGGTCACCTCCCCGTACTCGGCCACCGCCAATGCAAGCGCGCTCGGTGGGCTCGGGTCAACCGAAGGAACGGCCACGGCGACCGCGACGGCAATCGGGACGATGGCGACCGATAATGACATTGCGGCAAATGCCGGTTCCACATCATCGCTCGGCAAGGCTGTTGCGACCGCGAACACTACCTCGATCGACAGCGTCACCGGTGTGGCAACCGCTACAACTGCCGGTGCCACGGGGAATGCGGTGGGTAACAGCACGGCTGCAAATGCGGCGACCGGGGCAACGGATACGGTGTTGGCGCGAGCCACGGCTCCGACGAACTTAAGCGGAGTGACAAGCCAGACCCAAGCGAACGTCGGCGGCAGCTGGTTTGGCAATCCGGGCACCTCCCCTAATAAGTATGCGGCCTACGGATGGGTGATGGGGTTGCCCACTCCGAGTGTGCAATCGAACGACTTGACGAGCTCCACCCTCAATACGCAGGTCTACGACTCATTGCAGTCGAGTGGTTCGAGCATCTTTGGGGCCGGAGTGTTGGGCGCCAATTACTCGGCGGCCAGCACGGGCACCTACACCTACACCGCGAGCAATACGCACGAGTACGCTCTCAGCGGCGGCTACTCAATCACTCTGGGGCTGCTCACCATCGGCGCCTATAACAACGGTTTCAAGACCCTCACCTTTACGGTGGCCGAAGGTGCGACGACCCTATTCACCAAGTCCTTCTCGACCCTGAGTCAAGCACAGGCCTACTTTACGGATGATCCCGTGGTGCTCGGCAATCTCAGCGGCCCGATTGATTTGACGTTGACCTACAAGCTGACGGCAAACGCGCCCGAGGGGGCCGGAATCAGCTATTTGGTCGCTGATGGTCCCCCCGTGTCGTCGGCACACGTGTCGCTGGCGGATGTGGACGGCGCATGGCATGAAGAGGCAAGGCCACATCAAGGGCTCATGGCCACGGCGCCTCGCAGCTCGCTCTTCTCTGCAATGCGGGCGATATTTGACTCGGCGGCGCAAGTCGGAGCGAACGAGGATGTGGCGAGATTCCCCGGGCTGCGGACTCCGGAGCCGATCCGAGCTACACAACTCATCAAAGCGCAACGTCGGTAAGCCGATTGCCAAAGAGAGCCTTCGCGTAGGAGACTGCTTGATACTTAAGACGAGGATCTACCTGGAGCCGGGCTTTCGCGCTTCGTCGGCTTAATCATCGCGTCCCAGCCCTTTCAAAATCCTAGGCGCAAGTTTCTCCACGCGCGCGGTGCGAGTTGCTGATTGTTTCGCCCCGGCGAAATGCAGCAAATAGCCTTTCTGCCTTCCGGGGGTGAGCGCATGGAAGGCTTCGGCCAGTTTAGGATCATCGTCCAAACGCCTCTGAAACTCCTCGGGTACTTCGAATTGTGCCACGCTTTTCGTCTTCACCTTGGCGCCGGATTTCTCAACCGCAACGGCCTCCCTGATATAGGCCTTAATCGCCGCTTTCTGCTTGTTGATATCCGCAAGAGAAGCAAACCTGATTTGCCTCGCGGACTGCACATTCCTAGTTTGCTGAATCAGGATGCCCTTGGGGTCCCTAAGCAAAGCGCCTTTCATGAAAAGCAAAGCGCAATAATTCTTGAAGCCATGGATCAAAACCACGTTGCTACCACTTAGATCGTAGCAAGCTTGGCCCCATTTCAGTTCTTCATTGAGGCCCGACGCAAGGCAGAGTTGGCGGAGCGCGGCATATTCAGCGCGCCAGCGTATTTCCTTGCCGTGAACCTTACTTACGAGGGGATTCATTGTTCCTTTGAATCGATCCGAATAGTTTCCGGGCGCACATTCAATTATCCTTCTCCAGCATGGACGGACGGACGCAGCGTGGCGGCCAAATTGAAACGTGTTGCGTCACGAGCGTCCCAGGCGGCGAGCATGCCGGCATCCGGAGGCCCCGGTTGGGTAGGTATCCGGCGATGTTGCAATTGACGTCACAGGCCACCCCTAATGGGGTATTTGGCAGTCGCCCGTCTGATGATCTTGAATCTGGAATCTCAGGAACTCATGCACCGCATCAAGCGCGAGTTGATCATCTGCGACTACCGTAAGACGCGCGCCGCGTGGAGTCTCGGAAAGACTCCAATGCAGCTGATCCCTCAGCTTGCTCATCGTTGCCGTTCCGGGCGCGTTCGTTCCATGTACGAGCATTGGCGCTCTGAAGTTACCGTCAGCAAACATAGCGGCAATATGCTTGAAATGTGAGCGAATTTCGTCCCTGCTTTCCGTATCCCTGATGTCATTGGCGCGGACATCAATCGCCCCACCGTCATAGCTCAACTGAAAATGATGTGTGGTCTTGTCATGGGAGAAGCCCATCACCATATCGCCACGCTCGTTCATTTGACGGTGATCTTGAGCAACTGCCAGACCAGCGCCCAACAAAAAAACCATAAGCCATTTAGTCATCATTGCAGCACCTATCCTGACAGCCAGGGGCGCATGGCCTTGGTCGTCCATCGCGCGCATCGTCGTTCCGCGAACGCCCCGAGCGGTATGACAATAGCAAAAGTGATCATTGCGGGACAAACGCCCAGCGCAGGCGCAATGATCATCGTAGCCACATATGCGACGACTGGCGTCGGATACCAAAGGGTGAAGACCACATAAAACCGAAGCCCGAAGGTGCGCCGCCGTTGAACGCCACATTTCCGACAAGAGAATCTTGTGGGCTGAGGGCGCCACCAGCTTGTCCCGGGCTCGCGTCCGTAGCGCGCCTTCACGCCCCGACAAGGCGGAAAGCGAAACCCGCAGCTTGGCCAGCACGGAGGCATTACTCTACGGCGAACCTCAGTGGCCCGGCACCGCGGATAGGGATTCTATAGGGGGTACGGAAATCAAGACATCGCCGGCTTAGTGGCTATATTTCAATTCACATACCCCTGGCGGTCTGCCAGCCAAGGGCATCGTCTTGGTCGTCCATCGCACGCACCGTCGTTCCGCGAGTGGAACCCTTGCTAATCACTGGCAATTTGTCTCCGGCACTGCTCATGTCGAAGGCCTCAAAGCTTTTGGGTTGCGAGAAAAAATCTGCACGAGCGCGCAGCGGTGCAGTCACTGCAGATCGCGCGGAATATCCTCACTCCAGCTGCGCGTATGTAGAACAACCCCATCACGCAACAACTCGCGCGTGTAAGAGTAATGGAGTGTGGTCGTATCAGTCTTGATCCTCAGGTGTCCTCGATAGGTGAGTACGCGGTCCGCTAGTCTTTCGACGCTCTCTGCCTCTCCCTCAGCCGCGGATTGGGCCGGTTGAGTGTCATCGACGTGGTAGACAATCTGCTCAAAATGGTCGAATGAACCCCAGGGAAAGCGCAACGCCGAGGTACCGCGCCACGTCACGGTGCTCCGTCCAGAGAGCTCGTCTCGCTCGAGTTTCCAGCTCCCAGGCCAAGCGTAGTCACCATTGTTGACCACGCCTGGCGGTGTCTCGCGCGATTGCGGGTTGGCGAAAAGCGGTGGCGCGCGACCGCGCGTGGGGACGACTGGGAGCACAACAGATGAACCGCCGCTTTCACCGAGGCGCAGCGTCGTCGTCATCGCGTAAGGCGTAGGCCAGAGCATGGGCCACTGCGCGTTCGAGACGGCT